>Ga0209474_10001820_pt1 | contig 20280 bp, 12 predicted proteins | sample GraSoiAngelo_145_FD_185902 | JGI IMG/M metagenome (GOLD analysis project Ga0209474, IMG submission 185902) | Grasslands soil microbial communities from the Angelo Coastal Reserve, California, USA - 14_1009_05_20cm (SPAdes) (version 2) | ecosystem: Environmental > Terrestrial > Soil > Grasslands... | reverse complement strand
TGCTTCGCCCAGGCCAAGACCTTCAGCCAGGCCTGCGGTATTGATGTTCATCACCATGTTGACCAGCGCTTTTACCTTCGCCGCTTCGCCAGCTTTCCCGACGTAGCGAACAGTTTTGCCAAGCTTCTCCAAAATCGGTTGGGCGACGCGAAACGCTTGCTCTTTGCCCCCGCACATTAAATAAAGCGAGCCATCCCGCGCCTGCGTAATACTCGATGCCATGCACGCCTCGAGAGAATGCGCCCCCGCCTTTCCGGCAAGTTCTTCAACTTCGAGGTGCACCCGTGGTGTGATGGTCGCGCAGTTAATGAATAGCTTGCCGTTCGAATTTACCAGAAGACTATCGCCCGATTTCGCAAAAATCTGTCGCATCGCTGCGTCATCGCTCACCACCGTAATGATGACATCTGATTGCGCGGTGACTTCCGACAAATCCTGACACGCCGCGCAACCTAGCTCGCCCGCTAGTTTCGTCGCCGCCGCGCGATTCACATCGTATACCGCCGTCACATGGAATCCGCAATCCGCAAGGCGACGCGCCATGTTCGCGCCCATGCGGCCAACGCCAACGAAACCGATGTTCATGTTATCATTCCCATATTTCTGTCATGTCGAGCGAAGTCGAGACATCTCTAACTATTTCCCTGATCCTCTCGAACTGGAGATCCCTCCCTTCGGTCGGGATGACAAAGGAATTTCATACCCTTCCTGCAAAAAACGGATTGCACCGGTTCTCTTCCCCCACCGTCGTCATCGGGCCGTGCCCCGGACAGATGATCGTCTCGTCCGGCAGGGTCAGGATCTTTTCGATATTATTTCGCAGCGCGTCCTTATAAGACACATTTCCGCCGCCCATTGAGCCGGCAAAAATCGAATCGCCTACGATGGCGACCGGTCGGGCCAGTCCGGTAGCGAAGAAGGTCATTCCTCCGCGGGAATGCCCCCAGGTTAGCAATGCTTTCACCTTCAAAGTGCCAACATTGAATTCTTGACCTTCGGAAATCGTTTCGGCGCCGGGAATGGACTCGCGCTCCGAAATATAAACAGGCGCGCCCGTTTCTTTTTTTAACCGCGCCAGATCGGCAATGTGATCGGTGTGCGCGTGCGTGAGCAGGATCAATTTGACCGCCAATTTCTCCTTCGCGACCCGATCGAGCATCGACCGACAATCGGCGCCAGTATCGAAGGCAATAGCTTTGCGCGATTTCGGGTCCCACATCAGGAACGCGTTGACCCGCATGTCGTGGAATGGCGTGTTGAACATGGCCAGACCATCGATCTCGCGCGCCGCCGGTCGATATTCGTTCTGCGCAAGATCACTTAGGGCGCGCGCACCAAGCCCAAGCACCGGCGCGACGCGAAACACTGCCAATTCATCAAAATGTCCGCCGCGCAATTTTCGTATTGCACTCGCGTCCAGGCGCGCTTTTTCCGCCAGATCGGAATCGGAAATCTCCAGGCCGCGTTGTGCTTTGCTGATGACATCGCTGAAATTATCCTCGAGTGGAATCATAACCGTTGGGCTCCAGCGCCGTTATCTGTAAGTGACCAATTCGCTGTGCCGCCAGTTTTTCCATCGTCACAGCGACCGCGAGCACGGTCACGCTTTTACCGGTCTCCTTTTCGATTGAGGTCATGGCAACGTTCGAAATTCCACAGGGCGTGATCTGACCGAAGGGCGATAGATCGCCGCACACGTTTAATGCGAAACCATGCATTGTAATCCAATGTCGCACGCCCACGCCAATCGACGCGATTTTTCGTTCCTCAACCCAAACGCCGGTCAATCCTTCACGACGTTGCGCTTCAATGTCGAAGCCGGCCAAAAATTCGATCAGCAGACCTTCAATCCAGCGCAAATATTTGTGCAAATCCTGTCCGTAATTGCGCAGATCTATAATCGGATAACCCATCAACTGGCCCGGTCCGTGATAGGTCGCCTGCCCGCCACGATTGATTTGAAAAAATGGATGCGGCAAATGCGATCCACCGCGCAAGCTCGTCTGGTCCGGTGTCCGACCAATGGTATAAACGGGATCATGTTCGAGTAACAGGACGGTGTCGGCGAGCGTTGGATCGCTTCGCTTTTGCGCCACGATTTTTTCCTGCAATGCCAGGGCGTCGGCAAAATTCATTCGGCCGAGCCAGCGCGTTACGATTCGCAGCCGCGAGTCATGGACCCGCGAAAGCGCGTCCCTCCGGAGATGATCAAGCTCGACACTCATATCTGCGCCGCTCCCGGAATTCCCAATCGCGCCGCTTCCTGGGTCCGCAAATGGGTGAGGGCGATCGCGAGGGCGTCCGCCGAATCTGCGTCCGGCGTTTCGGTTAACCCAAGCAATGCCCGCATCATGAACGCGACCTGATTTTTCCGCGCCCCACCGGTCCCAACCGTCGCTTGTTTGATTCGTCTGGGCGCATATTCGAAAATCGGCAGGCCATTTTCCGCGGCCGCGAGAATGGCAGCACCGCGCGCCGCCCCGAGCAGAATCGCGGTTTTGTAGCTCTGCACATAAATGACGGCTTCGAGGGCACAGCAATCCGGCTCATGCTCGCGAATCAATTGCACCAGGCGATCGCGAATCGCGACCAGGCAAGCTGAAGATCTTAGGGAAGTAGCATTATGAATGGTGCCAAAAAAAAGCGCGCGCGATTTTCCATTCGCGCCGTCAACAATCGCCACTCCGCAGTTACGCAACGAAGCATCAATCGCCAGGACACGCATGATTCAATGTTGAACAAAACCGAGGATAAGAAAAATGCAGCCGATGGCGCCGATGGTCATGCTTACCAACCAATAGCGTCTGCGTTTCGTTAGAGCGGAAATCGCCGCGATCGCGATTGCGATTTGAAAAAAGGTTACCCCGCGAGCGAAAACTTCATGCTGATGAAAGTTGTGTTTAGCTTCCGCTTCCTTCGCGCGCGCCTCTTTTTGAATTTCAGCCTGTTCCTCGGAGTATTTTGCCACCTTCTCCCGGTCCGCATCACTCGTTGAACCGGTCAGGCTCATTTTGGCATCGAGCACCGCCGCCTTGATTCCCTTGGCCTGATAAAACGCCCATTGGTCAGCCGATTCGATCTGTTTCATCATCGCTTCGTTGGCGTGACTGCCAGAAAGCAAACCCGCAATCGCCGCCAACACGGCAAGAATCGCAGTGCTCAGCGCCACCCACGAGATCCATTTCTCGCCGCTATGTTCAGCATGATGATGAATCTCCTCATGCAAATGTTCGAGCGGGACCTCGGCTTCCTCCATCAGGGCCCAGTCTAAAATCACGAGCCGTTCATTCAAGATTGAATCGACAAGCAGAGGGCGCTCGCCATTAATTTGAAAAGAATGGAAGCAACCGCCCCGCGAAAACTCAATTGCCAGATTTGTGGCCGAGCGTTCATGCCGCAGAACGGCGCGATCGGCGACAACGTGCGGCCTTCGCTCGCCGAATTCATCAAGTCACACCGGCCCAACTGGGACCCGCACCAGTTCATTTGCTTCGCCGACCTCGGCGCCTTTCGCCGAGATTACGTTAAACACACGCTCGAGTGTGAAATTGGAGAACTCACGTCGCTCGATCAAGAGGTCATCGAGAGTTTGCGAGAGCATGAAGTGCTGACCGAGAACATCGAGAAGCAATTCGAGCGCAAGCTGACCTTTGGCGAGCATTTGTCCGATAAAATCGCGGAGTTCGGCGGGAGTTGGAGATTCATTATCACTTTCGGCAGCGTTATCGCCGTCTGGGTCGTGCTCAACGCGCTGCTCCTGCTCAACCGCGCGTTCGATCCTTATCCGTTCATTTTACTGAACCTGATCCTCTCCTGTCTGGCTGCATTGCAGGCGCCCGTCATTATGATGAGCCAAAATCGGGCGGAAGCTCGCGATCGATTGCGCGCGGAAAACGATTACAAGGTCAATCTCAAGGCTGAGCTCGAAATTCGGCACCTGCACGAGAAAATCGATCACCTCCTGCGGAAGCAATACAACCGGCTCTTTGAGATTCAGCAGATCCAGATCGAACTGCTGGAAGAACTCAGCCAGCGCAAACGCGGTTCCCCTCGTGAGCAAACGTCGCCTGGCAATTCGGCGGCCTAAGTTTCATCCGCAGCTTCCGCAAAGGCGACATCACCGGAGCGCAAGTCGAGTTCGGCTTCCGCCGGAGTGCCGAAAACGCGCGCCCGATTATCGTCAAATTCTCCCTCCCACCGCGCAATGACCAGGGTGGCGAGAGCGTTACCAATCAGGTTCACGCACGATCGGCCCATATCCATGATCGCATCGACCCCGAGAACGATCGCGACGCCCGCGGTGGCGACCGGCGCCGGGATTAGATTCGTCAAGGTTGCGAGAAGCACCAGGATGGACGCACGCGGAACACCAGCGAGTCCTTTGGATGTAATCATGAAGGCAACCATCATGGAAAGCTGCTGCGCAAAACCAAAGTGTTGCCCGACGCTCGGACCGGCGGCCTGCACAATAAAAATCGAAGTGACGGCGAGGAAAATCATCGAGCCGTCGAGATTAAAGGAATAACCGGTCGGCATAACGAAACCGACGATGCGTTTCGGCACGCCAAGCCGTTCCATCGCCTCCATCGCTCTGGGCATGGCTGATTCGCTGCTCGTGGTCGCAAAAGCGATTGTCGCCGGCTCGCGAATCGCGCGCACGAATTGCCGAATCGGCGCGCGGATTATCCCCATGATGAGTCCGAAAACGAACACGACGAAAATTATCAGTCCGAGGTAGTAGCTGAATATGAGGTTGCCCAAGCTAACGAGCACACCCGGACCCTGGGTACCGATTGTATGCGCCATGGCCGCGCCCACACCAATCGGCGCAAATTTCATGACGTAATTCGTCAGTTTGAACATCACTTGCGAAAGACTTTCCATTCCGCGAAGGAGCGGTTTTCCCTTTTCGCCAACCGACGACACCGCCATCGCAAAAAGCACAGCAAAGGCGACGATTTGGAGAATGTCGCCGCGCACCAGCGAATCAACGACGCTCGATGGGAATACATGCACGAGCGTTTCGATCAAAGTCCCCGGATGAGTTTCGCCAATTTTCTGGATCGTCTCACTCGCCTCCGTCACAAGCGGGACTCCCGTTCCCGGCTTGGTTAAATTGACGACCGCCAAGCCAATAAATAATGCGGCGGTGGTGACAACTTCGAAGTAAACCAGCGCCTTCACGCCCATCCGCCCGACCTTCCGTAAATCGCCGCCCCCAGCGATACCAACGACCAGAGTCGAAAAAACAAGCGGACCAATGATTGATTTGATCAGATTCAGGAAAATGTCCCGGAGAAAATAGACGTTATTCCCCCATTCCGGCCGTACCCAGCCGACCGCGACACCGACAATCAGCCCGATAATAATCTGCGTCGTCAGCGACGGACGATACCAGGGGCGCGAGGGGCGGCGCACGGAAACGTCTTTAGTCATGCGAAGCGTGGATTAACACAATGCGGACAACGGATCGAGTCTTCGGGAAGCCAACGCTAATCGTTCAAACCTGGCCAAATGCGCCGGCTTTCTCTCCTTCCGGGATGAACAGGTATGGAAAAAGCGTCGTCGTCGCTTCGCTTTGCCGCCGCAGTCCAAAAAGGGTTTTGTGAAGTGCGGTGGGAAGCGGAGCGCCACACCGCTTTTTCTTTGGCGAACAGACCTGGGGATCAATTTTAGTGTCTCTTGGGTATTTAGCGGTACGAGTCTCATCTTATCGCGGCTCCTACTCCTCGGTTTGAGCGACTTCGTAAACAAATGGCAGCAATGCCACATCATGTTAGCATCGCCTCCAGGCCGTCCGATTCCATGTTTCTAACGCATTTGAGCTGCACATCCTGCGGGTTGCATCACGACTGGACGAAGCTGCAAAACTTATGCACAGCATGCCGCAAACCACTGCTCGCTGTTTATGACCTCGAACAAGCGGGCCGCGCGCTCAGACAGGAAGAACTGTCAACCCGCGCAGAAAAATCGCTCTGGCGTTATCGCGAATTACTGCCTGTGCCGATTGAAACCGCACCTGTCTCACTCAGCGAAGGAGGAACTCCTTTGCTTCGCGCAGGAACATTCGGCGCCTCTTTGCACATGCAGGATCTCCGGATCAAAGACGAATCACAAAATCCGACTCAAAGTTTCAAGGCGCGCGGAATGTCCGTCGCTGTTTCGATGGCGAAACATCTCGGCGCTTCCAAACTCGTCACTCCCAGCGCCGGCAACGCCGCCAGCGCCCTCGCCGCCTACGCTGCACGCGCCGGACTCGAAGCCCACGTCTTCATGCCACGCGATACGCCACGGGCCAATATCATCGAATGCCGCGAGCTCGGTGCCCGCGTAACTTTGATCGACGGCCTGATTACGGATTGCGCTGCTGAAATCGGGAGGCGCAAAGAGAACTGGTTTGATGTTTCGACCCTCAAGGAGCCATATCGAATCGAGGGAAAGAAAACGCTCGGTTACGAATTGGCCGAGCAACTGAATTGGGAGTTACCCGACGTCATTATTTATCCCACCGGGGGCGGGACCGGCCTTATCGGGATGTGGAAAGCGTTCGATGAGATGGAGAAACTCGGTTGGATCGGCCAAAAACGGCCACGGATGTTCTCGGTCCAGGCCGAGGGCTGCGCGCCCATCGTTCGTGCGTTCGAAGCGGGAGAAAACTCCGCCGCCGAGTTCCCTAGCGCACACACGCTTGCCGCCGGATTACGTGTTCCAAAAGCGATAGGCGATTTTCTCATCCTCAACATTCTTCGCCAGTCGAATGGCGGCGCCATCGCAGTTAACGACGCAGAAATGATCCGCGTTGCCGCAGAAGTTGCTTCGAGCGAAGGACTCTTTGTCGCTCCAGAAGGTGCAGCGTGCTTCGCGGCACTGAAGTCGCTACTCTCGTCAGGTAAAATTTCGCCCGACCAAAGCATCGTAATTTTCAGCACCGGTTCGGGCATCAAGTACTTGGATTGCTACGATTCTTAACCGCAAAGGCTCATGCTCAGCAGGAGGGCGTGGGCATTCAGGCTAAGACGTACCGGCCCGTCTTCTTCGTCCCGATCCGCTGCACCAACCCGGCCTTAATCAGCGGTCGCAACAAATCGAGCGCGCCTTGTTTCGACACGCCCACTCCATCCCAAATCTCACGCGGCGTTAGCGCCTTCTCTTCGCGCAGGAGATGAAGTAACTGCTCCTGCTTCGGTCGGAGCACGAGCTTCGTCTTTCCAGAATGTGCGGTCAGCTTTTGAATCCGGGTCCAGACTCGCTCCAGCGTCATCCGCAATCCCTCGGCGCTGTACTCGAGCCAGCTGCTGAGGTCATTACTTTCCTTTCGCACTTTCTCGAATGCGGCGTAGTAGCGCGGACGATCTTCCCAATAAAATTCGTCGATTGAAAAAATGTGATGGCTGTCGAAGCCGCGCCGATACAATTCCCACAGGCTGAGCATGCGTCCGGTGCGTCCGTTGCCGTCGGCAAATGGGTGGATCGTTTCAAACTGATGATGCACGATGGCCGAGCTCACGATCGGAGAAATCCGCGCCGCATGTATATTCCACCACTGCAGCAATTCCGACATCATCGGCTGCACTTGCTCCGGAGGCGGCGCCACGTGACTCCCCACCCGCACCCGAATCGTCCGGTAGCGGCCGGCCCTTCCCTGGTCCATTACGTCGCCCGCCATGATACGATGCAATTTCAGCATCTCGGCATGCGTAACCGCACTGCGTTGCGCGTTCTTTTCCACGAAACGCAACCCGGCAAAGTAATTTGCTACTTCGCGGCGGGCACGCTGTGCCGTCGCGGGAATCTCCCGTCCTTCTTCGATTGCCCGCACCTGTTCCAGGGTAAGAGGATTGCCCTCGATTGCGGTCGAAGAATGAGCATTGCGAATCCGCGTGTCCTTCTGCAAGGCCGGGATCCAGGGCACTTGAACCGCCGCTGCCAGAATCCGCTCCCGCAATCCCGCGATTTGCTCTACTTGCGCGAGCAACACCGGCGTAATCGTGTAAATGGGCTTATAACTCACGTCGAATTAGTCAAGCATAAGTCAAGTTATTGGTCAAGTGCCCAAGTTGCAGGCTTCAGGCCGCAGTCTAGGAAAGGCCCGGGTTTTCTCTAAACCACTATTAAAATCGGTCAAGTGTAAGTCAAGTTTTCGGTCGACCTCCCGCCGATCTTTTCGAATGGTGTCAGGCCGGCGATCTTTTCACGCCCGATTCCGCTGGTAGTTTGTCCGGGCGCTTCAACGCCCCTGCAAGTTGTCGTCCGCCTGCGGGGCGAGGACGCAGCGGAAGCCGTAGATGACATCGCGATCGTTGCGATCGATCACGTTCCGATAGGAAGATTGTAGCTCGGTGCGATTGCTGGTCGACCAGGAGCCGCCGCGTAATACGCCCCAGTCACGGCCTGTGCCTGAGCTGCTGCCTTTGTAACCCTCGGCGCACCATTCCCACACATTTCCGCCCAGATCGTAAAGGCCGAGCGCATTCGGCTTGAAATTTCCCACCGGCGAAGTTTCGCGAAAATTGTCGCTGTAGTTTTCGATCACGCTCGCGCCGCGTCGCCTCGCGCTTTGGTCTGCGTAATTACCCGCGCCATTTGGTGGCGGCCACTCCTTTCCCCAGGGAAATTCGTTGCGAATTTTTCCGTCGCGCATTTCGGGGGTAGCGCCACTTTCTTTGGGCAAACCAACCGCTGCGCTCCACTCCAGATCGGTGGGCAACCGATAAACCAGCGACGGCTCCAAGATATTTTCGTCTCGTTCTTTTTCCGTGAGCCATTTGCAAAAGGCGGTAGCATCAAACCAGTTCACTTTCACCACCGGGTGCGTCGGGCCTTGCGCGAAATCCGGCGGATCGTGACGACGTCCGGTGGCGTGGCAAAAGGCGTCGTAATCCTGCACCCGTGTTTCCCAAGCCGCGATCCGCACGGAATCGAGCGGAACAAATTTCATTCCGAGCGAATTCGTCCACGATTGATCGGGCTCCGGATTCAAACTTTTTTCCAGACGGGCCGCGAGAAATGATTGCTGTTGCGGCGCGACTTCACCTGTCACTACCGCGGGCTTGTAACCAGCAAGGCGCAATTCGTAATTCACTTTCCCCGGCTTGACTTCTTCAATGACTAACGGGGTGCGGCCGAGTTCGCGCCCGTTGGACAACACGTTCGCGCCGCCGGGTGCGCTCGTAATCTTGATGCTGCCGTTGGCGAAAACAAATTGCGCAGAGTTTTCCTGGTTCGGTTTTGCGTCGATCGTTTGACGCTCGTCCGGCCACCCGCCGAAGCGGGCGATCAATTCGTGCGGTCGCGCTGGCACTTCGATGCGTAACGGCGTTTTTCCTCGGGGCGCGCCACCGACGAAAATTTCCGCGCCGTTTGGTTCACTCGTGACGTTGAGTGTCGCATTCAGAAACGCGAACATTTTCCGCGCGGTTTCGCCGCGCTTGATTTCGATGGTGTCGCGCAATTCCCAATCGCCACGGCGCGCCGTCACTTCGTATTTACCGGTTGGTAAATCAGCCAGCTTCGTCGGCGTCACCCCGTCACGCGAGATTTCTCCATCTTCCGATCGTATCGCGTATGGCAGGCCTGATTCGCTCGCATCAATCTCAAGCCCGCCTTTGCTTCGCGTCATTCGAAACAACGGTGGGGCGCTCGACCGCCGATCGCTCAAATCCATTGTCGTCTCGATCGGATCGTAACCTGGCAACATGATGCGCACTCTGTATTTGCGTGGATCGAGATCGTCGAATGTGGCTGGGCTCGGTTTGATGTGATCGTCGAAGGCGACCATCGCTCCAGCCGGTTCGGTACGGACTGTTGCCTGCAAAGGAGCTCTCGTCGCCGGCGTTGCATAAAAGCGTTTCCAGATCGCAAAAGTTAACAAGGCGCAGACGAAAATGGTCGCGATGGTGAACCAACCGCGCGCTCGCTTTCTCACCGGAGCTTGCCCTTCTTGCACCAGCGCAAGATCGGTGTGCATGGCCGCCGCCGTTGAATAGCGATGGCGCGGCTCATTGGCGCACGCTTTGACCAGCACGTCATTCAATTTCATCGCGCGTTCCCGGTCCGGCCGTTCGCTCAATTGCGAATCAAGTTCCGGAAAATCGAGGCGATCTTTGCCGGTGCTGATTTCGTAAAGCACTTTGCCGAGACTAAAAATGTCGGCGCTGGGAGTACCGGGGCCTTCGGGTGGAACGTAGCCTTCCGTTCCGACGAAGGAGCGTTGTCCGCTAACGGCAACTAGACCGATATCCGCGAGTTTTGGCAAACCATCGACAAAAATAATGTTGGCCGGTTTGATATCGCGATGAGTTAGACCGTGCGCGTGCAAGGCATTGAGCGCATCGGTTAGGGAAAGGCCGAGCGCGATGGAATCGGATGCCGATAACCGCTTCCGCCGCTCCAGTTCACTCTTCAAAGTGCGCGGTGAATAATTGATGATGTCGATCTCGCGGCCGCTGAGATGGTCGTCGGCCAATTCCATGATGTAGTAGAGATATTCGCCGGTGCGGCCGACGTGCAGGATGTCAACGAACCCAGCGTGTGCGCGCGAGATCGGCTCAAAGCTCGACATCCCCTGGAACTCGCGCTGAAACGCGCGCTCGCTTTCGAAGGTGCTGCGATAAACCACCTTCACCGCCCGGACTGCTCCAGTCAGACTTCGCGCCAGCCAGATTTCGCCGTAAGCGCCGCGCCCGATTACTCGCAACACTTCGTGATCCGGAACAATGGGAATGTGCGTCGCGGGGAGGGAAGGCTCCGATGCGCGGTCTTTAACGTCGTCAGCGATAGAGCTGATCCTAACATAAGCGGAACGGCGGAGACAATTGCTCCGTCATTCCGAGCGAAGTTGAGGAATCCCGTTGCGAAGCTTCAACGTAATTTCGGCGGGATCCCTCGACATCGCTTCGCTTCGCTCGGGATGACTTCTTTTTGCAGCTTCTTGACCTCTTTCTTCAACAACGCCGCCACGCGATGACGCACCAGATAGACCTGCCCAACACTAACCCCAAGCGCCGCTGCAATTTTCTGTGCCGGCCACTCTTTACAAACAGAGCAATCGAAAATTTGAAAATGTTTTGGGGCGACCTTTTTCTTCACTCGCGTCATCGCGGTGGCGAGCAAATTCTGCTGCCACTCCTGCTCCCATAGTTGGTCGAGATTTTCTGCATTGGAGTCCGCGATTCGCTCGATCGTCGCGGTGCTCCGATCGTCGCTTGAGCGAGCCATCTGATTTTGTGATGGAACGCGTTCTCGAAATTGATCGGCAATGCGCCAGCGCGTGATGTTGAGCAGCCAGCCTTTGAAGGAACCGATCGCGGGATCATAGCGCAGCTTGTGTATTTTTTTGGCGACAGTGATGACGGTTTCCTGCACCACGTCCTGGGCTTCGGCCTCGTTTAAGCCGGACTTCCGCGCCACGGAATAAATCAGCTTCCAATAGGTTTCGAAGAATTCCTGCCAGTGCGCCTGGTCCTCCCAATGGCCCAGTCGGTCGACCAGACTGCGCCGGGTAGCGAGCAGGCCGGTGATTTTCATCTCATACTGTAGCCGGGGTCACTGGCCACGGCCAAATGCTGCACTGCCGCGCGCGATGTGGGTGGATCGGCCGGTCCGCGGGCGATGCCAAAGTAAGCGGCTCCGCCGCCTATAGTAACATCGAGCAAGAGACTGCTCGATCCACCACCGCGGTCAGCGACCGCGGCTGCAAAAAATCCTGAAAGATTTCGCCGAAGGGCGCCGTATTCACCTTATGAACGCGCTTTTTCGAAAATTCACCCAGGGCACTTCTCGAATTCTGGGATCAACCTTCGGCAACTTTTCATGGCGCCCGCCGCACTGGCTTAGCTGCATCGGCGCCGGCTGCGCTCGCCTTGCGCGCGCTCACCCTCCGCTTATCGCACCGGCACTCATTGCCTTTCTTCTGTTCGCCTGCGGGACCGCGTGGACCTGGCATTGGTATCAGCGTAGGCCGAAGCCCTACCGCGTCCGTGCGACCATCGCGCAACTGCCGGTCACGAAATTGCAGAAGGAACTGAAGTTTCCCCCGCTCATTGTTTATTTCAGCGATCACGCCGCACGACTTGAAGATTTGCAAAAACGATCGCTGAGCGGCGTTTATCTCGACCCGCAGATGGCCGGCACCTGGCGCTGGTCCGCTGACGACATCCTCTTATTCGAGCCGACAGAAGATTGGCCAGCGGAGAAAAAGTTCTCGGTCACTTTCGGCAAGGGCTTTTTCCCGTCGCACGTGCATCTCGAGCGGTTGCGCTACGGATTCGAAACACCTGTGGTCGCGATCGCCATGCGCGACTTCGTTCTCTACCAGGATCCGATAAATCCTGCGGTGCGTCAGGTCACGGCCACGTTTGAGATGACTCACTGGGTCGAGCCGGGCGAACTGGAACGCCGGATTGAATTCGAAATGCTCGGTAGATCAAACATCTTTGCAGCTGGAGATCCATCGCCGCATTTCACCATCAGCTACGGCTTGCATCATCGCGTCGCCTACCTGCGCAGCTCGCCCATCACGCTTCCGGACCGCGAGGATTGGCTGAAATTAAAACTAGGCAAGGGGGTGCACGCCTTATCGGGCGGCGCTGAAACTCACCAAAGTCTCGAAGCAAAGCTGCGTATTCCCTCGGTGACGACGTTCTTTCGAGTGGAATCGGCGAAAAGCATGATCGTGCGCAACAAGAAATCCGATCCCGAGCAAATCATCATCCTGAACACGACGGCGGAGATCGCAACGCGCGAGCTGGCGAAATCGATAGAGCTTTGGTTGTTGCCAAGGCGAAATGTCCAAAACAGCGACGCCCAGCCCGAGGAAAGCGAAACCGATGAAGATTCGAGCGAAGACGAAAGCGTCACGGAAGACGGGGTAAAATCGAAATGGCAAAGCACGACTGACGTTTCTGATGAAGTGCTTGCGCGCGCGAAACGCGTCGACTTCACCGCAATTCCCACCGAGAAGGAGCACGACACACAACATGCGCTGCGCCTCCAGATTGAAGAGGACGGCGAGCTTTATCTTCGCGTACGCAAAGGGGTGCGCGCTCTCGGCGATTATCCACTGGTCGATGATTACAACGCCGTCATTCCGGTACCGGAATTGCCGGGCGAAATTCAAATTGAAGGAGGCGGCGGTCTGCTCGCATTGAGCGGCGAGCGCAAGCTATCAGTCCGTTCCCGCGGTTTGCCGGCAATCGAATATGAAATCGCGCGCGTCGCCACCAATCAAATCAACCATCTCGTTAGCCAGACCGAGGGCAAATTTCAGCATCCGCGGTTTGAGGACCCGGGAATCTTCGATCAGGAAAACATCTCGCGCATTGCCCTCGAGCACCAGTCGATCGCCTTGGAAAACAAATGGAAAGCGAACTATTCCGCGTTCGATTTTTCCGAGCATCTGCGCAAACCGATTGATGGTGGGAGCGAGCGCGGCCTCTTTTTCCTGACGGCGCGCGGCTGGGACCCGATCAAGCGCAAGGTAATTCCCTCGGTACGGGAGACCCGCTTCCTTCTCGTTACCGACATCGGCATCCTGACCAAGAAAAGTGCGAATGGCAGTTGCGATGTTTTTCTGATGTCGATTCAAAGCGGGCGTCCGATCGCGAACGCCAGCGTCGAGATCATCGGCAAAAATGGAATCGCATTACAGAAGGAAACGACGGCAGCGGATGGTCACGCCGCCTTTTCATCAGTGGAGAAATTGACGCGCGACAAAACGCCGATTGCGTTCGTGGCCCGCAATGGCGACGACGTCGCATTCATTCCCTACGCCCGGGAAGATCGGACGCTGAATTTTTCGCGCTTCGACATCGACGGCGCGCAAAATCTTTCCGCCGAGGATCTCGACGCTTTCATTTTTACGGAACGCGGCGTCTATCGGCCGGGCGACGAAATTCATGCCGGACTGGTGGTGAAACAACGCAACTGGAGCGGGCAGTTGGCAGGGTTGCCAATCGAAACCGAAGTGCTGGACGCGCGCGATCTCCCGGTGCAAACGAAAAAAATCGCCTTACCTGAGACCGGTTTCGTCGAGCTGAGCTATCAGACCAGCAACGACTCGCCGACCGGGGCGTACCAGATCAATGCCTATCTGATCAAGAACAACAAGCGCACCACCCTTCTGGGTTCCACCGTCGCAAACGTAAAAGAATTCTTGCCCGATCGAATGAAGATCGAGACGCGGCTTTCCAAGGAGATCGGGCATGGCTGGATTCGACCAAAACAAATGCGCGCTTCGATCTCGCTGGCCAATCTTTACGGGACGCCCGCGACCGACCGCCGAATCACGGCAAAAATCGAACTTTCGCCCGCCGGCTTTAGTTTCCCGGAATTTCGCGGGTTCATTTTCTTCGATCCGTCACTCGATCCGAAAAAAGAGCGGCGCAGCCAATCAGTCGATCTGGGCGAGCGAAAGACCGATAACGACGGGCACACAGAATTCGATCTCCAACTGGAGCGCTTTGCCGACGCCACTTACTCGATGCGTTTCGTCGCGGAAGGATTCGAGGCCGATGGCGGTCGCAGTGTTATCAGCCACAAGGAAACGTTAGTGGCGGATTTGCCATTCGTCATCGGCGCAAAAGCGGATGGGGATTTGCATTACATCGAAGCGCACAAGCAACGCGCGCTCGATTTCATCGCGGTCGATTCGCAACTGAAGCGGATTGCAATCGAGAACGTCACCCTCAATCTCATTGCCCAGGAATATGTTTCGGTGCTGACCCGTCAGGACAACGGCAATTTCGCTTACAATTCCGCCCTGAAAGAGCGGTTGGCGCATTCGGAGAAGCTCGCCATTTCGGCCGATGGTTTGCATTACGCCCTAGCCACTTCCGAGCCGGGGAATTACGTGCTCGAACTGCGTGACGATCAAAATCGCTGGCTCAGTCAGTTGCATTATTGCGTCGTCGGAAAGAGCGCCGCCTCGCATTCGTTAGAGAAAAACGCCGAGCTGGAAGTAAAACTCGATCGCGCGCAATACAAAAGCGGCGACGACATCGCGATCAGTATTAACGCTCCCTATGCCGGCAACGGTTTGATCACAATCGAGCGCGACAAGATCTATGGATATGCCTGGTTTCAAACCAACACCGCCAGCAGCATTCAACACATTCGTCTGCCGGAAGGCTTTGAGGGCAGCGGTTACATCAATGTCGCGTTTGTCCGCGCCCTGAACGCAAAAGAAATCTCAATTAGTCCGCTCAGTTACGGCGTCGTTCATTTCACCGCCAACATCGAAAAACGCCGCCTCACCCTTGATTTACAAACGCTGCCCACGATCAAGCCGGGAGAACCGCTTCACATCTCCTACAAGACGGATCGCCCCGCCAAAATCGTTCTCTTCGCGGTGGATGAGGGAATCCTGCAAGTCACCGATTTTAAAACACCGGACCCGATCGGCTTTTTCTTTCGCAAGTGCGCGCTCGAGGTCGAGACCGCGCAAATCGTCGATCTGATCATTCCAGAATTTTCGTTGCTCCGCTCAGTCTCGGCTTTTGGCGGCGGGGGCGATATTCAAAGGCTTAATCCATTCAAGCGCATCACGGAAAAGCCGGTGGTGTTTTGGTCCGGCATTCTCGAGACCGACGCGACCCCGCGTGAGGTCGTTTACGATGTGCCAGATTTTTTTGACGGCATGCTTAAGGTCATGGCGGTCGCGATTTCCGACTACGCCGCTGACTCGACCGAACGCGAGACGTTGGTTCGTGGGCCGTTTGTAATCACGCCCAGTATGCCGGTGCTCGTCGCTCCGGGAGATGAATTTGAAACCGGTGTCACGGTTGCAAACAACCTGGAAGCTGAGATGGAAATCGAACTGCGCACCGCAACCTCGGCACACCTTTCCGCTGTTGGCGCGGCGGTTCAAAAATTGCAGGTTGCATCAGGGAAAGAACAAACGGCGATTTTTCGCTTTCACGTAAACGATCATCTCGGCTCGGGTGAAATTAGTTTCACTGCCACCACCGGCGGTGCGCAGGTCCATCGACGGGCAACGCTCAGCATTCGCCCACCGGTTCCCTACCTGACCGATGTGCGCAGCGGCAGTTTCACTGGCACCACCACGGAAGTTTCAATCGACCGGGCGCTTCGCCCGGATTTCCGCCAGCTCGAGGCTTCGATTTCGGCGTTGCCGCTCGGCTTGGCACACGGACTCGATGTTTACCTGAAAAATTTCCCGCACGGTTGCAGCGAGCAAATCACGAGCGCGGCATTTTGCCGTTTGCTGCTTGCGGATGAAGTCGATTTCGGTTTGAAACGCGCGGAAGTAAACGCGCAACTCGAGAAAACCTTCACTACCTTGCGCCGCCGGCAAAACGATCAGGGTGGTTTTGGTTATTGGGCGCCGGAAAATGGTGCGCGCATCAGCTTTGTTTCGGTTTACGTGATGGATTTTCTCAGCCAGGCCAAGGCTGCCGGATTTCCGCCTCCATCGGAAATGTTCACCACCGGCTTGCGCAATTTGCAAGCAATAGCCGGGCGCGAACCGTCGACTTTTTCTGACGCGCGAACAGTGGCCTATGCCATCTACGTCCTCACGCGCGAAGGCGTCGTCACCACGAATTACATTCTTAATCTGCGCGATTATCTCGACAAACATCGCGCGCAGGATTGGCCCAAAGATCTCACCGGCGTTTACCTCGCGGGTGCGCTCAAACTTTTGCATCAGGACGAAGAAGCGGAGCGGTTGATCGCGAAGTATCGCCTCGGCGAGCTGCGTAATTTTGATTGGAATGACTTCTGCCAGCCGCTTGGCGCCGATTCACAATATATCGCAATCCTGGCGCGGCATTTCCCCGCGCGTCTTCGTCAGATTTCGGGAAAAGAATTCGAAAAAATCTCGCGTCCGATCGGCGAAGGAAATTTCAACACTTTATCAGCAGCCTACGCCGTTGCTGCGTTAAAGACCTATTCGCAAGTGGTGGCGAATAATCCGCCCGAACTCACGATTGCAGAATTAAATGAAACCAAAGCGGAAACACGGTTAAAGAGCGGGACAAGAATGCTGCAGCGGACCGATTTTTCCGCGCAAGCGAAAGCGCTGCGTTTCCACGCCTCGAGAGCAATCAGTGGACCGGGCGCGTTTTTCCAGGTGATCGAAGCCGGTTTTGACAAAGCCGTTGCGACACAGGTGCTGGCAGAGGGACTCGAAGTTTATCGGGAGTTGCTGGACAAAAACAGTCAGCCCGTCGCTCAAACTCATCTCGGAAATTCGGTCCACGTGCGATTGCACGTGCGCAGTGTGAAGGAGAACGCGCTGACCAACGTCGCGATTATCGATCTGCTGCCCGGCGGATTTGAAGTAGTCGACTCTTCGTTGCGGCCGGGGGTTTCGTCCATTCATGGAATCGATTACGTCGATGTGCGGGAAGATCGCGCCGTTTTCTTCGGGACGGCGTCACGTGCCGCGCTGCAAATCGATTACGACATTAAATCATGTAATCGCGGGGAGTTCATTGTTCCCCCAGTGTTCGCGCAATCGATGTACGATCGCGGAGTCAAAGGCCGCGGTGTGGGCGGGAAAATCTTGGTGACGGAATGAGTTTTCGAATTACCCGCAGTGAAAGCACATGTCATCCCGAACGAAGTGAGGGACCCCGCCCAGGGTGATGGATCACACTTTATCGTTAGCGTATTCCAAAGTTCGTGGGTGGGGTCCCTCGCTCCGCTCGGGATGACGGCGTTGCGAAGTCGATGGTTCAAGAAAACGCTCCGCGTCACCGTAATGGCCGGGTCATGCGGGATGCTGATTTGGCTCATGCTGCCGAAGCCGCCGCTTCTCGACGGCATTTCGTTTTCTCAAGTCGTACGCGATCGCGACGGAAATTTGTTACGTGTGACGCTGAGCTCGGATCAAAAATTCCGGATTAGAACACGATCGCGCGACATCTCACCGGAATTTATCGACGCCACACTTCAATTCGAAGACAAACATTTCGCCCAGCACCCCGGTATCAATCCAGTGGCGTTGCTGCGTTCGGTTACAAGCATTCTGCCGAGGCACGCGCGCACCGGTGGCTCGACCATCACGATGCAGCTCGCCCGTCTGCGTTTTCATTTGCAAACCCGAACCGCTGCGGGCAAGGCCGGGCAAATTTTGCGCGCGCTGGAATTGGAGCGGCATTACTCAAAAGCGGAAATTCTGGAAGCGTATTTCAATCTCGCTCCTTACGGCCGGAACATCGAAGGCGCAGGCGCGGCGAGCGAAATCTACTTTGGCAAGCAAGCTGCGCGTTTGACCCAACCCGAAGCGATTGCGCTGAGCGTGATTCCGCAGAGTCCGACGCGGCGCGCTCTGTTGGTTGATCGCCAAAACAGTTTGCTGAACAACGCGCAACGCAAGTGGCACGACCGTGTTTTGCCTGATCCCGATGCGGAATTCTCCAATCGTTTGTTTCGTGCGCAGGCCCGCGGGAATACCGAATTTCTTGCGCCGCACTTCGTCCAGCAAGTGCTCGAATCGGACAAAACCACTCGTGAAATTGTGACCACACTCGATCTGGCGAGGCAGCGCCTGATCGAACGCCGGGTTTCTGATTATATTGCCGCCGCTCGCACACGCGGAATTGAAAACGCGACTGTGCTCCTGGTCGATACGCGAACGCATGATGTCCTCGCGCAAATCGGCTCCGCCGATTTCTGGGACAAAGGAATCAATGGCCAAGTCGATGGCACGCGCAGCTCGCGTTCGCCCGGCTCCACGTTGAAGCCATTCGTTTATGCCCTGGCAATCGAACAAGGAATCATTCACCCGCTGAGTGTGCTGGCGGATGCGCCGCGCAGTTTTGGCGAATACAATCCGGAAAATTTCGATCGCGATTTTCTTGGTCCGCTTCACGCCAGCGATGCCCTGGCCCGCAGCCGCAACGTCCCGGCCGTCTCACTCGCCGCGCAACTTTCGCATCCGAATCTTTACGAATTTCTGCGACGCGCGGACGTGCCGCTTCCCGAACCGGAATCTCATTATGGACTCGCGCTGCCGCTGGGCGGCGCGGAAGTAACAATGCAAGATCTGGTGCGGCTCTACGCCGCTCTCGCGAACAACGGCGAACTGCGCCCTCTGCGTCGCACCGCGCACGACCCGGCTTCAACAAGAGGCCTCCGAATTCTTTCGCCCGAAGCTTCCTTCCTCACTTTGCAAATGCTCGGCAACGTCCCGCGGCCGGAAATGAATTGTGCCGATGCCGCAAGCGCGGCACCGGTTTTCTGGAAAACGGGAACGTCGCACGGATTTCGCGATGCCTGGTCGATCGGGATTTTCGATCATTACGTGCTTGCGGTTTGGATTGGCAATTTCGACGGCCGCGCCAATGGCGCCTTTGTTGGACGCACTGCGGCGGCGCCACTTTTCTTTCAAATCATTGACAGCTTGCGCGCGAACTGGCCAGAGCCAGGCAGAACACTTCAGCCTCCGCCAAATTTGAAGCGGGTAAAATTTTGCAGTGTCTCCGGTGATTTACCCGGCGCACTCTGCACCGACCTGGTTGAAGGCTGGTTTATTCCTGGAATCTCGCCGATCAAAACCTGCGAAGTGCACCGCGAAGTCTTGGTCGATGTCGCGACCGGATTGCGCCTCGCGACCGATGACGGAACGCGCGAAATCCGGCGCGAAACCTATGAATTCTGGCCAAGCGATCTGCTGCGATTGTTCGAACGCGCCGGTGTCGCTCGCCGATCACCGCCGCCATTTCTTCTAGGAACGGCGAGCGAATTGGTTGCGCGCTCTGGTAACTCTCCGCGGATTGTTTCGCCTTTGCCCAACAGCGAAATTCTCTTTGCTTCGGCAACAGCGATCCCGCTCCGGGCAAAAGCCGACGCAGACGTGCGCGACGTTTACTGGTTTGCCGGCAAAACGTTTCTTGGCAAATGCAACGCTGCCGAGATGCTCTCCTGGAAATCCACGCCGGGGGATTACGAACTCACCGCATTGGACGACCACGGACGCTCCGCCTGGTGCAACGTGAGGGTGAGATAGCCCAGCGATTTACCTCAATCGTCCCGGGCGGTTCGGGTGAAAGCACCCTAGTTTCCTGAAATTTCCGTTGAAGCCCTTGTCTCGTCACTGGAGCGTAGCTTTCCCATGTCTCGCCAATACACCCTGCAACGAGCGCATTCATCATTTAGCGGGGCGATCGATTATGCGGCAGAATTGAATAAGCAACAGTTGGCGGCGGTGACAGCCCCGCCGGGGCCGTTGCTCGTAATTGCGGGCGCGGGATCGGGCAAAACGCGGACTCTGACCTATCGGGTGGCCTATTTACTCGAGAACGGGGTGGATGCGCG
>Ga0209474_10001819_pt1 | contig 20300 bp, 20 predicted proteins | sample GraSoiAngelo_145_FD_185902 | JGI IMG/M metagenome (GOLD analysis project Ga0209474, IMG submission 185902) | Grasslands soil microbial communities from the Angelo Coastal Reserve, California, USA - 14_1009_05_20cm (SPAdes) (version 2) | ecosystem: Environmental > Terrestrial > Soil > Grasslands... | reverse complement strand
TCCACGGACGAGGGGCTAAGCATGTCGGTCACCGAGAGCCTCGATGCGGCCTCGCTTGAGCCGCGTTCTGGCTCGGCGCGGAGGTCTTCTGGTCGGAGCGGGAGCGAGATCAGGAGTACATGGCATGGGGTCGGACGACGATGGCAGCGATCAAGCCGTTCACCAGAGCAGGGCACTACGTGAACGACATCGTCGAGCAAGGCGACGACGTCGTCCGCTCGATCTACGGGAATGCCAAGTACGAGCGCTTGCTGACGCTGAAGCGGGCCTACGACCCCGCTAACGTCTTCCGACTGAACCAAAACATCCGCCCGTAGCGGGCCTCGCGCTTTTCATCACGCGTACGCTGCCGGGTGGCGCGGCTGACGCGTGCCGCGCCAGGGGAGGACACAAGATGGCAGACAACCGCACGACCGTCGAGCAATTCCTGCAGGCCATGGGGACGAACGACGTCGAAGCCCAGGAGCGGCTGCTCTCCGACGACATCGTCGAGGAGTACCCGCAGTCCGGCGAGCGCATCCGCGGGAAAGACAATCGGCGCGCGATCATCGAGAACTATCCCGGAGGAATGCCGCGCGAGACGAGCGCGTCCGGCCCGGCCCCCAAGCCGCCGGTCGTCACAGGCGCAGGCGATCGGTTCACGGCGGCCGGGCAGATCACCTATCCGAACGGTGAGACATGGGCGGTCGTCTCGTTGATCGAGCTGCATGACGGAAAGATCAACAAGATGACGACGTACTTCGCCGCGCCGTTCGAGGCGCCGGCTTGGCGCGCGCCCTACGTCGAGAAGGCGGCCGCTGCAACACCATCGCGTTGACGCCTCGCGCCCGCGCGCTAAAATTGAATTCTCGGTCCTTGGAGCGGTGGGGTCATACCTGTTCCCATCCCGAACACAGTAGTCAAGCCCACCAGCGCCGAAGATACTCGGGACGTCGGTCCCCGGGAAAATAGGTCAGGGCCGGGATCTAAAGACCCCGACGCGCAAGCGCCGAGGTCTTTTGTTTTCTGGAGATTCTGTAATGCGGGCTGCGGCGCCACCGTATGCGGGCGAAGGTCCTCACGCGCTCTGGCATGTGAGCGAGGATCCGACGATCACGCGGTTCGCCCCGCATCGCGCAAAGACCGCGGCTACCGACGAGCCTCTCGTCTGGGCGATCGACACTCGGCATCTGCCCCTCTACTGGTTCCCGCGTGATTGCCCGCGGTGCACGTTCTGGGCTGGACCGCGGACGACTGAGGGAGACGTCACACGGTTCCTTGGTGGTCGGCGCGAGCGGCGGGTCCATGTCATCGAGGAGCGGTGGCTCGACCGCGTCAGGGAAGCACGGCTCTACGTCTATCGCCTTCAGGCTGAGTCCTTCACGGAGGATCCCGAGACCGCGGGCTATTGGGTGAGTCGCGCCGTAGTCGATCCGCTCGAGCGGCTCACGGTCGACGACCTGATCGGTCGGCACGCGGCGGCCGAGATCACGCTCCACACGGCGCCGAACGTGTGGCCGCTCTGGGACGAGGTGGTGGCGTCGACGCTCGAGTTCTCGGGGATGCGCCTGCGCAACGCGCGGCCCCGCGCGGAGCCGAGCGAGACCTGATGGCGTCCGGCGCAAGCGGCGGTCGAACTCATGGGTGTGGTCGAGCATCCCAAGGTCGCGATCTCCCGGATCCCGCCGGACCCCTTGCAGTTTCAGGTGATCCTCGGTTCCCTGCTCGGTGACGGGCAGCTCGTCGGTCTGCCACGAGAGCGCCGCCTGCGGATCGCTCACCGGGTCGAGCGCCGCGAGTACGTCATGTGGAAATACGACCGCCTCGGACCGTTTCCGGTCGCGGCACCGGAGCCGTGCGGAGGGGACCTCGTCGGGTTCGAGACCGCAAGCCATCCGATCTTCGACGATCTGGCTCGTCTCTTCGCCAACCGCTTCGCGCGGCACGACGTGATCGAGCGGCTGTTACGCCCACTGGGGCTCGCGGTGTGGCTCTGCGACGTCGGGCGCCTCGAGCTGCGCGCGAATGCTTTCCTGCCGGCGCAAAGGAACCTCGCGCTCGCGAGCTGAGGTCTAGGCGGCGACGGGTACGCGCGACGCCGCGACGTGGGACGGGAAGGCCACAGAGAGCTGCCGCCGGAGGTTTTGGATAGCCCGGCCATGCAGCTGGCACGCGCGGGCCTCGCTGATGCCCATCCGGAGTCCGGCTTCGCGCAGCGTCAGTGATTGACCGTAGTAACGCTCAAGTACCTCGCGCTGGCGCGGCGGCAAGCAGGTCATCGCGGAGCGCACGCGCATGCGGAGATCCTCCGCCTCGTAGCGCTCCGCGAGCTCGTCCTGCTCCGCTCCCCCGTGGTACCCCCGCTCGATGAGCTCATCGAGCGACACGGTGCCGTGGTAGGAGCCCGCCTCCCCCTGCGCCGCGGCCGCGCGCTGCCGCCGACGGTCCGCCCGTCCAAGCTCGTCCACGCGGCGAACCTCGTCCAGGACCGCCCCGCGGATCCGTAGGCTTGCGTAGCCCTCGAAGGGAACGCCTCGCTCGGGCTCGAATCGGTCCACGGCGTCGATCAGCCCAATCACCGCGGCGGACTCGAGATCGTCCGGACCGGCGACGGCGCCGACCGGCACGTTCATGCCATGTGCGATCCGCGTCGCCAGCTGCGCGAAGCGCTCGATGAGCGCGCATCGCGCGGCAGGGTCGCCCCCACGACACTGTGCCCACAGCAGGGCCGAGTCCGCCAAGATCCCCCTCCGCCGCGCCGCACGCCCACCAAAGATCCGGTCCGGATCTCGCCCCTCTCCGTACGACGGCGCGCGAACTGTGCGCGTGCGGCACCTGCTGGTTAATCCCCGTTCGGGTCTTTTTGGTATACCCACTCGGCAACCAGCCATTCCGCCCCTCGGCGGGCATGCAGGCGTACCGCAGTAAGGCCGGTACCCGAACGGATAAGGGCCGCGGTCGCGAGGCCCACGAGCGAGAGGTCTATATGGAAAACGCGATTTTCGGCCCTACTGAACCCGTCGAACCGGGTACTACCGGGTTAGCGCTATTCGATGAGGTGGCGCCGTAACGCGAGGACCACCGCGTGGGTCCGGTCGGTGGCCCCGAGCTTGGCGATGAGCGTCTGGACGCCCTTTTTTACCGTGTCCTCGGCGAGCACCATCGCGCGCGCGATCTCTTTGTTGGTGTACCCCTCGGCCAGATAACGAAGGAGCTCGAGCTCCCGGGGTGTCAGCGGCTCTCGTACGGGGACGGCGGCGCCCGGTTCGGAGTCATCGGCTTCCACCTCGACCGCCTCGTCGGCGGCATCGCCGACCGGGATGGCCTCAGCGATCCGGCTGAGCGCACGAGCTTCCGCGGGGCCGAGAGCGGTCAGCCCCTGGACCGCGGCTTCGAGAGCGGCGATCACCTGGCTCGACGGCGCGTCCTTGGAAACAAAACCATTCGCGCCGGCTCGGAGCACGGCGCGGATCACCTCGGGCGTCCGCTCGACGCTGAAGGCGATGATCGGAAGAGAGCTCGAGACCTGGCGGATCCGAGAGACCGCCTCCGGACCGCTCGCATCGGGAAGACCGAGATCCAGCAGGACGACATCCGGCTCGTCCTCGGCGATGAGGTCGACGGCTTCCGCGCAGGTCGACGTGATTCCGGCGACCACCAGACCCTCGCGCTCGAGGAGCGCCCTTACGCCGAGGCGCATGACCGGGTGATCTTCCACTGCGAGGACCCGGACGCCGGTATGGCGCGTCGGCGCCGATGCGACGCCGGCGTGGGCGAGAAGACCCAGGGCATCCGCGGCGCGACCGGCAAGCTGCTCCTCACCCGGCTCGTACGGTCGTCCGTGGCGAGCGACCCCCACTCTGACTCCCGATCCGGGCGGGGCCTCGACTTTCGCGCTCGCCTCGAGGGCGGCCTCCCGGCATTCCTTGTCCTCAGCGTGGAGCGCGAGCAGCGTGCCATCGTCCGCACGCACGACGACGGCGTGATGACCGAAGGAGCTCGCGGCGGCCCGTGCGGCGGCCTCGGCGTCGTTCGCGGCGGCGTGGCGCATCACGTCCTCGAGCGCCGCCTCGGAACGCCAGTCGCGTTCGAGACCGTCGATGCGTCTTATCGCGACGAGCGCCCGGGCGACGTCGCCCGCGACCGCGTCGAGGACCTCGAGCTTCTGACCGAAGCCGTCGGCACCCGTCGGGCGCTTGACGTTGAGAACGCCGATGATCTCGGCGCCGGCGCGGAGCGGCATGATCACGGCCTCACCGGCCTGCGGGTCGCTCCCGCGGAACCGGTCGTCGTCGATCGGACCCAGCAAGACCATCCTCTCACCCCGGCTTGCGACCCATCCGGCGATGCCCTCGTCCACCCGTTGCTCATGGCCAAGCGGCACCCCGATCCCGACCGAGGCCCGGACGCGAAGGCGGTTGCCCTCGACGAGCATGATCGACGTCCCGCCCGCGCCGATGCGTGACGCGATGTCCTCGGCCGCGCGTGCCAGAAGGGCCGAGGCGTCCCGCGTCTCTTCCAGACCGGTGAGGAGGCGCTCGAGAACCGCCACGCGGTCGTTGTTCTGCGCGCTCTCGTGCTTCGCATCCGCGATCGCGCGACCGTCCCCGACGCTCATCGCGAGCAGCTCGGCCGCGGAGCCCGCGGTCGAGAGCTCGACGGCATCGAATGGGACGCCATGCCGCAATGCACAGAGGAGCGCCTCGCCGTCCGGTAGATCGATGCGCGTGAGGAGGGCGAACGCAGCCTGCTCATCCCAGCGACCCGCCGCTACCGGCGTACCCACCTGCGTGCCATTCAGCGCGCGGACCACCGCATCGGCGTCGAAGATCGCGCGCCACTTGGTGTCCGCGGAAACCTCATGCGCGAAGACGGTGCGCAGATCGTCACCGGAGGTCGCAAGAACTGCCGCTCCCTCAGCACGCAAAAGGGCGGCGATATGAGCGAGACGCTCGGGCCACCGTGCCGTCGGGTTGACGGTATCCTCCCACGCTCCCCCGTTTGGCGAATCATACGGGTGGCACGTCGTTTGCCCTCGCCCGGTCATGGCCGTCGATCCGGAAGTAGGGGCCAACCGCGAGGCCGAGACGATGGCAGAGCTCCTCGCAGGTGTCGAAGAGGATGAGCGAGCCCTCCGGCCGCTCCGCCCAGGCGAGATCGTCGAAGGGATCGTCGCGTCCGTGAGCGGCGATGAGGTGCTCGTTGATCTCGGCGGACGCTCGGCGGGCGTGCTTTCGCTCCGGGAAGCGAGTGGGGAAGGAACGGATGTCGCAGTCGGCGACAGAGTCGTCGCCGCGGTGGTCCAACCCGAAGGCCCCGACGGCCGCGCCGTCCTCTCCACCCGCCGTGCACGAAGCCGGCGGCAATGGACACGGATGAGCGAGCTGGAAAAGAGCGGCGAGGTCGTCGAGGCGCAGGTGGTCGAAGCGAACCGCGGGGGCCTGGTCGTCGACGTCGGCCTACGCGGCTTCGTCCCCCTGTCGCAGCTCGCCGCGGTCGGCAGCCTCAACGCCAGCGAACGCGGCGCGGTCCCCGACTCCCTTCGGGCATACGTCGGCAAGCGGCTTCCGCTCAAGGTCATCGAGGCGGATCAGCGCCGCGACCGGCTCATCCTCTCCGAGAAGGCCGCGGCGCAACAGCTCAGGCGCCGACGCAAGGAGGAGGCATCCTCAGAGCTCGTGGAGGGCCAGGTGCTCGAGGGCAAGGTGGCGAGCGTGACGACGTTCGGGGTCTTCGTTGACGTCGGAGCCGCGGACGGACTCGTGCATCGCTCGGAGATCACGTGGGACAAGGGGATCGAGCCGACCACTCTTTATCAGCCCGGGGACACCGTGCGTGTGCTCGTCACGGGAGTCGATCGGGAGAGGGGTCGCATCTCCTTATCTATCAAGCGGCTGGAGGAGGATCCCTGGGCACGGGCCGTCCGCGAGCTTGCGGTCGGGGCCGAGCTCGACGCCACCATCACGCGCGTGATGCCATACGGGGCGTTCGCCCGCGTGCCAATGGGCATCGAGGGCCTGATCCACGTAAGCGAGATCGCGTCGCGCCGGATCGCGACCCCGGCCGAGGTAGTTCGCCCGGGTGATCTCGTACGTGTCCGACTGGTTGCGATCGATCCCGAAAGACGCCGACTCTCTCTTTCCATGCGTCAAGCGGCAGGAAATGTCGTGTACGCAACGCGGACAAACCAAGATGCGAACGTATAATCGGATCCAGATGCTAGCCATGGCGATATACCTTTAGAAGACGCAGCAAATGGGACCGTTCGACCGCTTCAACGACCGCGCCAAGCGAGTCCTCGCGCTCGCCCAGGATGAGGCGATCCGTTTCAACCACAACTACATCGGAACGGAACACCTTCTTCTCGGTCTGGTGCGCGAGGGCGAAGGCGTCGCGGCGCGCGTTCTGGACTCTCTGGGCGTCGAGCTTTCCAAGGTGCGCACGGCCGTCGAGTTCATCATCGGCCGAGGCGACTCAACGACCTCGCCCAGCGAGATCACCCTCTCCCCGCGGACGAAGAAGGTCATCGAGCTCGCGATAGACGAAGCCCGCAAGCTCGGCCACAGCCACGTCGGCACCGAGCACCTCCTTCTGGGCCTCGTGCGCGAGGGCGAGGGGATCGCCTCCGGAGTGCTCGAGTCGCTCGGCGTTTCGCTCGAGAAGGTCCGGCACCAGGTGATCGCGACGCTCGGCCAGCAGCACCCGCAGGCCGCGGAGACCGCGGCGGCCGGAGGAAAGTCGGCGAGCTCGAAGACGCCGACGCTCGACCAGCTCGGGGTGAACCTCACGGCGATGGCCAAAGCACAGCAGCTCGATCCAGTCATTGGCCGCGAGAAGGAGATCGAGCGGGTCATCCAGATCCTGTCGCGGCGCACAAAGAACAACCCGGCGCTCATCGGTGAGCCCGGCGTAGGAAAGACCGCGATCGCCGAAGGCCTCGCACACCGGATCGTGAAGGGCGATGTGCCCGAGACGCTCCAGGGCAAGCGCGTGCTCACGCTGGACATCGGCTCGCTCGTCGCAGGCACGAAGTACCGCGGCGAGTTCGAGGAGCGCCTCAAGAAGATCATCGAAGAGCTTCGACACGCGCACGACGTCATCCTCTTTATCGACGAGCTGCACACGCTCGTCGGCGCGGGAGCGGCGGAGGGGGCCGTCGACGCGGCGAACATCCTGAAGCCCTCGCTGGCGCGGGGTGAGCTCCAGTGCATCGGCGCGACGACCCTGGACGAGTTCCGCAAGTACATCGAGCGGGACGCCGCCCTGGAGCGCCGGTTCCAGCCGGTCATGGTCGAAGAGCCCTCGATCGAAGAGACGCAGGCGATCCTCATGGGGATCCGCTCGCGCTACGAGGATCACCACAAGGTCTCGATCACCGAAGACGCGGTGAAGGCCTCGGCCGAGCTTTCGTCCCGGTACATCACCGACCGGTTCCTGCCGGACAAGGCGATCGATCTCATGGACGAGGCCGCGAGCCGCGTTCGCCTCCGGTACTCGACTGTCCCGACCGACGTGAAGGACGCGCAGCGCGAGCTCGACCGCGTCGTGACCGAAAAAGACCAGGCGATGGAAGCACAGCAGTACGAGCTCGCCTCGACCCTCCGCCAGCAGGAGCGTGCGCAGCAGGACAAGCTCCAGCAGGCCAAGGCCGACTGGCTTCTGGCGCAGTCTCAGAAGCGTCCGGAAGTCACCGACGAGGACATCGCCGAGGTCGTCTCTATGTGGACGGGAATCCCGGTGAGGAAGCTCGCCGAAGAGGAAACCCAGAAGCTCCTCAAGATGGAGGAGGCTCTCCACGCAAAGGTCATCGGGCAGGACGTGGCCGTCACGACGATCGCCCGCGCCGTCCGGCGCGCCCGCGCCGGCCTCAAGGACCCGCGCCGTCCGATCGGTGTGTTCTTCTTCGTCGGTCCGACCGGCACCGGCAAGTCACATCTGGCGCGCTCGCTTGCTGAGTTCATGTTCGGCAGCGTCGACAACACGGTGAAGATCGACATGTCCGACTACATGGAGCGGCACAACGTGTCGCGCCTGGTCGGCTCGCCGCCCGGGTACGTTGGCTACGAAGAGGGCGGCCAGCTCACGGAGACGGTGCGTCGCAAGTCGTACTGCGTGATCCTCCTCGACGAGATCGAGAAGGCCCACCCCGAGGTGTTCAACATGCTGCTGCAGGTCTTCGACGAAGGCCGGCTCGCGGACGCGAAGGGGCGGAGCGTCGACTTCCGCAACACCATCATCATCATGACGAGCAACCTCGCGCAGAAGCTGCTGAAGAGCGAGTCCGCGCTCGGCTTTCGCGCAAAGGCTGAAGGGGGCGACGACCCGAATGTGACGGCGGCCTACGAGCGCATGAAGGAGCGCGTCCAGGAAGAGATGAAGCGCTTCTTCCGGCCGGAGTTCCTGAACCGGATCGACGCGACCGTCGTCTTCCAGCCGCTGAACAAGGAAGAGATCCGCAAGATCGTCGAGCTCGAGCTTGTCGGCGTGCGCAAGCAGCTCGCGTCGCAGGAGATCACCCTCGTCGTCACGGACGCGACCAAGGACCACATCGCCACCGTCGGCTACGACTCCAACTTCGGAGCGCGCCCGCTGGCGCGGTCGATCCAGAACGAGATCGCGGACCCGCTCGCGGAGATGCTCCTTCAGGGCAAGTTCCACGCGGGGGACACCGTGCGCATCAACCCGGTCGAAGGCAAGCTCGTCATCGAGAAGACCGAGGCCGAGGAGCGCAAGCCGGAACCGGTCGCGCCGTAGCGCCGCCGTCGGCGGCGATGGATACCTTTCCGATCATCCACTGCGCAGACCTCGAGCGATCGCTTCATTTCTATCGCGACGAGTTCGGCTTCACGCTGAAGTTCCGCTGGCCCGACGAAGGTCCTCTGGAGTTCGCGTATCTCGTGCGCGATGGATCGGGTCTCGGGCTCGGGCGCCCGAACGGCGACGATCACGGCCTTCCCGTGAGAACAGGACTGCCGGCCACCTTCGTCCTCTGCACGTATGTCGACGACCTGGATGCGCTCTACACGAAGCTCCTCGAGCGCGGGGTCCGCGGGCTGGCCGAGCCGAAGGATCGGCCGTGGGGAGAGCGGATCGCGTACGTCCAGGACCCCGACGGTTATCCGATCCTCGTGATCCAGCAACCCGTCCCCGAACCCTCCTAGCGCGAGGCGGCACAACGGTTGCACCCTGCGCGACACATGCGACGCGCGTTCGTTCTGATCGCGGCGATCCTCGGCGCATGCGGCGGTGGCGGCCCCGGTGGTGCCGTTCCGATCGGTGCCCCGTCGACGCCGGCGGTGTGGCCCCTTCGCGGCACGCCGGCACTGAACGCCGACGCCATCCACAAACGGCCGCTCGTGATCAAAGTCGCGAACGACCCCGCCGCCCGGCCGCAATCGGGGATGTCACAAGCAGACCTGGTCCTCGAGATACCCGTCGAAGGCGGGATCACCCGGTACGCGCTCGTGTTCCAGTCCGAAGATCCCGCGAAGGTCGGCCCGGTGCGGAGCGCGCGGCAGTCCGACTTGAACTATCTACCGGCGTTGCACGCCATCCTCGCGCACGTCGGGGCCTCTGAGTCCGTCACGCAAATGGTGCGCGACGCGGCCAAGAGCGGATCGTTCGTCGACATCGACGAGTTCCAGCACGCTGACGCGTTCGAGCGTGTCGCCGGCAAGGTCGCGCCGTACAACGCATACACCTCCGGCGAGAAGATCCGCGCGGCGGCAGGCGACGCTGGGCGCGCTCGCGTCGACGTCCCCGCGATGCAATTCGACGCATCGGTCGGAAAGGCCGCCGGAAAGGACGCGACGTCGCTCGTCGTGCCGTATACCGGGGCGGGGAAGGTGAGCTACGCGTTCGATGCGGCCTCGGCGTCATACCACCGGACGCAGGGTGGTGCGATGACGATGGACGCCGATGCGAAGAAGGAAGTCATGCCGGACAACGTCGTCGTCATCAAGACCGAGGTGAAGGAGATTCCGGGGACCGCGGACGTCACTGGCGCGCCGTCCGTCGACTTCCGCGCAACGGGGACCGGGTCCGTGGTCATCCTGCGTGACGGCAAGAGATTCGACGGCACGTGGACTCGCAACGGAACCACGGACCTGTATAGGTTCGCCGACTCGGCCGGCGCGGCGATCCTGCTCAAACCCGGCGGCCTCACCTGGATCCACATCGTCCCCGACGACTACGACCTCTCGAGCTAGACCGTCGGCTCGGAGTCCGTTCCGCCCAGACCGGCGAGACCGAAGAGGGCGAGGTCGATGAAGCCAAAGATCACGCCGACCGCGCCGCCGACGGCGGCCGAAACGACGAGCGCGATCGGAGCGACGAACAGTGCCGGAAAGAGAATCCCCGAGGCGACCTGTCCCGGCCGCGTGTTCGAGACCGCCGCGAAAAGGGCGACGATGCCGAGGATCGCAAGGAACGCCATCCCATTTCTTGAGCCCCACCGCAGGGTGCGCCGCACGTACCCCTCCCGGTCACGGACGGACCCGATGAGGTCGAGACCGGCGAGCGCTTTTGACGTGGTGAAGTAGGTCGTCGCCCAGAGCGCCACGAAGAGCCCAAGGCCGACGAAGGTGTTGAGTCCGCTCAGCGCGCCGCCGAGCCCGCCGCCCGAGTAGGCGAATAGGACGATCGCGAGGACGAACGTGGTCGCGTGGAAAGTCGCGAGCGACCACGTCACCAGCTTCATCGGGCTAACCGTGCGCAAGCCAGACCGCGAGGCCGAGGATGACTGCGAGTGCCCCCGTCGTCGCCGCGTAGAGATTTCGCAGTCTCGTGACAACAACGGTCGCGATCGCCCCGGTCGATCCACTGAGGCGCGCGACGGCGAGCGTGCGCGGGAGCGAGAAGACCACGAGCGCGAGGACCGATCCGAGCTTGAGCACGAGGGTCGCGCCCCAGGGCGTCGACGGCCCCGAGAGGTCCGCGCCGAATGCCGCCAGGTTGCCGATGCCGGTCATCGCGAGCACCCCCGCGGCGGCCCAGAAGATCCATTCGTAGCGCAGGGCGACGCCGACGACCGCGCCTGCGGCAAGAGAGCCGGGCCGTATGGCGAGCGCGAGGACGCTGACGGCTCCGCCGAAAGCAGTCGCCATCGCGGCGACGTGAACCCACCGGATGGCCACGTGGAGGAGGTGCGGGTCGAGCTCCATGCCGCCAGTCCAGCGGACGATCCGGCCAAGTCAAGTTCGGGCCGATACTTGCTTGGATGCCCCCTCGTCCGAAGTCCGCGTTCCTCTGCCAGCAGTGCGGATTCCAGTCGCCGAAGTGGATCGGCCGGTGCCCGTCCTGCGACGGCTGGAACACGTTCGTCGAGGAGCGGGTCGTCGCGCCGTCGAAGGGCCGCGGCCTCGCGCGCGCGCCGAGAGCGCCGATCGCGCTCGGCGATGTCCCCGCCGATGCCGAGGAGCGCATGGTCACGGGCATCGGGGAGTTCGATCGCGTGCTCGGTGGCGGGATCGTGCAGGGATCGTGCGTGCTCCTCGGCGGCGATCCGGGCATCGGCAAGAGCTCCCTCCTGATGCAGGCGTCCGCAGCGCTCGCCGCGAAGGGCGCCGTTCTCTATGTGTCGGGCGAGGAATCCGCGGCGCAGATCAAGATGCGCGCGCGGCGGTTCGGCATCGCGAGCGACGGGATCCTCGTCCTCGCCGAGACGGATCTCGGTTCGGTGATCGAGGCGATCCGGCGGGTGCGCCCGATCTTCGCGGTCGTCGACTCGATCCAGACGATGAACTCGGACGAGATCGCGTCGGGGGCGGGCGGCGTCTCCCAGCTCCGCGAGTGCACGGCGCGCCTCCTCGAGCTTGCGAAGGGGGAGGATGTTCCGATCTTCCTCGTCGGCCACGTGACGAAGGAGGGCGCGGTCGCGGGCCCTCGCGTTCTCGAGCACATCGTCGACGCGGTCCTCTACCTCGAGGGCGAGCGGTTCCACGCCTTCCGCATCCTGCGCGCGACGAAGAACCGCTTCGGATCCACGGACGAGGTCGGTGTCTTCGAGATGGCCGAGACGGGCCTTCGCGAGGTCGCCAATCCGTCGGAGGTCTTCCTCGAGGAGCGGAGCCGCGGGGTCGCCGGCAGCGTCATCGTTCCGACGGTCGAGGGGACGCGGCCACTCCTCGTCGAGGTCCAGGCGCTCGTGACACCGACGAGCTTCGGGCTGCCGCGGCGCACGGTGAACGGTGCCGATCCGCAGCGCGTCCTGCTCCTCCTGGCGGTGCTCGCGAAGCGCGCCGGACTTTCGGCCGGCAACCATGACGTGTACGTGAACCTCGTCGGCGGTCTCCGCATCCGAGAGCCAGCCGCGGATCTCGGCCTCGCCGTCGCTGTCGCGTCGGCGCTGCGCGATCGGCCTGCGGATCCGCGGACCGTGTTCGTCGGCGAGCTCGGCCTGGGTGGAGAGCTGCGACGAGTGCAGAGGATCGCCGCGCGGCTCAAGGAGGCCGAGCGGCTCGGGTTCGAACGCGCGGTCGTGCCGTCAGCGAGCATCTCGGACTTGAACGGGACAGGCCTCGAGGTGAAGGGCGTCGCGACGCTCCGCGAGGCGCTCGAGAACGCTGGGGTCGCGGACCGCTAGCGAGCGAAGGGAACGAGCGCGGGCACGCGCCCGGCGAACGCCCGGAACTGGTCGCCGAATCCGGCCGCGAGGATGCGGTCCTCGGCACCAATGCGGATCGCGGTGAACGGGATCACATAGAGGAGCGTGACGACGAGAAGCACCAGGCTCTCCATCGCGATCGTCGCGCCCACGTGGAACGACACGATGCCCAGATACATCGGGTGCCGGGTAAGCCGGTACGGTCCTTCGGTCACGAGGCGATGTCCCTCGTAGAGGTCCATGCGGATGCCGTAGCTCTTGCCGAGCGACCACATCGCCCACGCGGCGAACAGCGCCGACGCGACCGCGATCGCAAGCCCGGCGAGCCGCACCGTCATCGGAAGATCGACGGCCACCGGAAAGAAGTACGCGACCACGAAAGGGATCCACACGAGTGGCGGGTAGTACTGGAGGTACCACGGCGCGTGGGAGCGGACGAGGTGCTTTCGCTCGCCGCGGAGGATCCGGAGCGCGCCGGCGGAGAGAAAGATGATGTGAGCGGCGAGCAGCACCGCGATGCGCAGGGCGCGGTCGTCCATCGCCAGAACGCTAACAGCGCGGTCTTAGACTCGTGCGCATGTTCTTCCATCCATCCCGGCGTACGCGCGTGCGCACGCCGCATCAACAAAGAAAGGAGTCACCCTCGTGGGATTCATTCGGCTCGTTGCAGCACTCATTGGCTTCGTATTCGGATTCTTCCTCGGGTCTTCGCTCCTTCAGGTCACCCAGGTCACGCCGCTCACCAACCAGATTCTCGTCGTTCTTCTTCTCGCCACGGCGTGCGCGATCCTGGGCTGGCTCGGCGCTCCGTATGTCACGGTCATGCCCGCGGGATACGTCGTCAACTGGCTCCGCGCAGCATCGGGAGGGGACCTCATCGGCGGTGCGTTCGGCGCCGCGGTCGGTCTCATGCTGGCGCTCTTTCTCGCGTTCCCGCTCTCGTTCCTTCCCGGTGACATAGGACGCTACGCGCCGCTGGTGGCGGCGGTGGTGCTCGGGGTGATCGGGGCGACGGCCGGTGCCGTCAAGCGGAGCGAGCTGGGCGCATTCGCGCAGGGCGTGCGCGGCGTCCGTCGCGATCGCGCGGATGCGCGCGTGTTGCTCGACACCTCGGTCATCATCGACGGCCGCGTATCGGACGTGGTCCGAAGCGGTTTCGTGCGGGGGACGCTCATCGTCCCGAAATTCGTGCTCGCGGAGCTCCAGTACTTCAACGACTCGCCCGACGGCTCGCGCCGTGAGCGCGGTCGACGCGGTCTGGAGATGCTCGCGAAGATGCAGAAGGAAGAGACGGTCAAGGTCGAGCTCTCCGAAGAGGAACCGGCAGGGACCGGCGCGGACGGGAAGCTGGTCACGCTCGCGAAGACACTCGGTGTCCCCATCATGACGAACGACTACGGCCTGAACCGGGTCGCGGAGCTCCAGGGCATCACCGTGCTGAACATCAACGATCTCGCGAAGGCGGTTCGTCCGGTCGTCCTTCCGGGTGAGGAGATCACGGTCCGCGTGATCCAGGAGGGCAAGGAGCCCGCCCAGGCGGTCGGGTACCTCGAAGACGGGACGATGGTCGTCGTCGAGAATGGCGCGAGGCATATCGGCTCCGAGCTTGCGGTGACCGTCATGCGAGTCCTCCAGACGGTCGGCGGCCGGATGATCTTCGGCCATCCGAAGGGTGAGACGACCGAGATTCGCCGGCCGCGTGCCATCGATCGCTAACGCCGGCGCAGTCTGCGCGATCCTCGCGGCGGGCAGCTCCACTCGCGCTGGGACCGACAAGATCACGGCTGACCTCGGCGGTCAGCCGGTGCTCGCGTGGTCGCTCGCATCCGCGCTCGCATCCGGTGCGTTCGCGCGAATCGTGGTCGTGGTGCGACCGGATGCGTCGCGCGGCCCGATCGAGGCGATCGTCCGATCGCGCGCGCCCGGCGCGAGCGTGGTCGCCGGCGGCGAGACGAGGACGCAGTCGAGCTGGGCCGCGCTGGCCGCGGCGCACGACGCCGACGTCATCGCCATCCACGACTCGGCTCGGCCGTTCGTGCCGCCCTCCCTCTTCGCGCGCTGCGTCGAGATCGCGCGTGCCGAGGGCAGTGCCGTCGCGGGGCTCCCACTCGCGGACACCGTGCGCCGCGCGGACGAGGCCGGGGTCGCCATAGAAGAGGTGTCGCGCGAGGGCCTGTGGTCGGCACAGACACCGCAAGTGTTCCAGCGGGCGGTCCTCGAGCGTGCCCGGGTGGCGGTCGCGGATCGATCCTTTGGCGACGACGCCGCCGCGGTCCGTGCCGCCGGTCTGCCGGTCCGGATGGTCCTCGGCGAGCGCAGAAACCTAAAGATCACGACCATGGAGGACCTGGGGTACGCGCGGGAGCTTGTCGCAAAAGGCCTCGTCGGCATGCCTGCGCTGCAGATCCGCTAGCCGTGCCGCAACGCGCCGGCCTCGGTTACGATATTCACCGTCTCGCGGCGGGCCGCCGCCTGGTCTTGGGCGGTGTCGCGATCGAGCACCCGACGGGGCTCGTTGGCCACTCCGATGGTGACGTCCTTCTACACGCGGTCATGGACGCGGTCCTCGGAGCGGCGAACCTCGGCGATCTCGGATCGCATTTCCCGAGCGACGATCCGCGTTTCGCTGGCGCGGACAGCCAGGAGCTGTTGCGCCAGGTCGGATCGAAGATCCGCGAGGCCGGCTACACCGTCGTCTCGATCGACGCGACGGTCATTGCGGAGGCGCCCCGCGTGGGGGCGCACGCCGCAGCGATGCGTCAAGCGATCGCCCGAGGCCTGGGCCTCGCGCCGGAGAGCGTGAGCGTCAAGGCCAAGACGAACGACGGGGTGGGCGAGATCGGCGCAGGCGAAGCGATCGCCGCGCTGGCGGTGGCTCTGGCGACGAACTAACGCGCCAAGGGAGAAGAACTGATCCAGCGGCCCGAGTCCAGAGATCTGCGCATCTACGACAGCGCCTCGCGATCGGTGAAGCCGTTCGTGCCGCTGCGTCCCGGCGAAGTCGGCATGTACAACTGCGGCCCGACGGTTTACGACCGGCAGCACATCGGCAACCTGTACAGCTACCTCGTCGCCGATGTCGTTCGCCGGACGTTCGAGTACTTCGGGCTTCGGGTGAAGCAGGTCATGAACATCACGGACGTCGGCCACATCGTCGACGACGCGGACGCGGGCGTCGACAAGATGGCGCTCGGCGCCGAGCGCGCGCACAAGACGCCGCGTGAGATCGCCGACGAGTACACGCGCCTCTTCGTGGAGGATCGCCACCGCTTGAACATCCTCGATCCGGAGGTGGTCCCGAAGGCGACGGATCACATCCCCGAGATGATCGCGCTCATCGAGCGGCTCATCGCGAAGGGCAACGCGTACGTCGCCGCGGACGGGGTGTATTTCGACGTCACGACCTTCCCCGGGTACGGCACGCGGCTCAATGCCGAGTCGCCCGAGCAGCGCATGGCCGGGGCGCGCGTCGAGGTGAACGAGAACAAGCGGCACCCCTCCGACTTCGCCCTTTGGCGCCGGGCCAAGACCGGCGACCTCCAGCAGTGGGATTCGCCCTGGGGCCGCGGGAATCCGGGGTGGCACATCGAGTGCTCTGCGATGTCAATGAAGTACCTCGGCGAAACGTTCGATCTGCACTCCGGCGGCGAGGATCATCTTTTCCCGCACCACGAGTGCGAGATCGCGCAATCCGAAGCGGCCACGGGGAAGCCCTTCGTTCGCTACTGGGTGCATGTTCGGTTCTTGCGGGTCGACAGCGAGAAGATGGCCAAGTCGAAGGGCGGTTTCTTCACGCTCGACGACGTCGCCGCTTGGGGCTACGACCCGCTCGCGTTCAGGCTGCTCGCGCTCGGCGCGGGATACCGCAACGGGCTCGACTTCACGCGCGAAGGGATGAATGCCGCTCAGTCGAGGCTCGAACGTTGGCGACGGACGATCCGCGCCGCGTATGCGGCGACCAAGGGCCGTGTCGCCGAGCCCGAGGGGACGCACGCGATCACGCGCGAGTTCCGCGAAGCGCTCGCGGAAGATCTGAACACACCAAAGGCGCTCGCCGCAACGGAGAAGGCACTCGGACTTGCTGCGGTGGTCGACACCGACGAACAGGAGCGCGCGCTCTGGATGCTCTTCGACATGGACCGCGTTCTCGGGCTGTCGCTCCGGGAAGCGGCGACGGCGCAGGACGAGCTGAGCGCGGAGGAGCGGGCGGTCTTCGACCAGCGTGAGGCAGCACGGAAGAGCGGCGACTACGCGAAGAGCGATGCGTTACGGAAAGAGCTGCTCGAGCGATTCGGCATTCAGGTGAAGGACACGAAGGACGGGACGCGCTGGGAGCGCGTCGGTCGCAAAGGAGCATGACCATGGACGAATCAGAGCGCACCGATAACGAGCCGACGGACGCCGCCGGGCACGAACCCGCGAGCGAACCCGCTAACAACGCGGCCCCGACGCCCGCGGCCGGTCCGAACGAAACCGGAACGCCTGCGCCGCAGCAGTTCGGCGATCAGGATGGCGCGCGGCGCAGGCGCCGCGGTCGCCGCGGTCGAGGTGGCGGCGGAGCCGGGTTCGGCGGACCTCGGCCGCCGTACGCGGGGCCGCGTCCCCAGTTCGGCGGATCCCGTCCGCAGTTCGGCGCGCCGCCGTTCCGTCCGCAGCCCTTCGTCCCGCGTGAGGAGAGCGAACAGGCTCGCGAGCTCGCCGGGTACGAGCGTCGTCAGGCGCAGCGTCAGCGCGGGCCGATGGGGTGGCGCGGCGGCGCCGGTGGCCCGGGCCCAGCTCCACAGGGCGGCGGGCAGTGGCGACAGCGCCGCGGCGGCGAGCAGCGGTACAGCGAGGCGATCCGCCGCGTCACGGCCGGTCCGCACAGTGCCGCGCCATCGCACGAGCCGGTCGGCGAGCCTATCGCCGGTCCGCACGCGATACTCGAGGCCATTCGCGCCGGGCGGAACATCCGGCGCCTCTACGTGTCGCAGGACCGCAACGTCCGCACCGGGCCCGTGAACGAGCTCATCGCCGAAGCGCAGCAGCGCCGCATCTTCGTTCGGTTCACCGACAAGATGGAGATCGCGCGGCTCTCACCGGTCGAGAACCATCAGGGTGTCGTCGCGATCGTTGAAGGCAAGGCCGGTGTCGAGCTCGACGAGCTCCTGCTCCACCTCGACACGCTGTCGGAGCCGGCGCTCGTGCTGGTCGTCGACTCGCTGCAGGATCCGCAGAACTTCGGGGTGCTGCTCCGATCGGCCGAGGGCGCGGGTGTCGACGGCGTCGTCATCCCGCATCACCGCGCGGTCGGGCTCACGCCCGCCGTCACAAAAACGAGCGCCGGCGCGAGCGAGCATCTGCTCATCGCCGACGTGGCGAATCTCCGGCAAGCGATCGACGCGCTCAAGGAGAAGGGCATCTGGGTCGTCGCGGCCGACGAGTCCGGCGATCTGCTCTACGACGAGGTCGATTACCGCGGACCGACGGCGATCGTGATCGGCGGCGAGGGGGAGGGGATCCGTCGTCTGGTGCTGGAAGGCGCGGACCAGGCGGTCCGGCTTCCGATGGAAGGGATGGTGAGCTCGCTCAACGCGGCCGCGGCCGGCACGGTGATGCTCTACGAAGCCCTCAGGCAACGGCGACGCGACGTCCCGCCGTCGCAGACGCGCACACCGCGACCGGAAGAGCGAGCCGAAAAACAGGAGAACGGCGGCTGGGAGAACGAGCCGATGCAGTCGCGGGAGGATCGTGGCGAGCAGGATCGCTCTGAGCCTGCCGAGGCGCCGGAGGGTGGGACCGACGAGACCGATCAGATCGCGCCCGCCGCCGAGATCGAAACTCCTCCGGCGGAGGAGCCCGCCGTCGCGGAGAAGCCGAAGCGCAAGGCCCCGGCGAAGAAGCGGTCGACGAAGAAGTCAGCCGAGAAATCGAAAGAGGACACCGATGCGTCGAGCTGAGCTCGTGCAACAGATGAATTCGGAGCAAGAGGCGTGGGAAGGCCTCCTCGGTCAAATAGGCGAGGACCGCATGGAGGAGCCCGGCGTCGCCGGTTCGTGGTCGATCAAGGACATCGTCGCTCACCTCACGGCCTGGCGGCGAAGGACCGTTGGGCGGCTCGAGTCCGTGGCGAATGGCCAGCCTGAACCCGCGCACGAGTGGCCCGCTGACCTGCATGATGACGACGAGATCAACGCGTGGTTCCACGCGCGCGACCGCGATAAGTCCGTTGGCGAGGTCCTCGATGAATCGCGTCGTGTCTTTCAACAGCTCGTGTCGGCGATCCAAAAATTGCCGGACGATGCGCTCGACGATCCCGCGCGCTTTCCGTGGATGGAGGGCGCGCCGGTGACCGGAGCCACGCTCTTCGGGCACTTCCACGACGAACACGAGGCGGACATGCGCGCGTATCTCTCGCGACAGCCGGCCAGGTCGTAGGCGACTGGACGTTTCGGGTAAAAACCCCGCGATCTAGCCCTCGCTGGAATACGCGTTTGCCTCGAGATGTTGGGCGGGACATCTGCGGACTCTGCCCTTGAAAGCACAGGAAGAATTGGAAGTCGTCGTGCCCACCCGTTTGGAATCATGGCGGAGTCCGCAAAGGCCCGCCCGCGATCACTGCATGGCCCCTGGGCGGAACATAGACGCTCCCCTCAGCGGTCATCGCTACACGCGGATGTTTCCCGACCTTCCTCACCTGAGCATCGGCCCAGAAGTGCTCCATGCGCTTGGTCGAGCGGGCGGGGCTTGCGACACCCGGTACTCGACGCGGGCGGAGTCGGAGACCGTTGCGGCGGGGTGGCCGGTGTTCGGGCAGTTCATCGCGCATGACGTGACCGCTGACCGGTCGCCGGTCACGCATCACGACGATGAGGCGCTTCTGCGGAACGCCCGGAGCGCGCGTCTCGATCTGGAGTGCGTCTACGGCGACGGACCGGTCGGCAGTCCTTTCCTCTTCAGTCGGAAAGACCCGGCCAAGATGCTGCTCGGTCTGAACGATCGAGGCGACGGCGAGGACCTTCCGCGCAACCAGGAAGGCATCGCGCTCGTTGGCGACCCGCGCCAGGACGTCCACCTGCTGATCTCGCAGATGCATGTGGCCATGCTCAAGGCGCACAACCGCCTCGTCGACAGACTGCGTGAGGACGGCGTCTCGGAGGCAGATCTTGTGGCCGAGGCGCGTCGCGCGCTGACCTGGCATTACCAGTGGGCCATGCTCTTCGACTTCCTGCCTGCGACGATTGGCGAGGAACGCACTCGGAAACTGCTGAAGGATGGACCGCGGTTCTTCCAGCCCACCGGCACGATCGCGATCCCCTTCGAGTTTGCCGACGCCGCGTACCGTTTCGGACACTCCGAGATGCGACAGGCGTATCGCGTGCAGCGCGGCGGCGAGGACCTGACCCTCTTCCCGGATCTGATCGGCTTCCGTCCGGTCACCTCCGATCGTGTGATCGATTGGAGCCTGCTCTTCGACGTCCCGGGCGAACCACTTGCCGCGCGTTCACGCCCGATCGACGGATGCTTGGCCGAGCCTCTGCTCAAGCTGCCCGTGGACATCACCGGGGAGCTCGACGATCAGGACTTCCAGTCCCTTGCGGTGAGAGATCTGCAGCGAGGCGTAGCGACCGGGCTGCCGTCGGGTGAAGCCGTCGCGACGCTCGTAGGGGAAGAGCCGCTCCTGCGCGACGAAGTCGGTCTCGGCGAGTTCGACTGGTCCGGCGAGACGCCGCTTTGG
>Ga0209474_10001818_pt1 | contig 20313 bp, 16 predicted proteins | sample GraSoiAngelo_145_FD_185902 | JGI IMG/M metagenome (GOLD analysis project Ga0209474, IMG submission 185902) | Grasslands soil microbial communities from the Angelo Coastal Reserve, California, USA - 14_1009_05_20cm (SPAdes) (version 2) | ecosystem: Environmental > Terrestrial > Soil > Grasslands... | reverse complement strand
CGCTGGTGCTGGCACTGACGAAGATCGATCCGGACCGGCTGGAGGAGGAGAAGCGCCGGGGCATGACCATCGACCTCGGCTTCGCCTACATGCAGCTGCCCAGCGGGCGGCGGGTCGGGATCGTCGACGTGCCGGGCCATCGGCGCTTTCTCAAGAACATGCTCGCCGGCGTTCACGGGATGGACGCGGTCCTGCTGGTGATCGCCGCCGACGAGGGACCAATGCCGCAGACGCGCGAACACCTCGCGATCATCGACCTGCTCGGCATCGAGCATGGCGTGGTGGTACTGAGCAAGGCGGACCTCGTGGACCAAGCCTGGCTCGGGTTGGTTCGCGACGACGTCACGGCGCTGGTCGCCGGCAGCTCGTTGCGCCAGGCGCCGATCGTCGCGGTGTCGAGCAGTACCGGCGCGGGCCTGGACGAGCTTCGCACAGTACTCGACGCGGAGCTCGAGAAAACCGCACCGCGTCCCGACATTGGTCGACCGCGGTTGCCCGTCGATCGCTCGTTTGCCATGTCGGGATTCGGTACGGTCGTCACCGGAACCCTGGTTGGCGGCGCGCTCGAGCAAGGCGCGGAGCTCGCCCTTCTGCCGGCCGGCCGGCGCGTGCGCATCCGTGGCCTGCAGCAGCACAACCGCGCGGTTGAGGAGGCCCGGCCGGGGAGCCGGACGGCCGTCAATCTCAGCGGGCTCGACCATTCGGAGGTTCGTCGAGGCGACGTCCTGGCACTTCCCGGAACGCTCCCGGCGAGCCGCCGCCTGGACGCGCGCCTGGTCGTATTGCCAGGTGTCCAGCCCTTGCGTCACCACCAGCAGTTGCAGATGTATCACGAGACCAGCGAGGTGATGATCGAGCTCAACTTGCTCGAGCGCGACGAGCTTCGTGGCGGCGAGGCAGGTTGGGTCCAGCTCTTCGCGACACAGCCCGTGGTCGCGCTCGATGGCGACCGCTTCATCCTGCGAGTCCCCTCGCCCGCCGCAACGGTCGCCGGTGGGGTGATCGTCGACAGCGCGCCGCGCCGGCACCGGCGCCGCGATCCCGCGGTCCTCAAGGATCTTGCCGCCCGCGAGCACGCCGACCCGGCGGCGTCGGCGGTCCTGGAGCTCGCCAAGCATCCATGGGGTCTTAAGGACACCGAGCTGGCGGGCCGGCTCGGTGTCTCTGCCGCGCGGCTGGAGACGATCCTCGCGCCCCTTATCGAACGCGGCGCTGTGCGCCGGCTGGCCGCGCGCTGGTTGACCCGCCCGCAGTGGGAGCAGTGGGTGACACGTGTGCTCAGCGTCCTGAGTGCCTATCACGAGGCCCAGCCGCTGCGGCGTGGCATGCCAAAAGAGGAGCTGCGCAGCCGCACCGCCATTCCTGCCGACCTGTTTGCCGAGCTGCTCACGATGCTCACTGCCGACCACGCCCTGGTCGACCAGGGCGGTGAGATCGCGGCCGCTGACCACCACCCGGCGCTGACCTCGGAGCAGGAAACGGCGATCAGCGCGTTCGTCGCCGAGCTCGAGGGACAGCCGTTCAACCCACCCCCGCTGCCTGATCTCGTTCGACGCTACCGCCTGACGCCGGCGCTGCTCCAATACCTGGTTGTCGATGGTCGGGTGGTGCGCGTCAACGAGGACACGGCCTTCGCCCGCTCGGCCTACGACGATGCGCTCCGCCGGCTGCGGCGGCATCTCATCGAACACCGGACGCTGACGGTGGCGGCCGCTCGCGATGTGCTGGGTTCGAGCCGCCGCTACGTTCTTCCCTTGCTCGAGTGGTTGGATGCGCAAAAGATCACGCGCCGGGTCGGAGACGACCGTATCCTGAGAGGCTGATGCTGGCCGGTACTTCGCGGGGCCCCCTGGTGGTCGCTGGCCTCGCGGTCATGGTCGGACTTGCTGCGTGCGGTCCCCAGCCTCCAGATGCATCATCCTTGCTCAATCAGTCGAGCCAGCACATGCTCAACCTCAAGGGCTTTCACTTCCAGATGCAGATCAGTGGCTTCACCGGCAGCGGCGAGCCGGTGCAGAACGCGCAGGGCGATGCCCATCCGCCCGACCTTCACGCGCGGGTGAACCTCAAGGAGGGCGCCATCCTGCTGGAGGTGGAGGTCGTGTTCGCCGGCGATCAGGTGTTTCTCAAGTCGTTCACGGGAGGCTGGCAGCAGCTCACCGATGCCCAGGTCGGGGAGTTCTTCGATGCCCGAACGCTGTTCGATCCGACGAACGGGTTGTTCGCCGCCATGCGCGACACCACGTCAGCCACTCGCGGCAATAGCGAAAAGGTCGCCGGCCACGATACCTATCCGGTTGACGGAAAGGTCTCGGCGGCGCGCATGCACCAATTGCTGACACTGATCCGCGACCAGGGAACCTATCGCGCCACCTACTGGATCGAAAGCCCGGGAAGTAACCTGTGGCGAGCGCGCTTGACCGGCAACCTCTTCGATGCGTCTCAGGCGGCGACCATCACCTTCGACTTCTCGAACCATGATCACCCCGTTTCGGTCACTCCGCCGCCGCTCGGCTAACCGGTCGGTCCTCCTTGCGCTGACCGGCGCCGGGCTCTTCCTCGCCTCCCTCGACGCCTATGTCGTGGTGACGGCGCTCCTACCGATGCTGAAGTCGGTCAACATCGCCGTCAACCGGCCGGAACAGGCGACGCCGATCATCACCGGCTTCCTGCTCGGCTACCTCGCCATCATGCCGATTGCCGGCGGTCTCAGCGATCGCTTCGGGCGCCTGCGGCTCTTCGCCGTGTGTCTGTTGCTTTTCGCCTTCGGCTCCTTCCTTACGGCGACGGCCCCGTCACTGTCGCAACTCGTGACCGGCCGGGTGCTACAAGGCGCCGGCGGCGGCGCTCTCGTTCCGGCCGTCCTCGCCCTGGCAGCCGACCTTTATCCCGCCGGTGGCCGCAGTCCCGTGCTCGGCGCGGTCAGCGCGCTGCAGGAGGTTGGCAGCGTGCTCGGCCCGCTGTGGGGCGGCCTGATCACCGCCTCATCCTTTGGTTGGACGTGGATTTTCTGGATCAACATCCCGTTCGCCGCCCTGCTCCTCTGGGGACTCTGGCCGGAGATCCGTGCCGGAGGTGAACCGCGCCGCGAAGCCAGGCTCGACTGGCTCGGGGCCCTGCTGGCGACCGCCGGACTGGCGCTCCTGACGCTGGCGCTCTACGCCGCTAACCCGGAGCAGAGCCCGGTGGGGGAGGGCTTCTTCTGGCAGGCGCCGTTGGCCCTTCTGTGTTTCGGGCTCTTCGTCTGGCACGAGCGCCGAACCCCGCAGCCGTTGATCAACGTTCGCCGCTTTCGCGATTCCTCGTTCACCGGGTCGGCGTTGACCAACGCGATTGCGGGTGCGGGCCTGATGGTCGCCCTTGTCTACATTCCGGTACTCGCCAACGCCGTCTTTTCGATGAACGCCAGCGGCGCGGCGCTGCTGCTCTTCCGTCTGATGCTCGGTATCCCGATCGGTGCGCTTCTCGGTGGATTTCTAGCGCAGCGGCTCAGGAGCTACCGCGCGGTCGCGGCGCTCGGCCTCCTCCTTGCCGCGGCCGGGTTTTACCTGCTGTCCGGTTGGAACGAAGGCTCGCTCAAGCCGCACCTGCTCGGCCTACCCTTCACGGTGGCCGACGGCGAGCTGTTCCTCACCGGACTCGGCCTCGGCATCGAAATCGCGCCGGTCAGCGCCGCCTTGCTGGACGCGGTCGGCGAAGCGGAACGCGGCGCCGGGGCGTCGTTCCTCATCATCATGAGACTGGTCGGCATGCTCGTCGGCTTCTCCCTGGTGGCCGGCTTTGGTCTGTGGGAATTTCACCGTGCAACAGCGCACCTGCTTCCGCCGCTCCCCGGCCTCAACCCGAACTTCGCGACCCAATTCGCCATTTACGCGGGCAAGGTGAAGGGTGCGATCTTCGACGAGTACCACCTGATTTTTCGCTCCACGGCCATCGCGCTGTTCATCGGTGCGCTGCTCGCAGCAGCGACCCTGCGGCCGTTGCCTCGGCCCCGCTGGCGATAGCGGGACTATTCTGAGCCGCGACAACTCATGGCATTTGTCGGTGTGGATCTTGGCGGCACGCAACTGCGCGTCGCGGTGGCGGATGACCGCGGCAACCTGAGAACCGTGGTCAGGCGTGCCACCGAGGCGGCTCGCGGGCGCGACCACGTCATCAAGCGCATCGTGGACGCAGTCAAGGAGGCGGTGGAAGAGGATGGCACCCCGCCACGGCGTGTGCGCGCGCTCGGCATCGGACTTCCGGGTCCGGTCGACCCGGCGGCGGGTCTTGTCATCAGCCCGGGCAACTTGCCCGGCTTCAGGAACGTCCCGCTCAACCGGATCCTGACCCGGGCAACCGGCATCCCGAGCTTCCTCCACCACGACGCACACCTCGCCGCGCTGGGCGAGCATCGACGTGGCGCCGCGCGTGGGGCCAGCGAGATGATCTACGTCACGGTATCCACCGGCATCGGGGCCGGCATCCTGCTCGGCGGTGAGCTCTATGCGGGGGCGCACGGCATCGCGGGCGAGGTCGGCCACATCGTGCTGAAGCCGGATGGGCCCCTCTGCACTTGTGGGCAACGAGGCGACCTGGAGTCGATCGCCAGCGGGACCGGGATTGCCCGCGCCGCGCGCGAGTTGGCCCCGGGCACACCAGGCAGCGCGCTGCACGGTCTCGAGCACCCGCAAGCGGAGGACGTTGTTCGCGCGGCACGGGCGGGCGACGAGCTGGCGACCGCGATCCTCGAAAACGCCGGCACCTACCTCGGGATCGCGATGGGAACCCTCGTCAACCTCTTCAACCCGCAGTTGATCGTGCTTGGGGGGAGCGTGATCAAAGCCGGCAACTTCCTGCTCGGCCCCATGCGCCGCTCGATGAATGTCTCTTCGTGGAAGGCAGCGCGGCGCGGTCTTCGGATCGTCCGTCCCGCGCTCGGCGACGATGTGGGATTGATCGGTGCCGTCGAGTACGCACGCCTTCGCGCCCGGCATGCCCGTCTCGCTTAACCCGCCGGCGCTTTCCGATTGGGAGCGCCCGTTTGGTGTGGTGCGAGAGCAGGCTGAGCGGCACGGATTGCGCGCCCTGGTGGTCGGTGGCTACGTCCGCGACCGCTTGCTGGGCGGCGATCGAGAAAAGCAAATCCATGAAGTCGACATCCTGGTTGAGGGGCAAGGTGCCCCTCGGCTCGCGACTGCGGTCGCCTCCGCCCTGCAACTGCATCCGCCGGTCATCTTCGAGCGCTTTGGGACGGCCCATCTGGACATCGACACCGGCCACGCGCTGGAATTCGTGTCCAGCCGGGTCGAGCGATACGATCCGGCCAGCCGCAAGCCGGACGTGAGTCCCGGGACGCTCCCAGATGACGTCATGCGTCGGGACTTCACGATCAACACGCTGCTGATGGAATGGGATGGGACGGTCCTCGACCTGACGCGACGCGGCCTCGCCGATCTAAAGGCGCGCCGGATCGTGACACCCCTCGAGCCGAAAACGACCTTCGACGAAGACCCGCTCCGCATGCTGCGCGCGGTCCGCTTCGCGACAACCCTTGGGTTCACGCTCGATCCCTCGGTCGAAAGCGCGATTCGCGAGCAATCGGGACGGCTCCAGCCGCCGACGGTCTCCATGGAGCGGATCCGCGACGAGTTTTCGAAGCTGCTGGTCGCGGAGCAACCGCAGCGCGGCCTGGAGCTGCTCGATGCGACCCGCCTCCTGCCGCGCATCCTGCCACAGCTCGAGGCCGGTAAGGGGATGCAGCAGGGGGGCTGGCATAGCCACGACGTCTTCGGCCACGCGCTGCTCGCCGCGGCCCTCGCTCCGCCGGAGCTGATTACGCGACTGGCGGCGCTGCTGCACGACGTCGGGAAACCCGCGGTCCACGAGCTGCGCGACGGGAAACCGACGTTCATCGGTCACCAGGAGATCGGTGCCGACATGGCCGGGCCCGCCCTCCGCCACCTGCGATATCCGGGTGAGGTCGTCGACGCTGTCACCAAGCTGATCCGTTTGCACATGCGGCCCATCCAGTACGACCCGCAGGGCTGGGAAGACAAGGCGGTGCGCCGGCTGGTGCGCGACGCTGGCGACCAACTGGACCGCCTGCTCGCGCTGGCGCGCGCCGACATGCGGGCCAGCCACTATCCGGACGTCAAGAAGATCGACGACCTCGAGGCGCGCATCCGGCGCCTCGACGCGGATGCGATCGCTGCCATCCGCTCGCCGCTCACCGGCGAGGATTTGATGGCGCGCACGGGCCGACCGGCCGGGCCCTGGATCAAGCGGGTCAAGTCGGCGCTGGAAGACGCCATCGTCGACGGAACGCTGCCGGCTGACCCGCAGGCCGCCTGGCAGTACCTGGAGGCGCACCCCGAGCTGCTCGCCCCGTGACCGCCTTGCGCCGCTGGCCGTGGCCGTTCTTGCTGCTGCTTCTGGGCGCCATGCTCGCCACCGCGCGTGTCGTGCCGGCATTCACGGTGAGCCCGACCCTGGTGCTGGCGGTCTTCTTACCGCCGCTGCTGTTCGACGCCGGCTTTTCCATGCGGGCCGCGGCGATCCGTCGGGAACTGCCCTGGATTCTCATGCTGGGCCTGGCCGGAGCGGTGCTGACCGCGGCCGTGAGCTTTGGGCTCCTCCTGGCTGCGGGCGTTCCGTCCGATGAGGCTCTCTTGCTTGCGGCTATCCTGGCCGCGACCGATCCCGTCTCGGTCTTCGCGGCCCTGCGCCGGCTGCGCACACCGGAGCGGCTGCGGGTCGCGCTCGAGGGCGAGAGCCTCGCCAACGATGGCGTCGCGGTGCTCCTCTTTGTGGTCGCGCTCGCCGTGGTCCAGCGGCGGGTGATCGATGCGCCGGGCGTGCTCGGCCTCGTCTTCTCCCAGACGGCCGGGGGCATCGTGATCGGCATCGGGATCGGGCTGCTCACACGCCGGATCCTCGCCTCACTTCCCCGCGCGGTCCAAATCGGGGTCACGGTAGGCGCGGCTTACGCCGGCTACTTGCTCGCCGACTGGATCGGGGCGAGCGGCCTGTTGGCGGTGATCGCGATATCGCTGATCGTTGGCACGGCCTACGAACCGTCGACGCACCACCAGGTCCATCGCTTCTGGCGGCAGCTCGGTTTCCTCATGTCGAGTGCCGTCTTTCTCCTGGTAGGGCTTCAGGTCCGTCTCGACGAGGTGGCCCGGGTCGGTGGACGGTTGCTCCTGCTCGTAGCCGTGCTGCTGCTGGCGCGGGCGCTGATGGTGCTGGCGGTCACCGCCGCGCGGGCGGATCTCTGGCCCTGGTCGTGGCGCCTGGCGCTGGTGTGGGCCGGGCTGCGCGGCGCCCTCTCGCTGGCGCTCGCCCTCGGCGTGCCCGCGACGGTCGCGCGGCACGATGAAATCCTGGTGCTGGTCTTCGGTTTCGTCTTTCTCTCCCTGGTTGTTCAGGGTCTTTCCACAGGCCCGGTATTCAAGGCTCTGGGGATAACGCGACAGACAGCTGTCACAACGGTTCTTTAGGCTGTGCTCTGCTAAAATCTGCGGCGCCACGGCCGTCGGAGAAGGGTCGACGCCACCAAAGGCTCGCAGGGAAAAGAGGAAGCATGCTGTTCAGTCTCGGGCTGCTCCGCCGGATCGCTCGGGAACTTCCTCGTTATGGAAAATTGACCTACTGTCTCTATCGAGACCCGCGCGTGCCTCAGCGCAACAAGCTGGCTCTCGCGGCCGCCATGGCGTTGATCCTGAACCCGGTGGTCGATGTCCCGTTGCGTCTGCCGGTCTTCGGCGAGATGGACGCGGTAGCCCTGACCGTGCTGGCGGTCCGTTTGTTCGTGGAGAAGGCGCCCAAAGACGTGGTCGCCGAGCACCAGGAGCGGATTGCGCTCGGTACCAGCGTTTTCGACCGGGACCTGCGACGTAGCCGCGAGGGGCTGCGGGGTCGGCTGAACGAATTGCGTGAGCGCGGCCTGGCGGTGGCCCGTTCGCGCCGGAGGATCGCATGAAGGTTGTCCTGACCCAGGACGTGAAAGGCACGGGAAAGGCCGGCGAGACCAAAGACGTGGCCGACGGCTACGCGCGCAACTTCCTACTTCCGCGCAAGCTGGCCCAGCCGGCGACCAAGGGTGCGCAGGAGCAGGTGGATCGGATAAAGGCCACGACGGTCCAGCGCGAGCAGCGCGAGCTGGATGAGGCGAAGGCACTGGCCGTCAAGTTGGAGGCCATGCAGGTGGTGTTGAAGCTGCGGAGCGGGAAGGATGGCAAGCTGTTTGGTGCCGTGACCAACGCCGATGTGGCGTCGGCCCTCAAGCAGCAGCACGGGATCACGCTGGACCGTCGCAAGATCGAGTTCGATGAGCCGGTCAAGGCGATGGGGGCCGGCACCGCTCACGTGAAGCTCCACCGGGAGGTCACGGCCCGCATCCCGTTGATGGTCACCTCCGCTTGACTGTTGACCTGAGACGCGCGCCGGCCCCGCCGGCGGCCGGCGGCCGCGTGCCGCCCCACAATCTGGAAGCGGAAGCCTCGGTGCTCGGATCGTTGATGCTCGATCGCAACGCCATCGTGCGAGTCGCCGACTTCCTGCGCCCCGATGACTTCTATCTCGATCACCATGCCCAGGTCTTTCGGGCGGCCCTGAATCTCTACGACCGCGCCGATCCCATCGACCTGCTCACGCTCGCATCCGAGCTCGAGAAGATGCTCGTCCTCGAACGCATCGGGGGCCAGGTGTTCCTCGCGGAGCTGGAAAGCCGCGTCCCGACCGCGGCCAACGTCGAGTACTACGGCCACCTCGTGGAGGAAGCCGCGACCAAGAGAAAGTTGATCAGCGCCGGCGGGCGGATCACGGCGCTCGGATTCGACGACAGCACGCCCGCGGGCCAGGCGCTCGATACCGCGGAAGGCGTGATCTTCAACATCGCCGAAGGCCGCATCACGCAGGATTTCGTCGCCCTCAAGGACATTCTCAAGACGACCTGGGACCAGATCGAGCAGATCCACAAGGATCAGTCAGTTATCTCGGGCGTCCCGAGTGGTTTCAACGATCTCGACGCGAAGACCGGTGGCTTCCAGAAGTCGGATCTGATCATCATCGCTGCACGCCCAGGCGTGGGCAAAACTTCCCTTACCTTGAATATCGCGCAGCACGCGTCGATCCAATACAAGATTCCCGTTGCGATTTTCTCATTGGAGATGTCCGAGCAGCAGTTGGTTACGCGACTGCTCTGCAGCGAGGCATCTGTTGATTCCTATCGCCTACGCACCGGGCTGCTCAAAGACGCCGAATGGCCCCGGATCGCTCAGGCGATGGGTGCGCTTTCGGAAGCACAGATTTACATTGACGATTCGCCGAGCGTCTCCGTTATGGAGATGCGAACCAAGGCTCGCCGGTTAAAGTCCGCCAATAACCTCGGGCTGATCATCGTCGACTATCTTCAGCTGATGCAGGGTCGCAACCAAGAAAACCGTGTCCAAGAAATCTCGGACATCTCACGCTCGCTGAAGAGCTTGGCGCGCGAACTGCAGATACCGGTGATCGCATGTTCCCAGCTGAGTCGCGAGCCGGAAAAGCGACCTGATCATAGGCCGGTGCTTGCGGATCTTCGTGAGTCCGGCTGTCTGACCGGAGACACTCCCGTTTACCTGCCCGATCTAGGTGTCTACACGCCGATCGTTGAGCTCGTTGGGAAGTCCGGCTTCCACGTGCTGGCCCTGAATACCAATACCTGGGAATTGGAACGATGCCCCGTTGAGAAGGCCTTTAGCACGGGCCGTAAGCCGGTCTTTCGATTGACGACGCAGCTTGGTCGTTCCGTCCGCGCGACGGGGAACCACAAGTTCCTGACCATTAATGGCTGGCGGCGGCTGGACGAGCTGAGAAGCGGAGATCGTGTGGCCCTGCCCCGTCGGCTGATCGGTCCAACGGCGCAAACGATGAGTGACGACGAGCTCGCGTTACTCGGCCATCTGATCGGTGACGGCTGCACCCTGCCCAGGCATGTTCAGCAATACACAACAAATGATCTCGTTCTGGCCGAAACCGTCGCCGGGTTGGCAACCCGAGTGTTTCCGGGAACGATCAACCCGCGTATCAGCCGCGAACGAGACTGGTACCAGGTCTACCTTTCGGCCACGGGCCGGCTAACCCACCGCGTTCGCAACCCAATCGCCAAATGGCTCGATGAGTTGGGAGTCTTTGGGTTGCGTTCGTACGAGAAATTCGTACCGGAGAAGGTCTTCAGGCAACCGCGACCACAAATCGCTCGCTTTCTGCGGCATCTCTGGTCGACCGACGGCTGCATCATTTTGTCGGTGGGTGGAGATCACTACGCCAACATCTATTACGCCTCGAGCAGTGCTCGCCTGGCCAGAGATGTGCAATCGCTCTTGCTTCGATTGGAAATCAACGCACGGATGACGCGCCACTCACAGGGTCGGAAAGGCCGCGACCAATACCACATCGAGCTGACGGGAAAAGCCGATATCGAACGATTCGTCGCGTGGGTTGGGGGTCTTGGTGCCTCGAAATCCGTGCAGATGTCGGCAATATCCACATACATGGACTCTCGCGTGGCGAACACCAACCGCGACGTGGTCCCCAGCGACGTCTGGAGGACGATGGCCGTGCCGGCCATGCAAGTGGCAGGCCTGACGAGTCGCGCACTGCAGGCCGAACTCGGGAATGCGTACTGCGGCACGACGCTCTACAAGCAAAATCTGAGTCGCGAAAGGGCAGCCCGCCTCGCGACGGTTGTTGGATCGGACGAGCTGATGAGCATTGCATCGAGCGACGTGTACTGGGACAGGGTTGCCTCGATCGAACCCGATGGCGAACACGACGTTTACGACCTGACGGTAGACAACCTGCATAACTTCATTGCAGGAAACATCGTTCTCCATAACTCCATCGAGCAAGATAGCGACGTCGTCCTCTTCATTTATCGCGAGCGCTTTTACAACGACAACGTCGCCGAAGACCGGCGCAATATCGCCGAGATCATCATCGCCAAGCATCGCAACGGGCCGACCGGGAAGCTCGAGCTGCTCTTCATCGATGAGCAAACGAAGTTCGCCAATCTCGACCGGAGGCGCGGGAGCTAGCCAATGGTCACCATCCTCGTAGGCGGCCAGTGGGGCGACGAGGGGAAGGGCAAGATCATCGACCTTCTCTCGGAGAAGGCCGACATGGTGATCCGCTCCCAGGGCGGCAACAACGCCGGGCACACGGTCGTCAACGCCGGCCAGGAATTCCGCTTCCACCTCATTCCCTCCGGCATTCTGTATCCGACCACGACCTGCGTGATCGGAAACGGCGTCGTGCTCGATCCACGCGTGCTGCTCGAAGAGATGCAGCAGGTGCAATCGCGCGGCATCAGCATCGACCGGCTGGTCATCTCCGATCGCGCTCACCTGATCATGCCCTGGCATCCGATCCTCGACAAGCTCGAGGAAGAGCAGCGCGGCGATGACCGGCTCGGCACCACCTGGCGCGGCATCGGTCCCGCCTACGCGGATAAGGTCCGGCGCATCGGCTTCCGCGCCGGCGACCTGATGAAGCCGCGCTTCCTGGAAAAGAAACTCGGCTTCGTCCTCAACAAGATCAAGAACCCGATTCTGCAGGAGCTCTATCACGTGCCCCCACTCGACCCGCGGGCCGTGCTCGACGAGTACACGGCGTATGGCGAGCGGCTCGGCCCGTACATCAAGGACATCTTTCCGATCGTCCACCAGGCGCTCGCGGGCAACCAGCAGATCTTGCTGGAGGGTGCCCAGGGCAGCATGCTGGACCTCGACTTCGGCACCTATCCGTACGTCACGTCATCGTCGCCGACTGCCGGTGGCGCGCTCACCGGCTCGGGGATTTCGCCGACCGCCGTCGACCTGACGATGGGCGTCTTCAAGGCCTACACCACACGGGTCGGCTACGGGCCGCTGCCGACCGAGCTCACCGATGCGCTGGGTGAACAGATCCGAACGGTCGGGGTCGAATATGGCACCACCACCGGACGGCCGCGCCGCGTGGGATGGTTCGACGGCGTCGTGGCGCGCTACAGCGTCGCCCTCAACGGCATCCGTTCAATTGCGCTCACCAAGCTCGACGTCCTCGACGAGTTCGACCCGATTCGGATTTGCACCGGCTACATCAGCAAGGGCGAGCTCCAGTCCTATCCGATGTCCAATATCAGCCACCTCAAGCACTGCGAACCCGTCTACGAGACGCTCCCCGGTTGGCGATCATCGACGGCCGGCGTCCGCCGTCCCGAAGACTTGCCCAAGGCGGCCCGCCGCTACATCGACCGGCTCAGCGAGCTCTGCGGTGCCCCCATCGATATCGTTTCAGTGGGCGCCGCCCGCGATCGGACGATCTGGATGCAGGGCGGACCCGCCGGCCTAGCGGTGCGTCAGCGCGAACACGAAGCCAGCCACCCCTAAGTACCAGAGCACCGACACCGCACTCAGCAGCAGCTTGGTCTGACGATTGAGAGATCTCTGAGTCCAGGTGAGCCACAACCCGATAGGGTTGATGATCAGGAGTGCCGCCAAAAGGATGATCGGGTTTTGCCCTCCGCGCGATAGGGGCCCGCGACGCGCGGCGGCGCTTCGCATCTGTCGCACCACGTCATGCGGATCCCCCTGCGTGTCGTACGCCCGTATCGGGCTGCTGCCGGCGCCACGGCTGTAGGCCGTCGAGACCGGGGATGCCGCCATCACGGGCTGGCGCACCTCCGGATGGCGCACCGGTGCCCAGAGCCGGTGCGGGTCGGGCGGCTCCGCCGAATCGACGGCCATGGTACGCATGGGCGCGGGCCGGCTCGCCGATCTCGTGCGCCGTCGCAAGACGTCCTGGACGAGCAAGATGACGGTCACCGTCGCGCTGACCAAGAGCAGCGCCTGCCAGGCTGCCTGTTGTCCATTGCCGTACCAGCGCAGCAGCATGGTGGCCGCACCCGCCGCCAGGCCGAAGGCAAAGGTGAATCGTTCCGGAATCAGCAGTCGCCGCCGGTCGGCGGCGATGTAACCCGCCAGGAAGAGCGACGGGCCGGAAGCGAGCTGAAAACCGAGGTCCGAACGGATCGCAATCGCCACCCCGGCCACGCCGCAGAGGAATCCGACGACCACGCCCAGCGAAACCTTCCGTGTGTACCAGAGGTAGGTGACGCCGAACAGGACGGCGGCGGCCGATGTCACGCCGATCGGTCCAGGCGCGTTCCCCACGTAGAGCTTCACCGGATCGATGACGATCTGCAGCTTGTACCAGAGCAGCAGTGGATCGTCGAGGCGATGGCCATCGAAGGGATTGGTGTACCCGATCTGAAGTGGCAGCTGGATCAAGTAGAGGATTCCAAACACGATCAGCGCGGGATGGATCATCACTCGCCGCAGTTGCGGCCAGACAACGGTGTCGATGACGATAAACAGAATCACCATCGACGCGCCGATCCAGGCCGGCGTGTGCGGGGAGAAGTAGCAGGCGATCAACATGCTGGCGACCAGTGGATGCGTCGCCTTGAAGCCGACCCAGGCGGGCAGCCCGAAGGTCAACCGGCCGAGTTGCAGCGCGAGCAGGCAGACGATTCCGGCGAGAAACGAAATAGCGAATAACAGGAGCGCGTCCTGCAAGAAGAAGACGATGCCGGCGACGACCAGGGGCAAGATGGCCAGCGCGTAGGCGAGGTCATAGTTAAGCTGCTCCGGCTGGACCAGGAGCAACTGCGGGACACCGTGCAGCGCTCGCCAGAGCTGTCGCACGTCGAGCATTGTAGTCGAGCTTCGCGCGAATTTGGCCGTAACTTGGACGCTGCGTCCAAAGCGCGCCAGCGAAGTCCTGCAGAAGAGCGTCTGCTATCCTTACTCCGTTTTTCCGGGCACCCTCGTGAGATTTTCGCGCCACACACTGCTTACGTCCTTCACGCTGGCCGCCGGGTTGCTCGCTACCGTCGTCGTTGCTAGCGCGGCAGACACCAGCTGGACGTCGACTGGTGCCCAGCAACCGGGGATGGCCGACAGACCCGTCTGGTCGCTCGCCGTCTCACCCGCGCATCCGGCGGTCTTGCTCGCGGCCACCCAGGGACGAGGTGTTTTGCGCAGCACCGACTCCGGGGCCACCTGGACCTCCGCCATCACCGGCATCGACAGCGCTTGGGTTGTCCGTTTTGACCCGCTGCAGCCGGCGACGGCCTACGCCGGCACCCAGACGGCCGGGTTCTATAAGTCCGTTGACGAAGGAAAGTCCTGGATCGCGCAGAACCAGGGGCTCACCAGCATGGATGTCCGGTCGATCGCGGTGGCCAGCGGCCTGGTCCTCGCGGGGACGGCGCAGGGTGTCTACGCCTCCATTGATGGCGCGGCGTCCTGGCATTCGCTGGGCCTCGAGTCACTCGATATCGCTGCGGTGGCGATTCTGCCCAGCGCCACGGCTAGCACGGTGTTTGCCGGCGCCGACAACGGCACAGCGGGTTCCGGCTTTCTGCTCAAATCCGAGGGTCTCAGCGGGAGCTGGGCGGTAGTCAAAGGGAATTTCCCCGGCGACGCCGTGGTCGCCTCGCTCGCGGTCGCCTCGGCTCCCTCGGGCGGCACCGATCCCCCGCTGCTCGCCGGGACCTCGCAGGGCCTTTTCCGCAGCGATGACCGCGGCGCGACCTGGAGCCCGCTCGCCGGCCTCCCCACGACCGACTTCAACATCGCCCTCTTCAACCCGGCGAATCCCGACCAGATCTATGCCGGCAGCGACGGCGACCAGGGCAACGGCGGCGTCTTCCGGTCGCTGGACCGCGGGGCCAGCTGGAGTATCTTCGGCGCCGGTCTGCCCATCAAGCCCCGGATCACCGCCCTCGCCCTGCAACCGCTCAACCCGGCTCAGGTCGTCGCCGCCGCCTGGAACCCGACCAATGGCTCGGCTGGCGCCTATCGAATCGCCGATCCCGCGGCCACGGTCGCGGGAGTGACCGCCTCGGCGGCGCCGTCGGCCAGCAGCCATCCTTTAGCCACGCCACGCGCCGGCGCCGGCGGGCCGGCCCCCGTCCGACGCTCCAGCGGAACGCCCGCCTACGCCACCTATGCCGTCGCGGTGACGGTGCTGCTCGCCCTGGTCGCCGTGATCCTCGCGCGCCGCTGGCGGATCCGGCGGCAAGACCAGAATTCGTTCCGTCCGTGACCGGCTGTCACAGCCAGGCCGGTGGCGTTAACCATCCCTTCACGGGTTCAGGGTGGTGGTTTTCGACGGGCCACGCTACCCTCTTCACTACAGTCCGTCCAAAACGGGCTGAGGAGGTCGATCGCGGCTGCTCACCACACGGTCGAGACGGATCCTGAGCGTGGATTCGGCTGAGGCGACCCTACGCGCGCTCGGTCTCGAGCTGCCGGATCCCCCCAAGGCGCTCGCTTCCTACGTTCCCGTCCAGCAGGTCGGCGAGCTGCTCTACACCTCGGGTGTGATCCCCAGCTGGAACGGCGAGGTCCAGTTCCGCGGGGTGGTGGGCGGCGATGTCAGTCTGAAGGACGCCGGGCGCGCGTCAGAGATCTGCGCGCTCAACATCATGGCGCTCATCCGCCAGCACGCCGGATCGCTCGACCAGGTGGAACAGTTCATCCAGCTGAGTGGCTTTGTCCGTTCGGCGACGGGTTTCGAGGAGCAGCCGAAGGTGCTCAACGGGGCCAGCGACTTAATCTTCAAAGTCTTCGGCGAGCGGGGCCGACACACCCGCCAGGCGCTGGGGACCAGCGAACTTCCGCTCGGCGTGCCGGTTGAGATCTCGGCGATCATCCGCCTGAAGGCTTAAGCCGCCAGCGGCAGCCAGGCCGTGAAGGTCGCTCCCTCGCCGGGCTCGCTTGCCGCCTCGATCGTCCCCTGGTGCGCCTCGATGATCGACCGGGCGATCGCAAGTCCCAGCCCCGAACCGCCGCCCGACCGGTCGCGCGCCTTCTCCCCCCGATAGAAACGCTCGAAGATGTGGGGCAGGTCCTGCCGCGAGATCCCAGGGCCGGTATCCTGCAGCCGGATGGCGGCCCGCCCATCCGCCGTAAACACACTCCAGCGCTGTTCAGCCCCCGGGGCGTATTTGAGCGCATTCTGGGCCAGGTTGGTGACCACCTGCTTGAGCGCCTCTGGGTCAGCGGTCACGGTGACCCCCGGCTGGATGTGGCGCGACTCCGCCGCTCCCCTGTCACGCAGGCTCAGATCGTCGAGCGCCTGGTTGACGAACTGGTCGAGCTGGAGCGGCTGCCGGTTGGGCGCCTTGCCCGATTCGAACCGGGTAAGGGTCAGAAGATCGTTAACCAGCCGGGTCATCCGGGCGCTTTCCTGTTGCATCGCCGCTAGCGAGGCCTGCAGGGTCTCGCCGTCCACCACGTCGCGCCGGCCAAGAACGTCGATATAGCCGGCGATCGACGTCAACGGCGTGCGCAACTCGTGCGAGGCGTCGGCGACGAAGTGGCGCATCTGCTCCTCGGATCGCCGGCGGACCTCGAAGGCTTGGTCGATGCCAGCCGCCATCTGGTTGAACGCGACCGCCAGGGTGCCGATCTCATCACGAGTCTTGGGCACGGTGACCCGCTGTTTGTAATCGCCGGCCGCCAGGGCCCCGGCCGTCGCCGACATCTGGTGGAGCGGGTGGAGGGCCCGGCCGACGATCAGCGGACTCAAGAGTCCGGCCACCAGCAGCACGAGCAGCGAGCCAACGATGGCGAGCTGGCGGTCGGCTCGCAGCGTCTGGTCGATCTCGGACGTCGGGATCGCGAGCTGGGCGATCGCCAGGGGACGCGTGCCGTTCCTGACCACGTTGAGGACCACCAGATAGTTCGTCGCGCCGTCGCTGCCGGTCGCCAGGTAATAGGCTTGTGGCTTACTGCGGGCGGCGTCGATGTACGCCTGGGTGGTCAGAGTGGGGACTTGTTCTGTTCCCAGGCTGGCAGGCGTCAGCGCGACTTGGCCGCCGTTGAGGTCGAAGACGGCCGCCGACGTATTGCGCGAGCGCAGCTCGTTGGTGAACTGCTGGGAGAGGATGAGGGCGCGCAGCGCCGCGGCCGGCCGGCTGGCGTTGGCCTTGCGGAAGGCGGTGAAAACGGCGTTGTACTCGCTGGCGAGCACATCAGCGTTCGTTCGAAATAGCACCTCGCGTGCGGCGAAGTACTGAGCGACGCCACCGGCCAGCAGCAGCACGGCGAGCAGGCCCAAATACAGGAACGTCAGTCGCCATCGCAGCGAGCGGAAGCGCGACACGACTAGCCGCGCCGACCGCGGCGCGACCTACGGTTCATGTCTTGATCCGGTACCCGACTCCCCTCACCGTCTGGATCAACTGGTGCTGCTCATCGCCGAGTTTCTGCCGCAGGTACCGAATGTAGACTTCGACGTTGTTCGCGTCGCCGAAGAAGTTATAGCCCCAGACCTGATCGAGAATCCGGTCACGGGGCAGGACCTGGTTCGGATGCATCATCAGCAGGCGCAGCAGGTCGAACTCGCGAGCCGAGAGATCGATGGCGCGGCCATCGCGACGAACTTCTCGGGTGGCGTCATCCATCGTGACGTCCTGCACCTGGAGTTGCGGGCCGGCAGTCGGATTCCGCCTACGCATGACCGCTCGAATGCGGGCCAGCAGTTCGCCAAAGTCGAACGGCTTGACCAGATAATCGTCGGCGCCCACCTCGAGGCCTTTGATCCGATCCTGGACCTCGTCCTTGGCCGAAAGGATGATCACCCCGGTGTCCTTGTTGCCACGAATAGCCTCGGCAACAGCCAGGCCGTCCAGCTTCGGCATCATGATGTCGAGCACGACCACGTGTGGCCTGAACTCACTGATCAGCCGCAAGGCCGCCTGCCCATCGGGCGCGGTCTGCACCAGGAATCCCTCGTATTGCAAGCCGAGACGGATGAAATCGACGATGCTCCGTTCGTCGTCGACGACCAGCACCCGCGGACTGCGCGAGGTCGTCGGCTCATGGGCGGCTTCTGCCATTTCGAGTCCCAATATAACGGCACTTTTGGCGAAATCCCATCTTGTCGGCGGCTTCTCAGCGGGCTTTAAGGGGCCGGGTGCCAGAAGGCCTTGAGTAAGCTCTTTCGGTGCAGCCGGCTGACGCACCGCAGCGCCCACGGGTAGGTCGCCGGCGGTCCTGGCTCATCCCATCGCTGGTCGGCGGCTACCTGGCCGTCGTCACCCTGTTCATGGTCTTCGTCCTCCACATATCGGTCTCTCCCGAGCGGTTCCTGCTCCTGATGCTGATCGCGGCGCTGGTCCTCGGCCGGGCCAGGCTCTTCCTCGCGGACTGGATCCCTTTCCTGGTTCTCTTTCTCTCGTACGAGTACTTGCGCGGCCTCGGAGGCAAGCTCGGGATGCCAATCCACGACGTCACCTCGCTGGAGCGCCTGATCAGCTTCGGGCAGGTGCCGACGCTGCTGCTGCAGCAAGCCTTCTACCAGCCGGGCCACTTCCATCAGAGCCACGTAAGCTGGTACGACATCGCCGCCACGATGTTCTATTTCCTGCACTTCGCATTTCCGCTTGGACTGGGCTACCTCTTCTGGGTCGTCGACCGGCGGACGTTCTTGCGATTTTCGCGGGCGCTGATCGCGATGTCGTTTGCCGCTTTTGTCTTTTACTTGCTTCTGCCGGTCGCTCCGCCGTGGAAGGTCCTTCCCAGCGTGGTGAAAATCATCGACCACACGCTGCCGAGCTTCACTGACATCCCCGGCATCCCGGTGCCGGCGACGGTCTACCACTGGCTGACGCCCAACCAGTACGCCGCCATGCCCTCGCTGCATGCGGCCTACCCCTTGCTGGGTACGCTCTTCGCCTTACGTCTGTGGGGTCGCCGGGCCTGGCCGGCACTCGCCTACACCGCGTGCGTCTGGCTGAGCATCGTCTACCTCGGCGAGCACTACGTGGTCGACATCATCGGTGGCGTGATCTTTGTGCTGGCCGTCTTCTTCGGCGAAGACTGGTTCACCCGGTTCTGGGCACAGCGGCGGTCGGATCGTGCCGAAGCGAAGCTGGCTACGAGCGCCAGATCTTCTTCATGATGGCGCGGGCCAGCTTGTCGGGATCGTGGTGGGTCGAGACCCGCGGGTTCACGACGTCGACCAGCACGGCGTGGATGCTGCGCTTGCTCACCGTGGCGGGATCGTAGACCACGCGCCTGATGCCCGCCGCCTGCGCCGACGGCGGCAACGTGAAGTTGTTGTTGCTGTTGACGACGACGAAATCGAAAATATTCGCGCCCAGGTGGCGTTCGATGGCCTCGAGGTGATCGCTGACCCGGAAGGCATCGGTCTCGCCCGGCTGGGTGGCCACGTTGCAGACGAAGACCTTGATCGCCGGCGAGGCCTTGAGGGCCTCGGCCATGCCGTCGACCACGAGGTTGGGCAAGATACTCGTATACAGGCTGCCGGGGCCGACGATGATCATCTCAGCATTCAAGACCGCTTCTTCAGCTTCGGGGTTGATGGTGGGCTCGGGCTGGAGGAAGACCCGCTTGATGGCGGTGGCGACGGCTCCATTACCCTCTCCGTCGCCGTTGGCGTGCGGGATGCTGGATTCGCCGATTCGCGTCTCACCGTCGGCCATCTCGGCGATCAGGGTGACGTCCCGCAAGGTCGACGGCACGATCTGTCCGCGGACGGCGAGAACCCGCCCGGACTCTCGAATGGCGTGCTCGAAGTCTCCGGTGATCTCGGCCATCGCCATGATGAACAGATTCCCGAAGGAATGCCCGTTCAGGCTCCCTTCCTTGAAGCGGTGCTGAAAGAGGGTGGTCATCAGCGGCTCGACGTCGGCCAGCGCGGTGATGCATTGGCGGAAGTCGCCCGGGGGGAGGATGCGGTACTCCGCCCGCAGCTTGCCGGAGCTGCCGCCGTCGTCCGCCACCGTCACAATCGCCGTCAGGTTGCCGGTGTACTTCTTCAGCCCGCGAAGCATGGTGGAGAGGCCCGTCCCGCCACCGAGCGCGACCACCCGAGGCCCCTTCTGCAGAAAGCGATAGTTATAAATGATCTCGGAGAGCGCCCGGTCCCGGCCAGGGAGGAAGGGGCCGAGGACGGACTGGGTCAGCTTGTACAGGGCGTAGCCGATGAGGCCGAAACCGAGGAGTCCGAAGAGGACGGCTCGGTAACCGCGGGGGATGAACTGGAGGGTGAGTGGGCCGACAAACTTGGGGAAGCTCCCGTACTGGTAAAAGTCACGCAGAAGGTAGCCAATCCCGAGGCTGATGATGACCAGGCCGACCGTCAAAAGGACGAGCCATCGCTTGACATGGAGGCCGGGGGTGAACCAGCGCACCACCCGGGGGTTCATACGTAAGGGGGCCACCGGCGCCCCAAGCTTAGCACAGGATTTTTTGAACTCAAAACGCTACGTCC
>Ga0209474_10001817_pt1 | contig 20324 bp, 16 predicted proteins | sample GraSoiAngelo_145_FD_185902 | JGI IMG/M metagenome (GOLD analysis project Ga0209474, IMG submission 185902) | Grasslands soil microbial communities from the Angelo Coastal Reserve, California, USA - 14_1009_05_20cm (SPAdes) (version 2) | ecosystem: Environmental > Terrestrial > Soil > Grasslands... | reverse complement strand
GCACCGAGCGCGCCCCACGACAGCTCGAGCCGCGGCCGGGATTCCGACTCGAAGATCAGAGCCGTGCGCGACACCCACTTTGCATCGAGCGCACGCCATAGCGACTGTTCCGCGTAATTGATGGTGGCGCCCTCGAACCAGCGCGCGCCCGGCATGACGCGGCGCTCGAGCACGCGCTCGTAAGGGCGATGCGAGATCACGCCGCAGAAGTCCCAGATCGATACCCAGAACGCCTCGAGCTCCTCCACCGACCAGGCCCAGAGCGCGTCGTACTCGGCGAACCGCAACCCACGCTCTCGTTCGAGCCAGCGCAGGTATCGGGTGATGCCGGCGGACTCGATTCGCGCGGTTGACGGAGTCCACAGTCGCTCCGGCGCGGCGTCGGTCATCAGGTCTCCTCGAGCAGATGCTAGCCGATTCGCATTTCGATGTGCGGAACGGACGAGTCCGCGGGGCTCGACTTCCGCGGAGCACCGTCATCAAATCACGCGCCGTCTGCAGCGGGAGGAGCCGTGGAGCCCATCTGGAAGAAGCATTGGCCGCCGTCGGTCGACGAGGCATCGATCCGGCTCCCTGAGGAGCCGTTGCCGGTCATCCTCGCGCGACAGGCGAAGCGCGTGCCGGACCGTACGGCGATCCAGTTCTACGGGCGCGCCGTGACGTTCGCGGAGCTGCACTCGGCCGCGAGCCGTTTCGCGGGTTTCCTGCGCGCCCGCGGCCTGAACCCGGGCGACCGCGTCGCGATTTTCCTGGTGAACTCTCCGCAGTTTGCCATCGCCTACTACGGCACGCTGCGCGCGGGCGGGATCGCCGTGTGCCTCAATCCGATGCACAAAGCCGCCGAGCTGGTCCACGAGTTCCACGATTCCGGCGCGCGCGCGCTCGTCACCTCGAACGAAGCGTACGCCGTGGTCGAGCCGATCCGCGCGCGGACGAAGCTCGAGACCGTCGTGTTGACCGAATATCGCGACTTCCTGCCCCAAACACCGACGCTGCCGCCGCCGCCAGCGTTCCTCGAGAGCAAGGGGGGCGCGCCGCCGCCCGGCACCGAGGCGCTGCTCGACGTGCTGCGCACGGCTCGCGAGTTGAGCGAGCAAGTCCCGCGCGCGCTCTCCGACACGGCGCTCCTGCAGTACACGTCCGGCACGACCGGCACTGCGAAGGCAGCCGAGATCACGCACGGCAACCTGGTATCGAACTGCGAGCTTCAGCACGTCTACATCGGCACGGAAGAAGCCGACGTTGCGCTCGGCGTTCTGCCCTGGTTCCACATCACGGGGATGGAATGCCAGATGAACATGATGGCCTACCTGGGCGCGACGCTCGTCGCGATCGGTCGCTTCGATCTGGTCACCGTGCTCCGGGCCATCGAGACGTATCGCTGCACGCTCACGACATTGATCACGACCGTGAACGTCGCGGTGGTGAATTTTCCCAAGACGAAGGAGTTCGATCTCTCGCCTCTACGCCATTGCTTCTCCGGCGGAGCGCCCGTGCCACCGGCGATCGCACGTCGCTGGGAGGAGATCACCGGCCACAAGCTGATCGAGGGATACGGGCTCTCCGAGACGACCGCGCCGACGCACATCAATCCGCCGCATCGGCCCAAGTACGGCACCGTCGGCGTCCCGCTGCCGCTGACCGACGTACGCGTCGTTGACCTGGACGATCCGCGCAAAGAGCTGGAGATCGGAAAGTCCGGCGAGATCGCCGTGCGCGGTCCGCAAGTGACGAAAGGGTACTGGCGCGATCCGGAAAAGACGCAGCGCGCGTTCTGCGACGGCTGGTTCCTGACGGGCGACATCGGACGCGTCGACGAGGACGGATACTTCACGATCGAGGAACGCAAGAAGGACATGCTGAAGGTCTCCGGGTTCAGCGTCTTTCCGGCCGAGGTGGAGGCGATCATGTATCGCCACCCGGCCGTCGCGGAGGTCGGTGTGGTCGGCGTCGCGGATCCGTATCGCGGGGAGGATCCGTTCGCGTTCGTCGTCCTGAAGCCCGACGCGAAAGGAAAGGTCGACGAGGAGCAGCTCGCCGAGTGGTGCCGGGCCAGCATGGCCGTCTACAAGGCGCCGCGGCAGATCCGCTTCGTCGACGCGTTACCGAAGACGGCGACTGGCAAGGTGCTCAAGCGCGTTCTGCGTGAGCAGGCCGCGCCGCCGAAGGCGGGTTGAGCCGTGAAGGCGCTCCTCTGCCGCGAATACGGCCCGATCGAGCGGCTGACGGTCGAAGAAATCCCTTCGCCGCGCGCCGGCGCAAACGAAGTCGTCGTCGAGGTGAAGGCAAGCTCGCTGAACTTCCCCGATACGCTGCTCGTGCAGGGCCGCTACCAGGTGAAGCCGGAGCTGCCGTTCTCGCCGGGGATGGAGCTCGCCGGGATCGTCAAGGAGGTGGGATCCGGTGTTCGTGGCGCGAGAACCGGCGACCGCGTGATCGCCGCGCCGGGGCGAGGTGGATTCGCGCAGGAGTGCGTCGTCGCCGCCGATCGACTCTCTTCACTGCCAGCGGGCATGGACTTCGAGACGGGCGCGGCGTTCCTGCTCACGTACTGCACGTCGCTGCACGCGCTGCAGGACTGCGGGAATCTGAAGCGGGCCGAAACGCTGGCCGTGCTCGGCGCGGCGGGAGGCGTGGGCAGCTCCGCGATCGAGATTGGAAAGGCCATGGGCGCGAAGGTGATCGCCGCCGCTTCGGGCGACGACAAGCTCGCGTTTTGCAAGCAGCTCGGCGCCGACGAAACGATCGATTACGAGCACTCCGATCTGCGGCAGCGCCTCCTCGACCTGACCGGAGGCAAGGGCGCAGACGTGGTCTACGACCCCGTCGGCGGCGCGTACACCGAGGCGGCGCTGCGCGCGACGGCGTGGCGCGGGCGCCTGCTCGTGATCGGTTTTGCGTCCGGCGCCATCCCGGAAGTGAAGCTCAATCAGCTTCTGCTCAAGGAACGGTCGGTCATCGGCGTCTACTGGGGCGAGTGGACGCAGCGCGATCCGGAGGGACAGCGCCGCAACGTCGAGCAACTGGCGGGATGGTTCGCGGAAAAGCAGATCAGACCGGTCGTGAGCGAGCGCGTATCGCTCGAAGACGCACCCGCCGCGATGCTGCGCCTCTTGCAGCGCAAGGTGAAGGGCAAGGTGGTCGTCGTCCCATGAACCGTCTTACGTGACTTCGAAGAGGCCCGCGGCGCCCATGCCACCGCCGACGCACATCGTGGCAACGACGTACTTCGCCTTGCGCCGGCGCCCCTCGATGAGCGCGTGCCCGACGAGCCGCGCGCCCGACATCCCATAGGGATGACCGATGGCAATCGCGCCGCCGTTCACATTGAGCCGGTCGTCCGGGATACCGAGGCGATCCCGGCAGTAGATCACCTGCACCGCGAACGCCTCGTTCAGCTCCCAGAGGCCGACGTCGTCGACTTTGAGCCCGGCACGCTGCAAGAGACGCGGCACGGCGAAGACGGGGCCGATGCCCATCTCGTCAGGCTCGCAGCCCGCGACCGCGAAGCCGCGGAAGATGCCGAGCGGCGCAAGGCCACGTTTCTCGGCGAGCTTGGCGTCCATCACCACGCATGCGGACGCGCCGTCGGAAAACTGGCTCGCGTTGCCGGCGGCGACGACGCCGCCGGGTAGCGCGGGTTTGATCTTCGCGATCGCCTCGACGGTAGTGTCGGGACGGATTCCTTCGTCGGCGGAGAGCGTCACCTCGCGCGTCGACAGGCGACCGATATCTTTGTCGGCCACGCCCATCAACGTGGTGAACGGCACGATCTCATCCGTGAACTTCCCCGCTGCCTGCGCGGCGGCGGCCCGCTGTTGGCTCCGCGCCCCGTACTCGTCCTGCTTCTCCCGCGGGATCCGGTACCGCTTGGCGACGGTTTCCGCGGTTTCCAGCATGCTCATGTAGATGGCCGGCTTGTGCTCGACGAGCCACGGATCCTGGAACATGTGCCGGTTCAGCTCCTGCTGTACGCACGAGATCGATTCGAGCCCGCCGGCGACCATGACCGGCACTGCGTCGACGATCACGCGCTGCGCGGCGAGGGCGATGGCTTGCAGCCCGGAAGAGCAGAAGCGGTTCACCGTCGTGCCCGCCACCGTGACGGGAAGGCCCGCGCGCAGCGCAATCTGGCGGGCCACGTTCCCTCCCGTCGTCCCTTCGGGAAGCGCGCAACCCATGATCACGTCCTCCACCTCGGATGGATCGATCCTCGCCCGTTCCACCGCGGCGCGGACGACGTGGGCACCGAGCGTCGCACCGTGCGTCATGTTGAGCGAACCGCGCCAGGACTTCGCCAGCCCGGTGCGAGCAGTGGAGACGATCGCTGCGTCCTTCATGACGCGCTCCCCGAGAACGATTTCCCTTCGGCGGCGAGCTTCGCGAGCAGAGGGGCGGGCTCCCACGCCGCCCCATCGCCGTGCGGGTTCTTCGCCAGCCGCCGCATGGACCGCACGACGTTGTAGAGACCGAGCGAATCGGCATGGTGCATCGGACCGCCCCGGTAAGGGGGAAACCCGTATCCGGTCAGATAGACTACGTCGATGTCCGAGGCACGCAGCGCAATGCCTTCCTGCAGGATCTTCGCCCCTTCATTGACGAGCGCCAGGATGCAGCGCTCCACGATCTCCTCGGCGCCGATCCGGCGGGGCTCGATCCCCATGTCGCGCGAGAGCGACACGATCAGCTCCTCGACGACGGGATCGGGAATCGCGTCGCGCCGTCCAGGCTCATAGCGGTACCACCCGGCGGACGTCTTCTGACCGAAACGCCCCATCTCGCACAGCCGGTCCGCGATCACCTGACGCCGCATGTCCGGGTGCTCGGCGTAACGGCGCTTACGGATGGCCCAGCTCACGTCTCCGCCAGCCAGATCGGAGACGCGGAACGGACCCATGGCCATCCCGAACTTCTCCAGCGCGCCGTCCACTTGCGCGGGCAGCGCTCCCTCCTCGATGAGAAGAAGCGCCTGCTCGATGTAGCGGGCCAGCATGCGGTTCCCGATGAACCCGTCGCAGACACCCGACACGACGCCCACCTTGCCGAGCTTTTTGGCCAGCCCGAGCACGGTCGCAAGGACGTCTTTCGCGGTATCGCGGCCGCGCACGATCTCCAGCAGCTTCATCACATTGGCGGGGCTGAAGAAGTGCGTGCCGATGACGTCGCCGGCCCGGCGCGTGACGGCAGCGATCCGGTTCAAATCGAGGGTGGAAGTATTGCTCGCGAGGATCGCGCCCTTCTTCATCACCTCGTCGAGCTGCCGGAAAACGCTCTCCTTGATGGAAAGCTCCTCGAAGACCGCCTCGATCGCGATGTCCGCCTGGGCGATCTGCGCGAACGAGAGCGTGGGCCGGATGAGGCGCATGCGTTCTTCCAGCTCCCCCGGTTTCAGTTTTCCTTTCTTCGCGCTCGCCTCGTAGTTCTTGCGGATCGTGGCGATGCCTTTGTCGAGCGCCTGCTGGTTCACCTCCAGCAGATGCACGGGGATGCCCGCGTTCGCGAAGGACATCGCGATGCCGCCGCCCATGGTCCCGGCGCCGATCACCGCCGCCGCGCGAATGGTCCGCGTCGGCGTGTCTTCCGGGACATCGGGCACCTTCGAGGCGGCGCGCTCCGCCAGGAACACGTGGCGCAGGGCTTTCGACTCCGGCGAATTCACCAGGCCGATGAACCGCTGGCGCTCGACGCGCACGCCCTCCCCGAATGGTTTCAGGGACGCCGCGACTGCCTCAAGACACTCGAGCGGCGCCGGGTACCCCGTGCTGACGGCGGCGATGCTGTTCCGCGCGAATTGCAGGAACGCCTCGGCATCGGGATGCGTCACCGTGCGCTCGCGCATGAGTGGCAGAGGCCGCCTCGACGCGATGCGGCTGGCAAAGGCGATCGCTCCGGCAAGCAGGTCGCCGTCGATCATCTCATCGAACAGACCGGACGTCGCCAACGTCGCGGCGGGCACCGCGGCGCCGGAGACGATCATATTCAGCGCCGTCTCGAGACCGACGGCGCGCGGGAGGCGCTGCGTCCCGCCGGCGCCGGGAAGCAGCCCGAGCTTCACTTCAGGGAGCGAGATCTGCGTCGCAGGCGCGGCGACGCGGTAGTGGCAGCCCAGGGCGAGCTCGAGGCCGCCGCCCATCGCGACGCCGTGCAGGGCAGCGACGACCGGCTTCTCGCTGCGCTCGATCTCGCGGATGACGGTGGGGAGAATCGGCTCCTGCAGCGATTTCGGCGTGCCCAGCTCGTTGATGTCTGCGCCGGCGGAAAAAGATCTGCCCGCCCCCGCCAGCACGACCGACTGGATGGCCGGATCCGTGTTGGCACGATCGAGGCCGGCGAGGATCGCCGTGCGCACCGGGTGCGCGAGACCATTGACCGGCGGATTGTCGAGACGGATGACTGCTACCGCACCATCGATCGTGTAGTCCGCGCCGCTCATGCTTCCTCCGCCACAGTGCTCGCGGCGACGAATTGCTCCAGATGGTGCGCGGTGTCGCCCAGCGCCATCTCCACCGTCGTCAGGCGGCGGAACAGATGACTCACCGCCATCTCGTCGGTCACTCCCATGCCGCCGTGCAGCTGCACCGCCTGCTGGCCGACGAAGCGGCACGCGTTCCCCACCACCACCTTCGCGGCCGACAGCGCGCGGCGCCGCTCACGCGTCGACGGCTCCGCCGCGCGCACGGCGGCGAGATAGCTCATCGAGCGCGCCTGCTCGACGTGGATGAGCATGTCCGCCATGCGGTGCTGCAGCGCCTGGAACCGCGCTATCGGAACGCCGAATTGCTGGCGCGTCTTCGTGTACTCGACCGTCGCGTCCAACGTCGCCTGCAGCGCACCGACCGCTTCGGCGCAGCGGGCAGCGAGCGCCACATCGAAAGCTCGCGCCATTCCGGCGAACGCCGTTCCTTCCGCGCCGATCAACGCGCCGGGCGCGTCCGCCAGCTCGACGTCGGCGGCGCACGACCCGTCGAGCGTGCGGTATTGCCAGAGCTTGACGCCGCGCGCTTCGCGCGGCACCGCGAAGAGCGAGATGCCGGTCGTGTCGCGCGGCCCGCCGGAGGTGCGCGCGGAGACGAGCAATAGGTCGGCGGCAGGCGCGTGCAGCACGAGCGATTTCTGACCCGTCAACTCCCACCCGCGGCCGGTGCGCCGCGCCAAAGTGGCGACGGTCTCCAGATCGTAGCGTGCGGAAGGCTCGAAATGGGCGGGCACCGCGATCCGTTCGCCGGCGGCCATCGGCGCGAGCATCTCGTCACGCTGCTGCGGAGACCCGAGCTCCCGGATGAGCACCGTTGCGACGATGGCCGAGGAGAGCCACGGCTCGAGCAGCATCGCCGCGCCCGTTGCGGTGGCGGTGAGGAGCGTCTCGACCACCCCGGGCGCAATGCCCCCGAGCTCCTCGGGGATCTGGAGGGACAGCAACCCGAGCTCCGCCAGCTTTGCCCACACCTCGCGGCTCCACCCTGCGCTCGACACGACGATCTTCCGGCGCGCCTCGAACCCGTACTGCTCCGCGAAGAATCTCTGCACCATGTCGCCGAGCTGCTGCTGCTCGGGAGTCGGGGTGAACCGCATCGAAAGCTCCTACAAGCCGAGGATCGTCTGCGCAATGATGTTCTTCTGGATCTCGTTCGAGCCGCCGTAGATCGAAGTCTTGCGGAGGTTCAGGTAGTTCGCGCCGACGCGCCCCGCGTACGCCGGAGCCGTGGGCGACGCGCCCGGTCCGTCCGACCCGCGGAAACGCATCGCCCGCGGACCCGCCGCATGCATCATCAGCTCGGAGATCGCCTGCTGGATCTCCGTCCCTTTGATCTTCAACAGCGAAGCCTCCGGGCCCGGGGCGCGCCGCTCCGCCTCGGCCGCCAGCACGCGCAGATTCGTGATCTCCAGGGCCATCAGCTCGACTTCCACCTGCGCCACCTGGGCGGCGAACGCCGGATCGAAAAGCAGCGGCTTGCCGTCCTTCTTCTCCTCCGAGGCGATTCGCCTGAGCCGCGCGAGCTCGCGCTTGGAAACGCCCACGCCGGCGATGTTCGTCCGTTCGTGACCGAGCAGGAATTTGGCGTATGTCCACCCGCCGTTCTCCTCGCCCACGAGGTTCTCGACGGGAACTTCCACATCCTCGAACCAGACCTCGTTCACCTCGTGAGTTCCGTCCAGCAGCGTGATCGGCCGCACCGTCACGCCCGGGCTCTTCATGTCGATCAGCAGGAAGGAAATGCCCGACTGCTTCTTCACCGCCGGGTCGGTGCGCACGAGGCAGAAGATCCAGTTGGCGTGGTGCGCGAGCGTGATCCAGGTCTTCTGGCCGTTGACGATGTAGCGGTCGTGCCTGCGCTCCGCGCGCGTCTTCAGCGAAGCGAGGTCGCTGCCCGCGCCGGGCTCGGAATAGCCCTGTGCCCACCAGTCCTCGCCGGAGAGGATGCGCGGCAAGAACCGCTTCTGCTGAGCGGCGTTGCCGAATCGCATGATCACCGGGCCGACCATCTTCAGCCCGAACGGAAGCAGGCGTGGAGCACCTCCCGCGGCGCTCTCCTCCTCGAAGACGTACTGCCGGACCGGGTCCCACCCGGTGCCGCCGAATTCCTTCGGCCAATTCGGGCCGCCCCACCCGTGCCGGTAGAGCGCCTGCTGCCAACCGACCGTCTCGTCGCGCGAGACTTCCAGTCCCTCGAGCACCTTCCGCCGCGTCTCCGCGGGCACGTTCGCCTCGATGAAGGCGCGGACTTCGTCGCGGAAAGCGAGCTCCTCGTGCGTGAAGTTGAGATCCATGGAAGCGCCGCCTCGTTGCGCGCCGCTATTTCGTCATGCGAAACTGGGTTCCATGCCGCGGATACGCCGTAACACGGCGAAAACCGGACTGGCAACCGCGCCCGACCGCAAGTTCGTCACCGCGCTCGGACGTGGTCTGGATGTGCTGCGCTGCTTCGGACCTCGCGATCGTTGGCTCGCGAACCAGGAGATCGCCGCCAGGACGGGCCTCGCGAGACCGACGGTCTCGCGCCTCGTCTATACGCTCACGCAACTCGGCTTCCTTCGCCATGCGCACTCGCCGCGCAAGTACGCGCTGGGCAGCGCGGCGGTGAGCCTGGGGTACTCCGCGCTGACGCAAATCGACATCCGCCGCACCGCGCGGCCCCTGCTGCACGCGTTGTCGCAGCAGACGAACGCCTCCGTTCACCTGGCCATCAACGACGGCTTGCACATGCAGGTGGTCGACACGTACTGGCACTCCAGCGCGTTCGTCATCGACATCGGATCGAGAGTGCCCGTCGTGACGACGTCGCTGGGCCGCGCGTATGTCTGCGCGCTTCCGCAAGACGAGCGCAAGGCCATCCTGGAACAGATCCGGCTGAAGCGCCCCGATCAGTGGCCGCTCACGAGAAAGCGCTTCGAGCAGGCCTTCCGCGACTACGAGCAGTACGGCTTCTGCTTCGCATTGGGAGACTGGCGCCGTGACGTCAATGCGGTCGCGACGCCATTCGATCCGCGCGACGGAAGCAAACCCCTGGTCGTCGGGTGCAGCGGCGCTGCATTCCAGCTCGACCCTAATTTGCTCGAGCACGACATCGGTCCCCGGCTCCTGGCGCTGGTAGGAAACCTCCGCTCGGCGCTCCACGCCGAATGAGACTTTGATGACGGGTGCGGAAGCGGTCTTGCGGACGGCAGCCGCCGCTGGCGTCGACGTTTGCTTCGCGAATCCCGGCACGACAGAGATGGCGCTGGTGAATGCGCTCGATCGCGAGCCGCGAATCCGCGCCGTGCTGGGCCTGTTCGAAGGCGTGTGCAGCGGAGCCGCCGACGGATACGCGCGCATGGCCGGGCGACCCGCGTTGACGCTGCTGCACCTTGGCCCCGGCCTCGCAAACGCGCTCGCAAACCTGCACAACGCACGCCGGGCGCGGTCTCCCGTGGTCAATCTCGTGGGCGATCAGGCGACGTGGCACCGCGGCGCCGACGCTCCGCTCACCTCGGACATCGCCTCCATAGCCAGACCCGTTTCGACGTGGCTCCGCGAGACGCGCGAGACGGCCACGATTGCGCAGGATACCGCCGAGGCGATCGCGGCGGCTCAGAAGCCGCCGGGTGGCGTCGCTACGTTGATCCTGCCGGCCGATTGCCAGGCTGGCGAGGTGCGGGGACTGGCCGAACCGATTCCGCCGGCGGCCGCGGCGCGTCCCGTTGCTCATCAGATTGAGCGCGTCGCGGCCGCCTTGCGACGCGAGCAAAACGCCGGCATCTTTCTCGGCGGCCGTGCATTGAGCGTCCGCGCGCAGCTCGCCGCCGGCCGCGTAGCTCGAGCCACTGGATGCCGCCTCTTCTCGGAGACCTTCCCTGCCCGTTTCGAGCGCGGCGCGGGACTGCCGCGCGTCGACCGGCTTCCATACTTTCCCGATTGGGCGACCTCGTACCTCGAAGGAATGCGGCTGCTGGTGCTGGCGGCGACCAGGGAACCCGTCGCGTTCTTCGGGTATCCAGGCTCACCCAGCCGGTTGTCGCCGGCTGGATGCGAGGTCCTGACCCTCGCTGCGCCCGACGAGGACGTCGAAGGCGCGCTCGAGGCGCTGGCCGACGCGATCGGAGCGCCCGCATACACGCCGATGACGCTGGCTCGACCCGAATTGCCTGACGGTGATTGGAACCCGCAGGCCGTCGGTGCCGTGCTGGCAGCGGTACAGCCGGAAGGGGCGATCGTCGTCGACGAATCGGCCACTACCGGAGTCGGCTACTTCGAAGCCGCCGCGGCCGCGCCGCGCCACAGCTTTCTCACCCTCACCGGCGGCTCGATCGGGATGGGACCACCCTGCTCCGTCGGCGCGGCGATCGCTTGCCCGGAGCGCACGGTCATCAACTTCCAGGGCGACGGCGGCGCGATGTACACGGTCCAGGCGCTGTGGACGCAGGCGCGCGAGCAGCTGCACGTGGTGACGCTGATCTGCGCGAATCGCTCCTACCGCATCTTGCAGATCGAGTCGGCCCGCGCGGGCGTCCAGCCTGGACCCAAGGCTCTGTCTCTCACCGAGCTCGGGCGGCCTCCGCTCGACTGGGTACATCTCGCCGGCGCCATGGGAGTTCCTGCCACCCGCGTCGAGTCCGTGGAGTCGCTGCGGCGTGCGCTGTCGGTCGCGCTTGCTGAGCCGGGACCGCACCTCATCGAAGCGGTGGTGTGAACGGCCCATGCCTCTCGTCCCCTGCTATCGCGGCAGCGTCAACGCGTGGGAGTGCGACGAGAACGACCATCTGAATGTGCGTTTCTACGTGGCGAAAGCGAACCAGGGCCTGCCTTTCGTTCTCGACGCCATGGGGCTGCCAGCGAGCTTGCTGCGAGAGAAGAACCTGCGTCCGCGCGTCCGTGCCCAGCACATCCGCTTCCTCGAGGAGTCCCGTCCGGCGACGCCGCTCACGGTCATGGCGGCCCTCGCGTCTGACGCGAGCCATCAGCTCACCATCTATTCGGAAGTCCGCCACAGCTTGAACGGTGCCGTGCTGGCGGCGCTGCTCACGGAGATCGAGATGATCGGCCCCGACGGCGCCCCGCGCGCCGTGATCGCGTCGCGCGATGCGCCGCGCTTTGCCGTCCCAGAGCACGGCTCGCCGCGCGGAATTCCCGCGGCACGCGAGTCGCTGCGCCCCGCGTACGAGCAGATCGGGGACATGGGTTTCGTCGAAATCGGCAGGGGCACGGTGGGGCCCGCGGAGTGCGATGCCGACGGAGAGATGGAGCTGTTCCAATACGTCGGGCGCATGTCCGAAAGCGTCGTCAACCTGCTCGCGCATTTCCAGACCGAGGAGGAGCTGTCGCGCAGGTCGACGGGTGTCGAGGGCGGCGCGCTCGTGGAGCTGCGGGTCACGTTCCATGCGCCATTGCGGACCGGAAGCCCGTTCACCATCCACTCGGGCATCGCGGCAGTGGCGCGCAAGACGCAGCACTTCGTCCACCTCTTCTTCGACGAGACGTCGCGCGCGTGCGTCGCGACGGCGCGCGGCGTGGCGGTGGCCATGGATCTGAAGAGCCGCAAGTCGATCGAGCTGCCCGAGGCGCGGCGGCGGCGGATCGAAGCGGGACTCCTGCGCCTCCCCCGCTGAGCGGCGGCGCGTCCGTCAGCGCAACTTCGCCGCCACTTCGGGCTTGAACGTATATGGATCGCTGGGATTCCGCCCGGCGAGGATGTCCTGCAGCCGCAGCTCGACCGACGCCAGCATCTTGGAGTGCGTGATCACGTAGAAGCGGTTCTCGCGCACCGCATCGAAGGTCATCCGCGCCACGTCGGCGGCAGTGAGGCGGCCGGAGCTGACCGCTTTTTCCGATCGCTCCCGGGCCGCGATTTGCGACTTCGTCAGCGCCTCCCTGCGCGTGAGCTCCGGAGGACGATTCCGCTCCGAGTTGCTGATGTTGGTGGGAACGAAGGCAGGGCATAGAACCGATACGCCGACCTTCGCGTTCGCCAGGCGCAAGTCGTGGAACAGCGTCTCGCTCACGGTCACGACGGCGTGCTTGCTGGCGTTGTAGACGGACGTGAGGGGCGTCGAGACGAGCCCCGCGGCGGAGGCGGTATTGACGACGTGGCACTCGCAATCCTGCTTCAGCATTGCCGGGATGAAGCTTCGGATGCCGTTCACTACGCCCATCAGATTCACTCCGAGGATCCATTGCCAGTCCTGCTGGTTCGTCTCCCACACGTACCCGCCGGCGCCTGCCACGCCGGCGTTGTTGAACAGAAGATGCACCGCGCCGAACTTTGCGATCGCGCGGTCGGCGAACCGCTGCACGTCGTCGGGCTTCGATACATCCGTCTGGATGCCCAGCGCTTCCACACCGCTCTCCAGCGCCTCGGCAACCGAAACATCGAGCGTCTCCTGCTGCACGTCCGCCAGCACGAGCTTCATCCGCTCGCGCGCCGCGATGCGTGCGAACTCGCGTCCGAACCCGCTGCCCGCGCCAGTGATCGCCGCGACTCTGCCGGCCACTTCCTTCATGGCGTCTTCTCCTCGGGGTCGCTTACCACGCCCGTCATGAAGAACGCGCGCGTTTCAAACCGCGAAACGCGCTGCGGGCCGCACGAGCCTCGGGGGTTGAAATTCTCAGGGCAGTTGACGTATCCGACGAACATCGTTCGGTGCGCCTCCCGCGCAGCGCGGCGGGTCTTCAGGAGCAAACATGAAAGGCATGAAGACGTTCCTGGGAATGGCCTTGGTGACGTTCGCCAGCGCGATGCCTGCGCGCGCGCAGCTCAAGATCGTCTACATCGACCCGGCTTCCGGATTGATGGCGGCGACGGGCGACCACGGGCTTCGTGAGCTCCGGTTTGCAGCCGAGCTCATCAATCAACGCGGCGGGATCCTCGGCCAGAAGCTCGAGATCCTCTCGATGGACAACAAGCTCTCGCCGCAGGAGAGCCTTGCGCTGCTCAGCCGCGCCATCGACGAAGGGATCCACTACGTCTTCCAGGGCGATGGATCGAGCGTCGCCGCGGCGCTCATCGATGCGATCGACAAGAACAACGAGCGCAATCCCGACAAGCGGGTGCTGTTCCTCAACTACGCAGCCGTCGATCCGGACTTCACCAACTCGAAGTGCAGCTTCTGGCACTTCCGATTCGACGCGAACAGCGACATGAAGCTGCAGGCCATCGTCAATTCGATGGCGCCGAACAAGGACATCAAGAAGGTTTACATCATCGGCCAGGACTACTCGTTCGGGCACCAGGTCTCGAAGACGGCGAAGGAGCTCCTCAAGCAGAAGCGATCCGACGTGCAGATCGTCGGAGACGAGCTGCACCCGCTGGCGAAGGTGAAGGACTTCGCTCCGTACGTCGCGAAGATCCAGTCGTCGGGTGCGGACACGGTGATCACGGGGAACTGGGGCAGCGATCTGGCGCTGCTCGTGCGCGCGGCGAATGACGCCGGGCTGAAGGCGACGTTCTACACGTTCTACGCAGGCGTCGTCGGTGCTCCGACGGCGATCGGCGAAGCCGGTGTCGGCCGTGTCAAAGTGGTCTCGTACTACGCGCTCAATGACGCCACGCCTCGGGAACTGAAGTACGTCGAGGCGTTCAAGAAGAAGTACGGGCCGACGGAAGACCCTTACACGACGTCCATTCAGCACGCACTGGAACTCCTCGAGCGGGCGATGACGGAGACGAAGAGCACCGACCCGGCGAAGGTGGCGAAGGCGATGGAAGGAATGAAGATCGACGGCTACTTCGGCCCGGTGGAAATGCGCGCACAGGACCACCAGCTCATCCAGCCGCTCTTCATCGGCACGTTCGCGAAGGTGGACGGCAAGACGGTGAAGCACAGCGCGGACGGCACGAAGGAGTTCGGGTTCCGGACCGATCGCAAGATCGCCGGACCAGACACGGCGCTTCCGTCGACGTGTCAGATGAAGCGGCCGGGAGCCTGAACTTCGATCGAGCTTTTGCGGACACTATCAAGGTGTTCCCTCGCTCAGTAACGAACGCCGAGCGAGCGAGCCATTCCGCTCTGCGGAACCGCTTTCGTGTACCCTATTGCAAAAGATGGGTCGATTTGGAGAACATGGCGCCGTGCCCAAGGGCGGGAGGGGGAACTTCCGCCGGCCAACAGCAGGAGAGGAGTCCATGGGAAACATCTCCAAATTCGTGCGTGCATCGTGTTCCGCGTCTTTGCTGGCGACCCTCGTCGCAACTGCGGCGTCGGCGCAGACGGGACAAACGACCTCGACAGATCAAACCGGACAAGGCGCACCGACAGGACCGCAAACCGGTAAGCCACAATCACCCGAGACCGCTCCGCAGCAACGGCCGGCTGCCACTTCGCCGGTGCCTGCGTTCGCCGCGCTCGGTCCGTCGCGCGAGATCAAGCTGGCCGAGAACACCTGGTTCCGCTTCGGCGCCCAGGTGCAGGCCTGGTACAGGTTCGCGCAGGACCGCCTGGTCGGGACGACAGCCAGCGGCACATATGCTCAGGACTTGTACTGCCGGCGCTGCCGATTGTTCACGACGGGATCGGTGGTCAAGGACGTGTTCTTCAACGTTCTCTTCGAGGCTGGGAACTTCGGCAGGGCCGATCCCGCGACGGGCGTCAAGAGTTTCGCGCCTCCCCAGGTGCTCGATGCGTATGCGCAGGTGAAGTTTGCCGATGCCTTCTGGCTGAGCGGCGGCAGCATCCTGATGCCCTTGAGCCGCAACGGCACGCAGCCGACGACTACCTACGTGAGCATCGACAACGCGAACATCGATCTCACGCCGATCCTGCAGGGCAACAGCAACGTCCTCCGCGACCTCGGCTTCCAGGCCAACGGCTTCTTCCTGGCGAATCATCTCGAGTACCGCGTCGGTATCTTCCAGGGCAGCCGTCAAGCTGCCAGCGGCACGACCCAGACCGCCAGCCACAACGGCCCGCGGTTGGTCACCTACCTGAACTTGAATTTCTGGGACACCGAGACCGGCTACGTGAACGGCGGGCACTACTACGGAGCCAAAAAGGTCCTCGGCGTAATGGGTAACTTCGACTATCAGGTCCTCCGCACCGACGCGCCAGGATTCCCCGCTGCCCTGCTCGGCTCGACCACCGTGCCGCCCGCGGGTACCTCGAAGAACGCGTACTACGGCCTCAGCGGCGCCGCCTTCATCAATTATCCGCTGAGCGGAACGCCGAATCGCATGGGCGGCGACGAGCTCGTCGCTACGGTGCAGCTCGGCTTTTACGACGGCGGCCTGAGCACGACCGCAGCCGGCGCAGTGACGAATCCGGGGACCTACCCGAACACCCTGAAGCAGTTCAATTACCTGGCGGAGGCGGGCTACTACAACAACGCTGGGCGCTTCTCGATCTTCGGCAAATTCGAGGGGCGGAAGATCAGCGGTGATTATCCCGGCGCGGTACAAGCAGCGAACAACCAGTACTGGCTCGCGTTCGGCGCGAAGTACTACGTGGCGCCGTTCAACCTGCTGAACTTCGCTCTCCAGTACGAGCGGAACCAGTTCACGGACACGGACAAGTCGCCGACTCCGCAACAGTCCGGCATCAACAGCGTCACGTTCCAGATGCAGCTCTTGCTCTACTGATCCACGACGAAACGGTCTCCGCCCTTCGGATTCCGGGGACACCATACGCAACCCGTGCCAACGCCGGTCGGCATGGAAGTTGAGTATGGTGTCCCCGAATCCTCGGCGCGCTGGGAGGCCAGGTGCAATTCGTCGTCAGCTCGCTCCTGAACGGCGTCGCCTACGGGCTGCTCCTGTTCATGCTCTCCAGTGGGCTGACTTTGATCTTCAGCATGATGTCGATCCTCAACTTCGCGCATGCGGCGTTCTACATGCTGGGCGCGTACTTCGCGTACCAGATCAGCGCGACGATCGGCTTCTGGCCGGGGCTCGTCATCGCGCCGCTGCTCGTCGGATTCCTCGGCGGACTGGTCGAGCGGTACGGGCTGCGCAAGGCGCATCGCTTCGGACCCGTCGCCGAGCTGCTGTTCACCTTCGGGTTGAGCTTTCTGGCCGTGGAAGCGGTGCAGCTCGTCTGGGGAAAAGCGGCCGTCGACTACCGCGTCCCGGCCTTGCTGCAGGGAGCGCTGTTCACGTTCCGCGGGACCTCGTATCCCCTTTACAAGGCGTTCATGATGGCCGTGTCGGTCGGCATGCTGCTCGCGCTCTATGCCGGCCTGGCGTTCACGCGCGTCGGTCTCATCATCCAGGCGGCCCTCTCACGCCCGGAGATGGTGCAGGCGCTCGGTCACGACGTCCCGCGCATCTTCACGCTCGTCTTCGCCGGCGGAACGGCGCTCGCCGGTCTCGCCGGAGTCATCGGCGGCAATGCGCTCGTCACCGAGCCGGGGATGGCGGAGTCGATGGGGCCCATCGTGTTCGTCGTGGTGGTGGTCGGCGGGCTCGGATCGCTCGGCGGAGCCTTCGTCGCCTCGCTGCTCATCGGGATCCTGCAGACGTTCATGGTCGGTCTCGATTGGTCGCTGATCGACGTGCTGCGCGCGCTGCACATCGAGACGGGTGCAGCGCCGGCGCTGACGCGCCTGTCGCTGACGCAGCTCGCGCCGATCATGCCTTATCTATTGATGGTCGTGATCCTCATCGTCCGTCCGCGCGGGCTGATGGGGGCGCGCGAGACATGAAGACGCTCTTCTCCGGAAGACGCCTGGTGGTGCTCGCCGCCTATCTCGTTATCATCGTGCTCGCGCCTCTCCTCTCGCCCAAGGGGTACTGGGTCTCGCTTCTCTGCCGGATCGGCATCACCACGGTGTTCGCGCTGTCCTTCAACATGCTGCTCGGCCAGACGGGCTTGCTCTCGTTCGGCCACGCCGTCTACTTCGGCCTCGGAGCGTTTGCGACCATCCATCTGCTGCGCGCGATCCAGCAGCATGCGTGGAGTTTCCCCATCACGTTGCTTCCTCTCGCCGGGGGCATGTGTGGACTCCTCTTCGGCGTCGCGCTGGGCTACGTCACCACCCGCCGCGCAGGGACTACGTTTGCGATGATCTCGCTCGGCATCGGCGAGATGGTGGCCGCGAGCTCGCTCATGTTTCCGGCGTTCTTCGGTGGCGAGGGTGGCGTGTCCGGCAATCGCGTCACCGCGCCGGGATGGTTCGGCATCACGTACGCGACGCCGCTGCAGATGTACTACCTGATCGCGGGATGGGCGTTCCTCTGCATCCTCGCCATCTACACATTGACGGATACGCCGCTCGGCAGAATGGCGAACGCGGTGCGCGACAATCCGGAACGCGCCGAGTTCGTGGGGTTCGACCCGCAGTGGGTGCGGTACCTCATCGTCGTCCTGGCGGGATTCTTCGCTGGCGTCGCCGGCGGCCTCGCGGCGCTCAACTACGAGATCGTCACCGCGGAGACGCTGAGCGCCGCCACCTCGGGCATCGTGATCATGATGGCGTTCGTCGGGGGCATCGGTCATTTCGCCGGCCCGATCATCGGCGCCGTGCTGATCACCGTGTTGCAGATCGTCGTCGCGGGAATGACCGAGGCGTGGCCGTTCTACTTCGGTCTGCTCTTCGCCCTTCTCGTACTGTACGCGCCCGGCGGCATCGCGGGCATCGTCGCCGAGCACAAGCGCCTCTTCGACGCCGGTCAGCTCGGACGCGCTCTCCACGGTTACCTGCTCGGGTTGTTGCCCTTTACCTTGTGTGCAGCGGGCGCCATCACGCTCGTGGAAATGGCGTATGCGCTCGCCAACACCCCTGACCGGCGCAACGCGCCGCTACACATCTTCGGCACGACGCTGAACGCGGGCCGACCGTTCGGCTGGGTGCCGCCGATCGCCGCCGTGATCGTGGGCGCGCTCCTGCTGCGCGCGATCGCGCGGCGAACGCGGGGGCGCGACCTCGTCTACACGTCGCTTCTGCAGAGGCAGGTATGACGGCGCCCGCGCTCCGGCTCGCCCAGGTGCGCAAGAGCTTCGGACGCACGGAGGTCATCCGCGGCGTCGATCTGGCCATCGAGAAGCGCGAGCGCCACGCCATCATCGGGCCGAACGGGGCGGGCAAGTCGACGCTGTTCAATTTGATCAGCGCTCGATTTCCGGTCAGCTCGGGCACGATCGAGGTCGACGGGGAAGACGTGACGGGGCTGCGCCCGTTCCAGGTCCATCGCCGCGGTCTGAGCCGCAGCTTCCAGATCAGCAACCTGTTTCACAACCTGTCCGTGTTCGACAACGTGCGCTGCGCGGTGCTCTGGCCGCTGCAATACCGCTATTCCTTCTGGCACCGGCTGAGCGGGTTGCGCGACGCCGCGAATCGCGCCGACGAGATCATCACCGCCATCGGCCTATCGCGCCGCCGGGGTACGCCTGCCTCCATGCTCTCGCATGCCGAGCAGCGCGCGCTCGAGATCGGCATCACCATCGCCGGCGGCGCGGACGTGATCCTGCTCGACGAGCCGACTGCGGGAATGAGTCACACCGAAACGGCCGACGCGGTGCGCCTCATTCGACGCGTCACGGAAGGGAAGACGCTGGTGATGGTCGAGCACGACATGAGCGTCGTCTTCGGACTGGCCGACCGCATCTCCGTGCTGGTGTACGGGCGGATCATCGCCACCGGAACGCCGGACGAGATCCGCAACAACGTGGCTGTCCGCGAGGCGTACCTGGGGACGGAGCTCGCCGATGCTCGAGGTGCGTGACCTGCACGCCTTCTACGGCAAGAGCCACGTGCTCCATGGGGTCAGCTTCGACGTGCAGCGTGGCGAGATTGTCGGCCTGCTCGGCCGCAACGGCGTCGGGCGCTCCACGACCATCAAGGCAATCATGGGGCTGGTGGCGGCGAGCGGCTCGGTGCGCTTCCGCGGCCAGGAGATCCTGGGGCTCAAGGCGCACGAGGTCGCCCGCTGCGGGATCGGCTACGTACCGGAGGATCGCGCCATCTTTCCTGATCTGACGGTCCGGCAGAACCTCGCTCTGGGAATGAAGCACCGCAAGCCGACGGGACGATGGTCCATGGACGACATGTTCGCGCTTTTTCCGCAATTGCGGGAGCGCGCGGATGCGCCCGGCGGCGTGCTGTCCGGCGGCGAGCAGCAGATGCTCACGCTGTGCCGCACACTGATGGGCGATCCCGAGCTGTTGATGATCGACGAGCCCACCGAGGGGCTCGCGCCCAAGGTCGTCGAGCAGGTCAGCGAATTCCTGCTGGAGATGAGGAAGCGCGCCATCTCGATCCTGCTCGTGGAGCAGAAGCTCACCATCTCGCTGCATATCTCGCAGCGCCTCTACGTGATGGGGCACGGGCGCATCGTCTTCGACGGGACTCCGGATGCATTGCGCGGGAACGAGCCCGTCCGCAAAGAGTGGCTGGAGGTGTAAACCGTCAGGCGTCGTCCTCCGTTCGAGCGGAGTGCTCATGCCTTCCCGGATCGTCCGTCAGCGGGATCTCGAGTTCCAGCTCTTCGAGGTGCTCGACGTGGAGTCGCTGCGCAAGCGCGCCCGCTTTTCCCAGCATTCGCGTGAAACGATGCTCGCGGCAATCGACACTGCCGTGTCGATCGCGGAGGAGAAGTTCGCGCCGCACAACCAGAAGGCCGACGCGCACGAACCCACCTTCGACGGCGACCGCATCCGTCTCATCCCCGAGGTGAAGGAGGCGCTCGACGCGTACATCGCCGCCGGTTTCGACGGCACCTACTCGATCCGGGGCAGCAAAATCTTCATCTCCGGCGGGGACCACGATCTGGCGGAGAACGTCCACCTGGTCCTGGCGAAAATTCCCTCAGCGCCTCCCGGCGTGAAAGGGATCTCGCTCTTCATCGTTCCCAAGTACCGCGTCCGTGCCGACGGCAGCCTCGCTTTCGGGCACGTCGTGGTCGCGTGGATGTGGCTGCGCC
>Ga0209474_10001816_pt1 | contig 20326 bp, 21 predicted proteins | sample GraSoiAngelo_145_FD_185902 | JGI IMG/M metagenome (GOLD analysis project Ga0209474, IMG submission 185902) | Grasslands soil microbial communities from the Angelo Coastal Reserve, California, USA - 14_1009_05_20cm (SPAdes) (version 2) | ecosystem: Environmental > Terrestrial > Soil > Grasslands... | reverse complement strand
TCATGGACGGCACGCTCCGGGTCTACGACGTGTCGAATCCATTCGAGGGGAAGCTCATCGAGCAGGTCAAGCTGGGTGAGATGGCCAACATGGTGTCGGAGTCGTGGGACGGCAAGCGGATCTACGCGACGAACTCCCTCCTGTCGCAGTGGGACAAGCCCGGACCCTATTGGCTCAAGGCGTACGCCTGGGAGGGCGGCAAGCTGGTTCCCAAGTTCACCACGGACTTCACGGCCGTGGGGCGCGCGCACATCATGAACTTCGGGACGGCGGCACCGATCGTAGCGCGCGGCGCGAACCAGATCGCGCAGCGGACGCGGGTGCGGTGACGCGTCTCCGCCGCTGGCGCCCCCTGTCGAGCCTCGTGCTGCTGGCCGCCCTCGCGGCCGGCCCGACCTCCGCCCACGAGCGCCCGCCAGCCGAGGAGGTCTACATCCAGGGAGACTTCACCCCCAGGTTCACCCCTCCGGCTCCAGGGACCTACGAGCTGCCCGCGATCACGCGGGTCGGCTCGTTCCCGGTGCTCGAGCGAGGCCGCGCCCTCCGGACGCAGGCGCTGCTGGCGGGCAAGATCGGCGTCGTGAGCTTCATCTACACGGCCTGCTCGGAGACGCTCGGCTGCCCCCTGGCGAGCGAAGCCATGCGACGGATCCAGCACCAGGTGGCGCACGAGGGCCTGCGGGAGCGCGTCGTGCTGCTCTCGGTGACCTTCGACGACGTGCTCGACCGCGCCTCCGAGCTCGATGCGTACGCGCAGCGGTGGGGGGCCGATCGCTCGCTCTGGCACTTCGTGCGGGCGCCATCCGAGCAGAGCCTCGAGGCGATGCTCGCCGGCTTTGGTCAAGACCGGACCAAGCTCTACGACGCGCACGGCCGGTTCACCGGCCGCTATCGGCACACGCTCAAGGTGTTTCTGGTGGACCAGCGCGGCGCCGTTCGGAACATCTACAGCACGGGGTTCCTGGTCCCGCAGGTGGTGATCAACGACATCAAGACGGTGCTCAACGAACGCGGTCCCGACCGCCTCTCCCCGGAGGAGCCACGATGATCTACGAATACCGCGCCTACTACGTCATGCCCGGACGCATGCCCGACATCCAGAAGCGCTTCGCCGAGGTCACGATGAACCTCTTCAAGAAGCACGGCATCCGCGTCGTCGGCTTCTGGGAAACGGTCTTCGGAGAGTCGAACGAGCTCGTCTACATCTGCGCCTACGACGACCTCGCTCATCGGCAGCGCGCGTGGTCCGCGTTCATGGCGGACCCGGAGTGGCAGGCGGCGCGGAAGGCGAGCGAGACGAACGGCCCGCTCGTGGAGCGCGTCGTCAACAAGATCTGGCGGCCGACCAGCTTCTCGCCGCTGCAATGACCTACGACCTGGCGATCGTCGGGGGCGGCATCGTCGGCCTCGCCACCGCGCGGGCCGTCCGCGAGCGGGCACCCGACGCGCGGCTCGTGATCCTCGAGAAGGAGCCGCGCGTGGCCGGCCATCAGACCGGCCACAACTCCGGCGTCATCCACTCGGGGATCTACTACAAGCCGGGCTCGTACAAGGCCAAGCTCACGGTCGAGGGCAAGGGCCTCATGTACCAGTTCTGCGAGAAGCACGGGATCCGCATCGAGCGCTGCGGCAAGGTGATCGTCGCGACGACCGAGGCGGAGCTTCCGCGCCTGCAGACCCTCTACGAGCGCGGGATCGCCAACGGCGTGCCGGTCGAGCCGCTCGAGCCCGCGCGCCTGCGCGAGCTCGAGCCTCACGCGGCGGGGCTACGCGGGATTCACTCGCCGTCGACCGGGATCGTGGACTACGTCGAGGTCGCCCAGGCCATGGCGCGGGAGCTCACCGGCGCGGGGGTCACGCTCGAGACGAGCGCGCGGGTGACGGCGATCGCGCGCACCGGCGAGGGCGTGGAGATCGCGGCGACCCGGCTCGCGGTGCGAGCGCGGCGGCTCATCAACTGCGCTGGGCTCTACTCGGACGCGATCGCGCGGCTCGCGGGTGCGCGCCCGGACGTGAGGATCATTCCCTTCCGGGGCGAGTACTACATGCTGCGCCCGGAGCGGCGCTCGCTCGTCCGGGGCCTCATCTATCCCGTCCCCGACCCCGAGTTCCCGTTCCTCGGCGTTCATCTCACCCGCACCGTGCACGGCGACGTCGAGGCGGGGCCGAACGCGGTCTTCGCCTTCGCGCGGGAGGGCTATCGTTTCGGGCGCGTGAGTCCCCGCGAGCTCGCCGGCACGCTCGCCTACCCGGGGTTCTGGCGGATGGCGCGCCGCCACTGGCGGACCGGGACCTACGAGATGTATCGCTCGCTGAGCAAGGCGGCCTTCGTGCGGGCGCTCCAGCGCCTCGTGCCCGACCTCCGCCGCAGGGACCTGGCGTCCGGCGGCGCGGGCGTTCGCGCCCAGGCCGTGAGCCCCGACGGCTCGCTCGTGGACGACTTCCGCATCGTCACGGAGCCTCACGCGATCCACGTGCTCAACGCGCCCTCGCCCGCGGCGACCGCATCGCTCGCGATCGGCCGCCACATCGCGGGCCTCGCCACCGAGGCCTTCGGGCTCCCGTAACCGGCTGTTGAACATGACGCCCGCCAGGACGATCGAGGCGCCGGCCAGGCGGGGACCGAAGCGCCCCTCGCCCAGACAGAACGTCCCGAGGAACGCCACGAGCAGATAGCTGGTCAGGTTCATGGTGGACGCGATCAGGATCGTCCGCCAGTTCGCCCTCCACTCACGCGCGAGGGCGGGGCGATCGGCGAGGACGACCGGCGCGAGGAGCGCCTCGATGCCGAGCCTCATGAGCGCGATGTAGGGGACCGGGTCCAGTCGCGCGACGCCCCCCTTGTCCACGAGCGAGTAGGTCGCGATCGTCACGCCCGTCAGGAGCGCCCAGGCGGTGCCGCGGCCGCGCGCCTCCGGCGGAGCGCCGGGCTGCCGCGCGACCAGGCTCACGATCCCCGCCACGACGAGCGTGACGCGCGAGAAGTCGCCGGGGCGGTAGGCGCGCCCGAGGGCGAAGAAATACACGGCGTGGATCGCGATGGTCGCGAGCACCCACGGCACCGGGTGAGCGCGCGACCGGACACGCCGCCATCTTAACGGAACTCCCGGTGGTTAAAGGCCGAAAATGCCTCTATTGACAGGGGTTTGGGGACCAGTGTAGACTCCTCCGGCTATGATCACGGTTCCAGCGCGCCGTGTAAAGCAGTTCGGCGTCGAGTTCTATGAGGCCGGGCTCTCGGCCAAGGACATCGATCGGCTGGTGAAGTTCGAGGTCCTCGGGTACTCGGGCGGTCCGCGGAGCGAGGAGCCCAAGAAGAAGAGCCGCATGAGCTCGCGCTCGCGCGTGAACTGGGACATGCTCGAGAAACGGATCGGGGAGAGCGAGGCTGCCTATCAGCGGCCCGTCATCCGGCGGAAGATCGACGAGCTCGTGTCCTACTACCGGGAGTGCAAGGACGCGGCGACGCTGCCGGCCATCCCCGGCGCGGTGATCATCACCTCCGAGAAGCGCTTCACCTTCACCCCGGTCGCCGGCCACCACGACCTCGGGCTCCTGCAGATCCCCGAGGAGCACGGTGTCCTGCGCGTGCTCGATGGCCAGCACCGCCTCCTCGCCCTCCACGCGCTCTCGCAGCAGGGCGAGCAGTTCGCCATCGACGTGCCGGCGGTCCTCTTCGACTCTCTCGACGCGCGCCAGATCGTCGAGCTGTTCGTGACGATCAACGCCAAGCACACGCGCCTCAACCCGTCCCACATCATCAGCCTCGCGGGGCGCAAGCTCTACCCCGACCCGAACCAGGCGCTCGCGCACGACGTGATCCGCTCGCTGAACGAGGACGACACCTCCCCGCTCCACGGCGAGATCAAGATGCTCGGCACCGGGCGCGGGCGCGTGAGTCAGGCGCCGCTCGCCGAGGAGATCGTGGACTTCCTCGAGACCCTCGAGAAGCTCGGGAGCGGCGGCAAGATCCAGGAGATCCGCCAAGGCGCCAAGCGCTTCTTCCTGAACTACGTCAAGGCGCTCTCGACCACGTTCCCCGCGGCCTGGGCCGGCCGGAAGTACTCGATCAAGACGGGCGCCGCCCTCCGCGCCTTCATCCGGGCCGCACCCGACGTGATGGCGCGCGCGCGCGAGCTCCGGCGCGACCCGTTCGACCACAACGCGATCCGCGAGGCCATCAAGCCCTGGGGCGAGCGCCTGCGCGACCGGCGGTTCGAGACCGAGGGCGAGTGGAAGCTGAAGCTCGCCGGCGGCACGCGCGGGACGGTCGAGATCCTCACGCGCGAGCTGCGCGAAGCGCTGCGCTAGCGTTCCGGGCCGGCGGCGGCTCGAACAGGAGCACGCGGCATGAAGCGACTGATCGTGGCTGCCGTCCTCACCCTCTGCGCCGGCACCGTGGTGGCGCAGGGCGACGCCATCCGGAAGCCCCTGCCCGCGACGGTCAAGGCGAAGCTCGGCATGCTCAACGTGCCGGCGCTGTCGCCGCTCTGGCTCCTGGCCGAGTACGCGGCCAAGTACAACATCCAGATCGAGACGGTGATGTTCCAGCGGTTCGCCGACGCGCGGACCGCGCTCGCGTCGGGGGATCTGGACATCACCGCGTTCGGCCCCCAGGACATCACGCTGGCGGTCGCGCAGGGCGCCCAATCGCTCGTGGGCGTGGCCGGCGTGGGCTCGGGGAACGACTGCCTCGTCGTGCGGAAGGGTGAGGACATCCGCGACTGGAAGGATCTCGGCGCCAAGCGGATCGGCATCGGCGCGGGCTCGATCTCGTGGCTCAAGTTCGCCGCCTCGGTCCAGGAGCACGGCGTCGACTACGGCAAGCTCCAGATCATCAACATCGTGGGCGGCGGCGCCAACTACCTCAAGGCGCTCCAGGGCCGGGAGATCGACGTCGCCGTGGTCTGGCAGCCGTTCTGCGCGCAGAGCATCGTCGACGGCTACGCGCAGTACCCGACGCTCGACCACAACCGCTCGAAGACCGTGGGCGGCCTCATCTCCGTGCTGGCCGTGAACCGTGGCTTCATGGACCGGACCCCCGACGCGGTCCAGCGGCTCGTGGTTGCCTATGTGGACGTGCTCACGTACGCCCAGGCCAACCCGCAGCGCTGGTCGAAGATCTACGCCGAGAAGGCGGGCCTCCCCGAGGCGGTCGCCGCCGAATCGATCCGCATCACCCGCCTCGACGCGACGCTCCCGCTCGCCTCGATCACGCGCATCTCGAAGTTCCTCTCCGACAACGGCGTCATCGCGCGGGACGTCTCCGGCGAGATCGCCCGGCACTACACGTATGCGTTCCTGAGCCAGGCGACCGGCAAGTCGGCCGCGGAGCTGGGCCAGAACCAGTAGGCGGGTCGGCGGTGCCGCGACGCGGTCCCTGGTTCGTCCTGCTCCCGCTCGCGCTGCTCCTCCTCTGGCACGCCGCGGTCGCGCGCCAGTGGGTCGCGCCCGGGATCATCCCGGCACCCTCGCAGGTCGCCGAATCCTGGTACCGGTGGATCTTCGGCGCCGCGGGCACGAGCCTCTCGCCCTACTCGGGCACCTGGCTGGCCAACGTCCTCTACTCGTCGCGCCGCGTGCTCCAGGGCTTTCTCATCGCCGCGGCGCTCGGGATCCCGCTCGGCCTCTTCATCGGGTGGAACCGTCTCGTGTCGAACCTGGTCGATCCTTCGATCCAGCTCCTCCGGCCCGTCCCGATCACGGCCTGGCTGCCGTTCTCCATCGCCGTCTTCGGCATCTACGACACGGGCGCGCTCTTCCTCATCGGCCTCGGGGCCTTCTACCCGATCGTCGTGAACACGACCCACGGCGTGCGGGACACGAATCTCTTGCTGCTGCGCGCCGCCCGCATGCTGGGTGCCAGCGAAACCACGATTCTCGGCAAGGTCGTCTTCCCGTCGGCGCTGCCGTCGATCTTCACCGGCCTGCGCCTGGGCGTCGGCGTCGCGTGGACGGCCGTGATCGTCGCCGAGATGATCGCGGTGAAGTCCGGGCTCGGCTACGTACTCTGGGACGCCTACTACGTCGGCCGGATGGACATCTGCGTCGCGACGATGTGCTCGGTGGGGATGCTCGGCTTCCTGTCGGACCGGCTCATCCACGGGGCCGCGTGCGTCCTCCTGCGCTGGCGGGCTCTCGAGGCTCATGGCTGAGGCGCGGGGCCCGTCGATCCAGCTCCGCGACGTGTGGAAGGACTTCGTCAAGCGCGGGCGCCGCGTGGAGGCGCTGCGGGCGATCGAGGTCGCCGTCGAGGTGAACGAGTTCGCGGCCCTGCTCGGGCCCTCGGGTTGCGGCAAGTCCACGCTCCTCAACATGGTGGCGGGCTTCGACCGCCCCACGCGCGGCGAGGTCCTCGTGAACGGCGTGCGCGTCGAGCGTCCAGACCCGAGCCGCGCGGTCGTCTTCCAGGAGCCCGCGCTCTTCCCCTGGTACACCGTGCTCGACAACATCACCTTCGGCCCCAAGACGCGGGGCCTCCGGCCCGCGGCCTACCAGCCGCGGGTGGACGCGCTGCTCGAGCAGGTCGGTCTGGAGGGCTTCGAGTCCCACTACCCGGCGGAGCTGTCCGGTGGGATGAAGCAGCGGGTGGGCATCGCGCGCGTGCTCGTGATGGAGCCCCAGGTGCTGCTGATGGACGAGCCCTTCGGAAGCCTCGATGCGCAGACGCGCCTCGTGATGCAGGAGCTCCTGCTGTCCGTGTGGGAGCGCCACCACCAGACCGTGCTCTTCGTCACGCACGACGTGGAGGAGGCGCTCCTCCTCGCGGACAGCGTCTCGGTGATGACCGCCCGCCCCGGCCGGATCAAGAAGCGCATCAGCGTCGAGCTGCCGCGGCCCCGCGCGCTCGAGCTGACGACGTCGGCGGCGTTCAACGACCTGAAGCGCGAGGTGCTGTCGCTGATCCGCGAGGAGAGCCGGCGGGCCGCGGTCCAGAGCGGTGGCTAGACGGCGCCGTCCTTCTTGAGCCCCGCGATCTCCTCGGGCGTGTAGCCGAGCTCGCGCAGGATCTCGTCGGTGTGCTGGCCGTGCGTGGGCGCGGGCCGACGGATCGCGCCTGGCGTGCGCGAGAGCACGGCCGGGAGCCCCTGCACCTTCATCTCGCCGCGCTCGGGGTGGCGCACCGTCTGCGCCATGCCGAGATGCCGGATTTGCGGGTCCTCGAACACCTGCCTGACGTCGTAGATCGGCCCCGACGGCACGCCCGCCTTGTTCAGCGCCTCGATCCACTCGGCGCTCGTCTTCTTCACCAGGACCCGGTCGAGCTCGGCGTTCAGCTGCTTGCGATTCTTCGAGCGGTCGTGGATCGTCTTGAACCGCGGGTCGTCGACCAGCTCGGGCGCGCCGAGGGCGGTGCAGAGCCGCCGGTACATGGTCTGGCCCGACGCGGCGATGTTGATGTGGCCGTCCGCGGTGGTGAAGACGCCGGTGGGGATGCCCGTGGGGTGATCGTTGCCCGCCTGGGGCGGGATCTCGCCGTCGATCAGCCAGCGCGCCGCCTGGAAGTCGAGCATCGTCACCATCGCCTGCAAGAGCGACGTGTGCACCCACTGTCCCTTGCCCGACCGCTCACGCTCGAGCAGCGCCACCAGGATGCCCTCGGCGAGGTACATCCCGGCCGTGAGGTCCGCGACGGGAATGCCGACGCGGACGGGGCCCTGCCCCGGCAGGCCGGTGATGGACATGAGCCCGCCCATCCCCTGCGCGATCTGGTCGTAGCCCGGTCGATCGGCGTACGGGCCCGTCTGGCCGAAGCCCGAGATGGAGCCGTAGACGAGCCGCGGGTTGATCCGGCCGAGCGTCTCGTAGTCGATGCCGAGGCGCTTCTTCACGTCCGGGCGGAAGTTCTCGACGACCACGTCGGCACGCGCGACGAGCTTCTTGAGGATCTCGAGGCCACGCGGATGCTTCAGGTCGAGCGTCAGCGCGCGCTTGTTCCGGTGGAGGTTCAGGAAGTCGAAACCGAGCGCGGTGGAGTCGCCCTCCATCTCCTCGCGCGCCTCCACCTTGATGACGTTGGCGCCCATGTCGGCGAGGCGGCGCACCGCGGTCGGGCCCGAGCGGGCGCGCGTGAGATCGACGACGGTCAGGTGTTCGAGTGGTAGGGGCATCGATGGGCCTCCGGGACTCACTCCCAGGGAAAATTCGCCTTGAGGATCGCGAACGTCTTCGTCCCACCCGGCAGCTGCGCCGTCGCGGTATCGCCGACCTTCTTGCCGATCAGCGTGCGGGCGAGCGGGGCCAGGATCGAGATGCGGCCGCGGGTGGGGTCGGTCTCATCGGAGCCGACGATCTGGTACCGGACTTCCTTGCCGGCCTCGTCCTCGAGCAGGACGGTGGACCCGAAGGTGACGCGGTCGCCGGAGGTCGGCGGCTCGATGACCTCCGCGGCACCCACCTTTGCCTCGAGCTCCGCGATGCGGCCCTCGATGAAGCTCTGCTTCTCCCGCGCCGCGTGGTACTCCGCGTTCTCGGAGAGGTCCCCGTGCGCCCGCGCCTCCGCGATCGCCTTCGTGATCGCATGGCGCTCGACGCGCTTCAGGTGCTCGAGCTCGTCCTTGAGCTTCTCGTAGCCGGGGCGGGTCATCGGCGTCCGCGGAACCGACATGACCCCTCTAACTTAACACGCGGCGAATCATCCCACGCGCGGCCGGATCCGGCTCGAGACGTCCACCTTCGAGCCGGCGCGGGCGCCGGCGAGCCACGACTCCCACGCCTGGCTCTGCTTCTGCGCGAGCACCTCGCTCGTGAATTTTTCGCGCTCGGCCTGGAATCCGCTCATGTCCGCCCCCGCGTGCTCGAGGACCTTCAGCACGTAGTAGCCCTGCGCCGTCTTGACGGGCGCCGTGATCCCACCCACGGGCGTCTGGAGGGCTTCCACCATCGCGTCTCCGGGCAGTTTGTCCGCGGGCTTCGCGCGCGAGAAGCGCGGCGTCTCGCCGGCTTGTGCGCCGGCTTTCTTCGCCGCGGCGGCGAAGTCGGCCTTCGCGTCGGCGGCGAGCTGCCGGGCGCGCTCGAGCCCCACCCCTTCGGCCTTCTGGCGCTTGACAGACGTTGCGACCGCGTCGCGGATCTCGGCGAGCGGCGGCACGCCCGCCGGAAGCGCGGCGACGGACTTCAGGATGACGAGACCCGCCGGTGTCCGCACGGGGGGTGAGACGCCGCCGAGCGCCAGCGTGAACGCGGCCTCGGCGAGGGGGTCCCCGCCGCCGTCCGCTGCGGCCCCCGCCGCGCGCGCGAGCGTCGACTCGGCGGCCGTGAGACCGAGCCGCTTCGCCTCGGCCATGAAGTCCTTGGCGGCCTGGAGCTGCGGGCGGACCTCTCCGACTCTCGCCGTCATGGCCCGGTCGGCAGCCTCCAGCTGGAGCCGGTCGCGGATCGGCGCCATGACGTCCTTGAGGGGCTTTCGACCGCCCTCCTTGACGTCGAGCACCTTGATCGCGTGAAAGCCGAACGGCGACCGCACGGGCTCGGGCGAGATCTCGCCCTTCTTCAGCGCGAAGGCCGCGCGCTCGAACTCCGGCACCATCTCGCCCTGGCCCACGAACCCGAGGTCGCCGCCCTTGGGCGCCGAGCCCGGGTCCTCGGACACCTCCTTCGCGAGCTTGGCGAAGTCCTCGCCCGCCTTCGCGCGGCGGATGACGTCCGCCGCCTTCGCGCGCGCCGTGTCCTCGGCCGCGCTCCCACCCGTCTCCGCGACGCGCGCCAGCACGTGCGCGACGCGCGCCTGCCGGGGCGCGTCGAATTCCTTCGCGTGCTCGGTGTAGTACGCCTGCACATCGGCGTCGGGCACGGGCTTGAGGAAGTCCCGCTGCGCGAGCGTGACGTACTGCACGCGCCGGCGCTCCGGCTGGCGGAACTCGTCGGGGTGCGCGGCGAGGTAGGCCGTCAGCTCCTGCTCGCTCGCCGTCGTCGCCGCGAGGATGGGTGGAAGCTCGACGAGCGCCCATGCCGCGCGAACCGCCTCGTGGCGGAACGCGTACGCCTGCTCGACCTCGGCCGGCGCCACCTTCACGCCGTTCCTGATCGCGCTCTCCACCTTGGCGCGCGTCAGCTCGCGCCGCACCTCGGCCTCGAAGCTCGTGGCGCTCGTGCCGCGCCGTCGCAGGAACTCCTGATAGCGCCGAAGGACGAAGCGGCCGCCCTCCTGGAAGGCCGGCACCGCGTGGATCTGCGCGTTCAGCTCCTCGTCCGAGACGAGGAGCCCCTCGCGCCGCGCGCGCTGGACGATCAGCGTCTCCTGGACGAGATCGTTGACGACCTGCTGCGGGAGGCCGAGCCGCTCGGCGAGCTCCGACGAGAAGCGGTCGCGGTACATCTGCGCGTAGGCGTCCATGTACGTCTGGTAGCGGCGCTGGAAGCGGTCGAAGGGAATGGTCTCGCCGTTGACCGTGGCGACCGCGTCGCCCGCGGGCCCCTCGCCGCTCATGCCCCTGGTGCCGAAGATGAACAGCGAGCCGATGAAGGCCGCGACCACCAGGAGCAGACCGACCTGCAAGGACTTTCGGTACCGGCGCATCACGGTGATCATCGGCGCCCTACGCGTCGGGGTCGAGCGGACGCGCGGCGGGCGGGGGCCCGCCCTCCTCCGGCACCACGCGCCGCGCGATCGTGATGAACCCGGTGTGCGCGACCATCCGGTGGAACGGCCGGACCGACTGGCCCTCGATGTTCCAGGGCCGGTAGAGCGTCTCGAACGTCTCCACGAGCGCCCAGTGCCGGTCGTGCTGGAGCGCCTCGGCGATCTGGTGGGACTGGATGATCGTCGGCACATAGCAGAGAAAGATCCCGCCCGGACGGAGCACGGAGGCGACCGGCTTCACGAGCTTCCACGGCTCGGGCAGGTCGAGGAGCACGCGGTCCGCGGGCGGCTCCTCCGGGAGCCCGTCCTCGACGGGGCGGAGCCGCACCGCGAGGTTCGTCACCTCGCCGAGGCGCATGTGGATGTTGGCCACGGCCCGCCGCGCGAACTCGTCGCGCTGCTCGTAGGTGATGACGCGCCCGTCGGGCCCGACCGCGCGCAGGAGGGCGAGCGTGAGCGCGCCCGAGCCCGTGCCCGCCTCGATGACGCGGCAGCCCGGGTAGATGTCGGCCCAGAACAGGATCATCGCCAGGTCCTTGGGGTAGATGACCTGCGCACCGCGGGGCATGTCGAGCACGTACTCGCCGAGCGTGGGGCGGAACGCGAGATAGCGGAGGCCCAGCGAGGACCGCACCCAGGTGCCCTCGGGCTGGCCGATGATCGCGTCGTGCGCGATCCAGCCGCGGTCGGAGTGGAACGTCTCCGACTTCCGCAGGAAGATCAGGTGGCGCTTGCCGCGCTGATCGATGAGCAGGACCTGCTCACCGTCCTGGAACGCGCTGCCCTCGTTCACTGGATCTCTTTGTCTCGTGGCGTCGGCAGGAAGCGCGCGGTCGCGAACCCGGCGAGCGGCATGAGCGCGCTCAGTGTGAGCGCCGTCGCCAGGCCCCAGTGGTCGGCGACCCAACCGAGCGCCGTCACGCCGAGACCGCCCGCACCGATCGCGAAGCCGACGATGAGCCCCGACGCCATGCCGGCGTTGCGCGGCAGGTAGGCCTGGCCGAGGACGACCGAGACGGAGAAGCTCGACGTGAGCACGGCGCCATAGAGGCCGAGCACGACGAAGGCGAGGACGCCGTCCGTGTGGAGGAACAGGAGCCCGAACGGAATCGCCGCGAGAAACACCCACCGCATGAAGGGGCGCGGCCCCCAGCGGTCGGCGAGCGGGCCCGCGACCACCGTGCCGAGCGCGCCCGCGCCGAGGAAGACGAAGAGCAGCGTGCCGACGAGGTGCGGATCCGCCTTGAGGTCGTCCACGTAGTAGAAGGGCACGAACGTCGTGAAGCCGAGCGTCGCCCACGAGCGGACCGCCACGATGAGGATCAGGAGCGCCATCGCCGCCGGCATGTTGACCCCGCGGTCGGCCACGGCCGCGGCCACGCGCGCGGGCGCCGCCGCGCGATTGATGTGCGGGAGCATCATGAGAATGAGCGCGCCGACGATCAGGGTCGGCACGAGCATGCCGAGCGTGCCGGCGAGCGAGAGTGAGGTGACGAGGGCCGTGGCGATCGGCGGTCCGAGCGCGAGGCCGACGTTGCCGCCGAGCGAGAACCACGAGAGGGCCGTGGCCTTGCGGTCGCCGGCGACGCCCGTCGCGGTCTTGTAGCCCTCGGGGTGCCACGAGGCGACGCCGAGCCCCATGACGAGCACGAGGCCCAGCACCGTGAGGTACCCGGGCGCGACGCCGACCAGCGCCAGGCCCGCGCCCGAGAGGAACACCGACGCGGGCAGAATCCAGCGCCGCGCGAGCTGGTCGGAGAAATATCCGAAGAGCGGCTGGATCAGCGACGAGGCCAGGTTGCCGACGAGCACGATCGTCGCCGCCTGCGCGTAACTCCAGCCGTGCGCCGTCCTCAAGAACGGCAGCACCGCCGGGATCGCGCCCTGGTTGAGGTCGATCACGAGATGGCCGAGGGCCAAGAGCGCGATGAGTCGCGTGTGGGGCCGGACGCGCTCGAGACGCTCGGCGAACGCGGTGGCGGCCGACGAATCAGCCATGACCTGCCAATGGTACACTACTCGTCGCGGTGGACGCATTTCCCCGGCTCACGATCCGCGAGCTCGGTCACGTCGCGTTCTTCGTCCGTGATCTCGATGCGACGCGCCGCTTCTACCGCGACGTCCTCGGCCTCGCCGAGACCGGCACCGGCAAGGGCGGACGCATCGTCTTCTTCTCCGCGGGCGTCCACCATCACGACGTCTCGTGCGAGCTCGCGCGCGCCGACGGTTCTGGACTGCAGCCGAAGGGGGTGCCCGGCCTCTACCACGTCGCCTTCGCGGTCGGCGCGTCGCGCGAGGAGCTCGCCGGCGCGCGCCGCTGGGTGGAGTCACACGGCCTCGTGCCGTTCGGCGAGACGCCCACGTCGTTCAGCGTGCGCGATCCCGACGGCCACGAGATCGAGCTGTACGTCGACGCCCCGGCGGGGCGCTAGCGCCCCGCCCCTATTCGGCGAGGTCGATGCGCCGCATCGCCAGCACCGACTCGATCGCCTGCCCGAGCAGTGCTCCGTCGACGGGCTTCTTGAGATAATCGAAGGCGCCGAAGGCGAGCGTCCGCTTCGCGAGCTCGACGTTCGCGCTCTCGCAGACCATGATGACCTTGGCGTCGGGCGCGAGCGCGACGATCGTCGGCAGCACGCCGACACCCGACAGCCCGGGCATCTCGATATCGAGCAGCACGATGTCGGGGGCGCGCGCGACGACGGCGCGCACACCCGAGGCGCCGTCGGGCGCGAGGCGCACGTCGTAGCCCTTCTGGGCGAGCAACCGCTCGAGGTGCGCGCGCTCCTGCACCTCGCCCTCCACGAGAAGGATCGAGAGGGGGTCGGCGCGCCGTGGCGCCGGCTCCGCGGGCCGCGGCGGGGGCGCGGGCGGCTCTCCGCGGAGCGCCAGGACGATCTCCGAGGGCGCGAGCGGCTTCGTGAACACCGCGGCCGCGCCGCGGGCGCGCGCCTGCCGGTGGAGCTCCGCGTCCGCGAGCCCCGTCATCACGAGGACGCGGATCCCCGGGTCGAACGCGTGGATCCGCTTGATCGCGTCGAGCCCGCCGAGTCGCGGCATCATGAGATCGAGGAGCACGGCGTCGGGGTGCAGGCGCCGCACCTGCAGGAGCGCCTCGAGGCCGTTCGCCGCCTCCACGATCTCGAAGCCCGACGCGCGCAGGAAGTCGCCGATCACCTCGCGGACGTCCGGCTCGTCGTCCACGATAAGCACCTTGCTCACCGCCGCGGTCTCCCTCAGACTCCGAACGCGTCGAGGCCCGTGATGTCGCGGCCGATGATCAGCGTATGGATGTCGTGCGTGCCCTCGTAGGTGTTGACGGTCTCGAGGTTCAGCATGTGGCGGATGATCGGGTGCTCGTCCACGATGCCGGCCGCGCCCAGGATGTCGCGCGCCAGCCGCGCCGTCTCGAGCGCCATCTGCACGTTGTTCATCTTGGCCATCGAGACCTGCTGCGGCCGCGCCGCGCCGAGATCCTTCAACCGGCCGAGCTGCAGGCACAGGAGCTGCGCCTTGGTGATCTCGGTGAGCATCCAGACGAGCTTCTGCTGCACCAGCTGGAACGAAGCGATCGGCTTGGCGAACTGGACGCGCTGCTGCGCGTACTGGAGCGCCCAGTCGTAGCAGGCCGTCGCCGCGCCGATCGCCCCCCACGCGATGCCGTAGCGCGCCTGGTTCAGGCAGCCCAGCGGGCCGCGCAAACCCTTCACGTGCGGCAGCTCGTTCTCCAGCGGGATGCGGCAGTCCTGGAAGGAGAGCTCGGACGTGATCGAGGCGCGCATCGAGAACTTCCCGTGGATGTCGAGCGTCGAGAAGCCGGGCGTCCCGCGTTCGACGAGGTACCCGTGAATCTCGCCGTCGTCCCCCTTCGCCCAGACGACGGCGAGGTCGGCGATGGAGCCGTTCGTGATCCAGAGCTTCGTCCCGTTGAGCACGTAGCCCTGGCCCTGGCGCCGGGCGCGCGTCTTCATCGAGCCCGGGTCGGAGCCGTGGTCGGGCTCGGTGAGGCCGAAGCAGCCGACCTTCTCCCCCGTGGCGAGCGCCGGCAGCCAGCGCTCCTTCTGAGCGTCGGAGCCGTAGGCGTGGATCGGGTGCATCACGAGCCCGCTCTGGACCGACGCCGCCGACCGGAGCCCCGAGTCGCCCCGCTCGAGCTCCTGCATGATGAGCCCGTAGGCGACGTTGTTGAGCCCGGCGCAGCCGTAGCCCTTCAGCGTCGCGCCGAAGACGCCGAGCTCGCCGAGCTTCGGGAGGAGCTGCACCGGGAAGGTGCCCGCGCGGTGATGCTCCGTGACGAGCGGGAGGAACTCGGTCTCCACCCAGTCGCGGATCGCGTCCCGGATCATCCGCTCTTCCTCGGAGAGGAGGTTTTCGATCCCGTAGTAGTCGACGCCGCGGAACTTCTCCATGGGTCTAGCCCTTCCGACGCGCCGCCGACAGGGGCACCGTCAGGAGCGTCCCGAGCGCCGTCGTCAGCGTCGCCGCGTGAAAGAAGTGGATCGGGGCGTTCAGACGGAGGAAGCTCGCCGCGACGTCCGGGGGCACCGCGCTCGTCGCCCGGACGACCTGCGCCTCGAGGGCACCGAACCCCGACGCGTAGTGCGCCACGAGCCAGAGGACGCCCGCCGCCGCCGCGACGGTGGCCAGGCCCCGCGCGCGCCCCGAGGCGAGCGCCAGGACGAGGAACGCGACGACCGCGAGCACCTGGAGACCGCACACCGCATAGAACGCCGTGAGGCCGCCACGGCCGGCGGTCGCCTGGAACGCGGCGTATGCGAGACCCTGGCCCGGCGCCCCCGACGCCAGGAGCCAGTCGACGAAGCGCCCGAGGATCAGCGCGTGACCGAGCATGAAGCCGCCGACGATCCCCGTGAGGGCGGTCGCCGCGACCCAGCCGGGCCAGTAGAGGCGGGCGGCGAGCGCGGAGGCCACGCTAGAACAGGACGGCGCACGCGATGAATCGCCAGCTCATGGTCGTTCGATCATACTATGGAGCAGCGCCATGCCCGAGCCCCCGAAGGCCATCGTCCTCCTGAGCGGCGGGGTGGACTCCACGACGACGCTCGCCATCGCGAGGTCGCGCGGCTTCGACGTCTACGCGCTCACCTTCCGGTACGGCCAGCGTCACGCGGCCGAGATCGAGGCCGCGCAGCGCGTGGCGGCCGCCGTCGGCGTCACCCGGCACGAGGTCATCGCCTTCGACCTGCGGCGGTTCGGCGGCTCCGCGCTCACCGGAGACCTCGCGGTGCCCAAGGGGCGGGCGCTCGAGGAGATGACGCAGGCGATCCCCGCCACCTACGTGCCGGCGCGCAACACGATCTTTCTCTCGTTCGCGCTCGCCTGGGCCGAGACGCTCGGCGCAAGCGATATCTTCATCGGCGTCAATCACTACGACTATTCGGGCTACCCCGACTGCCGTCCGGAGTTCATCGGGGCCTACCAGCGGATGGCCGACCTCGCCACGAAGGCCGGGGTCGAGGGGCGCCAGCGCCTGACGATCCACACGCCGCTCATCCACATGACCAAGGCGGAGATCGTCCGGACGGGCCTCGGGCTCGGCGTGGACTACGCGCTCACCCTCTCCTGCTACGATCCGGCGCCGGAGGGCGCGTGCGGGCGCTGCGACGCCTGCGCGCTCCGGCTGAAGGGCTTCGGGGAGGCCGGGGTGACCGACCCGATCCGCTACCGCTAGACGTTCGTCACGATCGACGGCGGCTCTTCGTTCAGCGCGCGGCGCAGCGCCTGCGCGAGCTCGGCGTCGTGCTCGTGGGTCATGGCGAAGATCCGACACTGCGCCACTTTTCCGGGCAGGTATTTCAGGATCTCAGTCAGCGGCTCCTCGGAGACGCGCTTCGTGGACGAGTCGTAGACGTAGATCTGGCGGTCGCCCATCTTGAGCGGGTTGAGGGGGCGCGGGTCCTGGAGCGCCATGTCGATCTCGAACGGCACGTCCTTGAGCGCCGGGGGCAGGAAGCTCCGGACACGCCGCTTCACCGTCTCGACGTCGAGGAAGCCCTGGCCCTTGCGGGCCTCGAACTGGTCAAGGATCTCCTCGCTCGCCATCCGCCACTTGAGCTTGCGGTCGAGGATGTGCCGCCACTCGAGGCCCAGGCGCCTCCGGTCCCCGTCGTCCGCGTCGTGCCACTTGCCGACGTCCTCGAGGAGCGTCCACTCCGTGAGGTGGAGGTAGGGGTGCAGGTCCTTCCGGAGATCGTACGGAAACGCGATGCGCATCGTGTCGCGGAAGATCTCCTTCAGGTGGAGGTCGATCCCCCGCGTCGTGCGATGGTAGTAGACGTTGGTGTACATGTAGAAGCGCGCGTTCAGGAACATGGTGAACGCCTGCAGCCCGCTGCGGTCGAGCGTGAGCCCCTTCTCCGAGAAGAACGCGTAGTAGATGATCCGCTCGATGTCGATCGGCCCGATGGCGACGCCGCACATGTACGAGTCGCGGAGGACGTAGTCCATGTTGTCGGCGGTGAAGACGCCCGAGAGGAGCGGCTTCAGGAACGCGAGCCACCGGGGGTGGGACTCGAGCGGCTGCGTGTAGGCCTTCCCCATCAAGTAGCAGATCCACTCCGGGTCGATCGCCTCGCCCGCGTTGAACGCGCCGCTCGGGCTGCGGCGCAGGCTCCGGATGACGTCGGCCAGCTCCTCGCGGATGATGCGCTGGCCCACCAGCTCGTGCGTGAGGTCGAAGTCGACCAGGAAGTTGTCGTCGAAGAAGTGGCCGAAGGGGCCGTGGCCCACGTCGTGGAGCATGCCCGCCACGCGCAGGAGCGCCTCGATCAGCGGGCTCGAGGGCGCGTCGGGGAAGATCGCGCGGAGCGAGGGATAGAGCTGCTGCGCGAAGCGCCCCGCCAGGTGCATCGCGCCGAGCGAGTGCTGGAAGCGGCTGTGCTCGGCCGCCGGAAACACCCAGCGCGCCGACTGCAGCTGCGGCACGCGGCGCAGGCGCTGGACCCACGGGGTGTCGATCAGGTCCTGCTCGGTCGCCTCGCCCGGGATCCCGCGCGGGCGGGTGTAGAGGATGTACTGGTGGATCGGGTCCGCGATGAGCCCGCGCCCCTCGTAGGTGTCGACCGCGCCCCTCATCGCGCGCCGTACTGCTTCGCGTAGTACGCGCGGAACTCGCCCGACTTCAGCGGCCGCCACCACGCCTCGCGCGCCCGATACCAGGCCACGGTCGTGGCGAGCGCGTCGCCGAACTTGTGGCGCGGCGCCCAGCCGAGCTGCTGAACCTTCTTCGCGTCGAGCGAGTAGCGGCGGTCGTGGCCCGGCCGGTCCTTCACCGGCGTGATCAGCGTCTCGGGCTTGCCCGCGAGCTTCAGGATCTGGCGCGTGAGCACGATGTTCTCGACCTCGTGGCCGCCGCCGATGTTGTAGACCTCGCCCTCCTTCCCCTTGCGCAGGACGAGGTCGATCGCCGCGCAGTTGTCGAGCACGTAGAGCCAGTCGCGCACGTTCTTGCCGTCGCCGTAGAGCGGGAGCGGCTGGTCGTCGACCGCGTTCGTGATGAAGAGCGGGATCACCTTCTCCGGGTATTGGTACGGCCCGAAATTGTTGGACGAGCGCGTGATGACGACCGGTGTCTTGTGCGTCTGCCAGTAGGCGAGTGCCAGGAGGTCGCCGCCCGCCTTCGACGCCGAGTAGGGGTTGGACGGCCGCAGGGGGTCGCTCTCGCGCGACGAGCCGCGCTCGACGCTCCCGTAGACCTCGTCGGTCGAGATATGCAGGAGCCTCGGGATCTTGAGCTCCCGCACGGCCTCCAGGAGCGTGAAGACGCCGAAGACGTCCGTCCGGAGGAACTCGTCCGGCTCCATGAGCGAGCGATCGACGTGCGTGCACGCCGCCATGTTGACGACCGCGTCCACGCCCCTCAGCGCGTCCCGCACGACCGTCGCGTCGCAGATGTCGCCCTGGACGAAATGGTAGCGCGGGTCGTGCGCGACGTCCTCGAGATTCGCCGGGTTGCCCGCGTAGGTCAGCTTGTCGAGGTTGACGACCGAGTCCTCGGGATGGGCGGCGAGGACGTGCCGGACGAAGTTGGAGCCGATGAAGCCCGCCCCGCCGGTGACGAGCAGCTTCACCGGGTTATCCGCGGACGACGTCCCAGACGTCTCGGCCGGCGTAGTCCCACGGCAGGCGGCCCTCGTCGCACGCGGCGGGCTCCGGCGCGAAGTGGAGGTCGGTAAAGTAGATGATGCGCCCCGGCGCCGTCCCCACGTTGCGCACGCCGTGGGCGACGCCCGGCGGGATCCGTAGCATCCGCGTCGCGCCCGCGCCGAGCACGAGCCGGAGCTTCGTTCCCTCCGTCTTGCCGCCCTGCCGCACGTCCACCAGGACCACCAGCATGCGGTCCCCGGGCGGCACGAACCATATGTCGGTCTGCCGGAGGTGGATGTGAAACGCCTTGATCGCGCCCGGCTCCACCTCGCTGTAGTTGACCTGCCGCAGCGTGAAGCCAGCGAACGCCTGCGGGCGGCCGTCGGCGAGCCGCGCGAGCTCCGTCATGGTCCCGCCGTCGTCGGAAAACTGCTTGAGCTCGACCAGCTCGACGCCATCGATGGACGGCCCCGGCCCGTACGACTGGACGTGGAAGGCGCGCTTCGCGTCGGGGGTGAGGTCCATCGATCGATCTTACGGCTCGGACTCGATCAGGCGCAACAGATACTGGCCGTAGGAGTTGTCCTTCATCGAGCGCGCGAGACGCGCGACGTCCACGGCCGTGATGTAGCCCATGCGGTAGGCGATCTCCTCGACGCACGCGACCATGAGCCCCTGCCGGTCCTCGATCGTCTGGATGAACGTCGCGGCCTGCAGCAGCGCCTCGTGCGTCCCCGTGTCGAGCCACGCGATACCGCGGCCGATCTTCTCGACCTGGAGCTGGCCGCGCTGCAGGTAGGCGCCATTCACGTCGGTGATCTCGAGCTCGCCGCGCGCCGAGGGCCGGAGGCCCGCGGCGATCTCCACGACCTGGTTGTCGTAGAAGTAGAGACCGGTGACCGCGTATGGCGAGCGCGGCTTGGCGGGCTTTTCCTCGAGACCGACCGCCTTGCCCGTCGCGTCGAACTCGACGACGCCGTAGCGCTCGGGATCGCGCACCCAGTACGCGAACACCGTCGCGCCCCGGCTCCGCTCGGCGGCGTGCTTCAGGTACTCGGGGAACCCGTGGCCGTAGAACACGTTGTCGCCGAGCGCGAGGGCGACGCGGTCGTCGCCGATGAAGCGCCGCCCGATGATGAAGGCCTGCGCGATGCCCTCGGGCTTGGGCTGGACCTCGTACGCGATGCGGAGCCCGAGCTGGCTCCCGTCGCCCAGGAGGCGCTGGAACGCGGTCTGGTCCTGCGGGCTCGTGATGACGAGGATCGTTCGGATCCCGGCGAGCATCAGAGAGGAGAGGGGGTAGTAGATCATCGGCTTGTTGTAGACGGGCACGAGCTGCTTGCTCATCGCGAGGGTCAGCGGGTAGAGCCGGGTGCCGGAGCCCCCCGCGAGGATGACGCCCTTGATGGAATTCGCCATGGATTTTTGAGAGTATAGCAATATCGAACCATGAAGACGCTCAAGGAGATGCTCGCCGAGGCCCGGCAGGTCGTCCCCGAGGAGGGGCCGGCGGACCTCCAGCGTCGTCTGCAGTCGGGCGACAAGGTCGTGGTCATCGACGTCCGGGACCCGGACGAGTACCGCGACGGCCACCTCGAGGCCGCGACGAACATCAGCCGCGGGTTCCTCGAGTTCAGG
>Ga0209474_10001814_pt1 | contig 20333 bp, 16 predicted proteins | sample GraSoiAngelo_145_FD_185902 | JGI IMG/M metagenome (GOLD analysis project Ga0209474, IMG submission 185902) | Grasslands soil microbial communities from the Angelo Coastal Reserve, California, USA - 14_1009_05_20cm (SPAdes) (version 2) | ecosystem: Environmental > Terrestrial > Soil > Grasslands... | reverse complement strand
TCTCCACGCGGCAGGGCGTGCCGACGAACGCCGTCTACGGCTTCACCACCATGCTGCTGCGGGCGATCCGCGAGGGCAACCCCACGCACCTGGCAGTCGCCTTCGACGAGGAGGCGAAGGCGAAGCGGAGCGAGCTCTACTCGGAATACAAGGCGACCCGCGGCCCTCCTCCCGAAGACCTCACTCCCCAGTTTCCCCTGGTGCGCCGCGTTCTCGAGGCGATGCGCGTTCCGGCCATCGGCTTTCCCGGATACGAGGCCGACGACGTCATCGCCACCCTCGCCCGGCGCGCCCGCGCGCAGGGCTGGGAGGTGGTCATCGTCTCCGGCGACAAGGACCTGATGCAGCTCGTCGTGAACGGGATCCGCTGCTACGACTCGATGTACGAGAAGTGGTACGGCCCCGCGGAAGTGGAGGAGAAGTGGGGAGTGCCGCCGCAGCAAGTTGCGGACCTCCTCGCGCTCACCGGGGACAAGATCGACAACATTCCCGGGGTCCCCGGGGTCGGGGAAAAGACGGCCGCCGGTCTGCTCAAGGAGTACGGCACCCTGGAGAATGTCCTTGCGAACGCCGCGAGCGTGAAGAAACCGAAGCTGCGCGAGAACCTGCTCGCCAGCGTGGAGAGCGTGCGGCGGGGCCGGCAGCTGATTTCTCTCTACGGGGAGCTTCCGCTGCCGGTGCAGCTCGAGGACCTGGAGCGCAAGCCGGTGGACGAGCCGCGGGCGCGCAAGTTGTTCACCGAGCTGGAGTTCGTGCGCCTGGTGAACGATCTGCCGCGCCCTCCGCCCACTCCGCCTTCCGGGGCGCGATCGACGGCCACGACGCTCGAGCACGTCCAGCGCCTGGTCGACAAAGCGCGCGCCGCGAACCGCTTCGCGCTCCTCACCCTGACCAGCGAGGACGAGCCGCTGCGCGACGAGCTGCTCGGCCTGGCCGTGTCGTTGCCGGACGAATCGGTGTACGTGCCGCTGGGCCACCGCGCGGGCGTTTCCGGAGCGCTCTTCGCTCCGGCGGAATTGAATGCCGCGAAGGCCATCGCCTTGCTCAAGCCGCTGCTCGAAGACCCGAACGTCGTCAAGGATGGACACGACCTCAAGCGCGACGTCGACGCCTGGCGGCGCGCCGGCGTCCGCCTCACCGGGCTGGGGCTCGACTCGAGGCTCGCCTCGTATCTGATCGATCCCACCGGGCGCGACCATTCGCTGGTGCAGACCGCGCGCGAGCGCATCAGCTGCGAGCTCCCGCTCCTGAAGGAGCTGTGCGAGCGCACGGGCAAGGGAAGGAAGGCGACGCCGCTCGCCGAGGTTCCGGTGGATGAGACCGCCGCAGCCGCCTGCGCGTTGGTCGAAGGAGCGCGCCGGCTCTGCGAGGCGCTAGGGGAAGACCTGAGGGCGGATCCGGAGCTGCATGGGCTCTACCAGGACATCGAGAAGCCGCTGATCGAGGTGCTGGCGAACCTGGAGCTGACCGGCATCCGCATCGACGTCCCGAGGCTGCAGCGGCTCTCGGACGAGCTCGGCCGCCAGATCGACGCGCTGCTACAAGGGATCCATCAGCTCGCCGGCGGCGAGTTCCTGCCGGCTTCGACGCAACAGCTCGCCGAGGTCCTCTACCAGAAGCTGAATCTGCCGGTCCTCAAGCGGGGAAAGACGGGCCCCTCCACCGACCAGGAGGTGCTGGAGGAGCTCGCCCAGCAGCATCCGCTGCCCGCGAAGGTGCTCGAGCACCGGCAGCTGACGAAGCTGAAGAGCACGTACCTCGACGCGCTGCCGGCCGTGATCGGCAGGGACGGGCGCCTGCACACCACATTCGATCAGGCGGTCGCCGCGACGGGCCGGCTCTCCAGCGTGAACCCCAATCTGCAGAACATTCCCATCCGCACGTCCATCGGCGCGAAGATCCGGGAGGCGTTCATTCCCGAGCCGGGCTGGAAGCTGTTGAGCGCCGATTATTCGCAGATCGAGTTGCGCGTGCTCGCCCACATCTCGGGCGATCCGGTGCTGCGCGCGAGCTTCGAATCGGGCGAGGACCTCCACGCCCGCATCGCCGGCGAGACGTTCGGCATCCCGCCTTCCGAGGTCACGCGCCGCCAGCGCGACATCGCGAAGATGATCAACTACGGCATCGCCTACGGCCTCTCGGCTTTCGGTCTCGCTCACCGCCTCGGACTGGAGAAGAGCGAAGCGGCGGACATCATCGAGCGCTACTTCGCCCGCTACGCGAAGGTGAAGCAGTGGCTCGACGACACCATCGCGCAGGCCCGCACCAGCGGGATGGTGAAGACGATGTTCGGCCGCCGCCGCTATCTGCCGGACATCAACAGCAAGAACCCGGCAGCGCGCAGCGCCGCCGAACGGACCGCCGTGAACACGCCCATCCAGGGGACCGCCGCCGATCTGGTGAAGCGCGCGATGCTGAAGGTCGACGCCGCGCTGCGCGGCAAATACCAGGCCCGCATGCTCCTGCAAGTTCACGACGAGCTGGTGCTGGAGGCGCCGCCGACCGAGGTGGCGGAGGTCGGGCGCATCGTCAAGGACCAGATGAGCAGCGCAGCGGATCTGGCGGTGCCGCTCGTGGTCGAGCTGGGCTCTGGCGAGACCTGGGCTACCGCCCACTGACGCTACCGGCCTATTGAACCGTGATCGAAGCGGTGCCGCGGCCGGTGCCACCCATCTCCGCCCCCGAGATCGCCCGTGCCACGCACCCCGCGACTTTCTCGTCGCGCAGCGAGTCCATGATCACCTGCGGCTCGCGCACCTTCCCCTCGTGCACGGAAAACGCCATCACCAGCTTCCCGGTCCGCACGGCGCCGCCGGCGCAGCGGTCCAGCGCCCCCTGCGAGGAAGCGAGCCGGCTGCGGCCTTCGTTCTCCAGCGGCGCCTCGTCGGAATCGAGCGTCACCTTCTCGATGCGCACCTGGCGCGGCCCCCCGCCGACCGGGTCGCCCTCCTCGTTGGCCGAGGCGAGCGTGCCCTGCGCGCCGACGAGCTCCCAAGACCTGGCGTGACCGGCGATGCGCCACGCTTCCGCCGCGGCGCTTCCCGCGCAGCGGGCGCCCGACGGCTTCCACACGACCACCAGCTTCAACGCCTTCCCCTTCTTCTCCTGCGCCCAGGCGGTGACCTGCTCGGAGCGCGCGGTGAACGACACCTCATCGACGCCTTCCAGATCGAGTGAGAGCATGTTGTCGATCGCCCGCAGCGGCCGGTCTCCGTCGAGCTCGAGCTGCTGGTCCTGCGTGCGATAGCGTCCGAGGGCGAACCCCTTCGAGGGAACCTCGACCTTGTACCAGCGTCCCGCCATCTCTTCGCGGCGCGCCTGCGCTTCCTTTCGCGCCTCGGCGATCTGGGCGGGATCCAGGTCCGTCTCCGAAGGTTGCGCCCGCAGCGCCTCGCACAGCTCCTTGAGCTGCGCCTTCGAAGTGAGCTGCACGACGTCCTGGCCCGGGGCTGCGGCGACCAGCAGGATCGCGAGGAGCGGCATGCTTCGAGGATAGTGCGAGGCGCGCTCCCCGCCAAACTAGTCGCAGCCGCCGAAGGCGGCTTGGCGACTGCGCTTGGGCGCAAACCATTCCGGTACGGGTTGTGAAATGTGTTCTAGCGCACGAGGTGAAGTGCGCCGGGCAACAGCGTGAAGGTGGCCGGGAGCTGCCCGAGCCGCTCTCCGTCGGCTTCGATGCCTGCCGGCGCCGGATCCCGCGAGGTGACGCGGATCGTCCGGGCCGTCTGGGTGCGCGTTCCCTTCAGCCGCAGGTGGGACCCGTCGTACATCGAACCACCCTTGAGCACGAAGTCGGAGAGACCGTAGCCGCTCCAGATAGTTACGTGGAATCGCCCGTCGTCGAGCTGCGCCTCCGGCGCGACCATCATGCCGCCGCCGAAGTACTTCCCGTTGGCGACCACCAGCGTGGTCACGGCCAGGTCTTCCTCCGGCGCTTCGTCGAAAGAGACGCGAATGCGGACGTCGCGCCAACCGGCCAGCGCGCGCAGCGAAGCGATCTTGAAGGTGATCTTTCCGCCCAGCCGCTTGTTGGAGCGATTGGCGATCTCGACCACCTTGGCGCCGATCCCGACTTCGCCGACGTTGATGAAGTACCGGCTCGCGGCGCTGCCCGCCGGGGTAGTGTAGTCCACGCGCCCCACGTCGATGGGGGTCCGGCCACCTTTGAGGCGGGCTGCGCAGCGCACCAGATCGCCGTCGAGCCGGAGCGATCGCCGGAAGTCGCCGCCGGTCCCGCGCGGGAGCATCGCGAGCGCGGCGCCGGCGCGGACCGGCCTGGGCGCCTCGCCAGGGCGCGCCGGATGGAAGAACCCGTTCACGACCTCGTTGATGGTCCCGTCTCCACCGACCGCGATCACCAGGTCGTGGCCGGCGCGGAGCGCCTCGCGCGTCAGGTCCGCCGCGTGCATCGCGCGCTCGGTGAAGACATGGTCGACATCGCCCACCGCGCCACGCACCGCCTGCACGATGCTGTCGAAATGCCGCGCGGTCGCTCCGTGCCCGGAGCTAGGATTGACGACCAGGAAGGGTTTCAACGCGTTCCCTGCGCGAGCCAGCGCGCGAGGACCGAGACTACCTCAGTCGCGCCCAGGGCGGAGGCGCAAGCGGGGCTCGAGGTCACCGCCGGGCCGCCCAGCTCGGCCCGTCGATCTTCGGCGATCCGCTGGGCGAGGTCGGGCATCGTACGAGGGAGCAGGCCGGAGGCGCCGCAGCAGCTCGTGTCCACGCCGCAGCGGGCCGGCTCGCGCACGTCGGAGACGGCGGCGGCGAGCAGCGCGCGGGGCGCGATCGTCTCGCGCAGCTCGCGGGCGAGCGCGCACGGGTCGTGAAAGGCGAAGGTCTCTTGCAGCGGCGGCGGGCGGTCTTCCTCGGGCATCGCGACCAGCAGCCGCGCCAGGTACGTGGTCACGTGCTCGACCCGGGACCTCTCCGGAAGCGCCCATCGCTCGCGCACGTCGGCTGCGCAGCCCGGATCGAGGAACACGAGATGGACCGGACGGTGCCCCCGCACGATGTTGCCGCGCACGCGGACGCCATGCGCCTCGTGCAGCTCCGGATGACCTCCCTCGAGCAGCTTGCGGCCGCAGCAGAGCGCGGCCTCGGGCGCGAGCGTCAGCGGCGCACCAAGCCGCTCCGCCACGAACAGCGTGTCGCGGACGTCCTGGCCGCCGCGCGCGAGCGCCTCGCAGCCGGCGAACAGCACCGCCTCTCCGCGAGCTTCCGGCAGCGTCCGGCGCACGGCGGCGAGATCGGTGGTCTCGCCATGGCCGCGGGCGGAGAAGCGCAGCGCGAGCTCCGTGCAGGGGCGGGGAGCGACTCCGGCGCGAACGGCGGTCGCTCGCGCCGCAAAGAGGATTCCCTTGACGTCGTTGTCGTGAGCGCAGTGGTGCGCGCACCGGTCGCAGCCCGTGCAACCCGCGAAAGCCAGTGCGGCCGACGCGTCGGGCTCCCGCGCGCTGAGCGCGGCGAGCGACACTTTCGCCCAGGGAGTGAGCGCTTCGCGCCGTGCGGCCTCGCTCACGGGACAGACGAATCGGCACATCTTCGGGCAGTATTCGCACAGCTCCTGGGCCCGCTGCAGGGCCGTCACGCCTCGACCCCCAGCACTTCGACCAGGCGCTGCCATGCAGCCCCTGCCCCCGCCGCCTCCCATCCCGGACCGCTGTCGCGCAACCGGCGCGGCGCGATCACGCGAGCCCCGGCGGCGCGCGCCAGCGCAGCGCACTCCTCGGCGGCGCGCGCTTCCGGGAGCGAGAGCACCGCGAACGATCCGCCGGCATGAAGCCCGAACAGGTGCAGGTCCCCTTGCGGCGACCAGCCCCGCAGGTTTGGCCAGCGCGCGTCGGCCTCGACCGGATGTCCCTCGACGGAATCGCGCACCCAGTTGGCGGGAACTTCGGGCAAGGGCGAGCAGGTCGCGGCGAGCAGGCCTGCCGCCCGATCGCGCTCGATGGCGGCACTCTCCACGCCCTCCCAGGCGAGGGCGAGACGCGCGCCGTCCACACCTGCCAGGATCCTCGCGCGCGCCGGCGCCAGGCGGCGCTGGCAGACGAGCTCCAGCGCCGAGACCGCCGCCGCCACGTCCGGGCAGCTCCACGCGCTCGCCAGCGCGGGCGTCGCGGGAAAGAGGCGGATCCAGGCGGCCGCGATCACGCACAGCCGCCCTCCTGCGCCGAGGGAGAGGTGGGCGAGATCGGGACCGACCGCCTTGGCGGGTGCGGCGCGGCCCTCAGCGATGCGGCCGTCGGGCAGCACGGCAGCGAGGCTGAGGGCGGCCGTTTCGCGGCGCGCGCCGGGGATCCCACGGGCTCCGCGCGTCGGACCGGCGAGCCACGCTCCCACCGACCCGGCGCGCACCGAGGGCAAGAGCGGCCCCAGCGTGCAGCCGGCGCGGCGGACAGCCGACTCGAGGGCAGCGACGCTGCAGCCGGCCTCGACGCGGGCGATCCCGGTGGCCGCGTTCACCGTCGCGATGCGGTCCAGCGAGCCGAGGTCCAGCAGGACTCCCGAGGGCGGCGCGTTGACCGGCGCGTCGCCGCTGCCGCGGACGCGAAGCGCAACCCTGTGCGCGCGCACGACCGCCACCGCCCTCGCGAGCGAGGCGACGCTGGAGGGCGTCACGCGGATGCCCTCGCCGTCCTCGACGAGCATCGCTCCGGCGGCGGCGAGGTCGTCTCGCACCGTCACAAGAGCAGCTTTCCCGGATTGAGGATGCCTCTGGGATCGAAGGCTTTCTTCAGGGCGCGCAGCTGCCGGATTCCCTCGCCGAGCTCCCGCCGGAGGAAGACGTGCCGGGAGGCGCCGACCCCGCTGTGGTGCGAGATGGTCGCGCCTTCATCGGCCACGGCGGAAAGCGCCGCCGCCAAGGCGGTCTCGCGGCGCTGCTGCGCCTCCTCCAGGTCCGCCTCGGCGTCGTCGCGGGAACCGCGGGCGATCTCCTCTGCCGGTGCTCCCGCGAATCCGAGCAGCGACAGCTCGAGCGCGCAGCCTTCCGGGGCGGCGTTGGCGAACTGCGCGCGGACGAACGCGAGTCCCTCGGCGGCACGGCGGACCGCCAGGCAGAGCGCCTCGGCGCGTTCCCAGGTGGTGGCGACGTCCAGCATCTCCACGAACGCGCCGGCGGCGAACAGCGGCGCCTGCGCCCAGCTCGCCCGATGCATGGACTGCAGGCCGCGCTCTCCGGCCGCGGGACCGAGGTTTTCGCCGCGCGCCCGGTCGCAGATGGCCAGCGCGACCTCTCCCTCGTGCGCCGCGTACTCCTCGCTCTCGCCGTCGAAGGCGAGCACCAGCAGGGAGGCGGCGGGGAGCGCGTCGACGAGGCGGTTCAGGAGCAAGGGTGCGCGCAGCGAGAGCCGCAGCGCTTCCGCCTGCGCGCCTTCCACCAACCACCTCAGCGGCTGCGGGACGCGGAGCGGATCCGCGCCGGCGAGGAGGGTATCCAGCGGATCGTGCAGCTGCGCGATCGCGGGGCGCAACCCGGCGCGGAGAATGTCGCGCACGCAGCGAAGGCCGTCCCGCAGCGACGGGAAGCGCACGCCGCGTACCCATCGCCCGCGCGGGCGGCGCCAGATCCGCAGCCGGGCGGAGGTGAAGATCGCCAGGGTACCTTCGTTTCCGAGGAGGAGCTGCGCGAGATCGGGCCCGCCGCTCGGACCTTCCAGCGTCCGCAAGATCTCACCCGCTCCGTTCACCGCCTCGAGCGAGAGCACCATGTCCGCGATCGATCCGTGGCGCGAGGAGAGCAGGCCAGCGCTGCGCGTTGCGAGCCAGCCTCCGACCGTCGCCGCAGGCAAGGAGGCTGGAAAGTGGCCGAGCGTGGCCCCGGCATGGGCGAGCAGCTCCTCCAGCCGATTGCCGCTCACGCCTGCGCCCACCTGCACGGAGCCGGCGGGCAGATCGATCTCGAGGGGGCGCGTGAGACGCTGGGTGTCGAGGACGATGCCGCCCCGCAGCGGGATGGAGCCGCCGGCGCTCCCCGTGCCGCCGCCCATCGGCACGACCGGGACCTCCCGCTGCGCAGCGAGGCGGACCACGGCCGCCACCTGGTCGACGTCCTCGGGCCACGCCACCACGTCGGGTGGATGAGGAACGATCCGCGCCTTGGTCCAGAGCAACGCGGCCGCCGAGCAGTCGCGCGAGGCCGCCCAGAGATCGACCGCCTCGCAGGACGCCGCAACTCCGAGCGCGGAAATCTCGCGCCGCAATGCCTTGCCTCGAGCGGTCGCGCTCGGCAGCGGGCCCGTCACGCTTTGCATCGTCGCTCATGACGCTCCGCGTCGCAACGAAAATGTAATCGATCAGGTGGGCGGCTTGTACGTCACGGCGATGTGCAGCTCCCGCAGCTGCTCCGGGTTCGCGTCCCCCGGCGCGTCCGTCATGAGGTCCGTCCCCCTCTGCGTCTTCGGGAATGGAATCACGTCCCGCAGCGACTCCGCGCCCGTGAGCAGGAAGGCGAGCCGGTCCATCCCCAGCGCGATGCCGCCGTGCGGAGGTGCGCCGAAGCGAAGGGCCTGGAGCAGGAAACCGAACTTCTGCTCGGCTTCCTTGGGAGAGATCCCCATCGCGGCGAACACCCTCTCCTGCACCGCGGGATCGTGCAGCCGGATGGAGCCGCCGCCGATCTCGAAGCCGTTCAGCACCAGGTCGTAGCGGTAGCAGAGGACCTTGCCCGGGTCCGACTCCAGATACTGCAGGGACTCATCGTGCGGCCGGGTGAAGGCGTGGTGCGCGGCGACCCAATGCTTCAGCTCCTCGTTGTACTCGAACAGGGGAGGATCGACGACCCAGAGGAATTTCCAGGAGTCGGACCGCTTCGGGTCGGGCGTGCCGTACTCCGGGATCAACCCGAGCCGCTTGCCGAGATGGAGGCGCAGGTTGGCGAGCACGGTGTGGACCATCGCCTCCTTCCCGAACTGGAAGAGGAGGATGTCGCCGGCCTGCGCGCCGGCCGCCGCATTGATCGCGTCGCGCGCTTCCTTGCTGATCGACTTCGCCAGCGGGCTCTGCGTCCACTCCCCGTTCTCGCCGATCTTCGCGCGGGCAAGCCCGCGGGCTCCCATCCCCTTGGCGATCTCCTCAAGCTTGTCCGTCTCCGTGCGGGAGAAGTTCGCGTTGGCGGGCACTTTCAGCGCCTTGACGATCTGCCCGGGCGTGACCGTGGCGAACGACTGCCACATGGGAACGCCGGTGCCCTTGAGCTCCGCGATCAGCGAGGTCCACGTGCTGCATGCCGAATCGGAGATCGGGCTTGTCGTTTCCGTACTCGCGCATCGACTGCTCGTAGCGCATACGCGGGAACGGCTTCGCGATCTCCACGCCGAGCACCTCGCGCCAAAGCGCGGTGACCAGCTCCTCCACCACGGCGAACACGTCGTCCTGGGAGACGAACGACATCTCCAGGTCGATCTGCGTGAACTCCGGCTGCCGGTCGAGGCGCAGGTCCTCGTCGCGGAAGCACTTGACGATCTGGAAGTAGCGCTCGAACCCGGCCACCATGAAGAGCTGCTTGAAGAGCTGGGGGCTCTCCGCCAGCGCGTAGAACTTCCCTGGATGCAGCCGCGCGGGCACGAGGAAGTTGCGGGCGCCGCCCGGCGTGTACTTGACGAGGAAGGGCGTCTCCAGCTCGAGGAACCCGAGCCGGCTCAGGGTCTGGCGGGTGACGGCGTTCATCTCGCTGCGCTTCATCAGCGTCTGTTGCAGCGGCGCGCGGCGCAGGTCGAGATAGCGGTAGTGGAGCCGCTTGTCCTCCGCGGTGTCGGTCTTGTCCTCGATGAGGAAGGGCGGGGTCTCGCTGCGGTTGAAGATCGCGAGCTGTGCCGCCTGCACCTCGATCTCGCCGGTGACCAGGCGCGGATTCACATTGCCGCCGCGCGAGACGACCTTCCCGCGCACGCCGATGCAGAACTCGTAGCGCAGCTCCTGGGCGAGGTCGTGCAGTTCCTTGCCCGCCTCCGCTTCGAAGACCACCTGCGTGACCCCCGCCCGGTCGCGCATGTCGATGAACACCGCGCCTCCGTGATCGCGCCGGTTGTGCACCCACCCGAAGAGGACCACTTCCTTGCCGACGTCCTTCGCCGTCAGCTCACCACAGGAGTGCGTGCGCTTCAGATCGCGGATGAATTCGGCCACAAGGGTCCTCCGAGGGGCCGCTCCGGTTAACACGAAACCCGCACCCGATCGAGCCTGTCGAGCGGGCGGGCGAACGGGCCTCTGCTGCGGTTTGGCAGTCGCGTTGCAGATTCCCCGCACATGGGACGCTTCTTCCTCTCCGGGCAAACCACCTGCGCGCTGCTGCTCGGCGCGGGCTTGCTACTTCGAGCGCAAGGCGCGCTCCGCTCTCCGGAGCACGCGGCGATCGACGCGGCGAAGACCCGCCCCGCGGAGATGGCAGGCGAACGACCCGCGCGACCCGCTGTCGTTTCAACGGAGAGGTCCGTAGGCGCCCGGACTGTGCAGCGCAGTTCCCACAAGAGGAAGGGCTTCTCGCACCGTGACGGCCGTCACCGGGTGCGCAAATGCGGCTCCGCGCTTGCAAACCGTGGCCTTCGGTGCGGCTAAGGGCGGGGGGCGGAACGTGAACTCGGGCGACAGCAGGACCAAAGGGCGTTCGTACGATCCCATCTGCGGCGTACCGGTGGAGAACGGCGATCGCACCCCGTGCAGCGAGTACAAGAAGCGGCGCTACTTCTTCTGCTCGCTGAAGTGCAAAGAGGAATTCGAGCGTGCGGCGGAGCGGATCCGGATGCAAGAGGCGGCGCGCGCGGGCGCGCTGTTCACGCAAGGCAAGGTGAGATGGGGGCTGGCTTGAAGGGCGGCGGGTAGGAAGGAGCCTGCCGGTAGCCAGCGCCGGCGGCTTCCGATGAATCCGGAAGAGGCGAGGAGCGCGGTCCGCCCGGTTGCGGCCCGCGCTCCTTCCGCCCCCTGGCTCATGTTGACGTTGACGTCGACGTGGTCGTGAACGTAGACGGCGACGGCGACGTGAACGTGGCCGTGAACGGACCCCTCGGTGATTTGTCCACGGCCACGTCGCCGTCGCCGTCGCCGTCGCCGTCCACGTCAACGTCAACGTTGACGTCAACGTCAAGTGAGCGGGGTAGTCTAGCGGGCGGCTGCCGCCGGGCGGTTCTGCTCCGGTTTCTTCGGCTTCGGCTGCGCCGCCTCGATCGCCTTGCGCTGCTCGGCGTGCTCCTCCAGCCAGATGGTCATCGGGCTAGCGATGTACCAGGTGGAGTACGTGCCCGAGATGATGCCGACCAGCATGGCAGCGGCGAAGTCCCAGATGGTGCCGACGCCGTAGAGCAGCAGCCCGAGCAGCGAAAGGGCGGTGGCGCCCGAGGTGAGGATCGTCCGGCCGAGCATCTCGTTGATGGAGAGGTTGATGATGTCGCGCAGCAGCCGGCCCTTGTGCTTCTTCGCGTTCTCGCGGATGCGATCGTAGATGACGATGGTGTCGTTCACCGAGTAGCCGACCACGGTGAGGATCACGGTCACCGAGGTCAGATTGAACTCGTGCCGGCTGACGAGGAAGAACCCGAGCGTGATGATCGCATCGTGGACGAGCGCGATCACCACGCCCGGCGAGAAGCGGAAGTCGAAGCGCAACCCGACGTACACCAGGATCATCCCGATCGCGTAGACGACCGCCAGGATGCCGTCGATGCGCAGCTGCTTTCCTACTTGTGGCCCGACGTAGTCGGTGCGGACCACCTCCACCTGATCCGGGCCGTACTTCTCCCGCAGCGCCGAGCCGATCTTGTCGCCCGTGCCCTGGGTGATGACCGTGTACTCGTGCTCCTGTCCCTCACGCGAGACCAGGGGCCGGATCTCCTTCACCGCCGTGCCCAGCTTCTCCACCGCCGCCCGCAGCGCGTTCTCGTCCACCGGCTGCTTGAAGAAAAAGTCGAGCTTGTCCCCGACCTCCGGATCGAAGCGGAAGCTCTGCAGCCCCGGGATCACCTGGGAAACGGAGTCCTTGATCGCCTGGGCCCGCTCCGGCGTGAGCAGCGCGATGCGCTCGACGCGGACGAGGAACTGGTTCTCGCTCTCGCTTCCGTACCGCTGGACGGTGGGCTCGCCGAATCCCTGGTGCGCGACCAGGTCGCGGATCTCGCCCGGATCCACCGGCTTCTTGAAATGGACCTGCAGCTCGGTGCCGCCAGCGAAGTCGACGCCGTAATTGAGCCCGGGCCAGACGATCACCCCGAACAGGACCAGCGCGTTCACGATCAGCGAGACCGTCACCGCGATGCGGCGGTACTTGACGAAGTCGTGGGTCGTGCCCGGTTTGATCAGATCGAAGTACTTCATTTCCATGACGCGACTCCTGGGAACCTTTCGCGGCTAGAAGCTCACGGCCTTGTGGAGGCGGCCATGCGAGATGAACCACTCCACGATCGCGCGGGTGACCACGATGGAGGTGAACATCGAGGCGAGCAGCCCGATGATCAGCGTGGTGGCGAAGCCGCGGACCGGCCCTGAACCGTACGCCCGGATGACGAACCCGGCCACCAGCGCCGTGACGTGCCCGTCGAAGATGGTCCAGAACACCTTCTCGTAGCCGGTCTTCACTGCGGCGACGATGTTCCGTCCGGTCTTCAGCTCCTCGCGGATGCGCTCGTTGATCAGCACGTTCGCATCGACCGCCATCCCCAGGGTGAGCACGAAGCCGGCGATGCCCGGCAGCGTCAGCGTGGAATTGATCGCGGCCATGATGGCGAGGACCACCAAACCGTTCAGGACGAGCGCGATGTCCGCGACCACTCCGGAGAACCGGTAGTAGAGGGCCATGAAGACCAGCACCGCGAGGAGCCCGATCATGGCCGCCATCGATCCGCGGCGGATCAATTCCGGCCCGAGCGAGGCGCCGACGCTGCGCTCCTCGAGGATGCGCACCGGCGCGGGCAGCGCTCCGGACTTGAGCACCAGCGCCAGGTCCTTCGCCTCCTCCAGGACTTCGTTGATCGGCTTCAGCCCGCCCAGGTGGATCGAGCAGATTCCGCCCGGGATCTCGGTCTGGATGATCGGCGCCGAGTCCACGGTATCGTCGAGGACGATGGCCATGCGCCGCTTCACGTTCTCCTTGGTCAGCTTCCCGAACAGGTCCGCCCCGGTCTTGTTGAAGCTCACCTGAACATAGGGGCGGTTCCCTTCGCCCGGCGAGTTGTCGAATGCAACGCGCGCGTCGGTGATGTACTCGCCCGTCATGCCCTGCTTCTGATCCAGGAGCCAGGAGCGGTAGGTGGTCTCGCCGCGGGTGCGGCTCTCCACCTTGCCGATGGCGATGACGTGTCCGGGCGGCGCCTTGTCCTTCAAATACTGCACGAGCAGCGCCCGGTCCTTCGATTCGAGATACGGCGAGGAGACCGTCGCGTCGCCGGCGCCCGTATAGCGGTCCCAATTCAGCGTGATGCCCTGGGGCAGGTCCTTGAACTGCGTGAGCGACTGGTCGGTGTCGTCCACGATCTTGAACTCGAGCTGCGCCGTCTTCCCGATCAGCTCCTTCGCCTTCTCCGGGTTGGAATAGCCGGGGAGCTGCACCAGGATGGACGCGTCGCCGCGCTTGGCGATGGTCGGCTCGGAGACGCCCCACTTGTCGACGCGGTTGCGGATGGCCTTCACCGCCTGTTCGACCGCGCTCTCCTTGAGCTGCTTGACTGCGTCGTCCTTCATCGCCAGCTCGACGGTGTTTCCCGTCGTCCGGCGCACGTACATGTCGGTGAACTCGCCGAGCACGTCCTTCGCCTTGCCGATGTCCGGGGCGGTGACCGTGACGATGCCGGAATCCGGATCGCCCTTCACGTCGACGCCCTTCACTTCCTTGCGGTCCATCTCGGCGGCGATCTCCTCCGCCCGCCGCACCGCCTTCTCGCGCACGGCGCGGTCCACCTCGACGCCCATCACCAGGTGGATGCCGCCCTGCAGATCGAGGCCCAGGTTCAGGTGCTTGGCGGGCGCCCATTTCGGCCGCGCCTTTTCGAAGACGCTCGCCTCGTTGCGCTCCGCGGCCGGCAGGCGGAAGTAGGTGACGCTGGGCACCAGCGCCCAGACCGACAAGACGGTGACGGCCAGGATCAGTCCGGCCTTCCAGTACCACGCGCGATCCATCCGCTGTCCTATCCCTTCTTCGCGGCTTCTTCGGCCGGCTTCTCCTCGGTGGCCGTCTTGTACGGCCCCTGGATCTGCGCCTTGAGCACGCGCAGCTTGACGTTGCTCGCGACCTCGACGAACACCAGGTCGCCGGCCACCCGGTCTACCTTCCCGACCACGCCTCCCGAGGTCACCACCTCGTCACCCTTCCCCAGCTTCTCGAGGAAGGTCTTGTGGACGTTCTGCTGGCGGGCCTGCGGGCGCATGACGATGAAGTAGAAGATCACGAAGAACAGCGCGGCGGGCACCAGTAATCCGAACGCGCCGAAGGGCGACTGCTGCTGATCGGCGGCCTGGGCAATCAAGGCGAGCACGGCGTCGAATCTCCTGTTTCGCCCCGGAAATCGGGGCCGGACCTTCTAGCACCCGGGCCGGGGATCGGCAACGGGGCAATAGAGCGCATCTCATGCCCTCTACTCCCCGGCCGCGAGCTTCTCCAGGATGCTGCTCGCGTGCCGCTGCGCGTCGCCGCGCTCGATGGCTTCGCGCAGCTGCCGCATCAGGTCCAGGTAGAACGCCAGGTTGTGGATGCTGTTCAGGCGGAATGCCAGCAGCTCCCGCGCCGCGAAGAGATGCCGCAAGTACGCGCGCGAGAACGTCCGGCAGGTATAGCAGCCGCATTCCGGATCCGCGGGGCCGGGATCGCGAGCGTACCGGGCCGCCTTGATCTGCAGGCGGCCGCGGTGGGTGAAGAGCAGCCCGTTTCGCGCCACGCGGGTGGGCAGGACGCAGTCGAAGAGGTCGATCCCTGCGAGTACGCAGCGCACCAGATCCTCGGGCGTGCCGACCCCCATGAGATACCGGGGCTTCTGCGCGGGCAGGAGCGGAGCAGCGCGGCCGACGCCCTCCCACATGGCCTCTGGCGCCTCGCCGACCGAGAACCCGCCCAGCGCGTAGCCGGGAAGGTCGAGCTCGGCGATCTCCCGGGCATGCCGGACTCGCAGGTCCTCGTGCAGCCCGCCCTGCACGATCCCGAACAAGGCGTGCTCGCGCTCCGGGTCCTCGCGCAGCCAGGTCTGCTTGCAGCGGATGGCCCAGCGCGTGGTCCGCCCGAGCGCCTCCTCATGATAGGCGCGCGGGCTCTGCGAGGGAGGGCACTCGTCGAACGCCATCAGGATGTCGCTGCCGAGCTGGAGCTGGATCTCCGTGGCGCGCTCGGGCGTCAGCTCCTGCCGGCTGCCGTCGAGGTGGCTCCGGAAGATTGCGCCCGCCTCGCTGATCTTCCGCTGCTCCGCGAGCGAGTAGACCTGGAATCCGCCGGAGTCGGTGAGGAGGTTTCCCTCCCAGGACATGAATCGGTGCAAGCCGCCCATCTGCGCCACCACCTCCGGACCCGGGCGCAGCAGCAGGTGATACGTGTTCCCGAGGATGATCTGCGCGCCGACGCGGCGGAGATCGTCCGGAGCGATCGCTCTCACCGAGGCGACCGTACCCACCGGCATGAATTGCGGCGTGTCGACCTCGCCGTGCGAAAGCGCGAGCTTTCCCCTCCGCGCCGCCCCGTCGGTATGTGTGACCGTGAAGTTCATGCGATGAGCATCGCGTCGCCGTAGGAGAAGAACCGGTATCGCGCTTCGATGGCCTCGCGGTAGGCGGCCTTGATCCGATCGAGTCCCGCAAAGGCGGCAACCAGCATCAACAGGGTGCTCCTGGGCAAGTGGAAGTTGGTGAGCAGGCCGTCCACGATGTGAAACTCGTGTCCCGGCTTGACGAACAGCTCCGTCGCTCCCGGACCGGGCCGGCCGCCGGAAGCCTCCAGCGTGCGCAGCGCGGTGCTGCCCACCGCGATGACCCTCCCGGCGCGGTCCAGCTCGCGCGCTGTCTCGTCCGGGACGAAGTAGCGCTCGCGGTGCATGCGGTGATCCTCGACGCGCTCCGTCCGCACGGGGAGGAACGTCCCGGGCCCGACGTGCAGCGTGAGGGGAGCGATCCGGATGCCCCGCGCCTGCAGCGCGTCGATCAGCGCCGGCGTGAAGTGGAGGCCTGCCGTCGGGGCCGCGACCGCGCCACGCTCGCGCGCGAACACCGTCTGATAACGCTCCCGGTCGGCCGGACCGGAAGGGCGCCGGATGTATGGCGGGAGCGGCATCTCGCCCGCGTCGTCGAGGAAGCTCCAGAGCGCCTCGCCGCGCAGCGGCAGCCGCACCACCAGCTCGCCGCCGCCGCGCGCCTCGACGACCTCGATGGAGCTGCCGAGCACCTCCACGCGGGTGCCCGGGCGCAGCGGCTTCGATGCCTGGCTGAGCGCGAGCCAATCGCCGCCGGCGAGGGGCTCGACGAGGAGGAGCTCCACCTTTCCACCGCTGCCCTCTTTGTGCCCGTGGAGGCGTGCGGGGATCACGCGCGCGTCGTTCACCACCAGGAGATCCCCGGCGCGCAGCAGCTCCGGAAGATCGCGGATGGTGCGATGTTGCGGATCGCCCGAGCGGCGCGGGAGCACGAGCAGCCGGGAAGCGTCGCGCTCCAGCAGGGGCGCCTGCGCGATCAGCTCTTCCGGCAGCTCGTAGTCGAACTCCGCGAGGTCCACGGTGCCGCTTCTATCTCAATCACGCGCTGTCGACCTGATCGGCGATCTCGTAGACGCCGGTCTGCGGCAGGCACATCCCCGCTTCGGCGGCGCTCGCCAGCACCCCGTCCTCGACCCATTCGAGCAGCCACTGACCGGCGATCTGCGGATCGTGCTGGGGCAGCGCCGCGCCGCGATCGGTCGCCCAGCGCAGGTTTCGCTCTTCGTGCGCGCCGACCGGCGGCGCGGCGATGAACGGCAGCCCCAGACCGGCGAAGAACGTCAGCTCCGAAGGCTTGCTCCAGAGCGCATCCGCGCGGGCGAGCAGCGCGTTGAACCGGCGGATGTACGAGAATACGTCGGGGTCGTAGAGCAGCTCGGTCCCCGCGTGACCGGCGAGCCCGCGCTCGGCGAGGGCGGCGCTCAGCGTCGATGCCACCTTCTTGCGGATGCCTGCCACCAGGGCGAGCCGCAACGTTCCGTCGCGGATCTGCTTCTCCATGCCAAGGAGCAAGGTCTTCGCCAGCGGCACGTGGACGCCGGCGCCGCCCACCGCGAAGACGATCAGCGGAGCGCCGCCCTTCTTGCCGATCCGCTCCATGCGGGCGCGGAAGTTCCGCTTCAGCGCAGACCGGTCCCGGCCGACGAGCTCGCCTGGAAGTGGATACCCCGTGACGCGCACGCGCGAGCGCGGCACTCCGTAGGATTCCATCCGCCTGCGCGCCGAGTCGGTCGGCGCGAAATAGACGATCCGGGTGCGCTTCGAATCCGGAGGCGCCCAGACGCGGTTGACGTCCGTGTCGGTGATCACGCAGTTCAGCCGCTCGGCTCCGTGCATCTCGGCGAGGACCGCCGCCGCGTAGAAGGTCGCGAGCAGCGAGGCTCCGGACTCGCGGAGGTATCGGGCCAACGCGCGCCCCACCCCCGCCCACGCCGCGCCGCACATCCAGCGGGTGCCCTGCGTCGGTCCGGAGAGGTCGCGCTCGGGCAAGGGCGGCGGAATCGCCGTGAGGGTGTTCAGCAGCGCACGCATCAGGCCCGCGGCGACTCCCACCTGCGACATTCGCGTCAAAGGCTCGTAGAACTTGCGGATTCCGGTCCAGAACGCGCGATCGCGCCGGGTCCCGAATGGAGGCGCGTCCATCTGGACCACTTCCGTCGCCAGGTGATCGGCGAGAGCGGCAGCCGGCCGGAGATGGCCGTATCCCATGTCGATTGCGGTGACGACCGGTTTGACCATGGAGGGCGGTGTCGTCTGCGAAACGCATCGCGCTGTCAAGGGACTCGCGCATGGGAACTGGGATGCACACCGTGTCCAAGACCATGTTCTCGACTGAAGTTCCGGTGCTGCACCTCGTCAGCCGTTTCTGGATCGGAGGGGCCGAGCGCCAGTTCGTGGAGCGGCTGCGCCGCCACCCGCCGGGCTTCCGCGCGGTGGTGGGCTGCCTGGAGGTTTCCGGCCCGTTGCTCGAGCCGGTGCGGCGGATCGGATACGAGCCGGAGGTATTCCCCCTCAAGGGCTCGATGTTGCAGGCGAACACCGCCGTGCAGATCGCGCGGATGGCGGCTCTCATCCGCGCCGAGGGCATCCGGATCGTGCACGCGACCGATTTCAACACCAATCTGCTCGGGCTCGCAGCGGCGCGTGTCGCGAGAGTGAAGGCGATCGTCAGCCGGCTCGACCTCGGCCACCTGCGGGCGGGATTCAGCACGTGGCACCGCAAGGCGGAGATGATGAGCTCCCGCCTCGCCGACCTGGTGGTGGCGAACGCCGAGGCCGTGCGCGAGGTCTGCATTCGCGAAGAAGGTGTCAGGCCGGAGAACTGCGTCGTGGTGCGGAACGGAATCGATCTGGAACGCTTCGACGCGATCGCCGCGCACGGGCTGCATGCGACACTGCCGGTGCCCGACGGCGCGCCGGCCGTCGCCGTGATCGGCAATCTCTGGCCCGTCAAGGGCCACCGTACGCTCGTGGAGGCGGTGGCGCGGCTCCCGCCGGAGCTGCACCAGGTCCGCTTTCTCTGCGCCGGTGAAGGACCCGAAGGCGAATACCTGACGGACCGGATCGCACAGCTCGGCCTCGGCGAGCGCGTCTTCTTGCTCGGTCACCGGCTGGACGTGCCCGCGATCCTCGCGCGCTGCCAGGCGGCATGCCTGTGCTCGAGCGCGGAAGGTCTGTCGAACGCGCTGATGGAGGCGATGGCGTCGCGGCTGCCGATCGTCGCGACCCGGGTAGGCGGAAATCCCGAGCTGGTGCGCGAGGGCGAAAACGGCTTCCTCGTTCCCTACGGCGACGCACAGGCGCTGGCGGAGGCGCTCCGCGCCCTGCTTTCCGCGCCCGAGCAAGCGCGAGAGATGGGGCTGCGCGGACGGCGCCGCGTCGAGTCCGCGCTCTCGATGGAGATGATGGCGGAAGGGCATGGCGCGCTCTATCGACGGGCGCTCGGCGGCGCGCCTGTCGTCCGGGAGGCCCAGCTGCGGGCCGCGTAAGGGGCGCGTGACGGCGGAAGCGCTGGCGCTCTATGGAAAGCACTTCGGCGCGCTGGTACTGACCTGCGCGATCGCCCTGCTCCCCGCGACCTTGCTCGCCGCCGGGGCGGTGAGATTCGGGCTTGCAACGCTTGGCCGGGACGATTTCTCGGACGCGCGCAGCCACAGCGAACAGATCAACGAGAAGCAGCGCGAGCTGCTGCAAAAGCCCCCGGGCAGCGAGCAAGCGCGCACCGACCGGGTGCGGCAGCTCGGGCGCGAAGCGGTCGAAGGCGGAGCCGCCTTCGATGCACAGCACCTTCTGGACAAGGCGATTCCGATCGGCTGCGCCACCGCCATCTTCGTCTTGCTCCTCCTGGCCGGGCTGTTTCTCGCGCATACGGCTGCGGTGCCGCTCGTCCTCGAACTGAGCCAGGGCAGGTACGCGGGACCGGCCCATGCCTGGGCGGCTGCGGGCTCGTGCATCGGAGCTGTGCTCCTGACCGGCTTGTTGTCTGCCGTGCTGGTTGCGTTCGGCGCGCTCTTCTTCGTCATCCCTGGATTCATCCTCGCCGCCGGCTTCTCCCTCGCAGCGCCCCTCGTCGTCGTCGAGGGCCTGCGTGGCCGTGCCGCGCTGGAACAGTCGTGGCGGCTGCTCGCAGGACACTGGGGACAGGCGCTGTGGATGTGGATCCTGATCGTCGCCTTCTCGATCCTAGCTTCCCTGGCCGCCCGCCTGCTTCCGCCTGGCCCCTGGCGCCCCATCGCCTCCGCCCTCGTCCGCGCCATCCTGTACCCGCTTCCGCTCACGGGGCTCGTCCTCATCTACCGCGAGATACGGAAGAAGTAGCTCGGCGTTCAGTACATGCGGCGGAGCTCGGCGCCTGGGTAATAGCGCGCGAGAATGTCCCGATACGTCGCTCCCGCAAGCGCTCTGGCCCGCGCCCCCCACTGGCAGAGTCCGACACCGTGACCGTTCCCCCGCCCTCGAAACACGGCGACGCCGCCTTCGTTGGCCACCTCGAAGAGGAGCGAAGGGAGCCGGCTGTAGCCGAGCAGTTGTCGCAGCTCGACCGCGGGTAGTGGCCGCCGGCCCGCGCTGGTCTCGAGCGCGAGCCCTTGCGCGCGTCCGCTCGCGGTCCTCGATTCCACGGCGATGTCGCGGACCTCGGCGTGCATGCGCCGCGCCTTGCGCAGAGCGGCCGTGATCTCC
>Ga0209474_10001813_pt1 | contig 20334 bp, 14 predicted proteins | sample GraSoiAngelo_145_FD_185902 | JGI IMG/M metagenome (GOLD analysis project Ga0209474, IMG submission 185902) | Grasslands soil microbial communities from the Angelo Coastal Reserve, California, USA - 14_1009_05_20cm (SPAdes) (version 2) | ecosystem: Environmental > Terrestrial > Soil > Grasslands... | reverse complement strand
AGCATCACCATCCGGCCGACCCAGAAGAAGAGGATATCCGTTCCCGTGATGAGCGCGGAGGTCGGGTAGAAGGTCTGGAGCTCGGAGGTCGTGTCCGGCCAGCCGAGCGTCGAGAACGGCCAGAGGCCCGACGAGAACCAGGTGTCGAGCGTGTCCGGATCCTGGCGGAGCGCGCCGCCGCACTTGGGGCAGGTTCGGAGGTCCTCGCGCGACACGTGCACGGAGCCGTCGGCGTCGCAGTGCCAGGCCGGGATCCGGTGGCCCCACCAGAGCTGACGCGAGATGCACCACGGGCGGATGTTCTCCATCCAGTGGTAGTACGTCTTCACCGCGCTGCGGGGCAGGAGCTTGATGCGGCCCGTGCGCACGGCCTTGATCGCCGCCTCCGCGAGCGGCTTCACCTGCACGTACCACTGCTTGGAGACGAGGGGCTCGACGACGGTCTTGCAGCGATAGCAGACGCCGACGGCGTGCCGGTAGGGCTCGATGCGCTCGATGAGGCCGAGGGCCTTCATGTCCTCGACGATCCGCTTCCGGGCCTCGAAGCGGTCCAGGCCGGCGTAACGCCCCGCGTCCGCCGTCATCTTGCCGTCGAAGCCGATGACCGTCCGGATCGGCAGGTTGTGGCGCTGACCGATCTCGAAGTCCACCGGGTCGTGGCCCGGCGTGACCTTGATCACCCCCGTGCCGAACTTCGGGTCCACCGCCTCGTCCGCGACGACCTTCACCGAGACCGTGCCGTCCACCGACGGGATCTCGAGGGTCTGGCCGACGTACCGGGCGTAGCGCTTGTCCTTGGGGTGCACGGCGAGGCCGGTGTCGCCCAGCTTCGTCTCGGGGCGCACCGTGCCGAGCGTCAGCGGACCGTACTTGATGTAGACGAACTCGGCGTCCCGCTCCTCGCGCTCCACCTCGAGGTCCGAGAGGACGGTCTGGCAGCGCGGGCACCAGTTCACGATATAGTCGCCGCGGTAGATCAGGCCGTCGTCCCAGAGACGCACGAACGCCTCGCGGACGGCGCGTGACAGGCCCGCATCCATCGTGAAGCGCTCGCGCGACCAGTCGCACGAGGCGCCGAGGCGCTTGAGCTGACGGATGATCGTGCCGCCCGACTCCTCCTTCCACCGCCACGCGCGCTCGAGGAACGCCTCACGGCCGAGGTCCTCCTTCGTCCGGCCTTCGGCGGCCAGCTGTCGCTCGAGGAGGACGTGCACGGCGATGCCCGCGTGGTCGGTGCCGGGGACCCAGAGCGTGTTGAACCCGTCCATGCGCTTCATGCGCACCAGCACGTCCTGCAGCGTGTTGTTGAGCGCGTGGCCCCAGTGGAGCGACCCGGTGACGTTCGGCGGCGGGATCACGATGCCAAAGGCCTTGCCGGGCCGCGCAGGATCGGCGCCGAAGTAGCCGCGCGCCTCCCAGACGGGATACCAGCGCGTCTCGACGTCGGCCGGCTCGTAGCGGTCGGAGATGGGCGCCGGCTGGCTCTCGCGCATCTACCTTCTACTCTAGCACCGGTGCGGCGCGTGCGAGCCGCCACCCGTCGCCCTCGCGCCGGAAGACGAGCCCCCAGGGCACGCGCTCGGCGCTCGCGGCGACCGACACCGTGCGCGGAACCGGCGCTCCCTCGGGCGCGTCGCAGGCGGGCTCGGGCCGGAGCGAGGTCGGGAGCCGAGCGCGAAGCCGGCCGTCGGGCACGAGCCTCGCGAGCGCCGCCGGGGCGCCGCCGGCGAGGGCGTCGAAGAAGCGCGCGACGGTCTCGTGCAGCTCCCGGTGCCACGCATCGTGGTACGCGCGGCTCACCCGGGCCACGGCGCCGTCGGCGCCCAGCTGGAAGACGTCGTCCCCCTCGGTCTGTCCGGCGCACCCCGGCGTGAAGCCAGGGTAGCGCAGCTCGTAGCGCACGCGGATCTCGGCGCCACGCACCTGGTACGAGCGTGCGACGAGATCCTCGCCCAAGGCCTCCGCCGTGGTCCACGCGACGCGCACGCGGTCACCCTCCTGGCGCACGAGGTCGAGGCGGAGCGCCCGCGTGTCGCGGCCCGACGCGGCGCCCTCCCAGGCGGTGAGGAACTGGGGCGCGCCGCCCGGCGCGGGCGGGAGCGGATAGACGATCGGCCGGCCGTCGCGATGGATCGTGGAGAGGAGCGCGGGCTGGTCGTGGAAGCGGCCGTACACCCGCACCGTGTTCGCGCCCGGCGCGTCGGAGAGCTGGAAGGCGCCGACGACGAGGCGGTCCACGCGCACGACGCCGAGGGCCGCGGCGCCCCAGGCGTCGCCGAAGGCGTCGAGCCGGTCCTGGAGGAACCCGGTCGACGCGAACGGCCCGCCGGTCGCGAGGTTCTCCACGATCTCCTCGTCGACCAGCGCGTACATCTCGCCGTAGGCGTCGGCCGCGGCGTCCCCGTCGAGCTGCAGGAGCCGCTGGCGCGACTGGGCGAGCTCGCGGAAGCGCTCGAGGCGGTCGGGCAGGCCGGCCGTACCTTCCGTGCGCGGCCCGAGGGCGAGCGCCAGGAGGAGGGCGCAGCCCGCCCGTGTCCACGCTCCGCGACTCGCTGGCCGGCGCACGCGGCTATGGTACAACAGGGCCGTGAGGTTGCTCGTCCTCGATCGCTACGTCGTGCGCGAGCTCGTTTCACCGTTCGTGTTCGGTGGGACGCTCTTCACCTTCTTCCTCCTGATCGATCGCATCTACCACCTGACCGACCTCGTCGTCACCAAGGGCGTGCCCTTCTACCTCGTCGTCCAGCTCCTCGTCTTCATGCTGCCCTCGTTCATGACCCACACGCTGCCGATGGCGCTCCTCGTCGCCGTGCTGCTCGCGGGAGGGCGGCTCGCGGGCGACCTCGAGATCGTCGCCTTCAAGTCGGCGGGCGTGAGCCCCCTCCGGCTGTTCCGGCCGATCCTGTTGGCGGGGCTCGTCGTCACGACGACGACGGCCCTCCTCACCCTGGTCGTGAACCCGCTCGCGAACCGCGAGTTCCAGCGCCAGCTCTTCCAGATCCTCCAGACGCGCGCGGTGAGCGGACTGCAGGAGCGCCTCTTCAACGCCACCTTCGGCGACGTCATCATCTACGTCGAGGAAGTCAGCGCGTCACAGGTGGCGCTGCGCGGACTCCTCGTCTCCGACGAGCGGAACCCCAGGCTCTCGCGCATCGTCACCGCTCGCGAGGGACGGCTCCTCACCGACGACGTGAACCGGCGCATCACGCTGCGGATGCTGAACGGCGCGGTCAACGAGGCCGACGTGACGCCGGTCGATCCTCCGAAGGGCGTACTCGGCGAGGGCGCGCCGGCCGGCGGCGCCGCGAGCGCGGCGCGCTACCGTCACACGCTGTTCAGCATCTACGACATGAGCCTCTCCGTGGACTCACCGCTCAAGGGCGCGCCCCGGGTCGAGAAGCCCGAGAAGGACTTGTCGCTCGGCGTGCTCGAGACGCGGATCGCGCAGCTGCGGGGTGACCGGCACGGCCGCGCGCCGTACCAGATCGAGTGGCACAAGCGGTTCGCGCTGCCGTGCGCGACGCTCGTCTTCGCCCTCGTCGCCTTCCCGCTGGCGATCCGCTCGCACCGCGGCGGCCGCTCGATCGCGCTCGCCGGCAGCCTGGCGATCCTGCTCACCTACTACATGGTCATGACGTCGTTCGAGGGCTTCGCGCTGCGGCTCTACGTCCCGCCGTGGCTCGCGATCTGGGCGCCGAACGCGATCTTCGCCGTCGCCGGCACGCTCCTGCTCGTGGCGACGGCGCACGAGTGGCGCTGGCCGGCGATGCCGGCGCTCTGGCGCGGCCTCGGCTGGCTCCAGCGCGCCCTGCCCGCGCGCCACCCCGCCGGCCTGCGGCCGCTCGCGGTCGGGGCCGCCCGGGACTCGACGCACATCATCGACCGGTACCTCGTGCGCGAGTTCGTCACGTTCATGCTCATCGGCCTCGGGGTCGCCGCGGCGCTGTTCGTCGTGATCGACCTCCTGCAGACGCTCGACCGCTACCTGCGCGTGAAGCCGCCGCTCATCTACATCGTCGAGCACTTCGTGTATCGCCTGCCGCCGGCGCTGCACGACGGGCTGCCGGTCGTCATGCTGGTCGCGACGATCTTCCTCTATCTCACGCTGAGCCGCTATCACGAGCTGACCGCGATGAAGGCGGCCGGGCTGTCCCTCTATCGCGTCAGCCTGCCGGTCCTGGGCATCGGCATTCTCGTCGCCGCGGGCGCGGGTCTCTTCCAGGAGCTCGTGCTCCCAGGCCTCAACGAGCGCGGTGACGAGGTCGACCGCGTGAAGATCCGTGGTCAGGCACCGCGCCACTTGCAGTCGCGCCAGCGGCTCTGGGTACGGAGCTCCGACTCGCGCTTCTACCGGACCGAGCTGCTCCACCCCGGCACCAACGACATGTACGGGGTGACCATCCTCGAGGTGGACAAGGACTTTCGCCTCATCGACCGCCTCGACGCGCGTCGCGCCCACTGGACGCCGGCCGGCTGGGAGCTCTCGGAGGGCGCGCTGCGGCAGATCGCGCCCGACGGCCAGGTGCAGACGGTACCGTTCGTGTGGACCGCCCTCGACATCAAAGAGGAGATGGACGACTTCATCCGCATCCAGAAGACCGTCAGCTCCATGAGCTACCGCGAGCTCCGCGAGTACATCGCCCAGCTCGAGGCGGCGGGCTTCCAGGCGCGGAAGTACCTGGTCGAGCTCTACTCGAAGCTCTCGTTCCCGCTCGTGAACCTCGTGATGGTCCTCGTCGCGATCCCGTTCGCGCTCCAGTCGCCGCGGGGCGGCCGACTCTTCGGCGTGGGCCTGGCGATCGCGATCATGGCGGGCTATCTCGTCGTCCACTACGTCGCGCTGGCGTTCGCGCGCGCCGATCTCCTGCCGCCGCTGCTCGCCGCGTGGACGGCGAACGTGATCTTCATGGGGATCGGCGTCTCGCTCCTGCTGCGCGCCCGCACGTAGGCCCGGGTGGCCTAGCGCCGCTCCTGGGCGAGGGCGCGGAGCGCTTCCTCGAGGTGCTTCTGCTCGACGCCGTACGCTGCCCAGTCGCCGCGCCGCAGCGCGTCCTGCGCGCGGTTCCAGATCTCCAGCGCGCGCTCGCCGAGCAGGCGCGCGGCCCCGCTGACGGCGGTGCCCGCCGGGCCCGCCGGCGCGGCCGGCGTCGCCGCGCCCGTCGGCCGGCCGCCGAAGAGGCGGGCGAGCGACTGCTGGAGGGTCGCCTCCATCGCGATCTGGTTGCCGTGGGCGACGATCACCCGGCGCAGCTCCGGGACCGCCCCCTGCTCGGACGCCGCCAGGTAGAGCGGCTGGACGTAGATCAGCGACTGGTCGAGCGGGATCGCGATGAGCGAGCCGCGGATGACCGTCGAGCCGCGCTGGTTCCAGAGCGACAGCTGCTGCGAGATCACCGGGTCTTGGTCGATGCGCGCGTCGATCTGCCGCGGGCCGAAGACCAGCTTCTGCTTCGGCAGGTCGTAGACGAGCAGGCGGCCGTAGTTCGGCGGGTCGCTGCGAGCGGCGAGCCAGGCGATCATGTTGTCGCGGCGGCTCGGGTTGAAGAGCGTGAGGAGGATGAACTCCTCGCGCTTCTCGCCCGGGAGCCGCATGATCGTGTAGTACGCATCCATCTCACGGTCGCGCCCCTCGACCGTCCGCCGGGGGATCGCCCATAGGTCCTCCTTGTTGTAGAAGACCTGCGGGTCCCTCATGTGGTAGGTGGCGTACTTCCGGGCCTGGATCGCGAAGAAGTCTTCGGGGTACCGGATCTGGCTCTGGAGGTTCGCCGGCATCGCATCGAGCGGCTTCAGGAGCCCGGGGAATGCGCGCCCGTAGGCGCGCACAATCGGGTCCGTCGTGTCGGCCAGGTAGAACGTCACCGCGCCGTGGTAGGCGTCGACGGTCACCTTCACGGAGTTCCGGATGTAGTTGCCGACCCCCGACACCGGGTCCGAGTACGGGTAGCGGCTCGTCGTCGTGTACCCGTCGAGCATCCAGACCAGCCGGCCCTCGTCCGTGACGACGATGTACGGGTCGTGGTCGTAACGGAAGAACGGGGCGATCTCGTGCACGCGCTGGCCGACCGCGCGGTAGATCATGATCCGGCTGTCGGCCGTCAGGTCGTTCGACAGGAGGATCTTGAGCTCGCCGAAGCGCACCGCGAACAGGACCTTCCGCAGCCAGGCGCCGATCGGGATGCCGCCCGTGCCCGCGTAGGTCGTGTAGACGTTCTGGTCGCCCGATGGGTACGAGAGCTCCTGCTGGCGCGTCTTGACCAGCACATATTCGTTCGACACCTCGCCGAAGTAGATCTCGGGCCGCGTGACCTTCGCGAACCCGCCGCTGGACTGCGGGGGAATGTCCTTGACGACGAACTCCGGCAGCCCCTCGGGCGTGATCCGGTTCACCGGCCCCACGACGACGCCGTAGCCGTGGGTGAAGGTCAGGTGCTCGTTGATCCAGATCCGCGATTGTAGATGCGGGTAGGACAGCTCCCGGGCCGAGAGCATGAGCTGCTTGTAGTCGCCGTTGAGCGTGTAGCGGCCGACGTCCACGTCGATGAACTTGTAGTAGGTGCGGATCTCCTGGAGCTGGGCGAACGTCCGCAGCAGCGGGCGATGGTCCCAGAGCCGGATGTTCTCGACGGTGGGCGCGTTTCGCTCGAGCGCGCGCGCGTCGATCGCCTCGTCGGCCGGAAAGCTCCGCTCCTCGATCCGGTCGAGGCCGTACGCCTGGCGCGTCATCCGGATATTGTGGGTGATGAAGGGCCGCTCGGCGACGAGCTCGTTCGGCGTCACGCTGAACCGCTGGAGCAGGGCCGGGTACACGCCGAGGCCGAGCACCCACACCAGGCCGAGCACGATCACCCCGCCGGCGACGAGCCGGAGCCCCGCGCTCGCGATCTGGGCGAGGCAGAGCACGGCGGCGACGGCCGCGAGCACGGCGAGCACGCCGAGCGCGGGGAGCGAGGCGTAGGTGTCCGTGTAGGAGGCGCCGAAGACGATCCCGCGCGGCGAGAAAACGAGCTCGAAGCGGTCGAGCCAGAATCCGATCCCCTTGAGCGCGAGCACCAGCGCCCCGAGGACGAGCAGGTGCGTGCGGGCGCCAGCGGCGAGGCGTGGCCCGCGCGTGGTCAGGACGAGGCTCCGCTGGAGCACGTAGACGACGAGCGTCAGGACGATCGTGCCGGTCACGAGGGTGATCGCCCAGCCGTGCACGAGGCGCCAGAACGGCAGGACGAAGACGAAGAACGCGAGGTCGCGGCCAAAGAGGGGGTCGGTGGCCTCGAAGGGCACCGCGTTGAAGTAGCCGAGCACCGTCTCCCAGTGGGCGGTCGCGCGGAGCCCCGAGGCGAGCGAGATGACGGCGACAACGATCGGCAGGAACCGGCGAATCAGTGGCTCGATCACCACCCGTCCCGGCAGGCCGAGCTGGTCCTCGAGCTCCCAGATCACATCGGGCGCCGCCGTGCGCACGGCGAGCGCCAGGTTCACGTAGAGAACGAGGAGCACGCCGAGCGCCAGGGCCGTGAAGAGCGAGCCGCGGAGCGCCAGGATCTTGGTGAAGACCTCCGCGTACCCCACCTCCTGGAACCAGAGCCAGTCGGTATAGAGCGGGACGACCTGGGCGACCAGGCCGAGCACCAGAAACACGACCAGCAGCGCGAGCACGGGCTGACCGCGGTTCATGGCGCCGGGCCGAGCCGCTCTACGTGCCGTGGGTCCAGGAGGCGAGATAGGTCCGCTGCGCGCTCGTGAGCTCGTCGATGTGCACGCCGAGCGCCGCGAGCTTCAGCCGCGCGATCTCGAGGTCGATCTCGCGCGGCACGATGTACACCCGCTTCTCGAGCGTCCGCCCGTGCCGCACCATGTACTCGGCTGAGAGCGCCTGGTTGGCGAAGCTCATGTCCATCACGGCGGCCGGGTGACCCTCCGCGGCCGCGAGGTTGATGAGCCGCCCGTCACCGAGCACGTAGATCCGCCGGCCGTTCTGCAGCGTGTACGCCTCCACGAAGGGGCGGACCTCGCGCTTGTCGCGCGACATCGCCTGGAGCGTCGCCAGATCGATCTCGACGTTGAAGTGCCCCGCGTTCGCGAGGATCGCGCCGTCCTTCAGCCGGCCGAAGTGATCGCTCGACATGACCGACGTGTTCCCCGTGACCGTCACGAACACGTCGCCCACCTCCGCCGCCCGGGCCATCGGCATCACTGGGAAGCCGTCCATCACGGCCTCGAGCGCGCGCATCGGCTCGACCTCGGTGACGATGACATGCGCCCCCATCCCCTTGGCGCGCGCCGCCACGCCGCGGCCACACATGCCGTAGCCCGCGACCACCAGAGTGCGTCCCGCGAGGAGCAGGTTCGTCGCGCGCAGGATGCCGTCGATCGTGGACTGGCCGGTGCCGTAGCGGTTGTCGAAGAGGTGCTTCGTGTCCGCGTCGTTGACGGCGATGACGGGGAACGCGAGCACCCGCTCCTTCTCCATCGCGCGGAGGCGGACCACACCCGTCGTCGTTTCCTCGGTCCCGCCGATGACGTCTCCGAGGAGGGCCTTGCGCTCGCCGTGGAGCTGCGAGATGAGGTCGGCGCCGTCGTCCATCGTGAGCTGGGGCCGCGTGGCGAGCACCGCTTCGATGTGCCGGTAGTAGCGCTGGTTGTCCTCGCCCTTATGGGCGTAGACGGGGATCTCGTAGACGTCCACGAGCGCCGCCGCCGTCTCGTCCTGGGTCGAGAGGGGGTTCGAGGCGCAGAGCGCGACTTGGGCGCCACCGGCCTTGAGCGTGAGCATCAGCACGGCCGTCTCGGTCGTCACGTGCAGGCACGCGCCGAGGCGGATCCCCTTCAGCGGCTGTTCCTTCGTGAACCGCTCGCGGATCTGGCGCAGGACCGGCATGGATTGCTCGGCCCACTCGATGCGCAGACGACCCGCCGCCGCCAGCGAGAGGTCTTTCACGTCGTGCGTTGCCATCGGATGCGTTCCTTTCGGGTGGACGGGACACGCGCGCGGGCGCCCGGCGACGTCCGACCGGACGCTCCCGGGGCCCGGGGAGCGGCCGCGGCCGCTACACTCCGGCGTCGTCGCGGAGGTCCTTCACCCGGTCCGTGCGCTCCCAGGTGAAGGCGGGCTCCGAGCGTCCGAAGTGGCCGTAGGCCGCCGTCTTCTGGTAGATCGGCCGGCGCAGGTCGAGGTACTTGATGATGCCCGCCGGCGTGAAGTCGAAGTGCCGGCGCACGAGCGCTTCGAGCGCGCTGTTCGCGATCTTCCCCGTGCCGAACGTTTCCACCATGATCGAGACGGGATCGGCTACGCCGATCGCGTACGCCACCTGGACCTGGGCGCGCTCCGCCAGACCCGCCGCGACCACGTTCTTCGCCACGTGGCGCGCCATGTAGCAGGCCGAGCGGTCCACCTTCGTCGGGTCCTTCCCGGAGAACGCGCCGCCGCCGTGCGGGCAGGAGCCGCCGTAGGTGTCCACGATGATCTTGCGTCCGGTGAGCCCGGTGTCCCCCATCGGACCGCCGGTCACGAACCGGCCCGTCGGATTCACGTGGAAGACGCACTTCTTCCGGTCGAGGAGCTCGGCGGGGATCGTCGGGACGATGACCTGCTCGATGAGCTCCGCGCGGAGCTGCTCCGTGGTCACGTCGGGGCTGTGCTGCGAGGAGATGACGACCGTCTCGACCGCGCGGGGTTTGCCGTCCACGTAGCGGATGGTGACCTGCGACTTGCCGTCGGGCCGGAGGTAGTCGAGCGCGCCCGACTTCCGGCGCTCGGCCAGGCGCATGACGAGCTTGTGGGCGAGCATGATGGGCAGCGGCATGAGCTCGGCCGTCTCCGTGCACGCGTAGCCGAACATGAGGCCTTGGTCGCCCGCGCCGAGCTTGTCGACCCCCATCGCGATGTCGCTCGACTGCTCGTCGATCGCCGCGATGACGCCGCACGTCTCGTGGTCGAACCCGTACTTCGCGCGGGTGTACCCGACCTGCCGGATGGTGTCCCGCGCGATGCGCGGAATGTCGACGTAGCAAGACGTGGTGATCTCGCCGGCGACGACCACGAGGCCCGTCGTCAGGAGGGATTCGCAGGCCACGCGCCCCGTCGGATCCTGGCTGATGATCGCGTCCAGGACCGCGTCGGAGATCTGGTCGGCGATCTTGTCGGGATGACCCTCGGTGACCGACTCCGACGTGAACAGGTACTCGTCACGCGCCATCGGCATCCTCCGCTTCGTCGTCGCCTCGCTCGAGACGATTCAAGGTGCGCTCACTGTAACACGGCCGCGCACGGGGCCTCAAGGCACCAGGGAAAGCCCTCAGACGAGGCGCCGCTTGACCTCGTCGAGGAGGGGCGTCGGCCAGGGATCCATCCCGCGCGCGAGGGCAAGATAGTAGCTCGTCCACATCCCGACGTAGACGAGCGACAGGAGGCGCGCCGGCCGCCCCACGCCGCGCGCCCGGCACTCGCTCACGCCGCCGGCGGCCGGCGCGGCGAGGTCGCGGAGCACGGCAAAGCGCCGCGCGATCTCCGGCGGCTCGCCGTCGTCGCGCAGGAGCGTCATGTGCAGCGTCTGCGCCGCGGGCGGCCGCCACGCCTCGATCTCGTTGTGGTTCATCTCCGGGAGCGCACCGGCGAGCGCCATGACCTTGGCGTTCTCCTCGAGGTCGGTCTTCCAGCGGTACGCGACGCCGGCTGTCGTCGGACCGCCATAGATCGCGGGCATGCGTCCGTCGAACGCCTGGGCCAGGCGCTTGGCCTCGTTGGCGGCCAGCGGGCGCTCCGGCCCGAGCTCCCCCGCCAAGACGTGCAGGACCTCGACGGCCTCGGCCAGCTCCGCGTCGCTCGCCACGGGCAGGCCGACCCGGGCGAGGATCCGCACCGTCGGCAGGAACAGGTACCCGAGGGCCATGCGGGGCATGAGGCCGGCCGGCAGCTTCACGAGCGGGAGCTGCCGCGTCAGCGCCAGCTGCGCCAGCCGCCCGCCCGACGTGAGCGCCGCCACGGCGGCTCCCCGCGCCAGGGCGGTCTCGACCGCCGAGAGCACCTCGGCGGTCTCACCGGAATAGGACGACGCGAGGACGAGCGCCTGCTTGGAGATCGCGGCCGGCAGGCCGTACCCGCGGTGGACGACCACCGGGACACCGAGGTGCTCGGCGGCGCACGCGGCGAGCAGATCGCCCCCCACGGCCGAGCCGCCCATGCCCGCGACGACGACGAGCGTGGGGCGCGCGCGGCGAACAGGCGGCTCGGGGACGAGCGCCAGCGCCTCCCGGCACTGGGTGGAGAAGGCCGCCAGGACCTCCCGCACGCGGTGCGGATCGCGCTCCTCGTAGAGCCGGGGCTCGTCGAGCGTCATCTGGGTCCCACCGTGAGCTCGACGCTCAGCTCCAGTCCCTCCCCCGGTGCCAACGCGACGGGCCACGCCAGGAGGAAGGCAGTGCCCTGGTAGATCCGCTCGAAGCCCGCCTCGGAGACCGAGACCGTTTGGACCGGCGCCCACGCGAGCTCCGCGGCCGGCCTCCACGCAAGGCACGCCGTGACGCCGATCCATTCGTCGACGAGCGACACGCTGGTCAGCCCTCGCGCACGGCCCGCGCTGCCGAGCGAGGGCCGATCCGGCAGCGTGAGATAGCGGCCCTCGGCGTCGCCGGCCGTCAGCGCCAGGTTCCACTGGACCGCGAAGCGTCCGTTGACGCCTCCGCTCTCGACCGAGCGAAGGCGATAGCGCGCCCCGAGGGACGCGCCCGCGACGGTCACGAGCTTCTCGACGCCGACGGGGCCAGGTGCCGCGCCCGCGCGCATGAGGGAGACTGCGACGCCGCCCTCGACCGCGCGCCCGGCGCAGTCGAGCCGTTCACCGAAGAGCCGCAGCCGCGCGCCCTCCCAGGGCGCCAAGGGGTCGAGCGGCGTCTCCGGGCCGTCGAACCAGGCCTCCAGGAGCGAGGCACGGCGCAGCTCGTCGTAGGCGAGGCTCGTCTCGAGCCCGGCCACCTTGGGCGCCGGGGCATCGTGGATCGTCCGGACCTGCGTCCCCTCGGGGGAACGCGAGGCGACGCGGACCTGGTCGTGATAGGCCTCCGGCCGCCGGGCGAGCACGTCGGCCACGTCGAGGGGAGCCGGCAGGTAGCCGATCTCCGTCACGGCGCCGCCGAGCTCCGGGTTGAGCGTCACGGCGAGGGCGCGCGTCCGGACGAAGACCTCCCGGCGGCCGTCGCCGTTGCCGTCCTCGCTCGACCACGCGGAGTCGGAGCCGCCCTGCGCCTCGGCGAGGCGCCGCTCGCAGTCCAGGAGCGCGCTCTTCACCGCGCGGCGCAGGTGTGGCAGGTAGCAGCCCCCGAAGACGCCGTGCCAGTAGGCGTCGTTCGCCTGCCCGCGCCAGAGCGCCTCGCGCGCGGCGAGCAGGCGCGCGTCGCCGGGTGTCGCCGCCAGGGCGGCGTGGACCTCGCGCGAGAGCCTCAGCATCTTCCAGTAGGTGTCGGCGACCTCCGGGTACTTCACGAGAAAGCTCCGCCAGAAGCCGCCCCGCAGGAGCGCCGTGAACCGCTCACCGTCGGGAAGCGCAGCAAGCGCGTGCTTGGCCCGCTCGAGGAGCTGGCCCGCGTCAGGGGGCAGCGCCCACTCCCCCATCTCTCGATAGGACGCCGTCGGCAGGTAGACGCGGCCGGTCGCCGGCATGCGGTCGCACACCTCCCCCAGCGTCGCGAGCTCGAGCCATTCGGTCGCCAGGAGCCGGTCGAAGAACCGGTCGAGCCAGCCCTTCTCGAAGACGTGCGCGTGGGTGCCCGGCCAGGCGCCGAACTTCTCGCCGTCGTCCACCATCGTGACCGCGGGCACGCGGCCGCGCCTCTCCGCCAGGTGCTCCAGCACCGCCTCGACCTCGGCGAACGGGATCAGGTAGCGGAGCCGCTGGCTGATCGGAAACACGCGCACGACCGCGCCCTGCTCCTCGGTCAGGTAGTAGCCGCCGAGCGCGTCGACGTCGAGCCCCGTCTGCGCGAAGTGGCTGTCGTCGAGCAGGACGTACTCGACGCCGGCGTCGGCCAGGATCCGCGGCAGGTGCGGCTCCCACACGCGCTCGGCGAGCCACATGCCGCGCGGGCGGACCCCGAAGTGCGTCTTGAGGAACGCGCTCAGCCGCTCGATCTGGCCGCGCTTGTCGGGGTCGGGTAGGGTCGCGAGGATGGGCTCGTAGAAGCCGCCGGTGAGCAGCTCGACCTGGCCGCGGGCCGCCAGGGCGCCGAGCAGATCGAAGCTCCCGGGCGCGTGCGCGCGAAGCCACTCGAGGAGGCTGCCCGTGCAGTGCACGGAGAGCCGGACCTCGGGGCGGGCGTGGAGCCGATCGAGGAAGGGCCGGTACGCGCGCTCCGTTGCGTCGACCAGGACGTGGTCGAAGTTCCCGATCGGCTGGTGGTCATGCACGCCGAAGCAGAAGCAGAGCCGCTCGCGCCCCACGGCCCGCTACTCGCGCTCCAGATCCCGGTGCACCACGCTCGGCGCATAGCCCAGGTCGTCGAGGAACCGCTTCAGCTCCTCTGCGAGCGTCACCGACCGGTGGCGGCCGCCGGTGCAGCCGATCGCCACGGTGAGGTAGGCCTTGCCCTCACGCTCGTAGCGCGGCAGCAGGAACTTCATGAACGCCTTGAGGTGGTCGAGCATCTCCTGCGCCTCGGCGTCCTTCATGATGAACTCGCGCACGCGCCCGTCGCGCCCGTCGAGGGCGCGCAGCGCGGGAACGAAGTGCGGGTTCGGCAGGAAGCGGACGTCGAAGACGAGGTCGGCGTCGAAGGGGACGCCGTGCTTGAAGCCGAACGACACCAGCGACGTCGTGAGGCCGACGCGGGCCTTCGGCGCCACGTAGAGCTCGACGAGCCGTTCCTTGAGCGCGTGCACCGTGAGCCCCGAGGTGTCCACGATCCGGTCGGCGATCTCGCGCAGGTTCGACATCGCCTTCCGCTCCGTGCGGATGCCCTCGAGGACGTTCCCCTCCGCCGCGAGCGGGTGGCGGCGGCGCGTCTCGTGGTAGCGCCGGACCAGCGCCTCCTCGCTGGCCTCGAGGAAGAGCACCTCGACCGCGTGGCCGCGCGTCCGGAGCTCCCGGATCGCGTCGAGGAGGTGCGAGAGGTACTCGCCCTCGCGCACGTCCACGCCGAGGGCGACGCGGCGGCTCGTCTGGCCCGAGCGCGCGATCAGGTCGGCGAAGGTCGGGATCAGCGTCGTCGGCAGGTTGTCCACGCAGAAGAAGCCCATGTCCTCGAACGACTTGATCGCGTAGCTCTTCCCGGCGCCGCTCAGCCCGGTGATGACGACGAAGGAGAGCGGCTCGTCCATCACCGCTTGCGCGGCGCCAGCCTGCGTTGGTGCGACGGGAGGATGCCGAGCTCTTCGCGGTACTTCGCGACGGTCCGGCGGGCGATCGTGAGGCCGCGCCCCTTGAGGATCGCGGCCACCTCCTGATCGGACAGGGGCTTCGCGGCGTCCTCGTTCGCCAGGAGGTCCTGGATCATCTTCTTGACCGAGACGGAGGACACCATCTCCCCGTCGCCCGAGGCGATCCCGCTGTGGAAGAAGAACTTCAGCTCGAACAAGCCCTGCGGTGTCTCGACATATTTGTTGGTCGTCACGCGGCTGATCGTGGACTCGTGCATGCTGACGTCCTCGCCGACGTCGCGCAGCGAGAGCGGCCGCAGGTGCGCGAGCCCCTTGTCCAGGAAGTCGCGCTGGAACTTGACGATCGACGTGGTGACCTTGCGGAGCGTGCGCTGCCGCTGGTCCACCGACTTGATGAGCCAGAGCGCCGAGCGGAGCTTCTGGTCCACGTACTGCCGGGCGCCCTCGTCCTGGGAGTTGCGCAGCGAGCGGTAGAGTGAGCTCACGCGCAGGCGCGGGATCCCGTCCTCGTTGAGGACCACCGTGTAGTCGTTCCCGAGCTTGTAGACGAAGACGTCTGGCACGATGTACCGCGTGTCCGTGCCGCCGAAGCTCCGCCCGGGCTTCGGCTCGAGCCCCATGATCTCCTCGACCGACTCCATGATCCGGTCGAGCGGCCGCTTGAGCGCCCGGGCGATCTCGGGGTAACGGCGGCGGCTCAGGTCCTCGAAGTGCTGCTCGACGATCTCCTCCGAGATCGGGTCCACGGGTGGATTGGCCCGGAGCTGCAGGAGGAGGCATTCCTGGATGTTCCGCGCGCCCACGCCGATCGGGTCGAACTTCTGGACCACCTGGGTCAGGACGCGCTCGACCTCCTCCACGGTGTTCTGGCAGCGCGCGGCGACCTCGCCGAGCTCGGCGCGCAGGTAGCCGTCCTCGTCGATGTTGCCGATGATCTCCTCGCCGACCCGCCGGGCGCGCGGGTCCTCGAGCGCCAGCCGGAGCTGGTCCTCCAGGTGGTCGGCGAGCGACGACGTGGTCCGGACCATGTTCTCGAACGGCAGGTCCTCCCGGTCCTCCTGGGCGACGAGCGAGCGCTCCTCGCGGGCGTCGAACATGACCTCGAAGGGGTCGTAGGGCAGATCGTCCGTCTGCCGCTCGGCGACGGGAGGCTCCGTGGCGATCGGCTCGACGGTCGGGGTCGGCGGCGCGTCGGGCGTCGCGGACCCGTCCGGCGTGTCACTGTTCTCGGGCGGCGTCTCCTCGAGCAGCGGGTTCTCGAGGAGCTCCTTCTGGACGACCTCCTGGAGCTCGAGCGTGGAGAGCTGCAGGAGCTGGATCGCCTGCTGGAGCAGCGGGGTCATGATGACCCGCTGGCTCTGCTTCAGGGAGAGGCGCGCCTCCATAGCCATCGCTCGACGCTCCCCTGCCTAGAGGGCGAACCGCTCGCCGAGATAGATCTCGCGGGCGACAGGGTGGCTGGCGATTTCGGTGGCGGTGCCCGACACGAGGATCTTGCCGTCGTAGAGGATGTACGCCCGGTCGGTGATCGCGAGGGTCTCACGCACGTTGTGGTCGGTGATGAGGATGCCGATCCCGCGCTCGCGTAGGCGGCCGACGATCCCCTGGATGTCCGTGATCGCGATCGGGTCGATGCCGGTGAAGGGCTCGTCGAGGAGGAGGTACTGGGGCGACGTCACGAGGGCCCGCGTGATCTCGAGGCGCCGTCGCTCGCCGCCCGACAGCGTGTTCGCCGGATAGGGCGCGAGCGCCGTCAGGTCGAGCTCGGCCAGGAGCTGGCGCGCCCGCTCCCGGCGCTCGGCGCCGGAGAGGTCCAGCGTCTCGAGGATCGCCAGGAGATTCTCCTCCACGGTGAGCTTGCGGAACACGGAGGACTCCTGCGGCAGGTACCCGACCCCCAGCCGGCACCGCTGGTACATCGGCAACCGCGTGATCTCCGCACCCTCGAGGAAGATCTGCCCGCCGTCCGTCGGCAGAAGGCCGACCATCATGTAGAAGGACGTCGTCTTGCCCGCGCCGTTCGGCCCGAGCAAGCCCACGACCTCGCCGCGCTGGATGTCGAGCGACACGCTGTCCACGACCTTCCGGCTCTTGAACCACTTGACGAGTCCCTGCGCCACGAGCCCTTCCATCGCTCAGTCCAGGCCGCTCAGTTCCGGCACGGCTCGCTCGCGGTGCTCGGGGGGCCGCCCTTCTTGCTGTCCTCGCGCGGGTAGAAGACCGCCTTCACCCGCTCCTGCTGGGCGCCCTGGACGATCGAGCGGTCCTCCGAGAGGTAGATCGTGATCGTGTCGCCGCTGACGACGTTGTCGTCCTGCCAGACGCGCGCGTCGCCGACGAGGACGACGCGCTGCTCGAGCTCGTAGTACTCCGCGCGCTTGGCCGTGCCCGTGCGGCAGTCACGGGTGATGATGCGGACGCCGCCGGTGGAGATCGCGCGGACCACGCCGTCGCCCTTCTCGTCGAGATAGACCTCCATCCGATCGGCGTACTGGACGGCGTTGTCCTGGCGGGCGATGACGTTGCCAATGAAGACGACCAGGCTCTCCTTGCCGTAGCGCTCCATGCGGTCGGCGTCGACCGTGAGGGGCTGGCTGCGGTCGCCCTTCGCCGCCGCCCGGGGTTCGGCCGGGGCGCCCGCCGGCTGGGCTGCGGCACCTCCGCCCGAGAGCGCGAGCGCGGCAGCCAGCAGCGCCACGGCGAGCCGGCTCATCGGCCTGGCGCCTTCAGGAAGGTCGCGTGGACCCGCCCGGCCAGCGTTGTCATCTCGTCCCTCATTCTGACGTCGAGTGCGGTTCCGTCTGCCACCGTGCCGTCCCGGGTCATCTTGACGGGCGCATCGGTCCAAAGCCGCTTCTCGACCCCCTGCCATCGGAGCACGCTGGTCTCGAGCCGCAGCCCGTCGCTGGCCGTGAGGACCACGTTGCGCCGGAGCTCGACATTGCCCGTTTCCTGGAACAGGTCTCCCTCGTCGCCAACGATCGTCCAGGTGCGGTCACGCTCGAAGACCTGAACCAGCGCCGTGCGCCCCTCGCCCTCGAGCACCAGCGCCTGCGCCGCCTTGAGCCGCCACTTCACCCCCCCCGAGACCTCTTCGACTTCCGGTTCCTTGATCCGCAGATCGGCGCTCGCGGTGGCCGGCCCCAGCGACTCGACCTCGACCATCCGGCTCCGGACCACGAGCGTGACGGCCAGGATGACGACGAACAGAAGAACCGCGGCAAGGATGGCGCCGGCCACGCGGCGAACGTCACGAACTCCGGGCTGGCGTGATTTCACAGTCCGCTCACAATTCTCAGTCGGGTTGCCTGCGCGGTGCAATTTCGGTACCAGCAGCCTATCACAGGGCCTGGGAAACGGGGAAGTGAAAAGCCGGCGCTAGACGATCTTCGCTCGCAGGATGTCGTGCATGCGGACGAGGCCGATGGGACGATGCTCGCCGTCGACGATGACCAGGCTCGTGATCTGGTTCGTCTCCATCACCTCGAGCGCTTTGGCGGCGAGCTCGTCCGCCCGGATCAGCTTCGGCGCGCGCATCGCCAGCTGGCCCGCCCGCGACTCGGCACCGGGCTCGCCTGCGAGGTGAACACGCCGGAGGTCGCCGTCCGTGAAGACCCCGAGCAGGCGCCCCGCGGAGTCCACGACGGTGGTCATCTCGGCGATGACGTCCTTGAGGAGCGCGTCCTCCCGGACAACCGGGACCGCGTCCCCGGTGTGCATCAGATCGGCGACCCGGAAGAGCGCGCGCCAGCCGAGGGTGCCCCGGGGGTGGAGCGCCGCGTAGTCCTCAGGGCGGAGCCCGCGGAGCTCGAGCAGGACCATGGCGAGGGCGTCACCGGCGGCGAGCGCCGCGGTGGTGCTCGACGTCGGGGCCAGGTTCATCGGGCACGCCTCCTCGAGGACGCTCACGTCGAGCACCACCTCGCACTGGCGCGCGAGCCTGGAGACGGGGCTGCCGGTCAGGAGGACGATCGGGACACCGAGCCGCTTGAGGGGCGGCAAGATCGCGAGGACCTCATCCGTCTCGCCCGAGTTCGAGAGGGCCAGCACGACGTCGCCGCGGGCCACCATCCCGAGGTCGCCGTGGACGCCCTCGGCGGGATGCAGGAAGTGGGCGGGCGTGCCCGTCGAGGCGAGCGTCGCGGCGATCTTGCGGCCGACGTGCCCCGACTTCCCCATGCCGGTCACGATCACGCGGCCGGCGCAGCCGTGCAGGAGCTCGACCGCCCGGTCGAAGCTCGCGTCGAGCTTCGGGATGAGGCCGAGGATCGCCTCGGCTTCGAGGCGCAGCACGCGCTCCGCGAGCCGCCGGAGGTCGCGCCGGCTCACGTGCGGAGGGCCGCGTCGATGGCGCCGAGCTCCTGGAGGAGCCGCGGCAGGTCGTCGATGCGCAGCATGTTCGGTCCGTCGGAGAGCGGGCGACCGTCGGGCAGCGTGCGGTCCGGGTCCTCGTGCATCTCCATGAAGAGGGCGTCCACGCCGAAGGCGACCGCGGCGCGCGCGAGCGGCGGCACGTAGCGCCGCTCCCCGCCCGAACGGTCGCCGGCGCCGCCCGGCAGCTGGACCGCGTGCGTCGCGTCGAAGACCACCGGGAAGCCGAGCGCCCGCATGTCGGCGAGACCGCGCAGGTCGACCACCAGGTTATGGTAGCCGAACGACGTCCCGCGCTCCGTGAGGAGGATCCGGCGGTTGCCGACCGAGAGGATCTTGTCGACGACGTTCTTCATGTCGCCGGGGGCGAGGAACTGGCCCTTCTTCACGTTCACCGGCTTTCCCGTCCGGGCCGCCGCGACGACGAGGTCGGTCTGGCGGCAGAGGAACGCGGGGATCTGGATCACGTCGAGAACCTCGGCGGCGGGCTCGACCTCGGCGACCTGGTGGACGTCCGAGAGCACCGGGATCCCGAGCGTGGCGCGCACCTTTCGGAGGATGCGGAGTCCCTCGGTGAGGCCCGGCCCGCGGTAGCCCTGGAGGGAGGAGCGGTTGGCCTTGTCGTAGGACGACTTGTAGATGAACGGCACATGGCGCTCGGCGGCGATCGTCGCCAAGCGCTCGGCCGTCGTGAGCGCGTGCTTCTCGTTCTCGATGGCGCACGGGCCTCCGATCAGGACGAGCGACCCGCCGCCGCCGATCTGGATGCCGTCGACCTCGACGACGGCCGTCGCGGGCCCGCGTGAGCCCGGGGCACCCGCCGGCGGCGCCCGGCGGGGCCTGCCCTCACCCGATCGGCCCGTCTGGCTCATGCTCCCTGGTGCTCCAGGGCGGCCTTCACGAACCCGGCGAAGAGGGGGTGGGGATCCCACGGGCGCGAGCGGAACTCGGGATGGAACTGACCGGCCACGAAGTACGGGTGCTCGGGGACCTCGATGATCTCGACGAGCTGTTTTTCCGCCCAGACACCCGAGACCCGCAGCCCGTGCTTCTCGAGCTTCGCGAGGTAGTCGTTGTTGACCTCGTAGCGGTGGCGGTGGCGTTCCTGGATGATCCCCTGGCCGTAGAGGCGCGAGGCGAGGCTCCCCTCGCCCAGCACGATCGGATAGAGGCCGAGCCGCATCGTGCCGCCCTTGTCGGCGACGCCCCGTTGCTCGGGCAGGAGGTCGATCACCTTGTGCGCCGCCTCCGCGTCGAACTCGGCGGAGTTCGCGCCGGTGAGGCCGCAGACGTGGCGGGCGAACTCGATCACCGCGCACTGCATGCCGAGGCAGATGCCGAAGTACGGCACGCCCTGCTCGCGCGCGTACCGTACGGCCTCGATCTTCCCCTCGATGCCACGGTCGCCGAAGCCGCCGGGCACCAGGATGCCGTGGACGTCGGCGAAGTGGCGCGCGGCGCCCTCGCGCTCGACCTGCTCGGCGTCCACCCAGCGGACGTCCACGCGCGCCTCGTTCGTGATCCCGCCGTGGGCGAGGGCCTCGATGAGGCTCTTGTACGAGTCCTTGACCTCGATGTACTTCCCGACCACCGCC
>Ga0209474_10001811_pt1 | contig 20343 bp, 16 predicted proteins | sample GraSoiAngelo_145_FD_185902 | JGI IMG/M metagenome (GOLD analysis project Ga0209474, IMG submission 185902) | Grasslands soil microbial communities from the Angelo Coastal Reserve, California, USA - 14_1009_05_20cm (SPAdes) (version 2) | ecosystem: Environmental > Terrestrial > Soil > Grasslands... | reverse complement strand
GTTCTTTCCTTGTACTCTTGCTGAAAAGGCTGCTTCCACTCGTCGGCAATCTTCCGAATCTTGCTCAGCGGCTCGCCGCCCACCAATCCCGCGTGGTGGCAGTCGATGGTTCGAACGCCTGCCGTCTGCAATTGGTCTACGGCCGCCCGAATGGCGATCAAATCCGCATGCATCAACTCGATCAGCGTCCGGCGAAGCAAGAAATTGAACCGGATAAACGCAAGCAGGGCTGCCGGGTCGTAAAACATTCCGCCGGCCGATTCTTTTACTTTCCGGCCTTCCACGATGAAGCTGGTTTTCAGGATCTCCCTGAGGCTGCGGAACCCGCGCAACGAAGCGATCATTTTTTCCAATGGTGCGCACCAATCCAGGGGCGCGGGGTCCACATCCCCGAGCACGGGCTGCATCACTTGGGCCACGTCACCAAGCTCAATCTGCTTGTGATAAATCTTCGCCGGGGCGCACAAGGCGAAGTATTGCACCAGAAGAAAGTCAATTTTGTCCCGGTCCGGATTGCTCTTCTTGGGTTTCCGCAGGTGCCGGCGGATGAGCGCGCGCAGGCCTGTTTCGCTGGCGTTCAGCGTAGTCATCTGCAGGAGATGACGAAGCTGATGGGCCATCACTTCCTGGTCCATGGCGTCCAGCCATTCGTGTACCTGGTCGAAGAGCTCAATGTCGGGTTTCTCAGGGAGGTTCCGCTTGCTTTGAGGAAAGGGAATGTCGATTTCCGACTGCTTCGCAAGCGCCACGTAAATCGGGAAGACCTCGCGTGCCTCTTTCCATTGCGCAAGACGAGGGCTCTCCGCGCGTGCAGGCGCAGGGATATTCAGGGTTGTAGTCGTCTTGTTCACGGTCGTTTTATCACCCAGTCGCAGGGACCTTGCAAAAATCGCACGGCCACTGCTTTGCGTCCGTCGTGGTACTGCACGGCGTCGACGGTGGCCTCCGACTGAAAACCTTGCGGCCTCGCCTCAAGCCGTACCCGGTCGCCAAATTCCAGCGGCAGCGTCGAAAGAAAGATGGCGTGGTGCCCGCTGCTGAACTCGACGATCGTCGCTTCCCGCAAATTCGTGCTCCCGCCCCGGGGTGATGTCACTTGCACCGGGACGCGCACGGCGCTGGCTTGCGGGAAGAATCGCGCCAACTGCTCCGCGCAGCTTCTGTCATTGGCTACCAGTGCCGAACCGCCGGTTCTTCCCACTTCGCCTCACTGCTTTGCGCTTCGATGCGCCTGTCGCAACGCGCCTGGAGACACTTCTCGCTCCAGCAGGCGTAGACTTGCGCCAGCAAATGTGCACGCCGCCAGCCAAAGAATTTCAAAGATAATCGTTGGTGAAGGTGTAGAAACGGAAGGACTTAGGATTTCTCAGCAAAATTGGGAAGGCTCAAATGTCTCACCCTGAAACGACCCCGTCTCAGCAGTTAACGCCTACCCGTTCCTTGAAACCGCTTCTGAGACGGCTGAGCAGCTACGAAGGCTGCGACGGTTCGGCGTCTCCGCCTTCATCACCGCCTTTTAGTGGAATGTTGTAGCGTTTCAGCTTGCGATAAAGGGTGGCGCGGCTGATCCCTAGCATTTTTCCGGCAAGCGCTTTGTCTCCGTGAGCTTGCTCAAACACCCTAAGAATGGTGACACGCTCCATCTCGGCAAGCGCCGTTGTGGAAAGGGAACTTGCTTCTGCGGCGCGAGGAGTTCCGCCATCAGCCTGCTCGCTTCGGATTGCGGGCGGAAGGTCAGCGACGTCAATGGTTAGTCCGTCGCCCAATGTCACGGCGCGCGCGATGCAGTTTTCGAGTTCGCGCACATTCCCCGGCCAATCGTATTGCAGAAGGCTCTTCATCGCCGCCGGAGTTACGTGAATCTGCGATCCCTTTGCGTACCGATCAAGGAAATGATGCACCAGCACGGGGATATCGGAGCGGCGGTCCCGCAAGGGAGGGATGTGGACGGTCACCACATTCAACCGGAAATATAAATCCTTTCGAAACGTTCCGGCGCGGTAGGCTGCTTCCAGTTCTCGATTCGTCGCCGCGATGACCCGAACATCCACGGTCTCCCGCTCATTGCTGCCCACGGGGCGAACCTCTTTTTCTTGCAGCACGCGCAGCAGCTTGGCCTGCATTTCCAAGGGAAGCTCGCCAATTTCGTCCAGGAAGATGGTGCCCCCGTTGGCGGCCTGAAAGAGACCTGCCTTGGACTTGGTCGCGCCTGTGAACGCGCCCTTCTCGTACCCGAAAAGCTCGCTTTCCATCAGGGTGGGGACGAGCGAGCCGCAATCCACCGCCACGAACGGCGTTTGCGCCATCGAACCTCGAAAATGAATCGCCCGCGCCACGAGCTCTTTCCCGGTTCCGCTCTCGCCTGAAACCAGCACCGGCGTCCGTGTATCTTTAAGCCGCGAAATCATACGCATCACATCCTGAATGTGTGCGGACGTGCCGATAATGCCGTCGAGCTTGTCTTCCGCAGTCACGCGCTCGCGCAGAAACTCATTTTCTGTGACCAGGTGAACTTTTTCCGCCATGCGCTGCAACAGCAGCCGCATCTTCTCCACGCGGAACGGTTTCTCGATGTAGTCGTACGCCCCCAGCTTCATCGCATCCACAGCCGACTCGATGGAACCGTGCCCGGTCATGATGGCGATTTCGGTATGCGGCAGCAGTCTTTTTGTTTGCTTCAGCAATTCAACGCCGGACATCGCAGGCAGCTTCAAGTCTGTGAGGATGAGGTCCGGCGCATCGCTTTCCAGCCGCCCCAGCGCGGCTTCGGCGCTCTCCGCTTCCATACAAACGTATCCCAGTGTATTGCCGATGGTCATGCACAACCGGCGGATGCTCTGCTCGTCATCCACAACCAGCAACCGTGTTTTCATCTCTTCGCTCATGGTTTTCCGAAAGTTTTCTCCACCATCGCGATCAATTGCTGCACGCGAAAAGGCTTTTCGATGCAGGGCGTACCGCTTTTTGCAAGAAATGTCTGCGTCTCGCTGTTTGCCGTATCGCCGCTGATCAAAATGATTCGCGATTTCAATTCCGGCCGGTTCTTCTGAATCCACTCGTGCACATCGGCCCCGTTTACCGCGCCGGGCATTCGAATGTCGGAGATTACCCCCGCGTACCGCCCGCTCGAAAGCTGCTTCAGTCCCTCCTCACCGGAAGAGGCGTCCACCACTGTGTACCCACGCCGCTGCAGCGCCGCACGCAGAAACGCAATCACCGAAGGCTCATCCTCAATCAGCAAAATGGGCCGCTTCGCGGAGACTGCCGGCTGCGCGCTCATCGCCCAGCCTCCTTGGCAGCCGCCGCAGCCAAGGCGCTCTCCGTTGCTACCGGAATCCGCACCGCAAACGTGCTTCCCAAACCGTCTTCATTGTTCCAGCACTGAATCTCTCCACCGTGCGCGCGCACAATCCCGTAGCAAATACTCAGCCCCAACCCGGTGCCCTTGCCCGCCTGTTTCGTGGTATAAAACGGATCGAAAATCCTCTGCGTGTCCGTGATCCCCGTGCCGTTGTCGGTGATCGCCACTTCAATCATTTCGCCTTGACGCTGCGTCCGAATCTTGATGCTGCCGCGCCGCCCGGACTCCTGCACTGCGTCGTAAGCGTTGTTCAGAATGTTGAGGAATACTTGCTGCATTTGTTGTACGTCGCCCAAAGCCGGTGGAAGCCCTTCCTCAAACTCCTCCGTCACTTCCACGCCGTGGCTCGCGAAATCGTAGCTTCGCAGTTTGATGGTCTGCCGCAAAACGCCGTGGACTTGCACCAATTCACGCTGTACCGGCCGCTGCCGCGCAAAGCTCAGCAAATCCTGCACAATGTCTTTCGTGCGCTGGGTTTCCTGCAGGATAATCTTCAGATCCTCTTGTGCAGACGCCGGCACATCCGGATTCTCCAATAGGAGATCCGTAAACCCTAGAATCGCCGCCAGAGGATTGTTCACTTCATGCGCTACGCCGGAAACCAGTCGCCCGATGGTGGCCATTTTTTCGCTGTGCGCCAGCTTCGCTTGCAGCAGCACGGCATCGGTAATGTCGGTCATCACCACCACGACGCTGTTCACCGTGTTTTGTTCGTCGCGCATCGGGCTCAGGCTGATCGAAAAATGGCCCATCGAGCCGTCGCTTCGTTTTGCGCGCAATTCCAGGTTTTCCACCTGGTGCCCGTGCGCCGTGGTCTCCAGCGCCGCTTCGAAATCTGCGCGATGCGAGGTCTCCACCCAGTCCACCAACCGGTGCCCGATCAATTCGCTCTCCTGATAGCCCGCTTCGTAGCAGCGGCGGTTCGCGTAACTGATCAGTCCGGCCGTATCGAGCACCAGGATCATGCTCTGCGTGGTGTTCAGGATTTTCTGGTTGAAGTCTCGTTCGCGTTGCAGTTGCGCCTGAAAGGATTTTTGCTCCGTGACGTCCAGCATCAGCCCGCGGATTTGCACGATGCGCCCCCGTGCGTCGTGCACGGCGGTGATATTTTGCAGCGTATGCAGCCGCGTTCCATCCTTCCGGCGCAGCGTTTCCTCGTAATTGCGCAAAACGCCTTTCTCCGCCAGCGCGGCAAGGAATTTCTCGCGCGCTTCCGGAGCCGGATAGAGGTGGGGGCTTACGTCCGAACGAAGCAATTCTTCCCGCGATGCGTAGCCCAGCATTCGTACCATCGCATCGTTTACGTCCAAAAAGCGCCCTTCCGGCGTAGCAAAAAATAGGCCTTCCTGAATGCTGTCAAATAACTCGCGGTAACGCCGCTCCGCTTCGCGCCGGTCGGTAATGTCCTTCAGGACATGAATCGTTCTCGAATCGTCGTCCGTCGCCCCCGGAGTGCGCGATGTGGAAATCAGAAAGACCCGGTCCGCCGAGGCAGCCACATATTCTTCGTGCTTGCGTTGGGTGTCGCGGCAGAAAGGGCAGGGAAGGTCGCTTCCTGCTTCCGCGATCTGCCGCAGGCTGCTCATCGCCTCTCCCACCAGGGCAACTGGCGGAACTCCCAGGTATGAAGCCAGCGACCGGTTCGTCCTTGCAATTCTCCAGGAGCGGTCGTGCACCACGATATAATCGCTAATCGCGTCAATGTCTTCCACCCATTGCCGCTTCGACCTCTCGAGTTGCGAGAACCTCTGAAAGTTTTCCAGCGAAAGCGCCGCATGGCTCGCCAGCGCTCGCAGCAGCCGCTTTTCCTCCGCCGCCAGAGTTTTCCTTTTCCTGAATAAACAAAGCGTTCCCAGTTTTTCTTTGTTGCTCGAAGCGATTCGAACGAAAACGGCGGTCTCAGGCTCTTCCGCGCTATCCAAACTTGCAGCGATTTCTTTTGGCAACGCGCGCGTTTCCATCTCGTTGCGGATTTCTCGCGCGTTCGAGAGCAGCCACTCGGCTGCGAATGGAGATGTCGGACCTCGTTTTCCCGGCATCTCATGAAATTCAGTGTCTCGGCCCTTGTACACCACCACCGCGCCCCAACTTGCATCCAGCATGCGGGTTGCGCGTAACGCAAATTGTTCAAGGAAACCTGAAAGGTGCCGGGATTGCGCGGCCTCGACCGCAAGATCCATCAGCTCGTCCGCGTGGCGGGCAGCCGCCGAACGCGGGTTTGCCTTTTTGGTAAGCGGAGAAGGAGTGCGTCCTCGTGATCGTGTAGCTTTCTCGCCGTTCATGGACAAGAGGGAAATACGTGCGTCTCAATTTGCGAGTAGATTGAAATCCCTGGCGTCCAACCTACCTGCTAGTCTCATTCTGAGTCAATGACCGCGTCGTACCTTGTTGCGAATCTGCCTACGGTTCCAATTCGGATGGTCCTTCGCCCTCGTCTCAGCCTGAGACCTTCCCCCTGCGTGTTTTGGGTTTCTGAGACAAGTGGAGGGTTTCCCGCCTTCTGACATTTTCATCCTGCTTCACGCTAACTTTCTATTTTTCTGTCGCTTATGGCCTCTTTCGAGTCTTGGACAAGGCTTCTTTTTAATGACGAAGACGTGGCATCCGACGTGCCTTTCTCTTGCTGGGGTATTTCTATCCTCAAAGGGGATGTGTCGAATGAGATTTTGCAAATGGAAGAGGTTTGCCGCCGCCACAGGTGCGCTGGTCATTCTTTCAGGCGTTTCGTTTGCCCAGTCTGGTTTGACGGACGAATCCAGGCGCAAGGTGAAGACCAGAGTTTCCCCAGTCTACCCGGAGCTCGCTCGGCGCATGAACGTCGCGGGCAAGGTGAAGATCGAGGTGGTCATTAGTCCCGATGGCCGCGTTAAAACCACGCGCGTTGTTGGCGGGCATCCCTTGCTCGTGCAGGCGTGCCAGGACGCGGTGAAGGAGTGGAAGTTCGCGCCGGCGCCGGAAGAGACCACGCAGATCGTGGAATTCGAATTTCGCGCCGCCGACTAGTGCGCGCAAAAGTTTTTGAGCAGACGCGGTCCAGGCTGCGCTGTTGAGGGGAGCGGAGGCATTTCGCAATGACGATTGGAAAGAAGCTTTACGCAGGTTTCGGCCTGATTTTGGCCATTTTCTGTGTCCTCATGATGGTGAATGTCATTAGCGGTCTCGTGGCGAAATCGGCGCGCAACAATGCCGGTATGGCCCTCGACAGCAAGACCACCATCGAGGCTGTGCGCAATCAGATCATGCTGAACCGCCTCAACATGAACAACTTCCTCCTGAGTGGCGATCCGCGCGACGAGGAGAAGGTCAATAAGGGTCTCACCGATATGGCCGACCTCATCAAGCGCGGCGAAGCCCAGGCCAGCAGTGATGGCGTCCACACCGCGCTCATTCAAGTGGAAAGCACCGAAGCGAGTTGGGCGGACAATTTCGCGAAGCCTTTGATTGCCAAGCGTCATCAAGTGGACTCCGGCGACGCCACTGTTTCTGACCTGCAGATTTTTTATCTCCAGAAGGATCCTTCCTCCTGGTTGGCCAAGTCTTCTTCCGTTCTCGATCAAACCAACGAGGAAATCTCCAAGTTCAAGGACCAAACCACGAAGTCCGCGGATACTGCCAGCAACGTCAGCCTTTTCCTGACCATTGTGGGCACTTTGATCGCGCTCGTGGCCGGGGTGTTGATCGCTTTTTATACCGCGCGCTCCATCAGCGAGCCTTTGAAGCACCTCATGACAGTCACTCGTGAAATTGGTGACTCCGGCGACCTCGACCAGAACATTGATATCCATCGGAACGACGAAATCGGCGCTTTGGCAACGACCTTCAACAACATGGTGGCCTACCTCAAGGAAATGGCCAGCGTTTCCATGGCCGTTGCCGAAGGCGACCTGACGGTGGAAGTGGTTCCGCGCTCCAAACGCGACACGCTCGGCAACGCTTTCGTGCGCATGTCCCACGGTTTGCAGCAGCTTGTGCGCACCACGCGCGATTCGGCGGGGCAAGTTTCGGCCGGATCGAATCAGGTGGCGGGAGCTGCCGACGAGTCCGCAAAAGTTAGTGTCCAGGCTTCTTCGGCGATTGAGGAAGTCACCAGCACTATGCACGAGATGAGCATTAACGTGCAAAACGTGGTGAAGAACACCCAAATCCAAGCTTCGAGCGTCGCGGAAACCTCCGCCTCCATCGATCAGATGGTCACCTCGATTCAGCGCGTTGCCGATACTGCGAAAGTTTTGCTCGACATCGCCAACCGCTCGCGCGAGGAAGTCGTCACCGGTATCCAGACCATGGAAAAGGCCACCGACGGCCTCAACCGCACCAACCAGGCGATTCAATCTTCCGCTGAAATCATCAACATTCTCGGCCACCGCGCCGACGACATCGGCAAAATTATCGAAGTCATTGATGATCTTGCCGAGCAAACCAACCTGCTGGCGCTCAACGCGGCCATCGAGGCGGCGCGCGCGGGCGAGCACGGCCTGGGCTTTGCGGTAGTTGCCGACGAAGTTCGCAAACTCGCGGAAAAGTCCACGCAATCCACCAAGGAAATCGCCGACCTCATCCAGAGCATTCAGCGCGAAGCTCGCCAGGCCGTTGAAAACATGGACCGCAGTACACGCATTGTCGAGGAAGGCCTGAACCTCGGAAACGAACTCGGTTCCGCGCTCCACAAGATTTCGAACGTGGTCACCGAAGTCTACAAATTCTCCCAGGAAATCGGCGCCGCCACCAACGAGCAGTCTGTTGGCTCAGCCCAAATCGCCAAGGCCACCAGCCGCCTCACCGAGATCACGCAGGAAATCAATTCCGCGGTCGAAGAGCAGGCTTCCGGTGCGCAGGCCGTCGTTCGCGCCATGGACAAGATGCGCGAACTGGTTCAGCAGTCCGCCTCCAGCTCGACCGAACTTTCCGCCGCCGCTGAACAAATGTTAAAGCTCTCGCGCAATTTGCTCGACGCAATGGATCGTTTTGTGCTCGACCGCGCCGCCCAGCAGCGCGCGCGCCGGGGTGAGCAGGGTGGCAAGCGCCGCGGCTCGGAAGAAGATCGCGACCAGGAACTCGAATATGCCGAGCTGGCGCGTTCCTAGGAGCCCGGAGACTCTTTGATGGAAAAGGACCTTCAAGTCGTCGGTTTCCGCATCGGTAACGAAACGTACGGCGTACGTATCGCCTCCGTGCGCGAAATCGTCCGCGTTCCGGAAATAACTTCTGTCCCCAGCGCACCGGACCTGATCGAAGGCGTGATCAATCTTCGCGGGAAAATCATCCCCGTGATGGACTTGCGCAAGCGCTTCGGCCAGGCCGAGATTCAACCCGACAAAAAAAACCGCATTCTTGTCGTTGAGCTGGATAACAAGCTTGTCGGCTTAATTGTCAACGCCGCCTCCGAGGTGCTGAAAATTCCTCCCTCGGATATCGAAGCTCCCGGAACCGTTTTTGCCGAAGGCGAATCCGGTTACGTTACGGGCGTCGGCAAACTCAAAGGCCGCCTGATCATCCTTTTGGACATTTCCAAGCTCCTGCAGCGTCCCGAATACAAACGCCTCGAGGAGGTCGCCGAACCCGCCGCTTCCGTCAGGTAGTCCCCTTCGTCTTGACGGTCCGTCGTTCACGCACGCCATGGGAACTCTCACCACTGCCCAGATTCAGCTAACCGAAGCGGAATTGAAGCTCTTGCAGACGTTGGTTTACCAGGAATGCGGCATGTACTTTGACGAACGCCGCTCGCATTTCCTGAAAGACCGCCTCCAGCGCCGCCTCAAAGCCTGCCAGCTTGATTCCTTTTATTCGTACTACAGGCTGCTGACCAGCAGGGAAGGCCGCGCTGAGCTGGCGCTTCTGCTCGAAAACCTCACCGTCAACGAGACCAGTTTCTTTCGCAATAAGCCGCAGTTGGAGCTTCTCCAGAAATCCGTCCTTGAGGATCTCCTTCGCCGCAAGCAAGAGCGCCGCGATTACGCGCTCCGCGTCTGGAGCGCTGGTTGCTCCTCCGGCCAGGAGCCTTACACCGTCGCCATTTTGATTTGCGATGCCCTGGCTTACTACTACCTGCGCAATCCGCTTCCGTTTGAGATGCCGTCGCCGAAGCCGCTGATTCCTCCGCCCTGGAAAGTCGAAATCGTGGCCTCGGACATCAGCTACGCCAGTCTTCGCATTGGACAGGAAGGGCTCTACACCGAGCAGCAGATGGAGCCTGTCGACTACACCTGCCGCCTGCGCTATTTCGAAAAGTCCGGCGACAAGTACACGGTAAAGCCATCGTTGAAGCAACTGATCCAGTTTGACTTTCACAACCTCAAAACCGAGTTCTTGCCGCGCCGCAACGACATCATCCTTTGCCGCAACGTCATGATTTATTTCGACGAAGCGGAGCAGAAGCGTCTTATTGAAAAGTTCTGGCACTGCTTGAACCCCGGCGGCTACCTCTTCGTCGGCCATGCCGAGAGCCTGTTCGGCCTCACTCAGAAATTCCGCATGATTCACCAAAACAATGGCACCGCTTATCAACGGATCGAGGCCGCCACGTGAGCCGCCAGTCCGACGATCGCAACAACGAGCTGCGCGCTCTCTTCTTTGAAAGCGCCGCGGAACTGTTGCAGGGGCTCAACGAAGCCGGGCTGGAACTCGAGGCGCGTCCTTCCGACGAGGAAGTCATTCGCCGCGTTCGCCGCATTGTGCACACGCTTAAGGGCGATTCGGCGGCTTGCGGGCTTAACAAACTCAGCGAACTCGCGCACGAACTCGAAGACGTCCTCACGCCGCAAGTGGCTGGCGCCCACGGCGCGGATCTTCCCGAAGTCGTGCTCACCGCCGCCGATAGCTTTGCCGCGATGCTTGCCGCTTATCAGAAGGACGCGAAGCTGCCGTCCGTGGATGCCCTTCATAAAATAATCCGGCGTCTGCTGCGAGCGCCGGAGAGCGTTGCGAATGCCGCGTCTGAAGTGACACTAGCGCCTGAGCGGTTTGCCTGGACGGAATACGAACAGCTCATGATTTCCGAGGCCGTCCACCGCGGCGATTCGGTTTACAACGTCGCTCTTCGCATTGATCCGAACAGCCTCATGCGCGCCGCGGCATTTCAGCTCATTCGCAACGTTCTTCACGGAAGCGGCACCGTCATAGCCCTGCGCCCGGAAGACAATGTGGCGGCCGCGAATGTCGAACTCGTGGAAGCTGCGCTTGCCAGCACGCAATCCGAGGAAAAGCTGTTCCACCGTTGCCGGATTCCTTCGATTGTCTCCGAAGTCCGCATCGAAAAAATCACTGCTTCGCAAATGCCCGAGCATGAACTGCTTGGCGATTTGCTGGAAGCCCAGGCAGCGCAAGCGGCCGCAGGTTCCGTGGAAGGAATTGAGGGCGACCGCACTCCCAGAGCGCCGGCTCCGGGCTCCGCTGCCGTCGCCGTTGCCGAGAGCACTCTTCGTGTGGACGCCACGCGCATTGACGCGGTCATGAACTTGGTCGGCGAACTGATCATCGGCAAGTCCATGCTGCACCGCACCCTCACCGAATTCGACAAGCAGCATGCCCGCGATCCCGTGCGCGCCAAGCTTGCCGACGCCCTGGCTTTTCAGGCGCGCATTCTCGATGAACTGCACAAGTGTGTTTTGAAGATTCGCATGGTTCCCGTCGAGCAGCTTTTCCGCCGCTTTCCGCGCATCGTTCGCGATGTCGCCAAACAGTGCGGCAAAGACGTCGCTCTCGAACTCTCTGGGCAGAACACCGACCTCGATAAGGGCATTCTTGACTCGCTTGCCGAGCCTCTAATGCACCTCGTTCGCAACGCCGTAGATCACGGTGTGGGCTCGGCCGAGGAACGCCTGGCTGCCGGAAAGCCCGCGCGCGGGACCGTTTATCTCAATGCCTATCATCAAGGCACTCAAGTCGTCATCGAAGTCCGCGACGATGGCCGCGGCATCGACCTTGCTCTTCTTCGGGCTCGCGCTGTGGAAAAGGGCATCATCAAAGCGGAAGAAGCGCAGCGCCTCAGCGAACAGGACGCTCTCAATCTCATTTTCGAATCCGGCTTTAGCACCGCCGCCGAAGTCACCGAAGTCTCCGGGCGCGGCATCGGCATGGACGTGGTCCGCACGGTGATGGACCGGCTCAAGGGAACCATTCACGTTAGCTCGCAAAAAGGGCGCGGCACCACGTTTCAGCTCCGCGTGCCGCTGACTCTCGCCAGCATTCAAACGCTGCTTTTCCGCGTCGGCGGCCGCCTCTTTGCCGTTCCTCTTTCCTCGGTCGTCGAAATCACGCGCATCACCGGCCACGAAATTCACAAAGTGGATCAGCGCGAAGTTCTTCGCCTCCGCGAACAAATCCTTACGCTCGTGCGCCTGAATCACCTTAGCCGCTTGCGCAGCATCGATTCGCAGCCCGAAAAGAAAAAGAATTTCGTCATCGTCATCGGCGCCGCCGAAAAGCGTTTCGGCCTGGTCGTGGACAGTCTCGTCGGTGAAGAGGAGTTGGTCATCAAGGCGCTGCCCGGTGAAATTGTATCGAGCGATCTCGTCAGCGGCGCCTCCATCCTTGGCGATGGCACCGTGGTTTTGATCCTCAACGTTCCGTCCATTGTTTCGCGCCTCTCTCGCGCCACGCCCCTCGGAGCCATCGCATGAGCGAACGCATCCGAGTCCTTGTTGTGGACGATTCCGCGCTCATGCGGAAACTCATTCCCGCGATCCTTGCCCGCGACTCCTCCATCGAAGTTGTTGGCACGGCCATGGACGGCGCCTTCGCGCTGAAAAAAATCGAAGAGCTGCAGCCCGACGTCGTCACGCTCGATTTGGAAATGCCTCGTATGGACGGCATGGAAATGCTGCGCCTCATCATGAAGCGCGCGCCGTTGCCCATCATTCTGTTCAGCACGCATTCGAAAGAAGGCGGCTACGCCACCCTGAAAGCTCTGGCTCTCGGCGCGGTCGATTTTCTACAGAAACCGAAAGATGCTGCCATCGGCCACCTCGAGGAAATCGCCGACCAGCTCATCGCCAAGATTAAACTGGCAAAACGCGCCGGGAAGCGCAAACTGCCTCCTGTCATCGTCATTGAAGAATTGTCCCGAGTCACCAAAGGCGCGCGCCCCACTCTTCCGCCGCGACGTGTGATCGCTATTGGAATCTCTACCGGGGGCCCCAACGCGCTCCAGTACATGCTGTCGCAGATTCCCGGCGATTTTCTTTCCACCTTCGTCGTTGTCCAGCACATGCCGGAGGGCTTCACGGAAATGTTCGCAAAGCGCCTCGACGAGTGCTGCTCGCTCGAAGTGCACGAGGCGCGCTCTGGCGATCTGCTCGTTGCTGGCCGCGTCCTGATTTGTCCCGGCAACCGCCACATGATGGTGCGGCGCATGCCGCGCGGAGACATGGTGGTTCTCTCGGACGGCCCGCCCGTCAACGGCCATCGTCCTTCCGCGGACGTGCTCTTCCACTCCGTTGCCCAGGAGTTTGGCCTTATGGCCGTGGGCGTCTTGATGACCGGAATGGGCGAAGACGGCGCCGAAGGTCTTGGAGCCATCAAATCCGCGGGTGGCATGACCATCGCGCAGAGCGAAGAAAGTTGTGTAGTCAGCGGCATGCCGCGCGCCGCCATCCTGAAAGGCTACGCCAACAAAGTGATTTCGCTCGAAGGCTTGGGAACGTTCTTGGCGAATCACTATGGAGCCGACAAGGATCTTGGGGAGAAAGTCACGAAAGACGAAAAGACCAGGAAGCCAGAGAAATCAGACAAGATCGACCAACAGGAAAAAACCGAAAGGTCACCCGTACCGTCCCATCGCTCGTGAAAACGCGCGCTGAGGCAAGGAGAAGGCCATGAAACAATTCGCCGCGCTATTGAGAAAAGACCATCAACCCGTCCGCTACCTTGTGGTGGACGACTCCGTCTTCGCGCGCAAGAACCTCATCAAGATGATCGAAATGTTCGGCGGCGAGCTGGCCGGGGAAGCCGGCGATGGCCTTACCGCCATTGCCGAATTCAACCGCATCAAGCCCGACATCGTGCTCATGGACATCACCATGCCGCAGATGGAAGGCATCGAAGCGGTCGAGCGCATCGTGCGCCAGCATTCTGACGCGCGCATCATCATGGTCTCTTCCGTGGGATACCAGGAAAACATCCTCGCCGCCCTCCAAAAGGGCGCGAAGCACTTCGTGCAGAAGCCGGTCAAGCCCGAAGTGTTGTACGAAATTTTGCGGTATGTGCTCAGCGACGATCCGAACGCCTCGGGCGCGCCCACCGCGTTGGTAGGGGAGAGCCGCTCATGAGAATGGAACTGATCCAGCCGTTTATCAATGCGGCGGACGCGGTTTTTGCCGAGTCCTTACAAGGGCCCACGAAAATCATCGACGTTGAGATGGACGAAAACGCCTACCGCCGCAAGGGCGTGGCCGCGCTCATCAGCATCAAAGGCGACATTGAAGGCCGCGTGATTCTCGACATTTCGCCCGAAGTTGCCGTGAAGGTCGCCAGCGTCCTCGCAGGCACTCCCATAGAAGCCAGCGAGCAAGTCGTGCGCGAAACCGTTTGCGAGCTCGCCAACATGGTCATCGGCAATTCCGTCACGCTGCTCAACGACCAGGGCTTTCATTTCAAAGTGTTTCCGCCCGAAGTGCACATGAACGAATCCGGCCTTGCCGGCAGCGCGGACACCGAAGCGCTTGTCATTTGCATTGAGACGCCCTGCGGCGACATTTTCCTCAACATCGCCATGCGCTATCTCCACCGCCGCCGCTCCGAACGCACCGCCGTCCCCGCCCTGGATTGAATTCGTAGGGGCACGATATATCGTGCCCTACTTCTAGTGACCCTGCCTTTCGCGTAGAGGCGGCCTTCTGGCCATCCCTCTTGGTCGGCTACCGCGCACCCCACGACCTTCCCATGCCTTGTTATATAGAGGCGGCGTTCGCTTCGGTGGCGTTACTGCCCTTGCACCCGTCAATTGTCTGAAGAACTCCCGTCCTTTCAATGCGTTCCGGTTCCATTCGAATGATGTCGAAGTGATATAGTGGCTTGACAAGAAACAGTTTCCGCGCTAGGATTCTATGTGACTCGAAACCTCCAGCCCCATCCGCTACCTAAGTCTCACGTTTTGCGTAATTTCCATCTGCCTTGGTTCTCTCTACCTCGATCTTCGAGGGGCGCGTCCCCGACCGGGTTGGGGCGAGCGGGAATTCTTCTCCCTTCCGCGAATCACAAGTCACCAGTCACGCGAATTACCAGTCACGAATCGCTAAGTCCAGTGTTTGCCACAGATCCGCGAAATCCGCCGCTAACCCCAATCATTGCCACACTTCCAAAAACGCCCTCTCGCAAGTCCTTTGTTTGCCACAGATACAAGCCCCCCACCCCCCCACCCACCAAGGGGTACGCGCAAGACCCATCGCGCGGGCGGTAGGCAAGGTCAGTTTTCGGCGACGTTGGCGGGTAGCTGGACGCGCAGATGGAACACGGGAGAGAGGAAGAAAGAGTCCTCTGTGGGCAAGAGAAACGAGCGGTCACGATCCAGCTCGATGACCAGGGAAACGCCGCCGCCGGGCGTGACGTACAGTTCGTGCCCCGGCGCGTCGTCGAGCGCGATGCGCAAATCAGTTCGCGAAAGCGGCAAGGCCAAACGTGAGACGCGCCCGTCGGAAAAGACCGCGCAGTGTGGCGTGCCCGTAACGCAGCGGCCGCCTTCCAGAGCCGGTTCTCCGGCGAGCGGGCTGGCGAGGCGCAGGCGAATCTGGCGGTACGCGCCGGATGGCAGCCAAGCATCGGGAAACGGCGCCGAGGAGGCGTTTTCGTGCGGGTCCGCCAGCAAATCCAGTTGGAGAGGGTGTTGCTGAAGCGAAGTGGCAAGCGGCTGCCAGCCGGGCGTGTCGTCTACTGCCAGGAGACTGGAATGAGCGTCGACACTGGCGACGGTGACAAACAGATGCGTGACGCGGGGCCGCAGTGGCGGCGCGACCGTGCCGGGCGTGGAAGCGGTTCCCGAGGACGCGCCTATTTCCAGGTGGACGGTTCCGTTGGCGGCGCTGAGCGAGCAGGAAGGCGGTGGGTCACCGGCTTTGACGTTGATGCTGCTACCGCCGGGGCCATTGAGTGTGCCTGAGACGCACGTATTGTTGCAGCTGGTGGTGCCGAGGACGCAGGCTGACAGGAGAAGCAAAGCGGGCCCAGTGCGTGAGAGGCGGGGATTGCCATGCTGCTCCATGGAAGAACCCTGGCGAAATTATGTGCGCGCGGATAGGGCTGGTCAAGGCAAGAACCCGGCGGCGAGCAGGCGTGTCAGTTCTTTCTCAACGGTGACCTGTCAGCCGCTAACTGTCGAACAGTTAGGTTGCGAGCGAGGCGAGCTTGTCGAAAAACTGCCTGATCATCATTTTGGCGGTGCCGTCTATGAGCCGCTGGCCGACGGCGGCCATCGTGCCTCCGACCTGCGCGTCGCCCTCGTAAGAGACCAGCGTCGCGGCTGCGGTGGCCGCAGCGGCGGCGCTAGCTGAGGTGCTTGCGGTAGCGGCAGAGGCGGTCGCCTCAGCCGTGGCCGGGGAGAGCCGCAGAAGGCCGTCGCCGTTCAGGAAACCGATGCGACCCGAGCCTTCAACAACGAGTCGGAAGCTGGTTGGCGGCGACTGGTCCGCGATCCGCACTTTGCCTTCAAATTGGCCGGAAAGCGCGGCGAGAAGCACTTTCATCTTCATGCGGTATTCGTCGGGACCGATTCTTTCCAGACCTTCGCAGCCGGGCATGGCCTGGGCAAGAATCGCGGGGTCCTGCAACATTTGATACGCGCGCTCGGGCGCCACAGGCAAAGTATAGGAACCGGAGATTTTCATGTTCGCGCGATAGGCCCTTGTAGTGGCGGGTCTTTTAGACCCGTTGCTTGCCAAGAAGCTCACGCGATGCGCGAGAGCGCCGTCTTGATCGCGCGCGCCGCGTGAACGACCGCCAGATGCCGCCGGTAATCGGAGGAAGCGTGCAAGTCGGAGTTGGCGTCCACGCCTTGCGTGACAAGCGCCGCGGCAGCTTGGATTTCGGCAGGCGAGGAAGTCTTGCCTTCGAGCGCTTTTTCCGCGGCGGTCGCGCGATAGGCGCGGTTGGAAAGCCCGGTAACGCCGATGCGCACGAAGCTGACTTTGCCGGCGTTGACGCGCACACGCGCGGCGACGCCGACAATCGCGAAGCCGCTGGCAGGCTGCGCCATCTTCTGGTAGCTCGTGCCGGTGCGCGCATCGTCAATGGGCACAATCACTTCGCGAAGAATTTCGCCGGGTTCGAGCGCGGTGGTGAACGTGTCAACAAAAAATTCGGCGGCGCTCACGGTGCGCTCCGACTTTGCCCCCTTGAGAACGAACTTCGCTTCGAGCGCTTGCAGCGCAGCAGGATAATCCGCCGCGGGATCGGCGTGCGCCACACTGCCCCCGATAGTGCCCATGTTGCGCACCTGCACGTCGCCGATAGCGGCTGCCGTTTCGGTGAGCAGCGGGCATTTCTGCCGCAGCAGCGCTGAGCTCTCAACTTCGTAATGCGAAGCCGTTGCCCCGATATGCAGTTGGCCGCCGGCTTCGCGGATGTAGTTCAAGTCCTTGAGCGCGCGCAGATCCACAAGATGCTCAGGCGCGGCCAGCCGCAGCTTCATCATGGGGATAAGGCTCATGCCGCCGGCAAGCGGTTTCGCGCCGCTCGCGAGCAGATGCAGCGCTTCGTCGAGGGATTTGGGAGCGGTGTATTCAAATTTTTGCGTGATCATGTTCGTGGCTCCTCTAATTTTTCGCCGCCAGAATTTTCCAGATTTTTTCCGGCGTCAGCGGCATATCAATGTGCCGCACGCCGAGCGGAGAAAGCGCGTCGACCACGGAGTTGACGACTGCGGGCGAACAGCCAATCGTGCCCGCTTCGCCAACGCCCTTCACGCCGAGCGGATTCACGGGAGAAGGCGTACAAGTGTGGTGGCTCTCGATCCACGGCATCAAATGCGCGCGCGGAACCGCGTAGTCCATCAACTCGCCAGTGATGAGCTGGCCGTTGTCGTCGTAAACGGCCTGCTCCCACAATGCCTGGCCGAGCCCCTGCGCCACGCCGCCGTGCACTTGGCCGTCCACGATGAGCGGATTCAGGATGTTGCCGCAATCATCCACCGCAACGTAGCGCCGAATTTTGATTTGCCCCGTTTCGCCATCAATGTCAGTGACCACGATGTGCGCGCCAAACGGGAAGGTAAAGTTCGGCGGCTCCCAGAAGCGCGTGGCCATGAGCCCCGGCTCCGTATTCGGCGGGAGTTTGAGCGCGCGATAAGCGGCGCCAGCGATTTCCTGGAACGATTTGGACTTGCCGCTTTTATTGTCGATGACTTGTCCGCCGACCAGCGAAACGTCTTCGGATTCGAGCAGCATGGCGCCGAATTTTTTGACCTTGGCTTTCAAGTCTTGCAGCGCGTAGTAAAGCGCCGTGCCGCCAACGGCGGTAGCGCGGCTGCCGAACGTGCCAATGCCGTATTGCACCACGGCGGTGTCGCCGCGAATCACCAGAATGTCGTCGAGGCCGACGCCGAGTTCGTCTGCGGCAATCTGCGCGAACGTGGTTTCTTCGCCTTGGCCGTGCGGGCACGTGCCGGTCATGATGGTCACTTTGCCGCTCGGCTCGATTTTCACCGTGGCGCTCTCCCAGCCGCCCGCGGGAGTCGCGGGAGAAGGACCGATGGCGCAAATTTCGCCGTACGTCGAAATGCCAATGCCCATGTATTTCCCTTGTTTGCGTGCGTCGGCTTGTTCCTGGCGCAGTTTGACATAACCGACCAGGTCCAGCGCCTTCTTCAACGGCGCGGCGTAATCGCCCGAGTCGTATGTGAGCCCGGTGGCCGTCGCGTAAGGGAAGTTATCCTTCGTGACGAAATTCTTGAAGCGAATCTCGGCCGGATCCATCTTCAGTTCCGCGGCAAGCAAATCCACCATGCGCTCGATGCCATGCGTGGCCTCGGGGCGTCCTGCGCCGCGATACGCGTCGGTTGGCACACAATTCGTGAACACGCCGACGATATCGGCGCGAATGTTTTGCGTGTTGTAGATGCCCGGCATCATCAGCACGCTCAACTGGGGAATCAGCGGGGTGAGCAACTGGTGATATGCGCCAACGTCCTGAATCAGTTTGAGCTTGATGCCGAGAATGGTGCCGTCGCGCTTGGCGGCAACTTCGTAATAGTCCACGTGGCCGCGGCCGTGAATCGTGCAGGTGAAGTTTTCGCGGCGCGATTCGATCCACTTGACGGGCTTTTGAATCTTCATCGAGACGTAGCCCATCAGCGCTTCTTCGGCATAAACGTTGAGCTTGCTGCCGAATCCGCCGCCCACTTCCGGCGCGATCACGCGCATGCGGTTTTCTTCCAGGCCCAGCATGCCTGCCACGAGCGTGCGCACCAGGTGCGGAATTTGCGTGGACGTGTAAAGGTTGAGCTGGCGGTCGGCCCCGCGCCACTCCGCCACCACGCCGCGCGTCTCCATAGCCATGGGTACAAGCCGCTGGCTGGTGATGCGCTGCTTCACCACCACGTCGGCTTCGGCAAACGCTTTGTCCACGTTGCCGCCGTCCTGGTGATAAGTGAACGCGACATTGTCCGGCCATTGCGGATGCACGGCAGGCGCGCCCTTCGCGAGCGCCTTCTCGGGATCGGCCACCGCGGGCAGGGCTTCGTAATCCACTTCAATCAGATCGGCGGCATCGCGCGCAAGGTAGCGGTCGCGCGCCACAACCACTGCCACGGGATGGCCCACAAAGTAGACGCGATCCGTCGCCAGAATCGTGTGCTGCGGCACGCGCAAGTCGGGCATCACAACGCCGCAGGGAACTGCGCCCACGCCTTTCGTATCCTTGCCGGTAAATATACTCACGACGCCGGGAGCGGCTTCCGCTTGCTTGGTGTTGATCGAGCGAATCCGCGCCGCGGCGTGCGGGCTGCGCACAATCACGGCGTAATGCATGCCCGGCATCTGTATATCTTCCACGTAAGTCGCGGTGCCGGTGATGAGCCGCGGATCTTCGCGCCGGCGAATCCGCTTGCCGACAAAAGTCTCAGTCTTAACAGTTGTAGTAGCCATGGTCGCCTCCTACTTTCCCGCGCCGGCTGCGGCGGCTTTCACGGCGTTGACGATGTGCTGGTATCCGGTGCAGCGGCAGACGTTGCCTTCCAGGCCGTGACGAATCTCGTCTTCCGTGGGCGAAGGGTTGCGGTAGAGAATTTGCTTGGAAGCCATGATCATTCCCGGCGTGCAGAACCCGCACTGCAATCCGTGCTCGTTCCAGAACGCTTCCTGCATGGGATCGAGCCTCCCATTCGTCGCGAGTCCCTCGATGGTGACAATGTCCGCGCCATTGGCCTGCACGGTGAACATGCTGCAACTTTTGATAGCTTTGCCATTCAGCTCCACGGTGCACGCGCCGCAGAGCGAGGTTTCGCAGCCCATGTGCGTGCCCGTCAGGCCCGCCACGTCGCGCAAGAAATGAATCAGCAGCAGACGCGGCTCGACGTCCTGGGAATAACTTTTCCCGTTGATCGTAAGATTGATGTTCATGACGTTCTCCGGCGGGGACGATTTTGCGTTGCAGAACATACCAAAATTCGGGGCTAAGCGCACCCATCATACGCCTTATTTTGGCCGCGGGAGCAAGCGGATTTTGCCGTCTCACATTTGCTATGCTAGCGCGCCGTGAAACCCGCATTTCTGATTGATACCGACACGGCTTCGGACGACGCCGTTGCGCTAATCATGGCGCTGCGTTCTCCCGATGTTCGCGTTGTGGCGATAACGACGGTTGCAGGCAACGTGGGCGTGCGGCAGGCCGCGCGAAATGCGCTGTACACCGCGGAGCTGTGCGGCTCGAATGTCCCGGTTTTCGTTGGCGCGGAAAAGCCGTTGCGGCGCGAACATCAAAGCGCGGACTGGTTTCATGGCAAAGATGGCTTGGGGGATCACGGTTACGCGCCTCCGAAGCGAACTCTCGAAAAGCAA
>Ga0209474_10001804_pt1 | contig 20364 bp, 17 predicted proteins | sample GraSoiAngelo_145_FD_185902 | JGI IMG/M metagenome (GOLD analysis project Ga0209474, IMG submission 185902) | Grasslands soil microbial communities from the Angelo Coastal Reserve, California, USA - 14_1009_05_20cm (SPAdes) (version 2) | ecosystem: Environmental > Terrestrial > Soil > Grasslands... | reverse complement strand
GCCGCTGAGGGCCGCGGACCGTCAGGCTGCCGAGTGGGGCGCGTTTCCCGGTGCCTCGATGGGCGGCTGCACCTTGGGCTGCTCGCCGTCGACCGGCTTCTTGAAGAACGCGTCGGGGTCCGTGAGCAGTAGCGCCTGCCGCAGCACCTCGTCGACGTGCTCCACCGGGATGATCTTCAGCTCGCGCCGGATCTTCATCGGGATCTCGCGCACGTCCTTCGCGTTGTCCTTCGGGATGATGATCGTCTTCGTCCCGCCCCGATGCGCCGCGAGGGCCTTTTCTTTGAGACCGCCGATGGGCAGCACGCGGCCGCGCAGCGTGATCTCGCCGGTCATCGCGATGTCCTTGCGCACCGGCACCTTGGCGAGCGCGCTGACCATCGCCGTCGCCATCGTGACGCCGGCGGAGGGACCGTCCTTCGGCACCGCACCCTCGGCGACGTGCACGTGGATGTCGACGTGCTCGATGAACTTCTTGTCGAGCCCGAACCGCTCGGCGCGGCTGCGCACGTAGCTCATCGCCGCCTGCGCGCTCTCCTGCATCACGTCGCCCAGCTTGCCGGTGAGGATTAGCTTGCCCTTCCCGGGCATCACCGTGACTTCGGTCTGCAGCAGCTCGCCGCCCACTTCGGTCCAGGCGAGACCCGTGACGAGCCCGATCTCGTCGCGCTCTTCCGTCTTGCCATAGCGGAATCGCGGCGGACCGAGCAGCTTGTGCACGCGCTTGGCGGTCACCCGCTGCTTCTCCCCGCGGTTGCCGCTGCGCAGGACGTCCTTCGCCACCTTCCGGCAGAGCGTCGCGATCTCGCGCTCCAGCCCGCGCACACCGCTCTCCTTCGTGTAGCGGTGGATCAGCTCCATCAGCGCCTTGCGCGTGAACTCAACCGGCACCTCGTCGAGGCCGTTCGTCTCCTTCTGCTTCGGAACCAGGTAGCGGTTCGCGATGGAGAGCTTCTCGAGGTCGGTGTAGCCGGCGATGCGGATGATCTCGAGACGGTCCTGCAGCGGCGGCGGGATCCCGTGCAGCGTGTTCGCTGTGCAGATGAACATCACCTTCGACAGGTCGTAGTCGAGGTCCAGGTAGTGATCGTTGAACGTGTGGTTCTGCTCGGGATCGAGCACTTCGAGCAGCGCGGCGGACGGATCGCCGCGGAAATCGGTCGACATCTTGTCGACCTCGTCGAGCAGGAACACCGGGTTGCCCGATCCTGCCTTCTTCAGTGACTGGATGATCTTCCCGGGCAGCGCACCGATGTACGTGCGCCGGTGACCGCGAACTTCCGCTTCGTCGCGCACGCCACCCAGCGAGATGCGCACGAACTTGCGACCCATCGCCTTAGCGATGCTCTTGCCGAGCGACGTCTTGCCGACTCCGGGCGGGCCCACGAAGCAGAGGATGGGACCCTTCATCTTCTCCACCATCGCCTGCACGGCGAGGTACTCGAGGATGCGCTCCTTCGGCTTCTTCAGGCCGTAGTGATCGTCGTTGAGGATCTTCTCGGCTTCGTTGATGTCGAGCTTGTCCTTCGTGTACTCGTACCAGGGCAGCGACAGGATCCAGTCGATGTAGTTGCGCACCACCGTCGCCTCGGCGCTCATCGGCGACATCATCTTGAGCTTGCGCAACTCCTTCTTGGCCTTGGCGGTGGCCTCCTTCGACATCTTCTTGTTCTTGATCTTGTCCTCGAGCTCCTGCAGCTCCGACTTGAATTCGTCGCGCTCACCCAATTCCTTCTGGATGGCCTGCATCTGCTCGTTGAGGTAGTACTCCTTCTGCGTCTTCTCCATCTGCTTCTTGACGCGAGTCCGGATCTTCTTCTCGACCTGCAGGATTTCGATCTCGCCCTGCATCAGCTCGTAGAGCTTCTCGAGCCGCTTCGCGGAGGAGTGCTCCTCGAGGATGGCCTGCTTGTCGTTCAGCTTGAGCGAGAGGTGCGCGACGATGGTGTCCGCCAGGCGCGCCGGATCGTCGATGGTCGCGACGGACATCAGCATCTCGGGCGGAATGCGCTTGTTGAGCTTGACGTAGGCCTCGAACGTCGAGTGCACCGAGCGCACCAGCGCTTCGATCTCCACACTCCGCTCGACCAGCTCCTCGATCTCCTCGGCCTCGACCAGGAAGAATCGGTCGCTGGCGGCGTACTTGCGGATGTGCGCACGCTTCTTGCCCTCGACGAGCACCTTCACGGTGCCATCCGGCAGGCGCAGCAGCTGCAGGATCGTCCCGAGCGTGCCGACCGCGAAGATGTCGTCGGCCGTCGGCTCGTTCGTCTTCGCCTTCTTCTGCGCGGCGAGGAGGATGTCCTTGTCGTGCGACATCGCCTCTTCGAGCGCCGCGATTGACTTCTCGCGGCCGACGAAGAGCGGCACGACCATGTGCGGGAAAACGATGATGTCCCGCAACGGAAGCAGCGGCACCGTGCGGGCGGAGGGCTTCTTGCCGGCGGGGTCTTTCTTGTCGTCGCTGCGGAAGAACATCTGGCGTTTCCCTCCGAAGGTTCGTGCGCCTGCCTGGCTGCTTTCCGGGACCGAGCGTAGCGCGTCGAATCCGTGAAGTCAGCAGAAGTTCCTCGAGCGGATCTTCCGAGTCTTGAAACGCGGAGAACGGCCACCGCGATTCCCCCGCTCGCGAGTGCGCCGGAGGTGCGCGAACGCCTACATGTATTGGATCAGCGCGCGCGAGCGCAGGTGTTGGTGGGCCCGTCCGAAACGATCTGGCAGTTCCACCCGCTCGGGCATCCATCGCCACACGGGAACAGGCACTTGCGCAGCTCGCGTCCTGACACGTTGTACGAGACGCAGCGAAGCCGTCCCGTGCAGTCCGAGTCGGCCGAGCACGTCGCGCCGTTCTTCGCAAGCTCGGCAGCGTCGGCCGCGTCCGTGCGCTCGACACGGTCCGGCGCCTGCGGCTGCGCCGCGGAGCTCTTCACCGAGAGCGGCGTGGGCGTCTCGCCGATAGGCCGATCGTGCCCGTAGCAGCTCGCGATCCCGAGGGCGAGCAGCAACCCCCCGAGCGTTCTCATGCGCTTTCCGCGGCCTTCTCGTAGACGATGAGCGGCGATTCCTTCTTCGCGATCGCCTCTTCGTTGATGACGATCTCGCGGATGTTCTTGTGCGACGGAACCTCGTACATGATGTTCAGCATCGCGTTCTCGAGGATGGCGCGCAGCCCGCGCGCGCCGCTCTTGTGCGCGATCGCCTGACGCGCCACGGCGCGCAGCGCGCCCTCGGTGAACTTGAGCTGCACACCGTCCATCTCGAGGAGCTTGCGGTACTGCTTCGCGAGCGCGTTACGCGGCTTGGTGAGGATCTCCATCAGCGCCGCTTCGTCCAGCTCCTCGAGCGTCGCGATGACCGGCAGGCGCCCGATGAATTCCGGGATCATGCCGAACTTGAGCAGGTCCTCGGGCTGCACGTCGCGCAAGAGCTGCGAGACGTTGCGCTCCTTCTTGCTCTGCACGTCGGAGCCGAACCCGAGCGAGCGCCCTTCCTTGCGCGCCTCGACGATGTTCTCCAGCCCGCCGAACGCGCCGCCGCAGATGAAGAGGATGTTGGAGGTATCGACCTGCAGGAACTCCTGCTGCGGGTGCTTGCGGCCACCTTTCGGTGGCACGTTCGCGATGGTCCCTTCGATGATCTTCAGCAGCGCCTGCTGCACGCCCTCGCCGGAGACGTCGCGCGTAATCGACGGGTTCTCCGACTTGCGCGCGATCTTGTCGATCTCGTCGATGTAGACGATGCCCTTCTGCGCGCGCTCGATGTCGTGGTCGGCGGCCTGCAGCAGGTTGACGATGATGTTCTCGACGTCCTCGCCGACGTACCCCGCCTCGGTGAGGCAGGTCGCATCGGAGATGGTGAACGGCACGTTGAGGATGCGCGCCAGCGTCTGCGCGAGAAGCGTCTTCCCGCTCCCCGTCGGACCGAGCAGCAGGATGTTCGACTTCTGCAGCTCGACGTCGTCGAGCGCCACCTTGCTCTCGATGCGCTTGTAGTGGTTGTGCACCGCAACCGAGAGGATCTTCTTCGCGCGCTCCTGCCCGATCACGTACTCGTCGAGGATGTTCTTGATCTCGGCTGGCCGAGGGATGCGCAGCTTCTGGTCGCGCGCCTCTTCCTTGTCGATCTCCTCGGCGATGATGTCGTTGCAGAGCCCGATGCACTCGTCGCAGATGTAGACGGTGGGGCCGGCGATGAGCTTCTTCACCTCCTTCTGCGACTTTCCGCAGAAGGAGCAGCACAGCGTGTGGTTCTCGCGGCCCTTGTCCACCAGTTCTCCTGCTCCCGAATGTAACCCTACTTCGGCGCCGAAGCGGGCTTCTTGATGACCACTTCGTCGATCAGCCCGTATTCCTTGGCCTCACCCGCACCCATGAAGTAGTCGCGGTCGGTATCCTTTTCGATGCGATCCAGCGGCTGCCCGGTGTGCTTCATCAGGATTTCGTTCAGTTTGGCCTTGAGCCGCAAGATTTCCTTGGCGTGCAGCTCGATGTCGCTCGCCTGCCCTCCGAAGCCGCCGCTCGGCTGGTGGATCATGATGCGCGAGTGCGGGAGCGAGAGGCGCCTTCCCCTAGCACCTGCCGCGAGCAGTAGCGCGCCCATCGAGGCCGCCTGACCCATGCAGATGGTGGACACCGGTGGCTTCACGTATTGCATCGTGTCGTAGATCGCCAGCCCTGCCGTGACCGAACCGCCCGGGCTGTTGATGTAGAGATTGATCTCCTTGTCCGGGTCTTCACTCTCGAGAAACAGCATCTGCGCGATGACCACGTTGGCGACGTCGTCGTCGACCGGCGTTCCCAGGAAGACGATCCGATCCTTCAGCAGCCGCGAGTAGATGTCGTACGAGCGCTCACCGCGGTGCGTCTGTTCGACCACGAAGGGCATCGGGATGTAGGGCATCGAACGATCTCCTGGGGCAGGCCTCGCCTGCGGCCTGCGTGAAACTACGTCAAGTTTGCCTTCTCCAACAGGAACGCAAGCGCCTTGTCCTGGCGCATTCGGCCCTTCAGACTGTCCCCCGAGTCCTGCCGTCGGAACGCCTGCCTGATCTTTTCGACGGGCTGCTTCAGCTCGCCCGCCAGCTTCGCCAGATGCTTGTCGAGGTCTTCCTCCGTGACCTCGATGGCTTCCTTCTCGGCAATCACTTCCAGCAGCAGGTAACCCTTCACTTCCAGCGCCGCGCGCGAGCGCAGATCGTCGCGCAGCCGGTCGACGTTGAGCCCGAGCTGGCGCACGTCGATCCCGCGCCGATGGAATCCCTCCAGCATGCTCTGCAGCATCGCGTCGACGTTCCGCTCGACGAGCGCGGGCGGCGCTTCGATCGGGTTCTTCTCCACGAGCGCGGACAGCAGCGCTTCGCGCTGCTCGCCCTGCTTGCGCTCCTTCTCATGCGCGGCCATCTCTTCGCGCAGCTTCTGACGGAGCTCGTCGACCGTCTTCGCCTCGCCGCCGAGATCCTGCACGAACTGATCGTCGAGCGCGGGCTCTTCGCGCTTCTTGAGGCCCTTCACCTTCACCTGGAAACGCGCGTCCTTTCCGCGCAGATCGGCGGCCGCGTAGTCGGGCGGAAACGTCAACGCGATCTCGCGCGTCTCGCCGACGCGCGCTCCCACGAGCTGCTCCGCCTTGTTCTCGAGCAGCGATCCGGGGATGAGCTCGAGCAGCACGTTGTCGCGCTTCGCTCCGCGCAGCGGCCCGCCATCGACGAAGCCGTCGTACTCGGCGACCGCGTAATCGCCGAGCTCCGCGACCTCGCGTCCTTCCACGGGGACGAACATCGCCTGATCGCGGCGCAGCTCCGTGAGCCGCGCCTCGACGGCTTCGTCGGTGATGTTCACTTCGATCTTGGGCGCGGACAAACCGATGTAGTCCTTCGGTTCGACCCGCGGGCGGACTTCGACCGTCGCGACGTACTTGAACGGCTCGCCGGGCTTCACGTCGCCGTTCTCGACGCGCGGCGGAGCGACGGGCTCGAGCTTGTGCTCCTCGAGCGCCTCGTGGATCGACCCCGCGACGAGCTTCTGCGCCACGTCCTTCTTCACGTCGTCGGCGAAGTAGCGCTCGACGAGGCGACGGGGCACGTGGCCGGCGCGGTACCCCTTGAGCTTCACCGTGCGGGAAAGCCCCGTGTACGCGCGATCGAGCGCGTCCTTCACGCGGTCCGGTCCGAGTTCGACGGAGACCTTCTTCACGACCGGAGACAGATCTTCGACGCGCGACTGGACCACAGGACGCTCCTGCTCATCAAGCCCGCGCATTGTAGCGGGCGAGGCCGTTGGATGCTCCGCGCATTCGCGCTCCGCCCGTCGCCGGCAAAGCCGGCTCCTCCGTTGGATGCTCCGCGCATTCGCGCTCCGCCCGTCGCCGGCAAAGCCGGCTCCTCCGTTGGATGCTCCGCGCATTCGCGCTCCGCCCGTCGCCGGCAAAGCCGCTCCTCCGCGGCCGCACAAAGTGCGAGAGGCGGGACTCGAACCCGCACGGGTTTCCCCACCGGCTTCTAAGGCCGGCGCGTCTGCCGGTTCCGCCACTCTCGCGCCCACAGTCTACGCCGGCAGGGGCCGGGTGATAGCGCCCATGTGGTGGAGCGTCAACCGAGCGCGGTCACTGTCCCGAGTAGATCGCGACAAATCCGGCGACGTTGGCGCTCTGCCGGAACCCGACGAGCACCTTGCGCGACGGCCCGCGTCCCATCATCTGGATGTCCTCGATGCTGTCGTTCGCCAGCGATCCGAACACATTCGTCGCGTAGCGCTGCTGCCCCGCATTGGGGTTCGAGGCGTTGAACCGATCGATCCCGCCCGCGTACCGGTTGCCGACCCACAGCGAGCCATCCTTCGTGTCGAGCGCGAGCGCGCCGACGAACGCCGCCGGATACGTCGCGCTCTGCACCTCACCCGAGCCCGGATCGGTGAACGTGCGCGAGAACGTGTAGCTCGACGCTAGCCGGTTGCTGACGTCGTCGACGAGCGAACCGTCGGAGGCGAGGCGGCGCAAGCCGAGATAACCCGAGCCGACCCACGCGCCGGTGCCGTCCGGCATCGCGACCATTCCGAAGACTAGATCGTCGATGCGCTGACCGCCATAGGGCGCGGTGAACGTTGTTTCAGGCGCGAGGTCCGGCCACACGTCGATGCGATTGTTGATGTAGCAAGGCGCCGTGTCGCAGTCGCCCGACGCGTTCTCCGTCCAATCGGCGGCAGCGATGAACCGCGAAGCCGGCGAGCCCCCGAATCGTCCAAAGTGGAATTTCGTCGTTCGCGCCGCTCCGCCGAACCAGACGTCGCCCGATGGATCCACCGCGATGCCGCGGTAGTCTTCCGTGATCCACGCCCAAGCCGGGCAGGTCGTTTCGCCCGTGCAGCCGTTGAACGCGGGGTGCGAGTGCTCGACGACTCCGGAGCACGCCCACTGGCCGTCGCAGGTCGGGTTGCCCGCGTAGCTCGGATCTCCCCAGGCAAATCCGTGATTGCCGCCGAACCAGAGATTGTTGCCGTTCGCGTCCCACACGATGCGGTAGATGGTGCAGAGCTTCTCCCGCCCGTCGAGCTCGTTCGGCACGATGCCGGGGCCGCTGAAGATGTCGTAGTGCACCACCTTCAGCTTGCCGGTCGAGTCGACCGTGACGCGATCCGCGTCGCCGCTCTTGTAGACGTACGCAAGCCCGGGTCCGTTCAGTCCGGGCCTGTTCGCCGGGTTGTCCCAGGCGCCCTCGCACCCAGGCAGACCCTCGTAACCGACGAAAACGGTGTTCGCCGGGCCGCCCGTCACCGCGATCACCTTCAAGAACTTCGGGCCGACAGGGTCGGATCCGTCCGGCAGATAGCCGTACGGATGCAGGCCGTCCGCGATCGTGAAGCGCTGGAACTTGGTCGCGCCCGGCCGCAGCAGGAACAGGCCGTCCTCGCCGCCAGCCACCCAGATGTTGCCGCTCTGGTCCGCGGTCACCTGGTAGACGTCGTGCGGACCGTCGTTCTGCGGCCCCAAGAACGACCATCCCGCCTCGGTCGGGAACTGGATCGGCGGAGGAGGCGTGTAGCCGCCGCCGTCCGTGGGGCCGCCGTCGGCGGGGCCACCGTCGGTTGGGCCGCCATCTGTTGGCCCTGCATCGGTACCGCCGCCGTCGTGGGAACCGCCGCCATCCTGAGAGCCACCGCCGTCGTCAACGCCGCCCGCGTCGGAGCCGCTGCCGCCGCTGCTCGAGCCGTCCTTCGAGATGGAGTCCCCGCCCGGCGCACCGCATGCCCAGATGAGGGCCGCGGCCGTTGCCGCGGCGGCCGTCGCCGCCCGCAACCACTTCATACCGACCTCCGCCGTCGGGACGCACATGCCGCGTCCGGTGCGCGGGCGGAAAAGCACGCGCCGTACCAGCGTGGTCCGCGGCGGCTCCGCTCGGGAGGTGGGAACTTCGTTGCCCATACAGGGCGCCCGCTGCGTCAGGCGGGTGCTTGCGCTGCTACGCCCTCCGGCTCCCCGGGCGGGCGAGTGTGCGGCGCCGTGGCTAGGGCCGGCTGATCATCTTCGTCTGCGCGGCCTCGATGGTTTGCAGCACCGCCTTGCGGAGCAGGTCGGGCGGCAGAAGGCCCTGAGCGAGAACGGTGTCGTGGAACGTCAGCTGGTCGAAGCGAGGACCCAGAAGACGCTCCGCCGCTGACCGTATCTCGAGCAGCTTCGTGTAGCCGTAGAAGTACGAGGTGGCCTGGCCCGGCGCGCGGAACGTGAACCGGTCCACCTCTTCGGTCGCGAAGGCGGGGGAGAGGCCCACTTCCTTTTGCAGGAACTCGCGCGCGGACTGCGGTGTCCACTTGCCGGTCTGCAGCTCGGGATCGAGGAACGCCCGCGCCGCGCGCTGCAACCGGAGCTGCAGCGAGATCAGCTTTCCGTCGTCGGGCATGTAGGGGAGGGTGATGCCCTCGGCGTACAGGCCCCAGCCTTCGACGTTCACGCTGTTGAACGCGAAGATTGCTCGCGCGAACGAAACGCCTTTCTCGACCATCGTCGAGAACTGCAGCTCGTGGCCGGGCCGCGCTTCATGCGCCGTCAATGTCCAGGAGGCCGCGTCGTAATTGAAATCGTCGTACTTCTGCTCCTTCGCGCCGGGAATGCTGAGCGGCAGGACGAACTCGCCTTGCTCGCCTTTGTTGCCGAGAAGGCGCGGCGGCATCATGTGCGGCGCGGGCTGCTGCGCGTTCTCGGCCGGCGTGCCGAGCCGGATGCGCGCGGGGCGATTCGGCAGCGTCACGACGCGTTGCGCGCGGATGATGTGTTCGATCTGCGTGAGCCGGTGCTTGTAGAACGCGAGCACCTGCTCGTCGGGGATCTGGTCCTTCTTCAACGCGCGGATGACATCGCGGTAGTCGCTCGACTTCAGGCCCTTCTGCTTCGCGACCCGGGCGGCGACGGTCTGCATTTCGCCCTGGATCTGCGTGAACGCGGTGTGCGCGCGAGCGGCGAGCTCGGCGGGTGGGATGTCGACGCCGACCTGTTGCAATCGGAAGGCGTACAGCTCCGGCGGCAGGCGGAAGTCGTCGCGCGTCCGCGGCAGCACTTCGCTGCGGGTGAAATCTACGTATTGCATGAGCTGCTTTTTCAGCTCGGCGACGGACTGCTCGTATCCGGGAATCGTGTACTCGGCGAACAGCTTCTCGATGCCGTCGATGGAGACCTGCGCCGTCTGCAAATCGTTCTCGATCTGCAGCTTGCTGGGCGGCTGCAGTCCGTCTTTGGCGAATCCCTGTCGCGTCTCGCGTTCGGCGAGCTCCACGACCGACGTCGTGCCCGGCTCCAGGCCCGCGTACTTGCGCACGCGCGCCAGCGCGGCCGGCCGGCGGGACGCATCGATCTGCGGATCGAGCAGCCCGTGCACGCTGAAGAAGATCAGGCGCGGCAGGTTGTAGTAGGGGACTTCGAGGCGCTGGTTCAGCTCTGACCCTTTGATGATCTTCCGCGCCGCATCGGCGAGGATCGCAAGGTCCTGCGCGACGAGCGGATCCTGCTCGCCCTGGCGCAGCTGCTCGATGCGCGCGAGCGCTTCGCCGGTGGCCTCGCGGAGCCGCTCTTCATGCCCTGGCGTCAGATCGGTAATGCGGTCGTCGAGTCCCGCCTGACCGACTCTCGCCGCCTGCTCCGGCGCGAACCGCGCCTGAACCGCGAGCAGGATCTGCGCGTTCTCGTTGCTGCGCTGGATCCAGCTGGACTCCGCGGCCGCAGCCGTCGTCGGCGGCTTTGCAGTCGGCGCACCAGCCGCCGCAGTCGCCGCGCTGGGCGCGGCCGGCGCCGGACCGGCTGCTGCAGCGGGGTTCGCCGCCGGCGTCGGCGCCGGCTCCGGGCGTGAGTGACTGCAAGCGCAGACGGCAGCCGCGCAGACGAGGACTCGAAGGTAGTCTCGCATCGCCGCGCGTCTCTACACCGAACGCGCTGGGAAATCGACCGGCCCAGCAGGCCCGTGCGGACCTGTCGTCGCCGAAATGATAGTCAACCGCGCGCGGCTTCGTGCGCCGCTTGGGAGGCGATGATGAATGGCGCGAGCGCGAAGTTCCTCGCCGCCGCATTGGCTGCTTGCACCTCTTTCTGTTGCGCAGCAGCAGCGCGTCCGCCGAGCGATACGCCGACGCCGTCATCCGCGTCGAGTCCCGGCGCCGCCGCCGGCGTCGGTTTGACGTCCTATTCAGGAACAGGCTGCGTCGAGATGGCGCTGGTCCGTTCGGTGAGCCTCGACGCGTTACGAGCGATGGTTCCCGCCAGGCACAAGCTTTCGCCCGGCGCGGACGGCGCGGGTCAGCTTTCGACGGCGCTCTACAGTTGCGATGGCGTCGGCATCGACGACGGCCCCAGAACTCGCGCTGTCATCGGCGAAATCGGTATTCGCATCGAATCGCCCGACGGGACGCCGGGCAGGCACAGCTACCTGCTTTATCACGTGACCGATCTCAAGCCGCTCGCCGAAGTGCTCGGGAAGCTCTCTGATCGTTTCCGGTACGCGCCTGCCGCGAGCTTCTCCGTTGGACAGCGTGCGCCCGGCGCCGAAAACACCGCGCGCGGCAGCATCGAATCGGACGGTGTCGCGTTCTCCATCATCGGCGATCCGGTGAAGGAGCCTGCCGCCTCGCCAGTCGCTCATGACGCGAAGGGCGTTACGTTCTGGGTCGACTCTCCGCGAGGGCAGATCCGGGTCGATTATCGCGCACCGCAAATCCTGCCGCGCAGCACGGGCGCGCTCACGGTGAAGTTCATGCGCGCGGACAGCGCCCTCCAGCAATTCGGAGAGACGGGATCCGGGACGGGAGCGTTCCTGCGATTCGATTCGAAGGTGCTCGTCAACGTGGTACCGCTCTGATCGCGGGTCAGTTCAACCGGTTGAACTCGTGCAGCCACACACCAGGCTCGGCATCACGGGCGCGAACGGGTTCATCGGTGCGCATCTTGTGCGCTCGGCGGTGCGCAGAGGCATCCGGCCCATCGCATTCCTGCAAAAAGGGACGTCGGCCGCGCCGCTCAGCGATTTGCACGGCCAGTACGACGTGGTCGAAGGCGACCTGCTCGACGGGGCGAGCCTCGACGCCTTGACGAGGCGTTGCGACGCCGTGTTCCACCTTGCTGGAATCAATCGGTACTGGGTCGCGGACCCGGGCATCTTCCATCGCGTCAACGTCGTTGGCGTGCGTAACGTCGCCGAATCGTGTCTGCGGAATCGCGTGCAGAAGCTCGTCCATGTGAGCAGCTGCATCACGCTAGGCGCCTCCGACACGCCGGCGGTTCGCAACGAGGAGTCCCCCTACAACCTGTCCTTCAGATTCCTGTATGGCGAGACGAAGAAAGCGGGTGAGGAGGAAATCAAGCGGTTCGTGCGCGAGCAGGGACTGCCGGCCGTCATCGTGAATCCCGCCTCCGCGATTGGAGAGCAGGACTTCGCGCCGACGCCGATCGGGAAACCGATCGCCGACATCGCGCGCGGACGGTGGCCAGTCTACGTGTCGGGCGGTGCATGCTTCATCGACGTGCATGACGTCGTGCGCGGCCTGTGGCTCGCGCTCGAGCGGGGTACGGTGGGCGGTCAGTACCTTCTCGTCGGCGAGAACCTGACGAACCGCGACTTCATGACGAAAGTGGCGCAGCTCGCCGGCGTCTCGCCTCCGCGGTTCAAGGTTCCGAAGCCGGTCCTGGGCATGGTTGCCGCCGTGGGCGAATGGGCGGCGGACCACGTGACGCGCAAAGACCCGCCGCTCACGACCGGCATGAGCGAGCTCGTCGGCAAGTACCTCTTCTTCGACGGAAGCCGCGCCCGCGCCGAACTCGGGTTCGAAGCGGGGCCTGTCGCGCCCGCGATCGAGCGTTGCATCCAGTGGTTCCGGGAGGGGCGGTGAACCTCGTCACGGGCGCGACCGGGTTCATCGGCAGCCACCTCGTGAAGCGTCTGGTGCGCGAAGGGTACCCGGTGCGTGCGCTGTGCCGCCGCGGAAGTGAAGCGAAGCTTCCGGTCGCACCCGCGGGCACGCTGGAAATCGCATACGGCGACCTATGCAACCGTGATTCGCTGTTCGCCGCGATGGACGGATCGACGCGCGTATTTCATTGCGCGGCACACGTCTCCGATTGGGGAAGCGAGGAGACGTTCTTCTCGGCAAACGTGCAGGGCACGCGTTGGCTCCTCGAAGCGGCGAGCGCCTCACGGGTCACCCGTTTCGTCCATCTGAGCTCGATCGCGGTCTTCGGGACGCCTTCTCCACCGCGGTTCGATGACGAGTCCCCCTACGGCGACAGCACGGATGCGTACTCGCGCAGCAAGGTAGAGAGCGAGAAGGCTGCGTTCGCGGCTGCCACATCGGGCCTCGCAGTCACGGTCCTGCGGCCGGCCGTCGTGTACGGCCCCGGCGGCGCGTGGCTCGAAGAGCCGCTCCGGATGATCGAGCAGCAACGCATGTTCCTGCTGGGCGGCGGCGCCGGGACCTGCCACCCCTGCTACGTCGAAAACCTCGTCGACGCGCTGCTGCTCGCAGCCGGCCATCCCGCGGCGGTCGGCCAAGGCTTCATCGTCGGCGACGGGGAGTCCGTCACCTTCCGCGACTACTTCAACGCGGTCGCATCGATCGCCGGTGCTCCGCCGGTTCGCCGCTCCATCCCGGTCGCCGCGGCGCGAGCGACAGCGGCAGTGCTCGAAACGGCCGCGCGGGTCCGTGGAGCTCAGCTCCGCCCACTGCTGACCCGCACCGCAATCGCCATGGTGACGACGAAAAGCGAGATGTCTATCGAGAAGATCCGCAGCCGACTTGGATGGCGTCCCCGCTACACCTTCGCCGCCGCGGTCGACGAGCTCCGCCGCTGGTACGCCAACCTTCGACGATCCACTGCCGATTGATGCATTGCGAGAGACGCTGTCGAAAGACGTCGGAGCCGCGCTGGGCGGGCTCGGTTTACGGCGAGAAATGGCAGGTGATGTTCACTCTTCCGGACGGAGTGATCTCGATTTCCGCCGTGGTGACGCCGTAAGTCGTGAAGCATGGAGTTTCGATCCGTACAGCCTCGGCTGGAGGAGCGGAGACCAAAGTTCCGTGTAACTCCGCATCGGCGTTGCCGCTTGGGGTTTGGACCTCACAGAACAAGTAGTTGAAAGTAAAACCTTGGATGGTCGCGGTGAAAGGGCCAGCGCATTCGCGCACTGCTTCCGCTTGCGCGGGCATTGCGAGCGCGGCAGTGAGCAGCAAGCCGAAGAACGCAGCAAGCAACTTCGGCAGCATTTGTGGTCCCCCCACGCGGACTCTGCGTTAGAGCTCGACCGCGCGTTGGCATCGGGCGATGCTGTTGTCAACAAGCGGACGCTTGACCATCTGGTGCCGCGCGGAGACCTGTGGCCACCAGCGCGCGGGCTTCAGCGCCTCGCGGTCTTTCGTCTTATCGGCGAGGATCGTGGCGCCGGTATGCCGGGTCGTGTGGTGCGGCGTCACGCCGGACCGGTCGATCTTCGCCTAAAGCTAGGGCGCGGTGTAGATCGTTCCGGCCTGGCCGACCGCGACGAAGCGGGCACCCGACCACGCGACGGCCTCCAGATCGTTCGGGGTGGTAAAGCTTCGATACGTCCAGGCAATCCCATCCGTGGACGTCTGCGTCTGCGAGAACTGGCCCACCGTCACGAACTGCATGCCAGACCAAGCCGCGCCGTACATGGCGTTGCCGATCGCGGAGCGCTGCGCCGTCCAGGTCATCGCGTCGAAGGAAGTCTGCACGTTCGGGGTGAGGCCGTTGCCGCCGATGTCCCCGACAACCAGGAACTGCGCTCCGGACCAGACGACCGCGCGGAGGGTCGCGCCCCCCGCCGAGCTCCTCGGCGTCCATGCGGCACCGGTCGGCGAGGTGAGGATAGTGCCGCCTGCTCCCGTGGCGACGATCAGGTCGCTGCGCGCGACGGCACCGTACAAGTCGTTGGCGGTCCCGGACGTCTGCGTCGTCCATGCCGTCCCGTCCGGCGACGTCAGGATGGCGCCCGAATTGCCGACCGCGACGAACTGCGAACCGGTCCACGCGACACCGCGGAGGAGGTTCGACGTTCCGGATGTGCGCCGCGTCCAGGTCGCCAGATCGGGCGACGCGACAATGGTCCCCAGGTCACCGACGGCCACGAAGGCGCCAGGCGAGGCGGCGACGCCGTAGAGATGGACGCTGGCGCCCGACGTCCTCGATTGCCACACGATGCCGTCGGGCGAGGTAAGGATCGTCCCCAGCGCGCCGACCGCTACGACCTGCGATCCCGACGCGACGGCGAAGAGCGAGTTGCTCGTGCCCGAACTGCGCGCAGTCCAGAAGCCGGCAGGCCCGCTGTGGCCGCCGCACGCGCAGGCCAGCGCCACCAGCGCGAGCGACCCTGTTCCCGCTGCGAGTCTCATGGCGACCCTCTATTACCCGAGCTGGGGCGATGTCCACCCGCCCCGCTGCTCGGCCCTCCGAGGACGACCCCGCGCAGCACGCGCTCGCGAAGCCCTAGCGTCCGGCACGAAAAAGCCCGGACTCTCTCGTGAGAACCCGGGCTTCGTGGAGTGAGCGCGGAAGGAATCGAACCTTCAACCTATGGATTAAGAGTCCATTGCTCTGCCAATTGAGCTACGCGCCCCAAGGGGTCGTGCCTTCTAGCGTTTCAATCGTATCCGGTCAAGCCGACCGAGTCCGGCCGTTTTGAGCCGATCGTCGCGTCAGGCGAACCGATCCGGCGGATGGATGCTCTCACTCGCCGGAGGGGCACAATCGAGGGACACATGCGTCTCGACCGGTTCCTCACCGCAGCAGGGATAGCGCTTGTTGCAGCCTGCGGCAGCGGGATGGGCTCTTCGTCTTCGACGGGTAGCTCGAGCTCGCTTCCTCAGGTCACGATCCAGGACTTCACGTTCAAGCCGTCGACCCTCACGGTCAAAGCGGGGACCACCGTCACCTGGATCAATAGCGGGCCCTCCGCGCATACGGTGACCAGCGACACGATGATCTTTCAAAGCGGCGATCTGTCCGGCCCGATGGCAGGCGATCCCTACGGCGGTGGAGCAATGGCGGGCGCATCGTTCCAATTCACCTTCAAGACGCCCGGGACTTACGCGTACCACTGCAGCTTGCACCCGCCGTCGAGCTATCCCGGTTTCACCGGAACGATCGTGGTGACTCAGTAGCGAGGTGGGTTGGGGTGGCTGATCGGGCTCGAACCGGTCTGGAATCACCGCTAGGAAGCGAGTGATGCCGAACAAGTAAAGCCGCCGGCACCGCGAACTCCAGCAGCGTGATCCCTTCGGTCCGGTTCTTGACGTTACCTCAGCAACTTCGGCCACCATCGTGCTAACTGACGCGATTGGTTCAAGCCTTGGGAGTCAATCCCGGACTCAGCAGTCCTCACGACGACCGTGCCGTCGCGCGCGACGGCTGCGGAGCTGGCGCTCTTCACGCACGACAGCGCCGTGTCCATGAGCGCTGGTAGCGAGACTGTTCCGCAGATTTTTCCTCCGGGCGCCGCCAGGGACAGCTCCACATTTGAGGGGCACTGCTCCGCAAAGGCGCCGTCCCACAATGGCGCGCCGGTCAATACCGCATAAGCGCGGCCACCTCTCACGATCGCGAGGCGAGTCGACGGAAACGAACTCAGCCAGCCCGCCGAGACCGGGGTGGTTGCACCGTCGCGTATCTGCGCGATCCAGTTATAGGTCGTGTAAGGAAACGGAGGGATGGTTGCTGCTATAGCAACGCCGCCTCCGATCAATGGTTCGACGTCGAGCAGGGTTCCACGACCCGTCAACCCAAATTCAATGCTGGACGATACTTTGCCGTCCGGCGCCACCCATGCGCCGTGAAGATTTGAGGATGGTGGCGTCGTATCTTGAAATGTTGTCCACGCGATGAACATCCACCCGGTCGTTGTTACTGAACCTGAACTGCGGGCGAAGAAGAATTGACCGGTCGGGTCGGTTGCTATTGTTCTCTGGGCTGCGCGCTCATTGCCGCTCGCGTCGAACCGCTGCGCGGAGAGAACCCAGGCGGGAGCATTGGACGATTGTGATCCTCCCGGGATGACCTCATATGAGATGATCAGTGTGCCGCCCGACGGATCAATCGAGGAGGAAATCGTCTTCGCTGGAGGAACCGAAGTCGTTCGGATCACGGACCCAGATTGCGAGTACGTAACCAGATTGGCGACGTTGATAGCATCGCCTTCGAGCAGTTGAAAACCTTCTTCCTGTGGCAGCGCACGAGGGTGTGAGCTGTCGGCGAAACGACCCTGAGGTATAGCGATAAGCTGCCCGGCCGGGTTATAGATAGCGCCAGTATACTCTCCCGAGATGGGGTAGTCCGATAGTGTGAAGATGATCGTTCCAGTGCCGTCGCCAACAAAGGCATCCTCGAACAGTGCGCGAGAGGGAAGCGCTTGCGGCACATCGACTGCCCGTGGGAGGGATGTCGGCAAAATTCCGGCACACGGATCGCTCCCGGCACATGAACAAACTACCGCCGCGACCAAGAGCAGGGGGATGCGCATCGTGGTCTCGCAAGCTACAGATGTTTGGTTTCCCGGAACAGTGCTGTCCTCCGTAGCGGATCGTCGACTAGTTGCAGGGGTTGTAGGTGGTTGATCCGAGCCCGATGGCGATGACTAGGCGGTCGCGTTCGCACTCCTGCGCGGGCGCTCATTCGCGGCATGCCTCGATGTCGTCGCGCTCTACGTCGTGTCGCCGTGATTCAGCCGGTACTTGAAACGCGCCAGCTCCACGCGCCGCGTTCGGTCCCCCAGGTTCACCGGCGTAGACGGCGACGCCGACCAGCACGACGAACAAAGGCGATGATTCCGAGCAGAACCCGAGTCAGGGACCGGCATTCAGGCAAGCGCCAACGGTCGGTGCATTGTCCTGTTCATTTTCCTGTTGGACGGTCGGCACGAGGAAAGGCTCACGCAGCAAAACGGTTATTCTTCGGCAATTCCGGCCAATTTCGCGCTTTGAGTGGGGTGGCTGACCGGGCTCGAACCGGCAACACCTGGAGTCACAGTCCAGTGCTCTACCTTTGAGCTACAGCCACCATACCGATCCCGGATGTCCTGGCGGTTATGCTCCCGTGAAGGGTCGCGGATCTACACGATCGCTGCCGACCGCGCTAGGCTCCGGTACTTCGCGCCCATAGCTCAGCTGGACAGAGCGCCAGCCTTCTAAGCTGGATGTCGCAGGTTCGAATCCTGCTGGGCGCGCCAATCAGGCCGGACCGCCGCCGCCCTCGACCGCATCGGGCTTCGAGCCTCGCCCCGAAAGCCGCGAGGAGAGTCGGGGCGAGAGGATTCGAACCTCCGACCTCCTGCGCCCAAGGCAGGCGCGCTACCAGGCTGCGCTACGCCCCGCGAAGCGACGGCCGGGAGTACTCGATTTCCCCGTCTTGCGCAACCTAACTGGCGGGGACATTCCGGTCGCGCGCCAGCTGCTCCAACACGGGCCGCAGGCGCTGCAACGCGCGTCCGCGGTGACTCAGCCGGTTCTTCTCCGGTGCATCGAGCTCCGCCAGGGTGCGGCCCGGCGTCTCGTGCGGCAGGAAGAGCGGATCGTACCCAAAGCCATTCGTGCCGCGCGGCGCCTCGGCGATGCCGCCGTCCACGCGCCCCTCCGCCCGGAAGATGCGCTGCGCGTCGGGCGAAGCGAGCGCGACGGCGCATTCGAAATGCGCGCCGCGGCGCTCGGGTGGGATGCCGCGCAGATGGTCGAGCAGCTTGCGGCGCCGCGCCTCGTCCGAATCGGCGAAGCGCGCGCTGTGCACCCCAGGCCGGCCGTCCAGAGCGTCGACGCACAGCCCGCTGTCGTCCGCCAGGGTCCATAACTTGGCCCGCGCGGCGCACGCGATGGCCTTCGCGTCGGCATTCTCGCGAAACGTCTGGAACGGTTCCTCCGGCGGGTCGAGCCGCAGCTCGCCGAGCGAAACGAGCTGCAGATCGCATCCGGCGAGGATCTCGCGAACCTCGACCAGCTTCCCCGGATTGGAGGTCGCGACGAGCAGCTTCACTTCGCGTCCTGCGCCGCGGCTTCCGCGAGCGCGGTGGTCTGCAGCCGATGCAGCTCGTGCAGCCCTTTCTGCGCCAACGCGACCATCTCGTGCAGCTGCTGCGGGGTGAACGGCCGCTTCTCCGCCGTGCCCTGCACCTCGAGCAGCTCGCCCTGCGCGTTCGCCACTACGTTCAAGTCCACTTCGGCCGCGAAGTCTTCCTCGTAATCGAGATCGAGCAAGAGCTGCCCGCCGATGATCCCGACGCTCACCGCCGCGACCGGCGGACGGAGCGCCTTCTCCCGATGCATCCGCCGCATGGCGATGCCGAGAGCGACGTAAGCACCCGTGATAGCCGCCGTGCGCGTGCCTCCGTCGGCCTGCAGGACGTCGCAGTCGATGAGCACCTGCCGCTCGCCCAGCAAGGCGAGATCGCACGCAGCGCGCAGCGCGCGGCCAATCAGACGCTGGATCTCCTGCGTGCGTCCGCTCTGTTTGCCTTTGGCAGCCTCGCGGTCGGTACGCGTGTGCGTCGATCGCGGCAGCATGCCGTATTCGGCCGTCACCCATCCGCGGCCGCTCCCCTTCACGTGGCTCGGAACGCGCTCTTCGGCCGTCGCGGTGCAGAGGACGCGCGTGCGGCCGAACGTGCACAGCACGCTTCCTTCGGCGTGCTCGGTAAAGCCGGGAACGAGGCTGACGGGTCGCAGCTCCGAGACCGCGCGGCCTTGGCGGGGCATCCCGCTCTGCTACCGCGCCGCAGCGGCAGCCGCAACCGGCGCGACCGACTTCCTGCCTCCGCGCTGCTGCGGCCGGTGCGCGACGAGCACGACCTCCGGCAGCACGACGTGCGCCCGGGAGGCGACCAGCCGTCGCGCGAGCACCTCGTCGGCGTACTCCTGCACCGCCGCCGCCAGCGCGCGCGCGATGGCGCGCTGATGCCGTTCCTTGCCCAGCATCCGCCCCTCGAGCGGATGCGAGATGAACCCGATTTCGACGAGCGCCGACGGCATCTTCGTCCCGGCGAGCACCACGAAAGGCGCCTGACGCACGCCGCGATTGCCGACCCTGGCGTCGCGCACGAGGTGCCGCTGGACGATCTCGGCCAGATGGGCGCTGTCGTTGCGCGCCTGCCCCAGAGCCAGGTCCGCGAGAATGCCGGAGACCGCATCGAGCGCTCGCGATACCGGGGCAGCGCCTTCGTTTTCCACGTCGGCGAGAGCCTTCGCCTCGCGGTCGGTGGGGTCCGGCGACAGGAAGTACGTCTCCGCCCCGCGCGTGGTCAGGCGGTCCTTCAGCTTGGGCATCGAGTTGCAGTGGATCGACACGAACAGGTCCGCTCCGGCATCGTTCGCGATCTGCACCCGTCGCGCGAGCGGCAGATCCCAATCGATGTCACGCGTGAGCACCACGGTCGTGCCGGATTGCTCCAGAAGCTCCTTGATCTTCAGCGTGACGGCGAGGGCGACGTTCTTCTCGATGAGGCCGCGCGGACCATGCGCGCCGTCGTGCGGATAGGCGCCGCCGTGGCCGGCGTCCAGCACGACGACCAAGGGACGCGCGGCATCGGCGGCCCAGGCGGGCGCGGAGAGGCAGAACATGAGCGCGACAAGTCGCCGCACGCTCGCAAGAGTAGCAGACGAGCGGTCGCTCCCGAACTTTCAGCAGGGGTACAGAGCCCTACAGGGTAGGACCGCCGGAGAGGCGATCGCGCAGCTTCCTCGCCGTGTCCGGCGCGACGATCGTGAGCACGAAGTAAATCACCGCGGCGACGATCAGGAGCTTCAGGAAGAGCCACGCGACGCCGATCAGCAGCCCCAGAATGCCGCCGGCCACCCCGGCGACGATGCGGATGGTCACCAGCGTGAGAAGGGCGATCAACGCGAG
>Ga0209474_10001803_pt1 | contig 20372 bp, 15 predicted proteins | sample GraSoiAngelo_145_FD_185902 | JGI IMG/M metagenome (GOLD analysis project Ga0209474, IMG submission 185902) | Grasslands soil microbial communities from the Angelo Coastal Reserve, California, USA - 14_1009_05_20cm (SPAdes) (version 2) | ecosystem: Environmental > Terrestrial > Soil > Grasslands... | reverse complement strand
CCTGAGCCATCCGCCAGAGGCCCTTCCCTCGATGCTCCGCAAGCTCGACGAAGGTGCAGACTTCGTGATCGGCTCGCGCTACGTGGCTGGCGGCTCGACCTCCGACGATTGGGGGTTCCTGCGCTGGCTCAACAGCCGCATGGCCACGCTGCTGGCCCGCCCGTTCACCGCCGCAAAGGATCCCATGGCCGGCTACTTCGCGCTCCGGCGCTCGACCTTCGAGGCGGGGCGCGAGTTCAACCCAATCGGCTACAAGATCGGGCTCGAGCTCCTGATCAAGTGCGATTGCGAGCGGGTGGTCGAGGTCCCCATCCACTTCGAGGATCGCCGGCTCGGCGAGAGCAAGCTGACCCTGAAGCAGCAGCTCCTGTACCTGCGGCACCTGCGGCGCCTCTACGTTTTCAAGTACGGCGTCTGGACGCAGCTCCTGCAGTTCCTGACGGTGGGCGCGCTGGGCACTTTGGTCAACCTGGTCCTGCTCACCCTGTTCCTGGCGGTCGGTCTGTCCGTGCGGCCGGCGGTGGCCGCGGCGATCCTGCTTTCCATGTGCTTCAACTTCGCGCTCAACCGGCGGTTCAGCTTCTCGGCGGCGCGCGGCTCGGCCTGGCCGCGACAGCTCCTGGCCTTCGTCGCCGCTTCCTCGGTCGGCGCGCTGATCAATTACGCCACGACGCTGTTCGTGCTGGCGCGCGCCCCGGCGATGCGGCCGCAGGTCGCGGCGCTGATCGGCATCGTGATCGGCACGGCTTTCAACTTCCTCGCCAGTCGCTACATGGTCTTCCGCACCGCGCACATCCGCCGGCGCTCCGGCTGATCGGTCATTCGGAGCGCAGCGCCGCCATCGGTTCGATCCGCGACGCCCGGCGGGCCGGAACGAAACAAGCGAGAAGCGCGACCGAGGAGAGCAGGACCGCGACGGCCATGAACGTCGCGGGATCGGCGGAGCTGACGCCGTACAGGTTGGTTTCCAGGAGCCGTGTCAGCACCCACCCGCCGGCGGCGCCGAGAGCGAGGCCGGCGCCGACCAGCCATGCTCCCTCGCCGATGACGAGACGCAAGATGTCGCGCGGGCCCGCGCCGAGCGCCATGCGCAGCCCGATCTCTCCTTTGCGCTGTCCCACCGAATACGCGATCACGCCGTAGAGGCCGAGCGCCGCGAGCAAGAGGCCCATCGCCGCCAGCACAGTCATCAGGACCGCGCTGAAGCGTTCGCCGATCAGCACGTCCGCCAATTGCTCCCGCAACGGCATCACGTTCGCGATCGGCTGGGAGCTGTCCACCGCCCGCACCGACGCGCGGACGGAAGCGGCCACGTCGCCCCAGTTGCCCTCCGTGCGGACCACCAGATTCAGCGGCAAGGCCGGCGGCGGAAACGGCTGCTGCGCGTAGGGCACGTACCAGACCGGCCGCGCGATGCGGAAGTTGAAGCGATCCTCCTTCACGTCCTTGACGACCCCGACTACGGTCATCCACGGACCACGCTGGCCCGCGCGGACGCGCCGGAGCCGCTTGCCGATCGGGTCTTCGCCCGGCCACGATTGCCGCACGAGCTCCGCGCTCACGACCGCGACCGGGAGTGCGCGCTGCTGATCGTTGGCGTCGAGCAACCTCCCCTCGAGGAGCGTCACTCCCAACGCCTCGGCGTATCCGGGACTGACCGCGCGGTGCGCAGTGATGGGCACTTCGGACGGCCGGGGCGGTGCGTGGCCCTCGACCTCGAACACCGAGTCCAACGTCGTCCCGCGCTGCATCGGGACGTTGGTGGTGATTCCCGCGGCCAGCACGCCCGGCAAGGTCCTCACGCGCTGCAAGACCTGATCGATGAAATCCACCTGCTGGGAAAGCGCGCGATACTTCGCCGGGGACAGCGGGAGCTCCATCGTCAGCAGGCCGTCGGGACGAAAGCCCAGGTCGATGCTCTGCAATCGGTGGAACGACTTCGCCACCAGCCCGCCCCCGACCAGAAGGGTGGCGGCCAGCGCCACCTCGCCTACCACCAGCGCCGACAGCGAGCGCCTTCGCTCCTTTCCGGCTCCAGCGTGATGCTCGGCCCGCTTGATGGCGGACATCAGTCCGTTCGAGCCCGCCGCCTTCAGCGCCGGAGCGAGCCCGAAAAGGCTGCCGGTCAAGACCGTGATGGCGAGCGAGAACAGGAGAACGCGTCCGTCGATCCGGAAGTCCGTCAACCACGGCCCGAGCGCGGTCGCCTGGATGGGAGTGAGCGCGCCGAGGCCCGGCAGCAGCCAGAACGCCAGCAGCACTCCGGCGCCACCGCCGGCGAAGGCGAGAAGCAGGCTCTCGGTCAGAAGCTGCTGGAGGATGCGTCCGCGTCCTGCGCCAAGCGACCGCCGGATGGCGATCTCGGTCTCGCGCGATACTCCTCGGGCGAGCAGCAGGCTGGCGACGTTGGCGCAGCAGATCAGCAGCAGGAACCCGACCGCGACGCCGAGCACAAGGAGGAGCCGTTCCGCTCTTCCGTCCAGATCGGCGAGGTATTGTCTCCGCAGTGGGATGAGGCCGAAGGACCAGCCCTGGCGGACCTGCGGGTGTTCCTGCTCCAGCCGTCGCGCGAGCTGCTTCAGCTCGGCGTCCGCCTGGTCCAGCCGCACTCCTGGTTTCAGGCGAGCGACGAACTCGTGCGCGGTAGCGGCGCGCTGATCGAAAGGAAGCGCGTCGATTCTCACCTGCAGCGGGATCCAAAGTTGCGCGGAGAACGGCGCGTCGAACGCGGGCGGGAGCACGCCGACGATGGAGTAGGGGGTACCGTCGAGCTCGACCGCGCGGCCGATCGACGCCGGGTCGCTCGCGAACAGCCGCTGCCAGAGAGCATGACCGAGGAGCGCGACGGCCGGGCCGCCCGGACGGTCCTCATCCCCCGTGAAGAGGCGGCCCGCAACGGGCTTCACGCCGAGCGTCGTCAGATAGGAGGCGGTGACGGCTGCCGCGACCACCCGCTCGGGCTCACCCTGATGCAGCAGATGGAACTGCCGCTGTGTCGCCAGCCCGGATGAGGCGAGCGACCGGGCCTGGTCGCGGTAGAGGGCGTAATCGAGGAAGGACGTCCCGAACGGATCGAAGCCTTCGCGCAGGGCCAAGCCGAAGACGAGGCGCTCGAGGTCCGCTACTGGAAGCGGGCGCAAGAGGATTGCGTTGAACGCGCTGAAGATCGCCGTGTTCGCGCCGATGCCGAGCGCCAGGGTGATCACCACCACCGCAGTGAACCCTGGCCGCGCGCGGAAGGTTCTCAGCCCGTACCGCACGTCCTGCCAGAGATTGTGCATCCGCCTCCTCCGACGATGCGTGAATCAAGCGCCGTGCCATCGCGCATTGGGGGCGGTTCGCGCGTTCTCGCGGATTTGCGATTGTCGCGCCCCCTGAAGTGAGCGCTTGCGGGATCAGCGATCCCAGATCCGGGCGGGCCGTACGCCGGCTCGAAGTCCGGTCAGGCGAGCATTTGGGGGTGCACCCGGCTGCCTCCGCTCGACATCGCGTACAGTGGCGTGCATTTGACGCATCGGTAGGCCGCCACGCGTTGCAGGTAGCGAGTGCAGAGTGGAAGCGCCAGCCGTGACGTCGCCTGATTGTACGCTCCTACTCACGCGGATTTCGGGCTGCGCCTTTGGTCTCGACACGCCGCAGCTTGAATCGCGTCGCGGCCAGCGAGTAATCCACGGCGGCGCCGCAGGAGAAGCGCCATGAAACTTCGATACTTCTTGTTCGTAGCGCTTGCGATCGTTGCTCTGCCATGGGCCGCCGGGGCGTGGAACCGCAGTCCCGCGGTCGAGTTCGCCGACCTGCCGCACCCGTTGCGCAACCCGGAAGGACTCGCGGTGGACCGGCTCCGCGGGGAGTTCTATGTGGCGGACTTCGATTACCGCGTCACGTCGAAGACGGGGCGGATCGCGGTGTTCGATCGCTCGGGAAGGCTGCTGCGCGTGCTGTCGCTGAACTCGACCCCGATGCTCCTCGGGCTCGATTTCCACCCCATCACGCACGAGCTCCTGGTGATTGATTTCGGCGGCAAGCAGGTGCTTCGCGTCGATCCACGGACGGGAGCGTCGAAGACCTTCGCGGTACCCGCGCTCGCACCCGACTCGGGGCTGAACGCGCTCACCTTCGACAAGGCCGGCAACGTCTACATCTCCGATTCGTTCCAAGCAAGGGATCATCTGGAAGACCGGGCCCGCGGGCGGCGTGGCGACCGCGTGGGTGACGAGCCCACTCTTGCTGCCCAACGGCGTCCCTCCCTTTGGCGCAAACGGGCTCGCCTTCAACAGCGCCGGCGTCCTGTTCGTGGCCAACACGGCGAATGACACGGTGGTTCAGATCCCAGTTGCGGACGGCGTGCCTGGAACGCCGGCGGTCTTCGTCAACAGCATCAACGGCGCGGACGGCCTGATCATCGACTCTGACGACAATCTGTGGGTGGTCGCCAACCAGGCCGACGAGATCGTGGTGGTCGATCCCAGCGGGAAGGGCATCGCCAAGCTGGGCGACTTCGACGGGATCGCGCCCGACGGTTCGCCGCGCGGACTCCTCTTTCCCGCCAGCCCAGTCTTCTTCGGCGAGTTCGTCTACGTGACCAATCTCGCCCTCGATCTGCGCGATTTCAACGCGCAATTCAGCGCGGTGGACTCGCAGTGGACGGCGGAAGTGACGACCTGGAACATAGCGCGGATCTCGCGCCACCTACCGCCTGTGCACGACCGCGAAGGGCATTCCTTGACGAAGTAATGATCTGCAGGACTGCCGGAGCATCAGAGCCTTGCGCGGATGCCGGCGCAGAGGCATTCCATGGCCGCAGAAGGAGGAGCACAAATGATCATGATGCAGGACGGAGAGCGTTACGCCCGCATGCCGTTCCGCCGCAGCGGCCGCAGCGGTCTCAAATTGCCGGTGATCTCGCTCGGACTCTGGCAGAATTTCGGCGGCGATCGCCCGATGGATACGCAGCGGGCGATCGTCCGCCGGGCCTTCGATCTCGGGATCACCCACTTCGACCTGGCGAACAACTACGGGCCGCCGTACGGCTCGGCCGAGGAGAACTTCGGCCGGATCCTCAGCTCGGACCTGGCCGGGCGCCGCGACCAGCTGGTGATCTCGACGAAGGCCGGCTACGACATGTGGCCGGGGCCTTATGGGATCTGGAGCTCGCGAAAGTACCTGCTGGCGAGTCTCGACCAGAGCTTGAAGCGGATGGGCCTCGAGTACGTCGACATCTTCTATTCGCACCGATTCGATCCCGAGACTCCTCTCGAAGAGACCATGGGCGCCCTCGACGCCGCCGTGCGCCAGGGCAAGGCGCTCTATGTGGGCATCTCCTCCTACTCGGCCCGGCGAACCAAGGAGGCGGCGGCCATTCTTCGCGACCTGGGAACGCGGCTCCTCATCCATCAGCCCTCGTACTCGATGCTGAACCGGTGGGTCGAGCCCGATCTCCTCGACGTGTTGGGCGACGAGGGCATCGGCTGCATCGTGTTCTCCCCGCTCGCGCAAGGCTTGCTCACCGACCGATACCTCGCGGGCGTGCCGGCGGGCTCGCGAGCCAGTCGGCCCGGATCGTTTTCGGCCGATCTGATGAGCGAACAAGTTCTGTCCAAAGTGCGGGCCCTGCAGCAGATCGCCGCCCAGCGCCATCAGACGCTGGCACAGATGGCGCTCGCCTGGACCCTGCGCGATCCCCGGATCACCTCGACGCTCATCGGGGCGAGCAGTGTGGCTCAGCTCGAGCAAAACATCGGCACGCTCGACAATCTGGATTTTTCCGCCGACGAGCTCAGCGAGATCGATCGACACGCAACGGAAAGCGGCATCAACCTGTGGGCAGCATCGGCCAAAGATTGAAGGGAAGCCGCCATCATTCCGAAACGACGTTGAGCACTTCGTAGCAGGCGCCCATGGTGTGGTAGTCCGTCTTGCCGGCGGGGCTCTTTTCGTCGCTGTACTTGCGGTTGTCCCGGGTGAGGATGCGATACCAGGCGCCGTACTGGTGATCGACGAACCATTGCCAGCTATAGCTCCAGATTCGATCGTACCAGTCCCAGTACTTTTCCAACCCGGTGCGTGCGGCGAGGAGCGCGGCCGCGGCGAGTGACTCCGCCTGCACCCAGAAGTACTTGTCGCTGTCGCAGATGGTGCCGTCCGGCGCGAAGCCGTAGTGGAGTCCGCCGTATTCCGTGTCCCAGGCCTTGGCCACTGCCGCGTCGAACAGCTGACGCGCGCGGGGCACGAGCCAATCGCCGCCGGTCCGCAGCCGGGCGCGATGCCGATCGAGGATCAGCAGCAGCTTGGCCCACTCGGTGAGATGCCCGGGCTGAAAGCCCCACGGCCGGAAGATGTTGGTCCGATCGTTTTTGTTGTACTCCCAATCCACCGACCAATCAGAATGGTAATGCTCCCAGATGAGATCCTGCGCCAGGTCTGCCTGGCGCACGGTGATGTTGCGCGCCAAGGTCTCTGCCCGCTCGAGGTAACGACGCTCGCCGGTCGCATCGTAGGCAGCGAGCATCGCCTCGCAGCTGTGCATGTTTGCGTTCTGTCCCCGGTACGGCGAGAGGCGGCCCCAGTCCGCGCTGGCTTCGTCTGCGTACAATCCGTAGCGCTCGGACCAGAAATGGTCCTCCATCAACTGGAAGGCTTCCGCCATCCAGGGCCGCGCCTCGTCGATTCCGGCCATCGAAGCGTGCGCGTAGGCGAGCAGCACGAAGGCGAGGCCGTAGCAGTGATTCGTCGCGTCGATCGCCTCGTTGCCGCGGAGCAACCAGACGTAGCCGCCCGTCTCCGGGTTTCTCTGTCGCTCGCGCAGGAAGGCGATCCCGTGACGGGCAGCCTTCCGGTAATCGTCAGAACCGAGGTGGCGGGCGGCCATCGCGTAGTTGAAGACGAACCGCGTGCTGGACACCAGATGACGGGTGGCGGCGTCATAGACGCTGCCGTCGTCGCGGAAGAAGTGGAAGAAGCCGCCGCTCGGATCGATGGCGCGGGGATGGTAGAACGCCATCGTCGCGCGGATGTGATCCAGCAGGAATGCGCGGCTGCGAAAGTCGGGCATCTTCCCAAGCCTAGCATGCGCCAGCGAGGAGGGCCGGGGGGACGCAAGGTCCGTCCCCCGGCGGATTTCCTCAGAGGGTCCGCTTGGACAACTGCTCGGCGATGTAGTCCGCCTGGCGGATCGCCAGGGTGACGATGGTCAGCGTGGGGTTCTCCGATCCGCCGGTCGTGAACACCGAGCCGTCCGATACGAACAGGTTCCCGACGTCGAAGGTCTGGCCCCACTTGTTGCAGACCCCGTCCCGCGCGGTCGCCGCCATGCGCGCCGTCCCCAGGTTGTGCGTCGACGGATACGGCGGGGTGAGGATCGTCCGTTTCGCTCCGGCCGCCTGGTAGATCGTCTTGCCCTGCCGGTACGCGTGGGCCCGCATGGCGACGTCGTTGGGGTGATCGTCGAAATGCACGTTGGGGATCGGCATTCCGAACCGATCCTTCTCCGTCGGGTGCAACGTGACGCGGTTGGTCTCCTGCGGCATGTCCTCACCGACCAGCCACATGCCGGCCATATTCGCGTACCCGTCCATCGCCGAGGTGAACTCGCGTCCCCACGCCCCAGGATTGAGGAATGCAGCCATGAACGGCAGGCCGAGGGAGAGGGTTTCCATCTCGTAGCCGCCGGTGAACCCGCGCTTCGGATTGTTCGCGGACTCGTCGGTCACGATGCCCGCCATGGTCGTTCCCCGCCACATGTGCACCGGCTTGTCGAAGATGCCGTAGACCGAGCCGGTCATGTGCCGCTGGTAGTTCCGTCCGACCTGGCCGGAGGAGTTCGCGAGCCCATTGGGATGGTGCGAGGAGGACTGCGAGTTGAGAAGCAGCCGCGCCGTCTCGATGGAGTTGCAGGCGACGCACACCACGCGCGCCTTCTGGCGCTGCTCCTTGCCGTCCTTGTCGAAGTAGACCACGCCGGAAACCTTGCCGGCACCGTCGTGCTCGATGCGCGTGACGAAGGACTCGGGGCGCAGGTCGAGGCGTCCGGTAGCCTCCGCTTCGGGGATGTCGGCGTACAGCGTCGACCATTTCGCCCCGGACTTGCAGCCCTGGAAGCAGAATCCGATCTGCATGCATACCAGGCGGCCCTTGCGCGGCTTGCTGTTGATGGCCATCCGCCCCGTGTGCACGTTCCGGTAGCCGAGCTTCTTGGCGCCGTTGTGGAAGACCTTGAAGTTGTTGTTGCCCGGCAGGCCCGCGATGTCGTGCGTGCGGGTCACTCCCAGCTTGTCCTCGGCCTTGTCGTAGTAGGGCGCCAGCTCTTCGTAGGTGAGCGGCCAGTCGAGCAGGTTCGCGCCTTCGATGCGCCCATAGGTGGTGAGCGCCTTGAACTCGTGGCGCTGGAGTCGCAGCGAGGCACCCGCCCAGTGGGTGGTGGTGCCGCCGACGGTCTTGCAGGTCCAGGCCGGAAGGTTCGGGAAGTCGCGCGCCACGCGCCAGGTGCCGGAGGTGGTGCGCTTGTCGGTCCAGGCGAGCTGGCCGAACGAGGGCCACTCGTCGTTCACGTAGGTGGCGGTGGATTGGCGCTTGCCCGCTTCGAGCAGCACCACGGAGACGCCTTTCTGGCAGAGCTCGTTCGCCAGGGTGCCGCCCCCGGCGCCGCTACCGATGACGACCACTACGGACTCGTCGCTCGTTTCGTAGGTTGCCATGTTGGATCTCCTCGGGATCAGGCGCCGGGACGGGGGGTGGGTCGTGGGCTGGCTTCGTTCGGCGGATCCGGCAACCAGGCGAGGTCGTTGAAGCCCCGGTGGAGGTAGCCGCCCTTCTCCCAGGAGCTGCCCTCGTAGCCGAAGTGGGCGTAGGCCAGCGGATTGTCATAGAGCGACACGACGCAGGTCCCGCGGACCTTGGCGAAGAATGGGGTCCCTTCGAGCGCCTTGACCGCGACCAGCTGGCGATCGGGGCTCTTCGCGATCCATTCGCCGCCGGCGGCGTGGTCGAGGGCGGCGACTCCCTCGACGAGGAGCATCTTCACGCTCGCGTCGGCGGCATCCTTGTCCAGGGCCTTCACCACCATGGCGTAGACGGCGTCTTCCATGGTGTCGTGCGGATAGAGGTGGCGGGCAAATTTGAGCAGGGCCTTTCCGGTCGCTTCATCGAGTGACGACAGCTCCAGCGCCCAGACCTTGCTGGGCGCGAGGAGCGCGATCGGACCGGAGGAGAACACCAGGGCCCCGATGATGACCCCGGACCCTTGCTTCAGGAATTCCCTGCGCGACGGTAACGTGGGTTGCATACATTCTCCTTTGGAAGTCTCTCAGTGAAGGAACGATCCGAGCAGCCGGTTCACCGCGCCGGCGGCCTCCATCTGCACCATGTGGCCCGCATCGGGGAGCACCTCGACCTTGACATGGCCGGGAAGGCCCTCCGCGTGCGATGCGGGAATGATCCGGTCCCTCGCGCCCCAGATGACGAGCACGGGGATCTTCGTGGACGCGAGGCCGTCCCGGAAGAGCGATGCCTGCTCGCCGCCGGGAAAGAGATTGTCGGCGAGCTTGCGGAGCGCGGCGTCGACGCCCTCGAGACGCTTGTACTTGAGAAGGTCGTCGACGAGCCGCCGCGTCACCAATGTCTCGTCTGCGTAGAGCTGCGCCACACAAGGCTTGAGCGCATTGCGGGTCGTGGCGCCCACGAAACCCTCGATGTAGCCAGCGTTGATCTCGCGGCCCAATCCGGCGGTGCAGATGAGCGACAGGGAACGGACGCGCTTGGGCGTCGATGACGCCATCGCCAGGGCCACTGCGCCGCCCAGGGAGTGACCGACGAAGTGGGCGCTCTCCACGCCGAGCGTCTCCAGGAACGCGGTCACGACCGCGGCGAGCTCGTCGAGGGTACCCGCGCCGACGTCCTTGGAGGACTCACCGTGTCCCGGGAGGTCGATCGCGTAGACCACGCGCGCCCCGGCAAGGGCGTCGTGGTTGAAGAGCCAGTTGCCGAGATCGCCGCCGAATCCGTGCAAGAGGAGGACGGGCTCACCTCCCTCGCCACGCTTCAGATAGCGGATGCGCCGGCCGCCGATCTCGATCTTCTGCGGCTGCGCTCCCTCGCCGGCTGCCGCGGCGGCTGCCGGCACGAAGCTCGCCTGGAAAGCGGCGACCACCGCGTCGACCTCGGATTCCGCGACCTCCGGGTCGGCGACGACGGCAACGAGAGCCCCCACGTGCAGCTCGTCGCCTTCCTGCGCCAGCTTTCGGCGCAAGACGCCGCCGACGTTCACCTCCAGACCGCCCGAGATCTTGTCGGTCTCGATGTCGCAGATTTCCTCTCCCGGGGAGACGCGGTCGCCCACCTGACGATGCCAGGCCGTCAGCCGGCCCTTCTCCATCGAGAGGCCCCACTTCGGAACGGTGATCGAATGGATCGCGGGCATGGTTCCTCCGAGAACGGCGGGGAACGGGCAGGGGACGCAGGAGAGCCCCTGCCTCTCCCGTCAGTGGTAGTTGGCCACGCGCTCGACGGCTGCGCCGATCTTCGCCGGGCTCGGGATGTAGAGGTCCTCGAGCGTATCGGAGAACGGCACGGGCACGTGCGGGGCCGTCACCCTCTCCACCGGCGCTTTCAACGACCGGAAGGCCTGCTGCGCGACCAGTGCGGCGATGTCGGTCGCTATCGAGCAGCGCGGGTTGGCCTCGTCTACGACCACCACCCTCCCGGTCTTCTCCACCGATTCGAGGATGGTAGCCTCGTCCAGCGGCGAGGTGGTGCGAAGGTCGATGATCTCGCAGTCGATCTTCTTCTTCGCCAGCTCTGCGGCCGCTTGCTCGGCGAAGTGCACCATCCGGCCGTAGGTGACGACGGTAACGCTCTTCCCCTCGCGCACCACGTTGGCCTCTCCGAACGGGACCGTGTAGCTCTCCTCCGGCACGTCGCCTTTCAGCCCGTAGAGCAGCTTGTGCTCGCAGAAGATGACCGGGTCGTCGTCGCGGATGGACTGGATGAGCAGCCCCTTGGCGTCGTAGGGCGTCGCCGGACAAACCACCTTCAGACCCGGCACGTGGGTGAAGATGGAGGTCAGCATCTGGGAGTGCTGGGCGGCGGCGCGGAAACCGGCGCCGACCATGGTGCGGATGACCACCGGCGTCTGCGCTTTGCCGCCGAACATGTACTTGAACTTGGCGGCCTGGTTGAAGATCTGGTCGAAGCAGACGCCCATGAAGTCGACGAACATCAGCTCGGCGACCGGGCGCATGCCGGCGGCGGCGGCGCCGATGGCGGCGCCGATGAAACCCGACTCGGAGATCGGGGTATCGAGCACCCGATCGGGGAACCGGGGATAGAGCCCTTTGGTGACGCCGAGCACGCCGCCCCAGGCGTCCTGCTCGCCGGGAGAGCCCGCGCCGCCGGCGTTGTCCTCACCCATGACGATGACGCGCGGATCGCGCTCCATCTCCTGACGGAGCGCCTCGTTGATGGCCTGCTGGTAGGTGATGGTCCTTGCCATGGCGTTCATCCTCCTGGTCAGGGGTACGAGACGTAGACGTCGGTGAGCAGGTCCGCTGCTTCCGGCTTCGGATCCGCCTTCGCCTGCTTCACCGCCCGGTCGATCAGCGCCAGAACGTCCTTGTCGATCGCGTCGAGCTCGGCAGCCAGCAGCTCGCCGGTGGAGGTGACGCGCTTGCGGAAGCGGAGCAGGCAGTCCTTCTCCTCCCGCAGCTTCTTCACCTCGTCGGCGGCGCGGTAGGTCTGCTGATCACCCTCGAAATGGCCGTAGTAGCGCATGAACTTCATCTCGAGCAGCGTCGGGCCTCCGCCTTCGCGGGCGCGCTTGACGGCCTCGCCGGCCGCTTCGAAGGCGGCGAAGAAGTCGAAGCCGTCCACGATCACGCTGGGCATTCCGAAGGCGGCGCCTCGGTCAGCGATGTTGTCGGAGGCCACCGACCAGGAGGAAGAAGTAGTCTCGGCGTAGCCGTTGTTCTCCGCCACGAAGATCGCGGGCAGGTTCCAGACCGAGGCCAGGTTCAGCGCCTCGAGGATCGTTCCCTGGTTGGAGGCGCCGTCGCCGAAGAAGCAGACCGCGACGCCGTTTTCCCTCTTGTACTTGGCAGCCAGGGCCGCGCCGCAGATCAGGGGTCCGCCGCCGCCGACGATTCCGTTGGCGCCCATCATTCCCCGGGAGAGGTCGGCGATGTGCATCGACCCGCCCTTTCCCTTGCAGGTGCCCGTCGACTTTCCGTAGATCTCGGCCATCATCCCCACCGGATCGACGCCCTTGGCGATGCAGTGCCCGTGCCCGCGGTGCGTGCTGGCGATGTAGTCGTCGTTCCTCAAGTGAATGCAGACGCCCGTGGCCGAGGCCTCTTCGCCCGCGTACAGGTGCACGAACCCGGGGATCTCCCCGGTCGCGAACTCGGTGTGCACGCGCTCCTCGAACTCGCGGATCGTGCGCATGGTGCGGTAGGCCTGCAGGAGCTGTGCTTTGGTCAGTTGCGCCATCTCACTGCCTCCTTCCGGGCGAATCGCCCTCAGGTGAAGAGCGGCTCCTCGCGATGCGGAGAGCCGTTGCCGTGCACCTTGTCGTCGGTGCGCAGCACCCCGTGGCGGGCTGCCCACGAGAGCGTGGCGGGCACGTCGATGGTGAAGGGCCCGCAAAGGTCCAGCGTCACCGCCAGCTCGGCGTCGGAGAACTCGAGCTCGCGCTCGCCGTCGAGCGCGAGCGTCCCCGACCGGGCCTGCAACGCGATCGCGCGGCCGGGCATCAGCACTTCCAGGGCGGCCACGCCGACTTCCGCGATCAGTCCCGGGGCGATGGGCGCGGCGACCGTCATGCGAGCCTGCGCCGAGCGCGGGGGCGCGAGGCGGAGCAAAAGTCCGTGGGGCTCCTGCCGTCCGACGGGATGCAGCAGGCCAGCGACCGAGGAGAGGCCGATGGCGTCCGGCTCCGCGAACGTCACTGCCAGCTCGGAGATGGTGCCGGGCTGCCACAACGCCCGGGCGCCGACATGGCGCAGGCTCGAGACGCAAGCGTCCACGAGCGCAATCTCTTCGGGCTGGCCCGGAGTCGAGGTCGCGATGCGGAGGAGCTTCTGGCGCCGCAGCGCGATCCCTGCCGGCACGCGCCCGAGCGCCACCAGGCCGGCGGCGAGGCCGGTCACCGTCGCCTCCCGCAGATCGGGAAAGACGTTGTTGGTGCCGGAGGAGAGCGTCGCGAGGGGCACGTCGCCGCAGCGCGATGCCACGGCCCGGTGGGTGCCGTCGCCGCCGAGGACGATGATGACCGCCACGCCCTCGGCGATCATGCGATCGACCGCCTCGAGAGTGTCCCGGACGCTCTCTTCGCTGCGGGTATCGAGCACCTGCACCCGCGGCCACCTGACGTCGGGCGAGGCGCGCAAGCGCTGCCCGGCGCGGTGCACGCCGGCGCAGATGCCGGTGAGCTCCGGCATCATCAGCACCCGGTCGACGCCCAGCGCGCCCAGCGCGCCAAGCATGCGCTGCACCATGTTCGACTTCTCGGTGGTAGGGAAGACCGATGCCTGGCTCACCAGCCGGCGGATGTCCCGCCCCGAGGCCGGGTTCGCCACGATCCCGACGGTCGAGGACGTGCGTGACGGCCGAAGGACCGATGAGGCGCTTTCTGCCAACGCGAGCCCCCCGTCCAAGAAAGGCGGCAGCGTAGCAGACGCCCACCCGGATGCGCCATGCACCCTCCCGCGTTTTCCTGGCCATCGCTCCCAGGTGCCTCGGCGCACGTCTCGCGCTGTGGCAGGCCGGTCTGCTAGGCTCCGCCCAGCGAAGGAACGCAGCATCGAGTCGGCTCGAGGAGCCTTGCGATCCTAACGATCCAATATCCAAGGGGGTACCATGTCGATGAACTTCTTCGTCTGCGCTGCGCTGATGGCCGTCCTCGCCGCCGCATCGTCCGCGTCCGCGCAGGCACCGGCGCCGAACCTCGAGAAGCTGAAGCAGTTCAAAGTCTCCGGGACGGACCTCAACATCCCGACCGTTCCCCAGACGGGCAAGAGCGCCGATGCTCTCCGGGAAAACTTGAAGAGGGTCAAGCTGCCGCCGGGGTTCAAGATCGATCTGTACGCCGTCGTTCCCGACGCCCGCATGATGGCGGTCGCCCCCTCGACGAACATGATGTTCGTCGGCACGCGCAAGACCACCGTCTGGGCGGTGACCGACCGTACCAGCTCGGGACACGCCGACGAGGTGAAGCCGTTCGCGCCCTCGCTCAAGTTCAAGGTGCCGAACGGCGTGTGCTGGACGAAGGACGGCTTTCTCATCGTCGTCGAGCACAACCGGGTGCTGAACTTCCCCGCCGCCGAGTTCTTCTACGAGGGTCCGGACGTCGCGGTCATCGAGGTCCTCGGCCAGGGCAAGTTGATCCCGGAGGAGGAAGAGTCGTTCAACCACGGTGCGCGCGTATGCCGCGTCGGCAAGGACGGCAAGCTCTATATCGCGATGGGACAGCCGTTCAACGTGCCGGCGAAGGAGAAGCTCGACCTCTACTCGCAGTTTGGCATCGGCGGCATCATCCGCTTGAACGCGTTCGACGGCTCCGGGCGCGAGGTCTTCGCGCGCGGCGTTCGCAATTCGGTGGGAATGGACTTCAACCCCAAGACCGGCGAGCTCTGGTTCACGGACAACCAGGTCGACGGCATGGGTGACGATCAGCCTCCCGGAGAGCTGAACCGCGCCACCAAGGCGGGCTTGCATTTCGGCTTCCCCTGGTACGGTGGCGGGAAGACGCGGACCGCCGAGTACAAGGACGCCAAACCGCCCGCCGACGCCGTCTTCCCCGAGCTGGAGATGGCGCCACACGCTGCCGATCTGGGGATGACCTTCTACACGGGCACGAAGTTCCCGCAGAAGTACCAGAACGGCATCTTCATCGCGGAGCACGGCTCCTGGAACCGGACCACCCCGATCGGGGCGCGGGTGATGTTCGTCTCGCTCAAGGCGAACGGGTCAGCCGACAAGGCCGAGGTGTTCGCCGAAGGGTGGCTCGATCCGGAGACGAAGCAGTATCGAGGCAGGCCAGCCGACGTGGCCGTCATGCGTGACGGGTCGCTGCTCGTCTCGGACGACTTCGCGGGCGCCATCTACCGGATCACCTACGTCGGCGAATAGGCGGCCGCAGATGCGACTGCGACTTGCGTGGGGCGCGCTCCTGCTTTCGCTCCTGGTCGTTCCTCGTGCGGCAGAAGCGGGAGACGCGGCGGCTGGAGAGGCGAAGGCGGCCACCACCTGTATCGTCTGCCACGGACCCGACGGCATCAGCAAGGTGCCCGACGCGCCCCACCTCGCGGGCCAGCCGGAGCCGTACCTGGTGGCTCAGCTCAAGGCCTATCGGAAGAAGAAGCGGACGAACGAAATCATGAACGTGATCGCCAAGACCCTCAACGATACCGACATCGCGAATCTGGCGGCCTGGTTCTCCAGCATCGAGGTCCGTGCGCAAGTCCCGAAGTGATGCCTTACGCCGGCGCGCACCGGATTCGCGCGCCGGCGACCGACAGATGACCGATGGACGTCTCGGCCTCAACCGTCCAGGATCGCGTACGCGGAATACTCCGCAGGGAGGCCGCTTGGCTGGGTCGAGCGCATCCTGGAGCGGCACTGGCTGCGAGCTGATCGGCCGCGAACGAATCGCGGCGGAGCTCGCGCAGCTCATCCGTGCGCACGCGGTGGTCGCGGTCGTCGGCCCACTGGGGATCGGGAAGACGGCGCTGGTCCGGCAGGTCGTGGAGCGCGAAGCGGCGGCCGGCCGCGTGGCGCCGGCCGCTCAAGCATCGCTGGCCGGCGTCGAGGGCGCGCGAGGTTTGCTCGAACGCACCGGCCGCGCCCTCGGCCGCAGGTACCCTCCGGTCGAGTCGAGCCGGCTGGTTGCCGCTCTCTCCACGTTGCTTGGCTCCGCTGCCTGCACGCTGGTGTGGGACGACGCGGAGGATGCCGCTCTCGGTACCGTCGCCGCCGTGCTCGAGGCGTTCGCGCCACCTGGCCGGCCGCGGCCACGGTGCCGCATCATCATCGTGTCCCGGGAGGCGGTCTTTTCCGGCCATGGTGCCTTGTGGGCCTGGGCCGAGCGCGCCGACGCGGCGTCCCTCGAGGTGCCTCCACTCGATGCGCCGGCATGCCGCGAGCTGATCGCCGCTCTCGAGAACCGGCGCGGACGGTCGTTGCAGGATGAGGCGATCCGCGCTTCCGGCGGTAATCCGCTCGCGCTCCAGCTGGCCGTCGCGGCCGGGTCCGCCGGGGGCGGCGATCCGATGGTCGGGCTCGGTCATGCCATCGACGCGTTGCCTTCAGAGGCCCGCAGGATCCTCTTCGTGCTGCTCGCCGCCGAGACTCCGCTGCGCGACGTCGATCTCGCCATGGTTTGCGGCGGGAGGACGCAAGAGGGCTTGCTCCTGCTCTCCCGCCGCGCGCTGGTTGCGCGCGAGGGCGATCGCGTCTCGCTGCCGCCACGCATGATCGGCCCCGTGCGGTCCTTGGTGGGCGCGCCCGCTCCGGCCATCTGGGAGGTGGTGGAGGGCCTCGCACGCCGTGTTCTAGCCGCGGCTCCCGACGATCCCGATGCCCTGCTGCTCGCCTGCCGCGCCACGGCGCAGCGAGGACATGCGCCGGAGGCGCTCGCGTTGCTGCGCGGGCATGTCGCGGCGCGCGCGGCCGCCTCCCCGGCCGCGCTCGAGCGGGCTCTCGGCGACATCGCCCGAGGCGAGCCCGCAGTCGCAAACGATGCGCTTCTAGCGCTCGCCCGCGAGCAGCTGCGCTGGGGAGACTTCGAGGCCGCACGCCGTACGCTCGATGGCCTCGCCGCACTTGACCTGCCGGCGCCGCTCGAGTATCGGCGCTGCATCCTCAGCGCCGAAGCGCTGGTGCGCGGGGGGGAGCCCGCCAACGCCACGCAGGAGCTGGAGCGGGCCCGCTCGCTGAACCCGTCCAGCGCCGGAGTCGCCCTCGAGGAAGGGCTCGCCGATCTCGCGGTCCTGCGCGGCGACCTGCACGGCGCGCGTCGCACCTTGCTGCAGCTCGCACATCGCACGCGTTCCATCCCGAGCCTGGAAGGGCGCCGGGCCGTCTCCCTGGGTTTTTCGTATCTGCTGGAGGAGCGCCACGACCGCGCCCTCTCCTGGGCCCGGAAGGCGCGCGAAGCCTACCGGCAGCGCGGCGACGCCGCGGTCGACATCCTCGTGCCGATCGTCGAGATCGCCGCGCTGATGGGACTCGATCAGATCGACCGGGCGACAGAGGTCGCCGCCCGCGAGACCAGCAGCCGGACGTCCCGCGACGACCGCGGCCTTGCCCAGGGAACGGCAGTCCTCTTCCGGGCCGGAATCCTCTTCCGGCGCGGCGAGATGAAGGAGGCGATGCGGATCGGAGAGCCCGCATTCCGCGCGCTCGATCGGCGCGCGGATCGGATCTTCCGCGCCCGTGTCGCGCACTACCTCGCCCGATGCGCAATCGGGCTCGGCCAGCTCGAGCGCGCCGAGGAGTTCATCCGCATCGCCGCCGGGATTGCCGCCGAGCCCGGGCTCGGCGTCCTGCGGCCGACGTGCGAGATGGATTTCGCTCTGCTTTGCGAGGCGCGCGGGGAGCGCAGCGAGGCGGCGGAGCGAAGCCGGGGGGCGCTTTCCGGCGCCTGGCGGTCGCCGCTGGCGCGGATCGAGGCGTGGGCGCTCGACCCCCGGGACGCTCCGCCTCCACGCAGCGGATTCCGGGCAGCGCATGCGTATGCGTGGTTGCGCTCCGCGGAACGCGCGCTCGAGCGCGGCAATCTGGCACAAGCCGGAACCGCCGCCGCGCGCGCGGAACCCTGGTACCGCCGCGCCGGTGCGCTCTACGAGCTCGCCCGCGTGCAGCTCGTGAGGGGCGAGGCCCGGGCCCGGCTGGGCCGGTCCGGCGAAGCGATCTCCGCGATCGCGAGTTGCGCGTCCGTGGCGGAACGGAACGGCTATCTCCCGGTGCTGACTTGCGCGCACCTGGTTCGCGCCTTCGTCGCAGAGCGAGCGGGCGACCTCCAGACGTGCGCGGCAGAGCTCGGCGCTGCCTGGACGCGGGCCGTTCCCGAGCTCAGGGACGAGGCGCTCCGGCGCGCCTGCGCCCGCGCCGGCGTGGCCGTCGGCTCCGAGCCGGCCGGACCGATCCGGCCGCTCGCAGCCAGGATCTCGCGGCTGGGGCTCGACCGGCCTGCAACGTGCCTCACCAAGCAGGGTGGACGAGCGTGGATCCTCGACGCAGGCGAGGATCCTCCCGCGCATTTCGATCTCACCCTGGAGCTCGATCGCGGTCGCGTACGCGGGGAGCACGGCGAGCTGCCCCTTCCGCCCCAGAAGCGGCAAATCCTCGAGCACCTCGCGTGCGCCGGCCCCGCCGGCATGAGCGTCGAGGATCTGTACCGCGACGTGTGGGGCGGCACCGAGTACCACCCGCTTCGCCACCGCAACTCGGTCTATGTCGCGCTCACGCGCCTGCGCGAGTCGCTCGGAGCCGTGCTCGCGCGCGACGCGTTCGTCGAGGGTCCCGACGGGCGGTATCGCATCACTCCGGAAGTGACGGTGGCCGTGCGCAGAAGCTGGCCGCCCGCCGAGCCCGAGTCGCAGCTGCGCGCGGTCTCCGCGAAGTAAGACGATGTAAGACCGATCCGGCCTGCGCGCGAGGTATCCGGTGCGCGCGACATCCCCAGCGTTTTCGGGTGCCGCCTTTGAAAAGGAGGGTGGAAATGAAGGTGCCGATCTACAGAACGTATTCCTCGCAGGTTGCGCTTTTGACCATCGCGTGTTTCCTGCACGCCACCGTCGGCTGTGGGGGCGCACCGGCATCGGGCACGGTGTTCATCCGCGTCACCGATCCGGCCGGGCAGATCACCGAGAAGACCTTTACGCACGAGGAGTTCGCCACCAGCGCGAAGGGGTCGGTCGATCAGCTCATGGCGCCCGATGAGGCATCGATCGATCCGGCGCGGATCCTCAGCGAAGGATCGGTGAGCCTGAAGCTGGCGAGCGGCAAGGTGCTGGAGCTGAAGACCGAGGGCAACCGCGTCGCGCTCGCCGATGGCACGAATGCAGCCTCGCTTTCCTGGAACCTGGACCGGACGGAGTTGACCATCGAGACCCCGGGGGGAAGGTCGAAGGTGGAGCTCACCGGGGCCCACGACCCGGCCGAGGTGGCGCGCTTCGTGGGAAACACCGCGATCGGTCTCTTCGCGGTGCTCGCGGACCCTACCCTGGCCGCGTCGATGGCGACGGGCGAGCGTCCCTACTGCGGTCCCTGCGTGGTGTTCATCATCCTCATCATCGGTTGGTTGGCGTGCATCACGGGCGGAACCTGGATCTGCACGAACCAGGCCCACTACATCTGCACCAGGGGCGTCAGGAACGTATGGATGGACTGCGGCATCTCGTACCGGAACGGCTGGCAGTTCGGCTTCGGCTGCACCATCGAATGCTGGTGAGCACCGGGTGCGAACCGCAATTCGCCCGCTCGGCGCGAGCCTGTTGATTTCGTTCGGCGCGTGCACAGCGGGTGACAGCCGGACGACCGTGGAGCTCTCCTCGGACATCACCAGCGGCACGGTGGACGAGGGCGACTCCGCGGTCGTCGCGCTGCTGTCCTCGGGACAAGCGTACTGCACGGGAACCGTGGTGGGCGACCGATGGGTCCTTACCGCCGCGCACTGCCTGGAGCTGATGACTCCTTCCCAGGTCTACCTGGGCACTCGCCCTTCCGCCGGCGGCCAGCGGCTGCAAGTCGCGCGCACCGTCATCCATCCCCGGTTCAGCTTCATCGGATTGCAGGACGACATCGGACTCGTCGAGCTGGTCGAGCGCGCGCCGGTGGAACCGCTGCCGCTGATGGAGCAGCCGCTCGATCCGGCGATCGCGGGGTCGACGGTGCGCCTGGTCGGCTTCGGGACGACTTCGAGCACGGATACGGACCCGCCCCTCAAGCGCACCGGGACGGCGAGGATCTCCACCCTCGACGCTCAGAAGCTCACCCTCCAGGGAGCGCCGTCGCAAACCTGCCTGACCGACTCGGGTGCTCCGGTCCTGTATCGGCTGGACGGCCGCGAGTACGTAGCCGGCGTCGCTTCGTCGGGCGATGCGCAGTGTCAGCAATATGCGCGCGCCGTCCGGGTCGACGCCTCTTCCCACGATTTCATCCTGCCGGAGATGGCCGGGCATTCGGGCGGCTGTCAAACGGCGCCCGTCCCGTCGCTGCTGGTTCTTGCCCTAATGCTGCTGCGGGCGGGCGCGCGCACACGCGACTTCCGCTAGATCTCGCGGAGCGGCTTCGCGAAGAGCAGGGCGCGATCGTTTTCAAGAGCGGTCGCCACGCTGTGTCCGGGTCGGGCCGCCGCCTGCATGGGATTGCGCGCCCCCGCG
>Ga0209474_10001802_pt1 | contig 20377 bp, 20 predicted proteins | sample GraSoiAngelo_145_FD_185902 | JGI IMG/M metagenome (GOLD analysis project Ga0209474, IMG submission 185902) | Grasslands soil microbial communities from the Angelo Coastal Reserve, California, USA - 14_1009_05_20cm (SPAdes) (version 2) | ecosystem: Environmental > Terrestrial > Soil > Grasslands... | reverse complement strand
GATGGCACGGTCGTGACCCCGGGCGGCGCCGCGCGCCGCCACGTCACGCTGGTGGAGCAGCGACCGATCCTGTTCCGGGCGACGGTCCGTGAGAATCTGGAGTTCGGGTTACAGGTAAGAGGAATCACACGCGCAGAAGTGAACAGACGGATAGAGAACGTTGCCGGGCGACTCGCCATCACGCCGCTGCTCGGCCGCCGGCGGCACGAGCTGTCGGACGGTGAGGTGCAGCGCGTGGCGGTAGCGCGGGCGCTGGCGGTCGAGCCGGACGTGCTGCTCTTGGACGAGCCCGCGAGCTCGGCCGATCGGGCCGCGGCTCTCACGTTGTACCGCACGCTCGCCGAGGAGCGCGCCCGGCGGCCGCTCGCCGTCTGCCTTGCGTCTCACCAGCTGGAGGACGCATACCGCTGGGCGGACGACGTGCGCGCCCTGGCCGACGGTCGGCTCTCCCCCGTGACGCCCGAAAACCTGTTCCGCGTGGACCTGACGACCGCGGAGAGCGGCGACCTGAAACGCGCCTGCGTGGGGACCGTCGAAATCGCCGCGATGACGGACAAGATCGGTCCCGCGATCCTCGCGGTGCCGCCCACCGACATCTTCGTCAGCCGGGAGCCGCTCGCCTCCTCGGCACGCAATACGTTTCAAGGACGAGTGACCAGCCTGGCCCGCCGCGGCCCGGGGGGCGGGGGGCGCGGTGGCGTCCACGTCACGGCGGATGTGGGGGTCGAGCTCATCGCCGTCGTCACCGAGGAAGCCGTGCGCGATCTGGCCCTCGCGCCCGGCAGCCCCGTCGTGTTCTCGTTCAAGGCCAGCGCGGTACGGGTGTTCTAGCGATGCCGATCAGCTATCTTACACGTATCGTTGAGTTTACGGCGACGCACCACATCCAGCGGGCCGATTGGAGCGCAGACCGGAATGCGGCCGAGTTCGGAAAGGCGGCGACGGATCATCCCCACCGCTATCAGGTGCGCGTGACGATCCGAGGACCGCTCGAGCCGGAACGTAAGGGCGTGGTGAACCTCGGTGAGCTGGATCGCGTGTTGCGCGACGAGATCACGGCGCGGCTCGACGGCAAAGTGATCAACGACGCTATCCCCGAGTTCGCGGCGGGCCGCCGCCTCGCGACCGGTGAGGCCCTCGCCGTGTATCTGTGGGAGCGCATCGCACCGCGCGTGCCATCGGGGGCCGCGCTGCATGCGGTGCGGGTGCAGGAGGGACCGCATATCTACTCGGAGTACTTCGGTGAAACGTGATCCCTCAGGGGCTGGGGGCTCGGGGCTCGGGGCTCGGGATGCACCCCGACCCCCGAGCCCCGAACCCCGAGTCCCTGGTTCCCGCCGCGGCCGCATGCTCGCCGAGTCGGCCGCCGTTGAGGAGATGCCCGTGTGGCTCGAGGTGAACGGCGAGCCCGCGGTCACGTGGATGTGCACGCCCGATCAGCTGGAAGAGCTCGCGACCGGGTGGCTGCACGGCGAGGGGTACATCGAGACGCTGGACGACCTGGTGAAGCTCCGCCCTTGTGCGACGGACCTGGGCTTTTGGGCCGAAGTGAAGCCGGAGCGCGTCACGCTGGTGAAGGGAGAGAACCGCAAGCGCGTGCTGGCCTCCGGGTGTGGCGCGGTCTCGACCTTCCTGGCCGACCCGCACGCCGTGCAGCATGCGCCGGAGCGCGGTGAGCCCCCCGTGCCCGAGCGGCTGCGCGCGTTGTTCAAGGAGCTGTTCGCGAGCGGGGAGCGCTACAACGAGACGGGCGGCATTCACGCGGCCGCGCTCACCGACGGCGAGCGGTTGCTGTTCCACGCCGAGGACATCGGCCGTCACAACGCGGTGGACAAGGTGATCGGGGCTGCCGTGATCGCCCGGCAGCGTCCCAGCGGGCGGGGGCTGCTGGTCACGGGTCGGATCTCCGCCGAGCTCTCGTACAAGGCCGCGCGCGCCGGGGTCGCGTACGTGGCGACGCCGAGCGTCCCGTCCACGCTCGCCCTCACCATCGCCCGGCGGGCGGGCGTCGTGCTGGTCGGGCGCGCGGTGAGCGGCACGCCCCATGTCCACCGGTCCGAGGCATGACGACTGACGCGTTGCGGACGCTGTTGCGCGACGCCCGGACCATCGCCGTCGTTGGACTGTCGCCCAAGCCGGATCGTCCCAGCAACGCCGTCGCGAGATATCTGCAGGGCTCGGGCTACCACATCGTCCCGGTGAACCCGGGGCACGCCGCGATCCTGGGCGAGAAGAGCTACCCCACCCTCACGGCGGCCGCGGCCGAGCACGCCATCGACGTGGTAGACGTGTTCCGGCGCAGCGAGTTCGTCGCCCCCATCGTGGACGAGGCCCTGCGAGTGCGACCCCGGCTCATCTGGCTGCAGGTCGGCGTGCTGGACGAGACCGCTCCGGAGCGGGCCGCGACGGCGGGCATCCCGCTCGTGATGGACCGCTGTCTGATGGTGGACCACCAGGCGCTCGGAGTCTGAGCGCTGTGCGCGGCGCCGTCCTCGCCGGCGGCGCCGCCCGCCGCTACGGCGGGCATCCCAAGGGCCTGATCGAGCTGGGCGGCCGGCGCATCCTCGACCGCGTAGTGGACGCCGTCGCCGCCGTGACGGGCGAGCCGCCGCTGCTCGTCGCCAACGCCCCGGAGGGGCCGGGCTGGCGGCCCGATCTGCGCACCGTCCCCGACGTGCGCCCCGAGTGCGGCAGCCTGGGCGGGATCTACACGGCCGTCGCCTCGGGCGCGGGGCCGGTGCTGTGCGTCGCGTGGGACATGCCCTTCGTCACGCCCGAGCTGCTGCGCGCCCTGGTGGAGGGCTCGCCGGGATGCGACGCCTTTCTTCCTGAGAGCGACGGCCGCCGCGGTGTGGAGCCGCTGTGCGCCGTATACGGACCGGCGTGCGGGCCGGCGATCGAGCGGCAGCTCGCGCGCCACGACCTCCGCGCCATCGGCTTCCACGCCGACGTGAAGGTCGGTACACTACCGCTCGAGCGGGTTCGGGGCTGCGGTGATCCGGATGTGCTCTTTTTCAACGTGAACACCCCGGCGGACCTGGAGCGGGCGGAGGCCGTGTGGCAGCGACGCGGATGATGTCGGTGATCGGGCGCAAGAACGCCGGCAAGACCACGCTGCTGGTCGCCCTCGCGGCCGAGCTGGCGCGTCGCAAGTTCCGCGTGATGACCATCAAGCACGGCACTCATCCGGCCGACACCGATCAGCGGGGCAAGGACTCGTGGCGTCACTGGCACGAAGGCCACGCCGAGCGCGTGCTCATGGAAGGGCCGGGTCAGCGCGTGCTGTGGGAGAAGACCGAGGCTGAATCGGACCCGGTCGCGCTGGCCCGTCGCTACCTCGACGGCGCCGACATCGTCCTCGTCGAGGGGTACAAGCGGGCCGCGCTGCCCAAGATCGAGGTGTACCGCCTGGCGGCTGGGGCTGCGCCACTGTTCGATCCCGCGGTGCACACCGCGACCGACTGGGTCGCGATGGTGACGGACAACCCGGCGTATCGCGCCGAGTTCCCCGTGTTTCGCTTCTCGGATACCGCGTGGCTCGTCACCCTGGCCAACCTCGCGTGGGACCGGGCCAAGATCCTCCCGCCCTAGCGATGACCATGTTGACTCCGACCGAAGCCGCCCGTCTGATCCTCGAGCACATCGCGCCGCTCCCGGCGGTGCGCCGGTCGCTGCGCGAGGCCCTCGACCTGGTGCTCGCCGAGCCCGTGGCGAGCCCGATCGACCTCCCCCCCTGGGACAATTCGGCCATGGACGGCTACGCCGCTCGCGGCGGTGACGTAGCGGGGGCGAGCCCCGAGCGTAAGGTCGTGCTCGCGGTGGTCGAGAGCGTCGCGGCCGGGCAGTTCCCCGCGCGGCCGATCGGGCCGGGCCAGGCGACCCGGATCTTCACGGGCGCTCCGCTCCCAGCCGGCGCCGACACGGTGGTGCGCCAGGAGGACACCGAGGACGCCGCCCCGGACCGCGTCACCGTCGTCACGGGGCGCGATGCGCGCAAGAACGTGCGCTACCGCGGCGAGGATATCCGTAAGGGCGAGATCGTGCTTCCCGCCGGCACGCCGCTGGGGCCCGCTCAGCTCGGCGTGCTCGCCTCCATCGCGCAGGGCGCTCCGCTGGTCCACCGCGCGCCCCGCGTGGCGTTCATGGGGTCGGGGGACGAGATCGTCGACCTGGATCGCGCGGACGAGATCCTCGCGGGGCGTAAGATCGCGACGTCGAACTCCTACACCCTGCACGCGCTGATCCGTCGCGCGGGCGGGATCCCGGTAGACCTGGGGCTGGCCCGCGACACCAAAGACAGCCTGCGCGAGCACCTCGGCGCAGCGCGCGACGCCGATCTGCTCGTGACCACGGCCGGCGTGAGCGTGGGGGAGCACGACTTCGTTCGGGAGGTGCTCGCCGAGCTGGGCTGCGACATGAAGCTGTGGCGCATCCGCATGCGTCCCGGCGCGCCACTCGGCTTCGGCCTGCTCGACCGCACCCCGTGGATCGGGTTGCCGGGCAACCCGGTCAGCACGATGGTGACGTTCGAGCTGTTCGTGCGCCCGGCGATCCGGCGGCTGCTGGGCCACCGGCTCCCGTTCCGGCGTACCGTGCCGGTGTGCGTGGAGGAGCCGATCACCCTCGGCCCCAAACTGCGGCACTTCCTCCGGGCGGTGGTCCGACCCGAGGGAGCGGGCGGTGGGCTCGTAGCGCGCTTGACGGGTCCCCAGGGTTCCGGCATCCTGACGTCCATGGCCCGCGCCAACGCCCTCCTGATCGTGCCCGAGGACCGGGCCGAGGTGTCCACCGGCGATACGCTCGCCGCCCTGGTGCTCGACGATCCGCACCACGTCGCCGAGGCGCCCTTCTAGGTGGCGCCCCGTGACCGCCTGCGCCGCGCCCTGCGGCTGATCGCCTGGGCGACGCTCGCCGCCGGTGTGTTCGTGCTCAACGTGCGGACAGGGGCCGACCTGCGACTCGGCATTCTGTACGTCGTTCCGGTGCTGCTGGCCGCGTCCTACGACGGCCTGGGTTGGGGTATTGCGTTCGCGCTCGCGACGGCGTTGCTCCGCTTCGGCGTGGGGATCGACCAGCTGCCGCTCGACACCTCGCTCCAGGTCCGGCTCCTCAACGAGGCCGGGTACCTCACCGTGGTAGGCGTGGCGATCGCCGGCCTGTCGCAGCTGCGCCGTACCCAGGCGCAGCTCGAGCTGCTCGCGACGCACGATCCGCTCACGACGGTGCTGAACGCGCGGGCCTTCGCGTCCCAGGTAGCGCAGGAGCTGGGCCGCAACCGTCGCTATGGCCGGCCGCTGGCCCTGATCTATCTCGACCTGGACGACTTCAAGAGGGTCAACGACGCGCACGGCCACGCCACCGGCGACGCGGTCCTGCGGCTCGTCGCCGACGCGATGCGCGGCGCGGTGCGCCAGGCCGATTTCGTGGGCCGGCTGGGTGGCGACGAGTTCGGCGTCTTGATGCCGGAGACCGACGGCAGCGTGGCCCACTCGGTCGCCAATCGCCTCGCCGGCGGGATCCGTACCGTGTTCCGCGGGACGCCCTCCGTCACCGCCAGCATCGGCGTCGTCGCCGTCACGGGCACCGAGGCGGGGAGCGACGAGCTGCTGCGCAAGGCGGACCAGGCCATGTACGAGGCCAAGCAGGCCGGCAAGGATCGCGTGGTCCAGGTGACGATGTGAGCACATGCTGAAGACGCTCCAGGACCTGTTCCTGGTGCTCACGTCGGTCCTGTTCATCGTCGATCCGCTGACCGCCGTGCCGACCTTCCTCGCGATGACCGCACGCGACGCGCCACCGGTGCGGCGGCTCATGGCCCGGCGCGGGGCCTGGACCTGTGGCGTGACCCTCACGGCCTTCGCCCTGGGCGGTAGCCTGATCTTCCGCCTCTTTGGGATCACGATCGCGGCGTTCAAGATCGCCGGAGGCGTGGTGATCGGCCTCAACGCGCTCGACATGGTGCAGGCCCGCCGCAGCCAGCAGCGGGAGACGGCGGTCGAGAAGGCCGAGGGTATCGAGAAGGAAGACGTGGGGATCATGCCGCTCGGCATCCCCATGTTGGCGGGGCCGGGCGCGATCTCGACGGTGATGGTGTTGAGCGGGGCGGCGAAAACGCCGCTCACCGCGGCGGCGGTCTATGCGGCCATCGCGCTGACGGCGTTCCTCTCCTACGTCACGCTCGCCGCCGCGACGCGCATCGAGCAGCGGCTCGGCCAGACGGGGATGCGCATCCTCACCCGGCTGATGGGACTGGTGCTATGCGCCATCGCGGTGCAGTTCATCATCGACGGCATCAGGATGGCGGAACTCTAGCGCGGGCGGTCCAGGGGCGGGGGCATCGGCAGGTCGAACCCGGGCGGAACGCGGTAGGCCCGCCGCAGCCGGGTCGGCTCGAAGCCCTCGATTGGCTGCGGCATGATCACTTCGGACCAGAACGTGTCCCGCCCGGCCGCCTTGGCGCCGTGCAGCAACCGGTCCGCCGCGCCGATCGCCGCCTCCAGACTCTCCGCCGGCTGCAGACAGGTCACCACCCCACCGCACACCGTGAGCGGCAGACCGGTCTCCTCCGCCAGCTGCTGCAGCGTCTGCTGCAGCTTCTGGACGGCGGCCCCGGCCGCTTCGGGACCGGCCTCCGGAAGCAGCAGCGCGAATTGGTCGCCACCCAAGCGCGCCACGACGTCGCTGCCACGCACCGAGCTGCGCGCCGCGCCACCCACCAGGCGCAGCATCTCGTCGCCGACCTGCTGGGGGAGCAGGCGGCTCACTTCCCGGAAGTCGTCGAGGTCGAAATAGGCGATCGTGAAGGGATGCTGGTAGCGGCGCGCCCGCTCGAACTCCCGACCCGACAACTCGTAAAAGGCCCGCCGATTCTCGAGCCGCGTGAGCTCGTCGGTGCCCCCCGGCACCTGCTGCCGGCGCTGGGCGCGCACCCGGAGGAAGAGATCGTACCCGCTCGCGAGGATGGCGACGACGACAACGATGTGCCAGACCATGGCGGAGCGACCGCGCCGCCGTAGCGGCGGCGCAACGAGCCCTACCCGTCGAGAAGGTGGAAGCCTTCGGGAGGCGTGACGCGCCGCTCCGCGTTGGCGCGTCGCTGACCAAGGGAGCGGCGATCGCCGCCGGAGCGACGCTCGAACGGCACCTCTGCGGTCGTGCGCCGCCGGTCGCGGATCATGCGGCGACCCAGATCGCGCCGCCGGTCCCAGCCGCGTCGCTTGGGCCGCTCTCCTCGCGCGCCGCGCGTGCGCTTGGTGTCGTGTGCCATGGTCGTTGCGCTCGTGCCGTTGCATATCGGATGCCATCTGCCGATCGCGAGTCGGCCGGAGATGTGGATGCTATCGTGTTGGCGGGACACAAGATGCCACCCGACACAGAGGCTGGGTCACATGGCGGCGGCTCGAAATTGCGGCGTGGGGGCTCACCCTGCTGCGGCGACGCAAGATCGCCCGGCCGACCGCGGGCACTACATCCGCTTGTACTTGGGCCCGCTCCCGCCTTCGCGCGGCGTCCAGCGAGGGCCCACCACATCGGTCGCCTTGCAGTCGACACAATTGGGCGGGTTCACCCGCAGCACCGGCGCAGCATGCGGCGCCCCTACCGCCACTTCGTACACGCCCGCCGGGCACAGGTGACTGTAAAACTCCGCCACTGCGGCGGGAACGTCCGGCCCGATGACGAGATGCGTCGGGATCGTGTCGCGGGTCGCGTTCCCCGATTTGAACACCGCGTCCACCTTGGAAAAGGTGAGACGGCCGTCTGGGGTGGATAGCCCCGGCCGTGAGGCGGGGGTGAGCCGACGTTCCACATCCGCATCGCGCTCGACGGTGACCTTCCGCCCGGGGAAGCGCCCGCCCGTGAGCGACATCAGGGCCGCCTTGGCGCCACCCTTGTAGAAGCCGTCCTTGAACGCGAGCCGCATGTTCCGCGTGCGGTACAGATCCTTCATGATGAACGACCCGTCGACCAGCCGGTCGTATTCTGCGAGCCGCGCGGCGGAAGTGTCGCCGGCGACGAGCGCTGCGAAGATGACGCGCGCGGCGAACATGCCCGACTGCATCGCGTAATGAATCCCCTTGAGCGACGGCACGTCCACCAGGCCGGCCGCGTCACCCAGGATCGCCACGCCGTCGCCCGAGCGCTGCGCCGGGACCGAGTAGTAGCCTCCCTCGGGAATGGTCTTCGCGCCCCACTCGACCATCTCGCCCCCCTCGAGCTGGCGCCGGAACAGCGGGTGCAGCTTCATCCGCTGCAGCAGCCAGTGGACATCGAGGGTGCCATCGCGGTAGTCGAGGCCGACCACGAGACCGAGCGCGACCAGCCGGGGCTCGAGCGGATACATGAAGCTGCCACCGAACGCGTCCTGCGGCAGCGGCCACCCCAGCGTATGGACGATCCTGTCGAGCGGCTGCTTGGTCTCCCAGATTTCCTTGACGCCGAGGGCGAAGATCTGGGGGTTCTCGGCGGCGCGATGCTGCCACTCGAGATACGCCTGAGCCAGCATCCCGCGCGTGCCTTCGGCCAGCACGGTCACCTTCGCGACGATGTCATTGGGCGGCTGATGGCTCGCGAGCGGCCGGCCCTCGCGATCGAGGCCCGTGGCGGCGGTGCGCACGCCCGCGACGCGCACGCCCTCCGTGAGCAGGCTTGCCGCCGGGAACCCGGTGAACAGATTGACGCCGAGCGCCTCGGCCTTCTCCCCCAACCAGCGCACGATCTCGCACAGCGAGGCGATATAGTTGCCGGCGTTGTGCATCGTCGGAGGGGTGGGGAGGCGGAGGGCGCGGTGCGCGGTGAGCAGGTGCACGGCCTCCTTGGTGACCGGCGCGCGGAACGGGAAGTCGGCATCCTTCAGGTCCGGGAAGAGCTCCCGGAACGCCCGCGGGTTCACAACGGCGCCAGAGAGCGAGTGCTCCCCCAGGGCCTCGGCCTTCTCGAGCACGCCGATGTTGAGCTCGGTGCGACCACCGCTCTGCTGGGCCAGCTGGGCCAACGTGATCGCGCAGGCGAGGCCGGCCGGCCCTGCACCCACGATCACGACGTCCAGCTCCATGCGGTCGCCGGCGCCGGGGGCGCCGACGGGCACCAGGAGCCTGTCGAGCGGTAGAGGTGGCTGGTAAGTGGCGGGGCGCATCATACCAAATGCGGAATGCGGAATGCGGAGTGCGGAATTGCAGTGCTGGCTTCGAGAAGGCGGCGCGCTCTCGTGCTCGACGCGTGTCGATCGATTCCGCATTCCGCACTCCGCATTCCGCACTCACCCATGGAGCTTCCTAATCTCCTCAGTCAGCTTGGGCACGACTTCGAAGAGGTCTCCAACGATTCCGTAGTCCGCGACTTTGAAGATCGGCGCGTCCTTGTCCTTGTTGATCGCGACGATCACCTTGGACGTGCGCATCCCGGCGAGATGCTGGACGGCGCCGGAAATTCCGACCGCGACGTACAGGGTCGGGCTGACCGTTTTACCGGTTTGCCCCACCTGATCGGCGTGGGGGCGCCAGCCGGCGTCCACCACCGCACGGGAAGCGCCGACCGCCGCCCGGCCGCCGAACGCCGCCGCCAGCTCTTCCAATACTTTGAAGTTCGCCGGCTCCTTGAGCCCGCGGCCTCCCGAGACGATGATCGGTGCTTCGGCCACGTCGAGCGTGCCCGCCGGCGCGGCCTTGATCTGCTTGACCACCACGCGACCCGGCGAGCCGACCACCGCCACGGTCTCCTGCGCACCGGCCTTGGGACGCTCGACCGGGGTGAACACGTTGGGCCGGAGCGACAGCACGGCGGGGCTGCCGGCCACCCGGACTTTGAGGAGCGCCTTGCCGGCGTATACCGGCCGAATCGCGATCACCGCGCCGCCGGCGACGCTCACGTCGGTCACGTCCTGAACGAGCGGACGCCCCAGCCGGGCGGCGACACGGGGAGCGAGGTCCTTCCCCGTGGCGCTCGCCGCGAAGACCACGGCCCCGTAGGCGCCGGCGCTGACACGGTCGGCGATGGCGCGGGCGTACCCCTCCGGCGCATACATCCCGAACCCAGGGTTCGTCAGCGTGATCACCCGGTCCGCACCGAATCTGCCCATCTGGTCCGCCCCGCGCGCGGGAGCGGCCGCAAGCACGAGGGCGTCGACCTTGGCGCCTCCGCCCAGCGCATCCGCCAGCCGTCGCGCGCCGGTCACCACCTCATGCGAGACTTTGCGAACGGCGCCGTCGCGCTGCTCGAGCACCGCGAGCACGTCGCTCACAACACCTTCGCCTCCTCACGCAGCAGCCGCACCAGCTCGGGAACCGCTGCGGAGCCCTCGCCGACGATCTTGCCTGCCTGGCGCTCGGCGGGGAGGGCGAGCGACAGGACCTCGAGCGCTCCCGCGCCGGGCGCCGTGGGTTTTACCTCGAGCGGCTTCTTCTTCGCCGCCATGATCCCTTTGAGCGCGGGATAGCGCGGCTCGTTCAATCCCTTGTCGGTGGTGAGGACGACCGGCAGCGGGAACTCCACGACCTCGATGCCGCCTTCGATCTCGCGCTCGGCCGTCCCCTTGCCACCGGCGAGCTCGAGATGGGCCACGGTCGTCACGCACGCCAGGTCGAGCAGCTCGGCCACCATGGGACCGACCTGATGGTTGTAATCGTCGATCGCCATCTTCCCGAACAGGATCAAATCGAACGCGCCGTTCTTGAGCTCGGCAGCAAGGGCCTTCGCCGTCTCGAGGCCGTCGGGCTGGAGTCCCGCGGTCTGGAGCAGCACACCGCGATCGGCGCCCATCGCGAGGGCGGTGCGGATCGTCTCCTGGGCGGCCGGGGGACCGAGCGCGATGACGACGACCTCCCCCGCCCCGGCTTTCTCTTTGAGCCGCAGCGCTTCCTCCACGGCGAACTCGTCATAGGGATTGAGGATGAACTTGACGCCCGCCTCGTCCAGCGACTTGCCGTCCGCGGCGATCTTGACGCGCGTCTCGGAGTCGGGGACGCGCTTTACGCATACGGCGATCTTCATGTGGGAGTTTTCAGTTGTCGGTCATCAGTCGTCAGTGCAGTTGCAAGACGCCAAGCCGCAAGCGGTTCACAGTGCGTAACGCGCAGGAAAGCAAACCCTGTGCCTGTCATCTGGCAACCGCTTGCGGCTTATGGCTTGCGACTGCCCTGATGCCGGAGGCCTAGAAATCCGTACTCAGACTCACTTGCACGTGCCGCGGCGGTCCCGGTGTGAGCCACCGTTGCACAGGCGTTCCCGGCGCCGTGGGATTCTCCGCGAAGGTGCCGAAGCTGTAGTAACGCCGGTCGAACAGGTTCCCCGCGGTGCAGCGCAGCTCCAGCTCGCGCCAGGCGAGCGTGAGCGACAGATCGGCGACGGTGTAATCGGACAGGCGCGAGGTGGCGTTGTCTTCGTCGCCGCGCAGCCACTGGTGTCCCACGTAGCGAGCGTCGAGCCCCACCACGAGCGACAGGCCCGACATCGCGGCGCGCCCGTCGACGAGCGGCACCGCGAGCCCCGCGTTAATGCGGGTGTCGGGCACTATGGGAAGTACGTCGCCCGGCGTGACCGTTTCGCCGGTGCTGTCCCGCGTGGTGGCGAGTCTGGCCGTGGTCTCGAACGTGGCGCGGGTATAGCCGTAGTTTGCGTAGGCCCGTGCCCCCGTGGAGCCGATCCACTGGAGCGCGAGCTCGAGGCCCTGGCGCCGAGTGGCGCCGATGTTCTGGAAGTAGCCGCCGGTTACCGTCGACGCGATGAAGAAGATGTCATCCCGCACATCGGTGCGGTATGCGTCGGCGCTCGCGTCGAGGCCGCCGTGCGGCGCGTGGTAGTGCCAGCCCAACTCGTAGGTGGTGGCCACGACCGGCCGGAGGGCCGGGTCGGGGCCGAGCGCGAACGGAAGCGGGCACGCGGCCTGGGGGTCGGCGCAGCCGAGCTCCACCACTGCGGGCGCGCGGAACCCCCGGCTCGCCGAGGCGAACACCTCGTGCCCGCGGCCGCTCGTCCAGGTGAGGCCGGCGCGGGGTGACAGGCGCCGGAAGATGTTCAGCCCGCTCTGCGCCGTATCGATGAGATCCTCGAACGGCACGCGGATCCAGTCGTAGCGGGCGGCCAGGGTCGCCGTCAGGCGCGGCACCACCTCCAGGTTCGCACCGGCGAAGGCGCCCGCGTTCACCTGGTTGGTGCGCACCGACTCGGTGAGGGAGTCGGGAGCTGTGCTGCCGGGAACAGCGAAGATGCGCACGGCGACGTGCTCGTAGTCGGCGTCGGCGCCCGCGAGCCAGCGCAGCCCGCGCCTGCCGAGCGGCACCTTGCCCGAGAGCTGCATCGCGCCGCCGCCGGCGCGGGTCGTGTTGCGCTGCCGCGAGTCCTCGCCCACGAAGTTTACGTTGAACTGCTCACTCTCGAGCGAGCGACCGAAGGCGTTGAGCGCGAGCTGCGTCGTGCCAATCAGGCGTTGCGCGTTGAAGGTCACGAGGTGCGACCGGGGGGCGAAATAGTCGCCGCCGGTGAAATTCGAGTCGGGGCGCGCCACGACGAGGCTCTCCGGCAGGCTCCCCGCCTGGTAGATCCGATTGTCCGCGCCCGAATAGCTGAGGGTCGCGTCCCAGGTGCCGTTCAGGAGCCCGACCTTGGCGAACAATGTCCCGATGCGGCTGCGCGTGTCCTGGCGCCAGCCGGTCTCGTGCTCATAGCGGGCCCCGACATAGTAGTCCCACACGCCGTGCCGGGCCCCGGCGTGCGCCTTCAGCTCGTAGCGGCCCCAGCTACCGGCCGATGCCTCCAGCTCGCGGCTCGCCGGCACGCCGCCCCGCCGAGTCACGAGATTGACCGCGGCGCCAAGCGCATTGCGGCCCAGCAGCACCGACGGCCCGTACACCACGTCCACGCGCTCCACGTCCTCGAGCGGCAGCAGATCGAAGTTGACCTCGTGGGCGTCCGGCTCGTTGGCGCGCACGCCATCCACGTAGACGGTCACGCCCTGCGGCAGCCCGATCACGGGGGACACCTGGAATCCGCGCAGCGATACGTCGAGCTGGGCCGTCGCGCCGAGCTCGTCCGAGGTCGTCACACCCGGGAGCTGCTCGAGGGCATCCGCGAGCGAGCGCACCCCGCGCGCGTCGAGGGCCTGGACGTCGAGCGTGGCGGTGCGTCCCGCGAGGCCGCGCGCCAGCTCGCGTACGGTGGGGAGCCGGACGCCCGTGACGACGACGGGAGGGAGCGAGGTCGTGTCTTTAAGGGTGGAATCGGCCTGCTGAGCGCTGGCGGGCGGCGGCCCCAGAGCCAGCACCATCGCGCCCGCCAGCAAGTGCGGAATGCGGAGTGCGGAATGCGGAATCGGAGGGCGGGCGTCGACTCCGCACCCCGCACTCCGCACTCCGCACTCAATTGAACGCATTGAGGCCGGTAATTTCCTGTCCGAGGATCAACGTATGCACATCGTGCGTCCCCTCGTACGTGTACACCGACTCGAGGTTGGCGAGGTGGCGCATCGCTTGATACTCCGCCAGGATGCCGTTGGCGCCGAGCAGGCGGCGCGTCTCGCGCGCCACGTCGGTGGCGATGTTCACGTTGTTGCGCTTGGCGAGGGACACCTGCTGCGGCGTGACCTTCCCCTGGTCCTTGAGCCGCCCCAGCTGCAGGCACAGGAGCTGCGCCTTGGTGATCTCGGTGAGCATCTCCGCGAGCCGCGCCTGCTGCAGCTGGAAACCGCCGATCGGCTTCCCGAACATCAGGCGGTTCTTGGCGTAGCTCACCGCTTCGTCGTAGCACGCCATCGCGGCGCCGACCGCCCCCCACGCGATCCCGTAGCGCGCCTGGGTGAGGCACATGAGCGGGGATTTGAGGCCGCCGGACTTGGGCAGCAGCGCGTCCTTCGGGATGCACGCGTCCTGGAGGACGAGCTCGCTCGTGTCGCTCGCGCGCAAGGACAGCTTCCCCTTCTGGTCCTTGGCCGAGAAGCCCTTCGTGTCGGTGGGCACGATGAAGCCACGGATCGAGTTCACGTCATCGAGCGTACCGGTCTTGGCCCACACGATCGCCGCCTGCGCCGTGGAGCCGTTGGTGATCCACATCTTGGCGCCGTTCAGCACCCAGCCGTCCTTCGTCTCCTTCGCGACGGTGATCATGCCGCCGGGGTTCGAGCCGTAGTCGGGCTCGGTGAGCCCGAAGCAGCCGATCACTTCGCCCGCCGCCATCGGGGGCAGCCAGCGCCGCTTCTGCTCATCCGATCCAAAGGCGTAGATCGGATACATCACCAGAGCGCCCTGCACCGATGCGAACGAGCGGACACCCGAATCGCCGCGCTCGAGCTCCTGCATGATCAGCCCGTAGGCCACGTTGTTGAGCCCGGCGCAGCCGTACTCCTCCGGCAGATTGGCGCCGAACAGGCCGAGCTCGGCCATCTGGGGAACCAGTTGCTTGGGAAAGCGACCCTCCACGTAGTGCTCACCGATGATCGGCATGAGTCGCTCGTCGATCCAGGAGCGCACCGTGTCGCGCACGGCGCGTTCCTCCTCGGAGAGCAGGCTGTCGACGTCGTAGAAGTCGACGCCCTGGAACTTGGGTGCCATATGTGCCTCAACTCGGGTGGTGTCCGGTCACCGTGCGTGTACCCCGGGGCACGGCCCCGGGGTTGGTCGACCCGTTGCAACGCCTCGTATGGGTGGGCCAACCCCGGGCCCATGGCCCGGGGCTCACAAAATTAACCCTGGGGTGGGATCAGTGCAGCGCGGCGGCCGCGGTCTGCGCTTGAGCGGGGCCGCCGCCCCGCGCGAACGCGGCGGTATCCGACGCGCGAAACTTGCCCTCGCCGTCCCACCGGAAAAACGTAATGTGGACCGCCGTCGGGTCGATCGTGACGAAGTTGAAGCTGGGCGCACGCCCGCCGCGGGTGCGGCGGCACAGCGTGCTCGCCGTGGAGACGACCACCCGACCGTCCAGTACGTCGGCGTCTTCCTGGTGATCGTGGCCGCACAACACCACCTCGGCGCCGCACGCCGCGATGCGGCGCTGCGCCCGGCGCCAGCGCGCGAGGCCCATGCGGCCGGAGATCTCGCCGCGCAGCACGTTGTGGTGCAAGGCGAGCACGCGGGCCTGCTCGGGGGGCGCCGTGGCGAACACCCCGCGTACCCGCTCCACCTCGCGCTTTGGCAGGTGGCCCTTCACCGCGAGGTCGCGCGGGCGCAGGGTGAGCGAGCCCCACGCGACGCCGTGCGACGTGAGCGCGCCCGCGATCACCGCGCCGGGAATCGCGAGCGTCGGCGTCAACTCGGCGCCGAAGTAGCGCGCGTATTTCGCGTACAGCGACCGCTTCCCGAACGGCATGAGGGGTCGCGTCCACCAGGAGACGTCGTGGTTTCCCGGGATCACGTGCACCGGCGCGGTCCGCGCCGCGAGCTGCACCAGGGCCCGCGCCCGCTGGAACTCCCCGTGGCGTGCCCGCTGCGAGACGTCTCCCGTGATCACCACCGCATCGGGCCGCAGATCGGGGATCATGGCTTCGAGCGCCTCGATCTGCTCGATGTTGGCGAGGCCGCCGAAATGGGGGTCGGAAACGTGCAGCAGCTGGACGGTCATGACTCCGCCTGCACGGTGTAGGTGAGCGTCGCTTCGCCGCCGGCGGGGACGCTCACGCGGAACCGCACCTCCGTGGCCGAGAGCTTTTCGGCGGGGAGGCTGTTCTCGGTCACCCGCCAGGTGCCAAAGCGCGCCTCACGCACGTCGACGCTCACAGACTCGGGTTTCGCGTTCGCGATCGTGACCTTGTACGCGGCGGTGATCCGCTGCCGCGGCGTCATCCCCCGCTTGGGCGGCGCCAGCTGCTCCTGATTGTAGTCGGTCTGCACGCGCTCGGCGGTGACGTCGAACGCGTCCCCGGACTGCACCCGCAGGTCACGCCCCGGCGCGGTATGATCGCTGCGCGCCTCTCCCACCAGCTGCAGCCGCCCGCCGGAGTCGGCCTGAAACACCTGGACCGTGCCGCCGGGCAGCGGACGATCCCCGAACGGCGTGGCGCGCGGGCGCTTGAGTGTGTACCACACCTGTACTGGCACTCGGTCCGGCTCGGCGGGCGACTGCGCGAAAAAGCCGCGCCACGGCAGGGCGCCCGGGACGACGAATTCCTGCGTGTAGGGAACGCTCGCGCCGGGGAACAAGGCGACCGTGACGGACACGCCCGGGACGAGCGAGGGCCTGCCGGGGAGCTGGTACACGTGCGTCTCGCCCACCGTCTCTTCGCCAGCCGCACCCCCCGTCACCACCATCTCTTGCAACTGCACCGCGCCGCGCTGGAGCCACGCGGGGCGTGGCGGCGCAGCCGGCCGGGCGCGGTTGATCGATCCCGCGACGAGCTGCACCTCGGCGCTGTCGGCGCGCAACGACGCGGACGTAATCGTGGCCGACCCCGACACCCGACACCTCGCACCCTGGAGCACCACCTGATATCCCGCCTGCCAGCGCGCCGCGCCATCGATCACGTACGCGAGGTCGGTGCGCGGCCGCGCCCGCGTGGCCTCGAGAGTCACAGTTGCCTCGGGCACGCTGGAGACGAGGTCCGGCGAGAACAGCGGCTCGCCGGGCGCGGAAAACAGCACTCGTCCGTCCGACAGCCGAAACTGCGCTGGATCGGTCCGCAGGACGGTGGCGCGCACGGTGTCCGCACCACCGCTCGTTCGCGCGCGCGCGAACGCGAGCGTCTGCCCGACGGCGCGCCGCAGCGCGGTCGCCTCATCCGTCGCCGGGCGGAGCACCGCGGACAGCACCGCGACCGACGAGTCCGGCGAGAACAGGGTCGCCGCGTCGAGCTCGTCCAGCTTCAAGGTGAGGGTGTTCTTCCCCTTATCGAGCGATTGCGGGAGGGTCCGCCGCACCACCACGCGCCCGTCACCGTAGATAGAGAGCGACGTCTGTGCGGCGAGCGGCACCATTCCGGCGACGACGGCGACGACTACGGACGCCGTGATTTGAGCCATTCGAGCGCAATCCTTTGTACGATGCGAACCGTCAGGAGATACCACGCGACCACGGCCACGGCGCCGACGGTGCGCGCGGTGGCTTGCCACGCCGGCGCGACGGTTCGCAGCGTGAGCATCACATACCCCACAACGAGCAGCGTAGTGACGATGGCCACGAGACGCCCTATCCGTGACGCCTTCCGCGCGACGTCTCTTATGCATTTCGCGCACACCTCGCCCAATGCAATCCCCGGGGTGATTTCCCCGCAGCGCGCGCAGGGATGGCTAGACCCGGTGGGCCACAGCCCGAGCGAACTCTGTTGTGGAAGCACTGCCCCCCAGATCCTTGGTCCGGACGTTGTCCTTCACGATCACCGTCTCGAGCGCGCGGCGCAGCCGGCTCGCTTCCTGGAGCCGGCCGATGTGGTCGAGCATCATCGCCGCCGCGAGCATCTGCGCGGCGGGGTTCGCGATGCCCTGCCCGGCGATATCGGGCGCCGAGCCGTGGACCGCCTCGAAGATCGCCGCCTGCTCGCCGACGTTCGCGCCCGGCGCGAGCCCCAACCCCCCCACCAGTCCCGAGGCCTCGTCCGAGAGGATGTCGCCGAACAGGTTGGTGGTGACGATCACGTCGAACTGCGCCGGGTTGATCACCAGCTGCATGGCGGCGTTGTCCACGATCTTGTCGTCCGAGGCGATCTGGCCCTGGTACTCGGCGGCGATGTCCTTCGCGGTCTCGAGAAATAGTCCCGACGTCGCCTTGAGGATGTTGGCCTTGTGCACGATCGTCACTTTCTTGCGGCCGTGGCGGCGCGCGTACTCGAACGCGTACCGCACGATCCGCCGGCAGCCGTCCCGCGTCATCACCGAGGTCGCCTGGGCGAGCGCCTTCGGGTCGTTCCCGACCTTGAACGTGCGGTCCAATCCTACATACAGGCCCTCGGTGTTCTCGCGCACGATGACCAAGTCCACGTCGACGTAGCGTCCGCCAGGCACGATCGATTTCACGGGCCGCACATTGGCGTACAGGTCGAACCCCTGGCGCAGCGCCACGGTCACCGAGCGGTACCCACCGCCCACCGGCGTGGTGAGCGGGCCCTTGAGCGCGAGACCGGTGTGCCGGATCGAGTCCAGCGTGGCCTTGGGCAGCGGCGTGCCCGCCTTCTCCACGGCGCTCATCCCGCCGTACTGCTCGTCCCAGTCGAACTCCGCTCCCAGCGCATCGAGCACGGACAGCGTCGCTTCCGTGATCTCGGGCCCGATGCCATCGCCGGCGATGAGGGTCGCCTCACGCTTCACGGCAGCCCCGGCGTGAGGCTCTTGACGGCGCCCGTCAGCGCCGTCCAGGGATCGTCCCCCTCGCCCCGCGCCACGGTCCGGAATCCCACCCGGCCGGTGCGGACGTCCACCATCACGACGGTCAGCTCGGCGGTGGCGGACGGGCGGTCCGGCGGTCGGGCGGTCGGGCGGGCCGCCGCCCCTCCCGTCCGCCCGTCCGCCGGACCGCCCGACCGCCTGAACACCAGTCCCGCCGGCACCAGCACGAAGCGCCCACCGCCCGCCCCCACCAGCGCGGCCAGCGTCCGCAGCTCGTAGCGGAGCGGATCGGGCACGATCTCCTCCCGCCCGCCGCCACGCAACAGGATCGCCGTGCCCATCTGGTCGGGATCGGGGGCGATCCCGGGCGCTCGCCGGGCGGCCCGCCGCAGCTCGTCGGGGAGTAGCCACGTGACTTCCGGCGCGCGGGTCGTGAGCAGCGTACCGATCACGCTGTCGCTCTTGGCGAGCGCGGCCCGCCGCTCGCCCAAGAGCGCCTGCCAGTGGAGCGAATCTTCCGCGACGATGAGCGTGAGGGGTGTGATGCCGACCTGCTGCGCCGCGATGCCGGCGGTGGGGAGGGGCGCGGTCGGTGCCGGCTCTTCCACGTGCTGCTTGCCGCCGCAGCCGGCCAGCGTCGCGGCGACAACCGCGCACCGCGCACCGCGCACTAAGTAGTTGTTTTTCAAAGGATTAGTCACGGCGCGCAATATCGTGTTGACGGCGCCGTTTTTCAAGAACCGAGCGTGAGTCCCCCGTCCACCACGATCACCTGGCCCGTGACGTGCCGCGCCTCCTCGCTGCACAGGAACACGATCACCCGCGCCACGTCTTCGGGCTCCGCCACGCGGCCCAGCACCGACTCGTGCTCGGCGCGCTCCAGCACCTCGCGCGGCAGCTTGGCCAGGAGTTCCGTCTTGACGAAGCCGGGCGCGACGGCGTTGACGTTCACGTTGGACGGCCCCAGGTCGACGGCCGCTGAGCGCGTGAGCCCGATCAGCGCGGCCTTGCTGGCGGCGTAGTTGGCGATGCCGAACCCCGGGCGGAAGGCCTGATGGCTCGCGACGTTGACGATCTTGCCGTAGCGCTGGGCCCGCATCGAGCCGGCGACGGCCTGAATGCAGTTGAAGGCCCCGGTGACGTTGGTGTCGAGCACCTCCTGCCACGCCTCTGGGCTCAAGCGCCACAGCGCTCCGTCATGCGCGACGCCGGCGTTGTTGACCAGGTAGTGCACTCCCCCCAGGCGCTCCCGCACTGTCGTAATGAACTTCTCGACTTCGGCGTGGTTGCGCACGTCGCAGCGGGCACAGTACACCGGCACGCCGAGCGCCCGGATCGCGGTCTCGGTGAGCAGGGCCTGGGCGGCGACGTCGCGATCCGGGAGGTCGACGTAGTTGATCGCTACCGCCACACCGCGTTGCGCGAACTCGAGCGCGGTGGCGCGGCCCAGGCCCGTCGCCCCGCCCGTGACCACCACGACGCGCCCGTGGATCGTCTCGGCGAGGCGCTGTTGCTGGGACTGCGGCTCCGTCGCTGGCGTGGCGACACGAGTCGCCTCGCGCGCGGCCGTGAGCCAAGGGGTTGTCGGACTCAAGCTTTCGAACCTATGTTCGAAATTGAACATCGGCAAGGCGCGCCGTAACTTAGGCGCTGTGAATCGGCTGCTCTCGGTGCTCGTGTGGGGTGGCATTGCCGCCGGCGGGGCCGCCGCCTTCGGCGTGCTGGCGCTGTCGCGCGGCGAAAACGTGAACGCCGCCTGGCTCCTGACGGCGGCGCTGTGCAGCTACGCCGTGGGATACCGCTTCTACAGCCGGTTCCTCGCCGACACCGTATTCGGGCTGGACGACCGGCGTGCGACGCCCGCCGAGCGACACAACAACGGACGCGACTTCGTCCCCACCAACAAGTGGGTGCTGTACGGGCACCACTTCGCGGCGATCGCGGGCGCCGGGCCGCTCGTAGGCCCGGTGCTAGCGGCGCAGTTCGGCTTCCTCCCGGGCACGTTGTGGCTGGTGATCGGCGTGGTGCTGGGGGGCGCGGTGCAGGATTTCGTCATCTTGTTCTGCTCGCTCAGGCGCGATGGCAAGTCGCTCGGCCAGATGGCGCAGGAAGAAGTGAATCCGGCCGCGGGCGCCACCGCG
>Ga0209474_10001801_pt1 | contig 20378 bp, 20 predicted proteins | sample GraSoiAngelo_145_FD_185902 | JGI IMG/M metagenome (GOLD analysis project Ga0209474, IMG submission 185902) | Grasslands soil microbial communities from the Angelo Coastal Reserve, California, USA - 14_1009_05_20cm (SPAdes) (version 2) | ecosystem: Environmental > Terrestrial > Soil > Grasslands... | reverse complement strand
GCCACTTCTCATAGGCGACTCTCGTCCCCTGTACGTTCGCCAGCGCAGTCGCGCGCGTTCCCGAGACGCCGCGCACTTCCAAAGGAGCGGCCGTGACCTCGACCGGACCGGACGCCCGCGCGGCGACGTGGGAAAGAAGGTGCACGAGGTGAGGAACGCGGCGCTGCCGTGTGCGCGCCGCGCCATCCTGATCCGAGCAGCCTGTTCCGAGCGTTACCCTAATCCGACGAGACCACGCCAATGCGCGGACAATCGGGTGCGACCACGCAGCGCGAGCAGTGCGGCTTGCGCGCGATGCATGTTCGCCGGCCGTGCCAGATGAGGAGCTGGTGCGCCCTTCCCCAGGTGTCGGCGGGCAGCAGCGCGGTCAGCTCGGCTTCGACCTTGTCGGGATCTTCTTGCCGGGTCAGTCCGAGCCTGCGCGCAACGCGCCCGACGTGCGTGTCGACGGGAAGCGCCGGCGTTCCGAACGCGTGGTTTACGACCACGCCGGCCGTCTTCCAGCCGACGCCCGGCAGACGGTAGAGCTCCTCGCGCGTCTTGGGCAGCTTGCCTCCGTACTCCCGCGCGATCCGTTGCATCGCGGCGCGCAGGTTGCGCGCTTTCCCGCGGTACAGGCCGATGCGTCGGATCATGCGCTCCAACTCGGGGATTCTCGCGCGGGCGTAGTCCTGGGCGGTGCGGTACTTCGCGAACACCACGGGCGTCACCGTGTTCACCACCACGTCGGTCGCCTGCGCGGAGAGCATCACCGCGACGAGGAGCTGCAGCTCGTTTTCGTACTCGAGCGCGATGCGCGCCTCGGGCATCGCTTCGTCGAGCTTCTGGACGATGCGGCGAGCCCGCGCGCTTTTCGCTTCCCTCGATTCGCGAGGCATGGTTTCAACCTACCGCATGGACGTGCTCGATCTTCGGTCCGATACGGTGACGCGCCCGACGCCGGGCATGCGCAAGGCGATGGCGGACGCCGAAGTCGGCGACGACGTGTATGGCGAGGATCCGACGATCAATCGCCTCCAGGATCGCGTCGCGGAGATGCTCGGCAAGGAATGCTCGCTGTGGGTTCCGACCGGCACGATGGCGAACCAGATCGCCGTCGGCTCACTCGTGTCGCACGGCGACGAGATCGTGTGCGATCGCGGCAGCCACGTCGTGAACTACGAAGGCGCCGCCGTGCCCGCCTTGTGGGGAGCGCAGACGCTGGTCATCGATGGAGTGCGCGGCATCTTCGACGCGGACGCCCTGCGCGCCGTTCTGCGGCGGTCGACCGACGTGCACGCCCCGCTGCAGAAGGCGGTCGCGATCGAGAACACGCACAACCGCGGCGGCGGGTCCGTGTGGCCTATAGCCACGATGCGCGCGGTCGCGGAGGTCGCGCGCGAAGCGGGGCTCGCGGTACACCTCGACGGCGCGCGCTTGTGGAATGCCAGCGCCGCCTCGGGCGTGAAGCTATCGGAGTACGCGGCATGCGCGGACACCGTGAGCGTGGCGCTCAGCAAAGGGTTGGGTGCGCCGGCCGGATCGCTCGTCGCGACGAACCGCGCACGGCTGCCGACGTTGCAACGCTTGCGGAAGCGGCTCGGCGGCGGCATGCGCCAGGTCGGAATTCTCGCCGCCGCGGGGCTGTACGCGCTCGACCATCACCTGGAGCGACTGGAGGAGGACCACCGCTGCGCGAAAGCGATCGCGGAGGGCGTGCAAGGCATCCGCGGCCTGCGTTGCACGATGCCCGAGACGAACCTGATCTTCGTCGACGTCGAGCTGCCGATGAGCGCGGTGGGGTTCGCCGCCGCGTGCAAGGCCGAAGGCGTGCTCTGCAACGCCGAGGGTGGGAAGAATCGGGTGCGGCTCGTCACGCACCTCGACGTACCTCACGCGCGGGCGGGCGACGTGATCGCGCGCCTGAAACGAGCCGCCGCGCGCTGATCCGCTACACTGGCGGCGAGGATGTCCGAAGCGCTCGCCGAGCACTTGCCTCCGCCGCAGCCGCGCTTCGTCGCGGACCTCGACACGCTCATCCGCGCCCGTTACCCGCTCATCTACCTGGTGAGCTGGGAGGAGCAACGCCTCGACGCGATCCTGCAGGACCTGGCGGCGCAACATGGAAAGGTCCTGTTCGCCTGGTCCGTGACGCGCGGGTTGCGTCGCATCGGCGGAGTGCGCGCGTTGCCGCAGATCGAGCCGCAGAAAAGTCCGGCCGAGATGCTCGCCACCATCGGCAAGATGGGTGAGCCGTCGCTCGTCGTGCTGAAGGACTTCCATCCTTATCTGAGCGACGCCGCGGTCGTGCGGGCGCTGCGCGAGCTCGCGCAGGACCTCAAGTCCAGCTACACGACCGTGATCCTCCTCTCGCCGGTGCTGCAGATCCCCGTCGAATTGGAGAAGGAGATCTCCGTCCTCGACGTGCCGCTGCCGGGGTTTCGCGACCTCTACCAGCTGCTGCGCGAGATCGTGACCGTCGTGCGGCAGGGGAACAAGGCGACGGTCGATCTGTCGCGCGAGCAGGCCGAGCAGCTCATCAAGGCGGCGCAGGGGCTGACGCTCGGCGAGGCGGAGAACGCGTTCGCGAAGGCGATCGCGGCGGACGGGATGCTCAATGGCCAGGACATCAAGCTCGTCCTGGAGGAGAAACGGCAAGTCATCCGCAAGAGCGGCCTTCTGGAGTTCGTGTCGGTCGACGAGGACCTGGGGAACGTCGGCGGTGTCGACACATTGAAGCTGTGGCTGAAGAACCGCGCTGCCGCGTTCGGCGAGCCGGCGCGCAAGTTCGGCATCCCGGCGCCGAAAGGGCTGTTGCTGCTTGGCGTGCAGGGATGCGGAAAGAGCCTCACCGCCAAGTGCATCGCGAATCAGTGGGGACTGCCGCTCTTGCGCCTCGACATGGGCCGCATCTTCTCCACGTTCATCGGCAGCTCGGAGGAGAACCTGCGCAAGGCGATCCGCGTTGCCGAGAGCGTCGCGCCCGCGGTGCTGTGGGTGGACGAGATCGAGAAGGGGCTGTCCGGGACCGCCTCGTCGGGCCAGGTGGACGGGGGCGTCACCGCGCGCGTCTTCGGCGCGATGCTCACCTGGCTGCAGGAGAAGACGGCGCCCGTGTTCGTCGTCGCGACCGCAAACAAGATCGAGGCGCTTCCGCCGGAGCTCCTGCGCAAGGGCCGCTTCGACGAGATCTTCTTCATCGATCTGCCGGCGAGCGCGGAACGGCGCGAGATCTGGACGATCCACCTGTCGCGCCGCAAGCGCGACCCGGCCAGCTTCGATCTCGCCGAGCTGGCGCAGATCACGGAAGCGTACAGCGGCAGCGAGATCGAGCAGGCGGTGATCTCCGGGCTTCACTTCGCCTTCGCCGAGGGCGTCGAGCTTTCGCAGAAGCATCTGGTGCGCGCGGTGAAGGAGACGATTCCGCTGTCGACCACGATGGGCGACGACATCTCGCGGCAGCGCGAATGGGCGAAGACGCGCGCGCGGCCCGCTTCCGGGCGCCTTGCTGCGCCGAAGGTGGCGTGATGGCGGGGCGTTTCACGCGCTTCCTGCGACTCGAGCGGCCGCATCAGCCCGGCGAGCAGCGCACGCCCGTGGCGAATCCGGAGCGGTTCAATCCCGACGACTGCCGTGCGCCGATGAGCGGGATCGAGACGGACGAAGAGCCGCCCGACGCGCAGCCGTTCCTACGCTGCGCCCAGTGCGAGATGGACAACACGCGGTTCGCGCAGCGCTGCGCAAACTGCGGCGCGCCTCTGCACACGCCGGAGCAGGACCTCTACAACCGGCAGCTCTGGCAGAAGCGGCGCCGCGAGGCGGAGGCCGAGCGCGAGGCGCTGCAGCGCATGCACGAGGCGGGCGCCACCGGGAGACCGCCGGATCCGGAGCAGGCGCGCCAGCAGCTGCGCGAAAGGGATCCGCGCTACGCGATGGGAGAGATGCTCGCGCAGGAAGTGCTGGAGCGCGAGCAGAACAAGCTCTTCTGGATGACGGGCATGACCAATTACGGCAGCGTCGTGCCACTCGGCGTCCGGATCGCCATGGCGATGTCTCCCGCGTGGCGGTGGCGCGTCGGCATTGCGCTGCTGTGCTGGCTGTGCGGCACGGGGACCGTCGCGCTGCGGACGCACCATCCGACGGCGATGTGGTTGTTCTTCGGCTCCGTCGTGCTGCTGCTCCTCTTGTTTACGCCGTCGCAGCCGCGCTGGCGGCGGCGTTTCTGGTGGTCGTCCGGCGACTGGTGGTAGGCGCTCCGCTCCGCCACTGTCCGCAGACCGAGCGGGCCGCCGTCGCGCATTGACACCCCCTCTCGTTTTGCGACGGGCACACGTTGGTCGTGTCCCTCGACCGAGCCGCGGCACGCGTTTCGCAACGGAATGCGCGCGTGGCTGCCACCATGCATTGCGCGGCGCTCCTCGGGACGACCGCGCTGCCCGTCGACGTGCAGGTGGACTTTGCGATGGGTCTGCCCGGATTCTTCCTGGTGGGGCTGCCCGACGCCGCGTGCCTCGACGCGAAGGTGCGCGTCGCGACAGCCGTGCGGAACGGGAAATGGGAGCTGCCGCAGAAGCGCGTCACGGTGAACCTCGCCCCGGGCGATCTGCGCAAAGAAGGCGCGGCGTACGACCTCCCGATCGCGCTGGCGATCCTCCAGGCCGCCAATCACGTTCCGCCCTGCGCGGCCCCCACGCTCGCCGTCGGCGAGCTTTCGCTCTCCGGCGACGTGCTCCCGGTGCGCGGCGTGCTGCCAATCGCGCTGATGGCCCGGCGGCTCGGCATCGAGTGTCTCATCGTTCCGGCGCCGAATGGAGCCGAAGGCGCGCTCGTCGAAGGACTGCGCGTGCACGCCGTCCGGACGCTGCTCGAGGCGGCGCAGGTCGTCTCGGGGGAGCTGTCTCTGCCGCCGGCCCCGCCCGAGCCGCAGCCGCCTGGCGAAGCCTCTCTCGATCTGTCGGAGGTACGCGGGCAGGGCAGCTGCAAGCGCGCTTTGGAGATCGCGGCGGCGGGCGCGCACAGCGCACTGCTCGTGGGACCGCCCGGCGCGGGCAAGACGATGCTTGCCCGGCGAGTTCCGGGGCTGTTGCCGTCGCCGACGTTCGAAGAGGCGGTCGAGACGACGTCGCTGTGGTCGGTCGCCGGACGGCTGCGTCCCGGGCAGGGACTCCTGACCGAGCGGCCCTTCCGTGCGCCGCACCACACGATCTCCGTGGCGGGGCTCATCGGCGGCGGTTCGCCTCCACGTCCGGGCGAAGTGTCGCTCGCGCACAACGGTGTGCTCTTCCTCGACGAGCTGCCGGAGTTTGGGCGGGCAGCGCTCGAGGCGCTGCGGCAACCGCTCGAGGACGGCGAGGTAGCGGTGGTGCGCGCGCGTGGCGCTGCGCTCCTCCCGTCGCGCTTCATGCTCGTCGCCGCGATGAACCCCTGCCCCTGCGGCTATGAAGGAGAGTCGAGGTGCCAGTGCGGCATTCCCTCGAAGCACCGATACCGGCGACGCGTTTCCGGTCCCATTCTCGACAGGCTCGACCTGCACGTCGAAGCGCACGCGCTCAAGCCGGTGGAGCTGGCCGGGGCGCCTGCCGGGGAGAGCAGCGCGCAGGTGCGCGAGCGCGTCGAACGTGCGCGGGCGTTGCAGCGCGACCGTTTCCGGCCGATTCCCGGGCTGTACGCGAACGCGCAGCTCCGCGGGCGTCTCTTGCGCGACATGTGCTCGGTGTCGCCGGAAGGGCGGCGCGCCCTTTCCGCCGCGATGGAGCGGCTGCACCTGTCGGCGCGAGCGCACGATCGCATCCTGAAGCTGTCGCGCACCATCGCCGATCTCGAATCAGTACCGCGCATCGAGGTGCACCACGTGCTCGAGGCGGTGCAGTACCGCTGCCTCGATCGGCCCATCGAAGGGCGGGAAGGGCCTGTGCTCCCGGCCATCCATCGGGCGCGCGCGGCCGTGCTGAACGGAGAATCCCCGGGCGCTCTGCCCAAGGTGACTGCGGAGGGAACGTGAGCAAGGTTTCCGAGAAGCTGAAGGCCGTCCTGGCGGCGATAGGCGCGATCGAGAAGCAGTTCGGCAAGGGCGCCATCATGCGGCTCGGCGAGGACGACCGCGGCGCGCAGCCCGTATCCGTCATCACCAGCGGATCGCTCGGGCTCGATCTCGCGCTGGGCTGTGGCGGGTACCCGCGCGGCCGCGTGGTCGAGATCTACGGACCGGAATCGAGCGGAAAGACGACGCTCACGCTGCACGCCATCGCGCAGGTGCAGGCGCAGGGCGGGTGCGCGGCTTTCATCGACGCGGAGCACGCGCTCGACGTCGGGTACGCGAAGAAGCTCGGCGTGAAGATCGAGGAGCTGCTCATCTCGCAGCCAGACACTGGCGAGCAGGCCCTGGAAATCACGGAAACACTGGTCCGTAGCGGCGCGGTCGATCTGATCGTCGTCGATTCGGTCGCGGCGCTCGTCCCGCGCGCGGAGATCGAAGGCGAGATGGGAGACCACCATGTCGGGCTGCAGGCGCGCCTCATGTCGCAAGCGCTTCGCAAGCTCACCGCCGTGGTCAGCCGGAACGGAGCGACCGTCATGTTCATCAATCAAATCCGCATGAAGATCGGGGTGATGTTCGGGTCGCCGGAAACGACCACCGGGGGCAACGCGCTCAAGTTCTACTCGTCAGTGCGGCTCGACATCCGCCGCATCGGCGCGCTGAAGGAAGGTGAGCAGGTGATCGGCTCGCGCACTCGGGTGAAGGTGGTGAAGAACAAGCTCGCCCCACCCTTCCGGGAGACGGAGTTCGACATCCTGTACGGCGTCGGGATCTCGCGGCCGCACGAGCTTCTGGATCTCGCATGCGAGCGCGGGCTCGTGGAGAAGAGCGGGACCTGGTTCACGATCGGTGGAGAGCGCATCGGGCCCGGGCGCGAGAAGGCGGTCGAAGCTCTCAAGCACAACGGGGAGCTCGCGGCTTCGCTCGAGCGAGCCGTGCGCGAGGCTGCTCTTCCGCAAGCAGCCGCGCTGGTCCCGGCGGAGAAGGCGGCGGCGTAGGGGGGCGGCGTGGAGAGGAGCGGGGGTGGGCGGGGCTTGCCCCCGCTCCTCGAGTTGGTGCGCGGGGACGGAGGGCGGAGCAAGGCGGCGCCGCGCCGGGCGGCGGCGCGGCGCGCGGAGCTGCGTGAGTCGATCGTGCTGCTGCGGCTGGAGGATTCGTGGGAGCACGGGCTTGGGTTCGTGAATGTCGAGGTGTGGCGGAAGTCACGGCCGATTGAATGCGGCCGCGCCCCAAGCGTTCACCGCCACGCCGGCGATCGCGAGCGACCAGAACAACCCATCGAGGGGGCGGCCACAGATGGCGAGCAGCACGATCAGATAGGGCGTGTAATCGAGCGAGAAGCGGAACCCGAACTGCTGCCATCCGTTGTTTTGATAGAAAAATCCGGGAATCGCGACCGCCGCCGTCGCGATCCAGAGCGGCCTCCACAGGCGAGGGCGGTAGCGAGGGAACAAGAGCAGCGCGAACAGCGGCGTCGTGACGAAGAGGCTCATTCCGTTCGGGTCGTAGCCGATCCGGAGCGGCCGCAGGTCGACGCTGGGCAGGAGCAGGAACGCGGACCACAGGTTGCGCGGCAGGTAATGGAAGCTGAACAGGCCGTGCGCGCGAATGTCCGCGTTGACGCGGTTCGCGTACAGATGCGAGTGGCCGAAGTCGAGGGCGTTGCCGAAGCGCGCCAGGTTCATCCACGCGACAGGAATCGCCACGACCGCGATCGGCGCTGCGAAGGACGCGAGCCGCTTGAGGACCTTCCTGCGGCGTTGCGCGTCGCTGAGCGCCGTGCGCAGATGTGCGCCGTCGAGCGGCTCGCCGTCGGTGAGCGCTTCGAGGACGAAGAAGACCCCGGAGAAGGCGAGCGGGGTCCTGCTGATGCTGGCGCACGCGAGCGCCACCCCCGCCCACACTGGATGCCGCGCCCGCAACGCGGCGTGCAGGTAAACGAGGGTCAGGGTCACGCCGACGACTTCGGCGGTGAACCAGACTTCACCGCGGATGGAGCAGGACCAGGCGAGGGTCCCGAATCCGAAGATGAGCGCGAAGGCGGCGTGGTCCCACTCGGATCGGGCTCCGCCTTCCAGTTGCTGGATCCGGCGCAGCAGACGGTAGAGCAGCGCCACGTTCACGGCAGCGAAGGGAATCGTGAAGGCGACGTCGTTGAACCCGAGCCCCTCCCACGCGACGAACGGCATCATCAGCACGGCGGGGAACGGAGGGAACGATACGTACCAGCGGCCGTGCTCGAAGACCCAGTCGTTCAGGTTGGGAGGCCGGGTAGTGAGGTGCAGCTGTCCGTGGAGGAACGCGTCGGCCTGCCAGACGAAATGCGGCGCCTGCGATGGATGGCCGAGAAGGTTCCCGCTCGAGATCGCGTACGCGAAGAGCGAAAAGGTGAAGAGCAGCAGGTCGACCCGGTGCGCGCTCACCCACGAGCGCCAACCCGGCTCGATCACGCCTTCCCCGGGGAGGCGCCCTGACCGACTTCCCAGAAATGCCGCGCGAGCGGCGGCGCGCCGAGCGCCTCGCGGACGAGCTGCAGGGCGCCGTATGCCGCGAGCGTGCGGACCTGGCCGCGGTCGCCCCGATACTGCGAATGCTTGACGCGCGTCGGTCCGGGACCAGCGAGCGCGAGCCATACGGTGCCGACGGGCTTTTCGGGCGTGCCGCCGTCCGGACCCGCGATTCCGGTGATCGCGGGCGCCCAGGAGGCGCCGGAGGCACGGCGCGCGCCTTCCGCCATCGCGCGAGCGACGGGCTCGCTGACGGCGCCGTGCGCGCACAGGATCTCCGGGGAAACGCCGAGCGCCCCTTCCTTCAGAGAATTGGCGTAGACGACGAACGCACCGGTGGTCCAGCGCGAGCTGCCCGGCGCTTCCGTGAGGAGCTGGGCGACGAGACCACCGGTGCAGCTTTCCGCGCAGCAGATCGTCTCGCCGCGCGACGCCAGCTGTTCGCCGACAGACTGCGCGAACGTCACGCCGTCGGCGCCGTAGATGAACGGCGCGAGGACGTCGCGGCATTTCGCCTCGACGACGGCGAGCGCTCGCGCCGCGCCTTCCTCGTCCAAGGCAAGAGCGGCGAGCGAGAGATGATTCTCGGGGAACTTCGTGCGAAATCCGAATCGCACTTCCGGGTGCTCCGCCCGGATCGGCGCGACCAGCTCGTCGAGGAGGCTTTCCGCGACGCCGTAGCACTGCAGAACGCGCGTGCGCAGCACCGCATATCCGGTCGCACGTGCCAGGCGCGGCAGGATCATGTCGTTCAGGATGCGCTGGTACTCGCGGGGCACACCGGGCAGGAAGAAGAACGTGCAGCGATCGATGCGCAGCGAGAACGCCGGTGCGCTGCCGTCCGGGTTGCCGAGCATCTCGGCTCCTTCGGGTAGCAGCGCCTGGCGCTCGTTGTTCTTCGGCATCGGCTCGCGGCGGCGGGCCGCCCACCGCTCTCGCAAGTGCTGAAGCCACGGCTCGTCGAGGCGCAGACCGACTCCGGCCGCCTGTGCCGCGCATTCAACCGTGAGATCGTCCGACGTCGGGCCGAGACCGCCGGAGACGATGCAGTAGTCGGCGCGCGAGCTCGCTTCCAGCAGGGCACGACGGATGTCCTCGCCGCGATCTCCCACGACGACAGTGCGCCGCAGCGACAGCCCGAGCGGATACAGCCGCGACGCAGTCCACGCGGTGTTCGTGTCGGCGATGGTGCCTCGCATCACCTCGTCGCCGGTGACGACGAATTCGACGACTGCACGAGCGGCACTCATCGATAACCCATCCGAGCAGCGGCGAAGACTACCAGCCACGTGGCGGCCCATGCCCATACCGCAGCGGCCAGGTCGTCGAGCATCACTCCGGCGCCATTCTTCCAACGCGGAGCGCGATCGAAGTACCGCGCCGGCGGCGGCTTGAGCACGTCGAAGAGGCGGAAGAAGAAGAACCCTGCAACGGCGGGCAGCACGGCGCGCGGCAGCAGGAACATCGTCACCAGGTAGCCCGCGACCTCGTCGATGACGATGTGCCCGGAGTCGGCCACACCGTAGTAGCGACCCGCGCGATCGGCGGCGGGAGTGCCGCTGACCACCACGAGCACGGTGGCGAGCACGTACAGCGGCCAGGAAAGGTGCGCCAGCACCCACCACAGCGGAATCGCAGCGGCGGTCCCCGCGGTGCCGGGCGCAACGGGGAAGTAGCCGGCGCCGAAGAACGAAGCCCAGGTGAGCGACACGATGGGCGCGGGCCCGCGGTCGCCGGGCAACCGCCGCGGCTTCTGGATGACCTTTAGAGCCGCGGGGCCAGGGGCATCCTTCGTGGTCACGCGTCGTGCTCGGCGTCGTCCGGGGCGCCGCCAGCGCTCGCCGTCGCTGGGGCGCTCTCCAGGGCGACGTCATCTTCTTCCGCTGGCAGGATGGGCTCCTCGGACTCGGCCTCCGCTCCGCTCGCCGCGGCCGCCCCGGCGTGCGCCCGTGCGGCGGCCCGGCGGCGACGTCCGAAGAACAGCTCCTCGCCCAGGCCCAGCAAGATGTATCCGGAGAAATAGACGAGGAGCACGAGCGACGGCCGCCCTCGATATGCGACGACGACGCCGAGCGCGATCACCAGCACGAAGATGAGCAGCGTCCGCGGGTTGAGACCCGCGTCCTTGAACGTGCGGTAGCGAATGGTCGACACCATCAGGAATGCGAGGACCAGCACGAGGACGGCGATGGGCCACAGTGCGAATCCGTCGTTCGGCGCCCGCTGGTGCTGCAAGGCGATGACCAGGGACACCAGCATGCCGGCGGCGAGCGGGATCGGCAGACCGATGAAGAAGCGCTGTACCCCCGGCTCGGTATGCGCCAGGACGTTGAAGCGCGCGAGACGAATGGCGCCGCAAGCGGCATAGACCGCCGCGATGAGGATGCCCGCGAACCCCAGCCCGTACAGCGCCCACTTGTAGACGAGGATCGCGGGCGCCACGCCGAACGTGATGACGTCGGCGAGGCTGTCCAGCTCGACGCCGAAGTCGCTCTGCGTCTTCGTCATGCGCGCGACGCGGCCGTCGAACGCGTCGAAGAAGTTCCCGAAGAAGATCGCGACGGCGGCGCGATAGAAGTTGTCGCTCGTCGTCTCGCCTGACGACAGCATGATCGAATAGACACCGCAGAAGATGCTGCTCACCGTGAACAGGCTGGGCAGCACGATCATGAGCTTGCGCAAATCGGGGCGCCGGCGGCGGCGCCGCTCGGGAACTGGTTCCGGCATCGACGTCCGGGACGCTAGCACGCACGGTTAGGCCCTGCCACGGTTCGACCGCAATCAAAGGAGATCCGCCGCATCAAATTCGCGCGCCGTGCGGCCGGGTGCGTCGCCCGGCACCTTATCGGCAGGGGTGGTTCGGCATCGCGGCGCCGACGAACGTGTTGCTGGTACCGACGTCAACCGTTCCGCCTCCGTCGCACACCGCATCGACGTGGTACACGGCGTTTCCGCTGAAGCGGTTCGCGAGCAACGTCGCCGCCGAGCGTTCCGCGACCTGCACGCCGGGGCCGTCGTTGCGGTCGAAGACGTTCTCGTTCGCGCTCGCCGAGGAGCGATCGAGCAGCACCAGGCCGGCGCGCCCGTTCCGGATGAACCGGTTCTTGAGGAGCTGGACGCGCGACCGCGTGGCGGTGACCGCGCTGCCCGCGTTGTCCCGCAGCTCGTTGCGTTCGAGAGACAGATCGGCGTCGACGGCGTACACCGCATCACCCAGGTCCTTCTCGCGGTCGAGGCGCACGCCGACGATGCTGTTGTCCTTCATGACGACGGTGGAATGCGTGATGTGCACGCCGATCGAGCCAGGCGTGATGATCCGGTTGCCCAGGAGGCGCACGGTCCCGGTGCCTTCGCTAATCGCGACGGCACCGTCGGTCCCGCCCCGGACGAGAACGCAGTGATCGAGTAGACCCTGGGCCCGGACGAGTCCCACATTCGCGATCTTCGTGTCGGCGAGCTCGCTGTCGCGGAGCTCGATGCGCGCGCCGCGGAAACCAACCACCGCGTACTCGCCGTGCGAAACGGCCGCGCGGCTGACCTTCAGCGTCGCGGCGCCCGCGTACAGGACCGATCCGCTGAACCAGGCGAACCGGCCCCCGTCGACCGAGACCTCGGCGCCGTCGATGGCCTGCAACGCCGCGAGCGCCGAGTAGCTGACGTCCATCGAATCGAGAAGGGCACGCGCCCGGCGCACTTCGATCGCGCGACGGCCCGCGGCTCGCATGATCGAGCGTCTCATCTCGAGCGAGCCGCCGTCGATTCGCACCGCGACACCCGTCATGCCGGAGCCCACGTCGAGGATCTCCCCATCGGTGAAGGCGAGCTCCGCACCGCGCGCGTCCATGGCCGCCTCCGAAAGCTCTCGCAAGGCGACGTTCTGCAGCCGGACGGAGCCGCCGATGGCCGTCAGCGCGGTCGCGGCGTGCTCGACCGACAGATCGCGGATCTCGACTCGGATGTCGCCGCTCGCGTGGATGGCTGCCGACTTTTCACCCGCCGCGCCGACGATTCTCGTCCTCGCGGGGCCGGCGCCGACCAGCGCGACGGATCGTTCGATGACCAGCGTCTCCGCAAACGTCCCTTCGCCGATGCGGATCAACGCGCCCGAGGACGCGGCGCGCACCGCGTCGCCGACCGTCTGGAACGGCCGCGCGGCGGACCCGTCCGCGACCGCGTCGTCGGTCGGCGCCGCTCGTCGGGCGCTCACGAACAGCACCGACGGATGCACTTCGCGTGGCTTCATGGCCGGCGGCCACGCCGGTGTCGCCTCGCAGGCCATCAGAGCGGCAACGCACAACGCGCGAAGCTTCACGCAGCGAGTATGGCGCGAAACGCGCGGAACATCGCCTCCGCGCCGCGGTGTGTGCCGCCCGTCCACAGTTCGTGATGCGTCGATGGGAGCTGCTCTACGACATCGGCTCAGCGCGGCTTGTCGTTGCCCGGCAGCGCGAGCGGCGGTCCGCGCGCGGCGGTGCGCGACTCGCGCGTCCCATGGCGGCGGAACAGCTCGTCTACCGAGATGCCGATCGCCTCGGCGGCGTGCCGGACGAGGTCGGCCGCGCGCAGAAAGTAGAGGCGATCGCCGACGAACGCCGCGATGACGATTCCCTTGCAGAGCGGCGGGTGCGCCCCGACGGATTCCAGGTGGTACACGAGGCGGGGCAGCGCGTCCGCCTCGAATCGCTGCCACTCCGTCGCCGGATCGAGCACGAGCTCGTACGAGCGCGAGAGCGGAACCCCCGGGCCGTCCTCGCGCAGGGGCCTCGCCGGCGCCGCGCCGGATTCAGCGGCTTGCTGACGGGCCTGCGCGATGGCGGTGTTCGCCTCCGCGGCCGGCACGTTGCGATACGCGAGATCCAGCAATGCGGAAATACGGTCGTCCACCGGCGGCAGGGTAACAGCCTGCGATCGTCGAGTCGATGCGGGTCGCGCCGCGGTATCATCGCGGGCGTGCGATGAGGGGCAACGATGCGAAGCTTCGTCGCGGACCGGAGTAACGCACAGGTGAATCGGGTACGAGAGCTCCTCCTGCACAATCGCGACGAGTTGCAGGATCGATGGGACCGGCAGCTGCGCGCGGCGGCTGAGGCGGGCTTTCCGCTCGATCCGGCCACCTCGCAATTGTTGCCTCAGCTCCTCGAAGCCGCGGGTGAAGCGCTCGAGAAGCGGTTCCGCCTTCCCGCCCAGCAATGCCGGCCGCCGCTGCGGGCGGACGGCGAGCCGCCGTGCAAGGAAGCTTGCTCCGCGGATTTTCTCTTCGACGCCGTCATTGAACGTGAGCCGTCGTTGTCCGGTGCGGAGCAGCACCAGCTCGCCGCGTCGCTAGCGCATGCCGCGGTGGAGGTGCAGGTGCGGCAGACCCTCGAAGGGGAGCTCGATCGCCGCCGGCGCGATGGCGATCGCTTCACCCGCCTCGGTCACCAGCTGCGCAATTCGATGACCGCCGCGCAGCTCGCGGTGGGTCTGCTCCGTCACCGCGGCGAGATTCGCGAGTCGCGCGCGGCGCGCCTTCTCGAGGATAGCCTGGCGCGCCTGCGCGCTGGCCTCGAGGACACGATTCTCGACGAGCTACTGACGCAGGGCGGCCTGCGCCGCTCGCGCATCCGGCTCGATCGCGTAGCCGCCGACGCGCGCGGCGACACGGAACCGGAAGCGCGCGAGCGCGGAGTGCAACTCGTCCTGGGCGACGCATCGCACGTCGAGCTGAGCGGCGATGCGCGTTTGATGCGTCCCGCGGTTCGCGCTCTGGTGCGCGTCGCGCTCGATCTGTCGCGGCGTGGAGCGACGGTGCGGCTCGAATGCGCGAAGAGGCGCGAGGCGGCTCGGCTCGCCATCCTCGTCGATCGCTGCAGGAAGCGACCGGACGGACGGCTGGGAAGCGTCAGCGGCCTCGGTCTGGTGCGGCGCGCGGCACGCGCGCACGGTGGCGACGTGAAAGTGCGCGGCACCCCAGGAGACGGCTGCGCGCTGACGCTCGAGCTGCCGCTCGGTCCCGAGTCATAGCGCCGCTTCGCGCAGGTGTTGCTGCACGCCGGCCCACCGGACTACCCCTTGCGCGCATCGGCGGCCCTGCACAACGTTCATGGCTACACAGGCCACGGAACGGAGGGCAAGGTGGCCGATCCCGCTCGTAAAATCGTCGTCGCGATCTTCAACACCAATCCCGAGGTGCTGGACCTCGTCCGCGAGGCGTTGCAGGACGCTGGCTACGCGACCGTCGTCGCGCACGTTGACGATCTGAAACGCGGCCGCATCGATCTCGTCCAGTTCGTCGAGCAGCATCACCCAGACGTGATCGTGTACGACGTCGCGCCGCCGTACGACACCAATTGGACGTTCCTCCGGCTGATGCGGAGCTCGAAGGTGATGCAGGGGCGTGCCTTCGTGGTGACGACGACGAACAAGAGGGCGCTCGACGAGCTGATCGGCCCGTCGGACACGGTGGAGCTGCTCTGCAAGCCGTACGATCTGGAGCAGATCGTGCAGGCGGTGACCCACGCGCTGTCGACGCAGGCCGCCGCCGCGAGCGCCTAGCTGCTCAGGTGCCCTTCTTTAGCTCGGTGAGGATCAGGCGCGCGATTGCCTTGAGCGTGTCGTAGACGCCCTCGCCTTTTGGAGCGACCGCCTCGAAGTCGGGAACGTCGCGCGGGTTCAAGAGCCCGCGCAGCTCCTCGAGCGGAGCTGCGTTGGGCAGGTCGCGCTTGTTGTACTGGATGACGTACGGAATCTTGTCCAGATCGTATCCCTGCTCCGCCAGGTTCGTGCGAAGGTTCTCCACCGACTCGACGTTCGCTTCGGTCCGCTCTACCTGGCTGTCGGCGACGAAGACGACGCCATCGACGCCCTTCAGGATGAGCTTGCGGGACGCGTCGTAGAAGACCTGGCCCGGGACCGTATAGAGGTGGAAGCGCGTCTTGAATCCACGGATCTCGCCGAGCGAGAGCGGAAGAAAGTCGAAGAAGAGCGTGCGCTCGGTCTCGGTGGCGAGCGAGATCATCTTGCCCTTCGCGTTCTGATTGGTATTTGCGTAAATGTACTGCAAATTCGTCGTCTTTCCACACAAACCGGGTCCGTAATATACGATTTTGCAGTTGATCTCGCGCGAGCTGTAATTGATGAAGGACATTCCCGGCGGCGTCCTTACTCGCTGAAGAGGTTGTCGATGTCGTCGTCGGTGATCTCCGCGAAAGGCGAGCTGGCGCCGGGCACCTGTACCTTCTTGAGGAGTCCGTCAAAGATCTTGTTCAGCTCGTCCGACGCCTTCTTCACGCGCAAGCGAACCAGCCCCAGCGAGCTGCGCGTGTCGAAGATGACCACCAGGATGACTCGGCCGCCGATCACGGAAATGTGAAGGTTGTCGCGCTCTCCTTCATGGAAGAGAATGGAGAATTCCTTCTCGCCGATCAGCTTGGCGAGGCCACCGGTCGCGGCGATGTTGCCCGCGGTCAGCGAAGCCAGCGACGTGGTGTCCAGGTCCTGCGTCGCACCGATGGATGCGATGAGCTGGCCGTTTTTGTCGACGAGGAAGACGATCTTCGCGTTTGCTTCGCGCGCCAGGCGCTCGCAGACCGCGCTGATCTGCTGGAACTCCTCGTCGTACATCACCATCTGCGGCTGCATTCGCAAAACCTCGCCGAGTTGACGTCGGTGCGTCGACGCTAACAGAGCGGTACAAGTGCAGCAAGATTGCGGATTTCGGGGTTTTCAGGCGCGCGAGTGCGACGGTTAACTACACTTCGCGACGTCCGGAAAGAGCGCGCGCGAGCGTTACCTGATCGGCGTATTCCAGGTCGCCGCCCATCGGCACACCTTGCGCGATGCGCGTGACGCGCACGCCCGACGGCTTGATCAATCGCGTGAGGTACAGCGCCGTCGCTTCACCTTCGACCGTCGGATTGGTGGCGACGATCACTTCCTGTACGTCGGCGTGCAGTCGCGCGAGCAACTCCTTCAGCTTGAGCTGATCGGGACCGACGCCGTCCAGCGGCGACAGCGCTCCATGGAGAACGTGATAGCGGCCGCGGAACTCGCGCGTCCGCTCGACGGCGAGCAGATCGGGCACCGACTCGACGACGCAGAGCAGCTTCGCGTCGCGTTGGGGATCGGAGCAGATTGCGCACGGATCCTGCGCGGTGAGATTGCAGCACGTCGAGCACAGGCGCACTTCGCGTTCGAGCGACGAGAGCGCCTCGGCCAGCTCGCGCGCGTACTGCGGCGGCGACTCGAGGATATGAAAAGCGAGCCGCTGCGCGGTCTTCTCGCCCACGCCGGGGAGCTTCGCGAGAAGGACCGTGAGTCGCGCGATCGGATCCGCTGCTTTCATGCGCGGGCGCTGGCTCCGCGCCGATGGTCGCGCGCCGGCCCGTTCAAGGAACGACGCCCGGGAACAGATCCCTGATGCCGGAGAGCGGCCCTCCCTGCGACTGCACCAGTTGCTGAGCCGCGCGCTGCGCCGAGTTCACGGCGGCCACGACGAGATCCTCGAGCATGGCGACGTCGTTCGGGTCGACGACCTTGGGATCGATCTGCACCTTGAGGAGCTCGCCCTTGCCGTTCGCGGTGACCACCACCATGCCGCCGCCCGCAGTGCCGGTCACTTCCTTCTTCGCCAGCTCCTCCTGGGCGCGCTTCATCTGCTCCTGGAGCTGCTGGGCCTGCTGGAACAGCGCGTTGAGATCGATGCCGGCCATCGTTTACTCCTCGCCGAGGTCCCTCACATCTTCGATCTCCCCGCCCAGAACTTCCACCGCGGTTCGAACGGCCGCGTGCTCGCGCCCCTGCTTGAGCCGCCGGCCTTGTTGCTCCTTACGAGTGCGCTCTTTCTCGTCATGGAGGCTGACCTGCGCTGCCTCGGGCGCTTGCTGGATGCGCAGCGAAACCTTGCGTCCGAGCGCTGTAGCGAAAGCCGCCTCGACCGCCGCGCGCGTGTCGCGGTCCTCGAGCGCCAGCGCGTCGTTGGCGTTTCGGAAACCAACTTCGACGGTGCCGTCCTCGATGCGCAGCGGGATGCCGCGTTCGAGGGCCGCCGCCGCGGTCATCTTGCGCGCGGCCCGTACCGCATCGACCAACGAGCGCCAGCGCTCCTCGATCGGAGCCTGCTCGGCTAGTCCGGAGCGGGCGGGCTGCTGCGCCTTCGGCTCGTCGGCCGCGCTACCGCCGTTGGTCTGGACCTCATCCGAGCGCGAAGTGGCTCGCAATGCTGCGCCGTTCTCTGCCCGGGCGCGCGCGCCGAAGGCGGGAACCTTCGCGGCTTCGGCAGGCGCTCGCGCCGGTGCGCCGGTCAGACGTGCCGAGAGCTGTTCCACGCGGTGCACGAGATCGGGCAATCCACCGGACGGCGCCAGGTGCACTGCCCGCAGCAACGCTACCTCGAGTGCATGGCGAGGCGTCGCGGCTTTCGCGACCTCGTCCTGCGCCTGCTGCAGCAGCTCGAACACGCGCGCCAGCTGCGCCGCGTCGTGCTCGCGCGCTTGCGCGGCAAGCGCCCGCAGCTCGTGATCGGGAAGGTCCTGCTTCACTCCTGGGAGGCTCGCGAGCACCAGGTTGCGCGCATGCGCCGCCAGCTCTTCGGCGAGACGCTTGAAATCCGCCCCCGCCTCGTAGGCACGGACGACTCCTTGCAGCGCACCCGTCGCGTCGCGGCGCAGGACAGCCGCGACGGTCTCCGCGATGACGCCTCGGTCCAAGGCTCCGAGCGTCTCTACTGCCTCTGCCTCGGTGATCTCGTCGGCGCCAGCGTGCGCGGCGAAGAGCTGGTCGAGCAGGCTCAACGCGTCGCGCATCGAGCCCAAAGCCTGTCGGGCGACGAGGGACAGGGAAGCGTCGTCGATGCGAACGTTCTCCGCCTGGGCGATCTCGCGAAGCCGCGTGGCGATCTGTCCGAGCGGAACGAGCTGGAAATTGTGCCGCTGCACGCGGGAGAGAATCGTCGCCGGCAGCTTCTGCGGATCGGTCGTCGCCAGCAGGAACTTGATGTGCCCGGGCGGTTCCTCGAGCGTCTTGAGCAGCGCGTTGAACGCCGCGCCGCTCAGCATGTGCACCTCGTCGACGATGTAGATCTTGTACCGATCACGCGCCGGCAAGTACTTCGCCGCCTCGCGCAACGCGCGCACGTCGTCGACGCCATTGTTGGAGGCCGCGTCGATCTCCTGCACGTCCACGTCGATGCCCGCCGCGATGTCGACGCAAGGCCCGCACTTGCCGCACGGCTCCGGAGTCGGTCCCTGAACGCAGTTGAGCGCACGCGCGAGGATCCGCGCGCTCGTCGTCTTGCCGCAGCCGCGCGGGCCGGTGAAGAGGAACGCGTGCGCGACCCGCCCGGTCCGCAGCGCGTTGGTGAGCGTGCGGACGACGTGCTCCTGGCCGGTGAGGTCGGCGAAGCGCTGCGGGCGGTACTTGCGCGCGAGGACGAGGTACGGAGTGGTCATCTTGGAGGAAACCGCGAGGCGCTGGACCGGAGACCGGGCACACGGTTGAAGCCGCTACCGTTGCTCCCTTCCGGGCCTGGCGGGTTCACGACCCGCCGTCGCCCGATCCCCGGTACAGCGCCCCCCGAACGTTGGAGTTGGGTATCACGAAAGTACTCTGGGCGGGACGCCAAACGGTGCGGGAACTTAACCGCTCGCCCGTGCGCCCGCAATGCGCACGCCGGGGCGTCCAAGCGGTGATCGGCCAGCCGAGCAGCGTTACGTCGTCTCGGCGGGCGCGGTCGCGCGCGACACGACGCTAGCCGGGCAGCGCGCGACTGGTCAGTTTTCGTAGACGAGGTGACCCATGCTGACTCTGCGACGGCTCTTTCCGACGGTGCTTGCGATCGGGTTGACCTTCGCGCTCGCTCCGGCCGGTGCGAACGCGAAGTCGAAGAAGACGACCGCGACGGTGCAATGCAATGACGGCACGACGTCCACAGCAGGCCGCGGCGCCTGTTCACACCACGGCGGTGTCGCCGGTGCCGCGAACGAGGCGAAGCGCGAGCAGGTCGAAAAGCCCGCCGCTGCGGCGAAGGCGAAGACGTCGTCGAGCTCATCCGCCGCAGGCCGTGCGGCTCCGCGTTCCGCGCGGGCCGCACCGGCGAAGGAGCCGGCACCTGGTGCGGAGGCCGGCGCGACCGTGCAATGCAAGGACGGCTCGACGTCCAAAGCAGGCCGCGGTGCATGCTCACACCATGGCGGCGTCGCCACCGCTGCGAACGACGTCAGGAGCGAGGACGTCAAGGAGCCCGCCGCTGCGCCGAGAGCCATGCCGTCTTCGAGCGCTCCGGCCGAGGGTCGTGCGGCTCCGCGCCCGGAGCGGCCACCCGCGACGGAGCGAACGCCTAGCACCGGTCAACCAACGGCGCGCTGCAAGGACGGATCATTCTCGTACGCAAAGCAACACTCCGGCGCTTGCTCGCACCACGGCGGCGTAGCGGAGTGGCTGCAATAGGAGTTCTGCCGTTCTGACATAGCGACCCGCATATTGGCGGAGAGCGAGGGATTCGAACCCCCGATACCCTTGCGGGTACTCCTGATTTCGAATCAGGTGCCTTCAGCCGCTCGGCCAGCTCTCCCGGTCTCGTTCGCCCGGCGGCGCATGTTCTGCGATGTGCGCGGTGCCGGCGTCAAGAAGGTTTGGCGGAGAGGGTGGGATTCGAACCCACGATACGTTGCCGTATACACGCTTTCCAAGCGTGCGCCTTCGGCCGCTCGGCCACCTCTCCCGAACTACCTGTCGCGCCTCGCGCGGAAAAACGAGGTGAGCAGCTCGCCGCATTCGGCCGCCATCACTCCGCTCACCACTTCGATGCGGTGATTGAGGCGGGCGTCGCGCGTCACGTCGAACAGCGTCCCAGCCGCGCCTGCTTTCGGATCCGCCAC
>Ga0209474_10001799_pt1 | contig 20391 bp, 16 predicted proteins | sample GraSoiAngelo_145_FD_185902 | JGI IMG/M metagenome (GOLD analysis project Ga0209474, IMG submission 185902) | Grasslands soil microbial communities from the Angelo Coastal Reserve, California, USA - 14_1009_05_20cm (SPAdes) (version 2) | ecosystem: Environmental > Terrestrial > Soil > Grasslands... | reverse complement strand
CGTGCCGACAGCGCCGCATTGGGGGGCACGCTCAGGTAATGCAACCGACGGCTCTCGCCTTCGAACGTTTGCTCTGCCTTTTGTACTGCTGCCTTGACGGCCTGAGCGCCAGCAGCGAGCGGCACGTAGTCCAAGGACCTGGAGAAGGATTCCCAGTCTCGCTCGGTTATCTTGCGGCTGGAAAACTCATCTAGCGCCGCTCGTGCGAGTCTGCGAAAGCCATCGACATCGAGGTCATCCAGGGAGACGCCGACGATCCGGCAGCCAGGAATGAAGCCGACGGTCGACAAGTGGAACAGGCCCGGCAATAGCTTGCGTCGAGCAAGATCGCCCGTGCAACCCACGAGGATCACGACCTGCGGAAACCGCGGACCAACGCCTGGTGGGATCTTTGGCACCGTGCAATTCCCTGCTCGCGGGCGGCCGACCGCCTCACGACGTGAAGATAGCCCACCAAGGCGCCTTCATGCGACACCCGCGGGCCGCAGCGGGGGTGTGCCACACCCCGCCCCGCAGGGGAAGAGTCTGGCGGAGGTTTTCGCGGAGCAGGATTAACCTCCGGGCATGGACTCCCTCGTCGCCTCCGCCGCCCGCTCGCTGGCGGCCGGCGATCCGCTCGGAGCGCTGAAGCGCTGCGCGACGATCCGCCGGCGCTCGCGCTGCGCGGCATCGCCATGGCCCAGCTCGGCGAGTACGAACGGGCGCGCAAGCTGCTCCGCCGCGCCGCGCGGGGTTTCGGCCCGCGCGAGCGTCTCGAGCGCGCTCGCTGTCGAGCCGCCGAGGCCGAGGTGGCGCTGGCCGCGCGCGACCTCCGCTGGCCGGCACGCGCGCTCGACGCCGCGGCCCGCTCGCTGGAAGCCCTGGGAGATCGCGCGAACGCGCTCCACGCGCGCCTCGTCGGCGTCCGGCGGTCGCTCCTTCTCGGCCGGCTCGACGAGGCAGAGGCCGCCCTGGCCGCGCTCGACACGAAGAGAGCGCCGGCCTCGCTCGCCGCGCTGTTCGAGCTGTCGCGCGCCGAGATCGCGCTCCGGCGCGTCCGCGCGAAGGAGGCCGAGCGCTTTCTGACGCGGTCACACGCGGCCGCGCTCGCGGCGGGGATTCCGGCCCTCGTGGCCGAAGTCGAACGCGCACAGCGGGCGCTGTCGTCGCCGTCTGCGCGGCTGATCCGCGGCGCATCGGTGAAGCAGGTGACGCTCGAGGAAGTGGAGGCGCTCTTCGCCTCCGACGATCTGATCGTCGACGCGTGCCGGCGCGCCGTGCGTCGACGGGGCAGCTCCGTCTCGCTCGCGAGCCGCCCGGTGCTCTTCGAGATCGTCCGCGCGCTCGCGGAGGCCTGGCCCGGCGACGTTCCCCGCGAAGCGCTGATCGCCCGCGCGTTCGAGGCGCGATCGCCGAACGAGTCACACCGCGCGCGGCTGCGCGTCGAGGTCGGGCGCGTGCGGGCCGCCATCCGATCGCTCGCGCCTGTGGACGCAACCAGGGGGGGCTTTGTGCTCGAACCTCGCGCGGCGCATCCCGTGGCGGTGCTCGCTCCGCCGATCGACGGACCCGCGGGGTCGATCCTGGCGCTGCTCGAGGGCGGCGAGCCCTGGTCCACCTCCGCGCTCGCGTACGCCCTCGGCGCGAGTCAGCGGACGGTGCAGCGCGCCCTTCGCGACCTCGACGAGTCCAGGGCGGTGCGTCCCGTGGGTCGTGGACGCTCTCGGCGCTGGGTCGCGCCGCCGCTCGCCGGATTCGCGACAACCTTGTTGCTCCCCGGGGCGCTGCCGATGCGTTAACCCTGACGCTGCCATGAAGACCACGACCAATCCCAAGACAGCGAAGCGCGCGGAGATCGTCCGCGAGTATGGCCCGTTTCCGGGCATCGAGGACGTCCACGGCGTCACCTGGGACGGCCGCAACATCTGGTTCGCCAGGGGCGAAAAGCTCGCCGCCATCGACCCTGCAAGTGGAGAGCTGGTGCGGGAGCTCGATGTCGCGGCCGACGCGGGGACCGCTTTCGACGGCAAACATCTCTGGCAGATCGCCGAGGACCGGATCCAGAAGGTGGACCCGAAGACGGGCCGCGTCCTGGGCAGCATTCCCGCGCCGGCACAAGGACGCGACTCGGGGCTGACGTGGGCCGAGGGTACTCTTTGGGTCGGCGAATACCGGGCGCGCAAGATCCATCAGATCAACGCCGAGACCGGCGCCATCCTCAAGACGATCGAGTCGGATCGCTTCGTCACCGGCGTTTCCTGGGTCGACGGCGAGCTCTGGCACGGCACGATGGAGGCCGAAAGGAGCGAGATCCGGCGCGTCGATCCGGAAAACGGCGAGGTCCTCGAGCGCCTGGAGATGCCCGCGGGCATCACCGTCAGCGGGCTCGAGGCCGACGGCAAGGACCTGTTCTTCTGCGGCGGCGCCACGAGCGGCAAGGTGCGTGCCGTCCGCAGGCCGACCACGCGCACGCAGCGCTGACGAGGGTCGCCATGTGCCCGGCTTGCCTCGCCAACACGGTGGGACTTCTCGTCGGTGCCGTCAGCTCGGCCGGCGTCGCAACAGCGTACCTGTTCAAGAAGAATCGAAAGGGGAAAACAATGAAGGTCGTATCCAGGAATGAATGGCTCGCCGCCCGCAAGCAACTTCTGCAGAAAGAGAAGGAGCTCGTCCGGCGGCGCGACGCGCTCGCCGCCGAGCGCCGCGAGCTTCCCTCTGTGAAGATCGAAAAGGACTACGTCTTCATCGGCCCCGAGGGCCGCGTATCCCTCCGCGATCTCTTCGACGGCCGCCGGCAGCTCATCGTCTATCATTTCATGTTCGATCCGAGCTGGGAGGAAGGTTGCAAGAGCTGCTCGTTCCTCGCCGACACGTTCGACGGCGGCTCGCTGCACCTGCCCGCGCGCGACGTCTCGTTCGTCGCCATCTCGCGCGCCCCGATCTCGAAGATCGAGGAGTTCAAGAAGCGGATGGGGTGGAGCTTCCGCTGGCTCTCGTCGTCGGAGACGGACTTCAACTACGACTTCAACGTGTCGTTCAAGCCCGAGGACGTGGCGCGCGGCGCCGTCGAATACAACTATTCGAAGCAGCCGTTCCCCCAGCTCGAGGCGCCCGGCGTGAGCGTGTTCCTGCGCGAGGGCGACGACGTGCTGCACACCTATTCGACGTACGGGCGGGGCCTCGACATCCTGATGAGCACGTACAACTACCTCGACCTGACGCCGCTCGGGAGGAACGAGAAAGACCTGGCGCACACGATGAGCTGGCTACGGCATCACGACAGGTACCCGGACTCTGCCTAGCTGCGGTCACGAACCTCGTCCACATCAAGACGATCTCGCCGACAACCCAAACAGATTCCGCCTACCGGTCACGTTGATGTCGAGGGGGTTGCCGCTCGACATCCGCGATACCCCGGCGTGCGTGCCGGGCGAACGTCCACCGCGGCGCGCGTGGTGAGCGTGCTAGAGACTGCGCCCTATGTCGTTCGTTTTCCAGGCCGCGCCTCTTCACCCCGCCGAGGCGGCGGAGCCCAGCCGGACTCTCCGCCTCGCCCTCTGGCTCCTCCCGTTCGTGGTGGCCGGGGCGCTCCTGGTCCGTCTCTACCCGGACAGCTATCAGCAGGACGGCGGCTTCCACTTCCTCTTCGCGCGCTGGTCACTCGAGCACCCGCGCTTTCTGGTCGACGTCTGGGGGCGACCGCTGTTCACTGCGCTGTATGCGTTCCCGGCGCGGCTCGGCTACCCCTTCGCGAAGCTCCTGACGGTGGCGGTCTCGCTGGCCACGGCCTGGAACACCGCGAAGCTCGCGCGCGCACACGGTCTGGAACGCGCCGAACTGGCCGTCCCACTCCTGTTTCTCCAGCCCTCCTTCCTGCTGATCTGCTCCGACACCATGACCGAGCCGCTCTTCGCGCTCGTGTTGGTGGTGGCGCTGCGGCTCCACCAAGCCGGTCGGATCCGGGCGAGTATGTGGGTGGCGGCGCTGCTGCCGCTGGCCCGGCCGGAAGGATTCTTCGTGGCGCTCTTGTGGGCGGCGTCCGTGGCCCTCGATCCGCACGCGGACAGGACCTTGCTCCTGCGCGCCCTGTTCACCATCCGGCTCGCCGCCGGGGTTGCAGCGTGGTGGCTGGCCTCGACCCTGCTCACCGGGGACCCGCGCTTCATCATGCACAACTGGCCGCCGAACTGGGCGGTGGGCGCCAACAACGGCACCGGCTCCCTACTGCAGTACTGGCTCATACGCGACCAGCTCGTGGCCGGATCGGTCCTCCAGATGCTCTTCGGCCTGGGCCTGGTGGTCCTGGTTCTCTCGCAGCGCGCCCTGCTGCCATTGGCTACGCTGTTGGCGGTCGCGGCGCTCCACTCGGTATTGTTTCGGTTCGGGTACTTCGGCTCGGCCGGCTACGCGCGCTACCTGGTGTGCGTGGCGCCCCCCTCAGCGCTGGCGATGCTAGCGGGCTGGAACCTCCTGGCCGACTGGGCGCGGAAGGTGCCGCCGCTGGTGCGGCTCACGGCCGGGGCGACGGTGCTCCTCTGGGCGGCCTGGGTCTGCCTGAGCCAGGCAGACGCGTATGGATCCTCGCGCGACGCCCGGGCGGTGGACGACATGCACGCTTGGTTCCTGGCTCATCCGCGGCCGGTGAAGCGGCTCGTATTCAGCCAGGCGTACATGTCGATCCGGTTCGGACGGGATCTGGCCGAGCAACCGAATCTGGGGACGGACCGGGAGCAGAACGTGCAGATTCTCCGCGCCTCGCCGCCGGGGACGCTCGTCTTCTGGGATGCGCACACGGGGGCGCAATTCCACGCCATCGGCGGGGCCGAGCTCGAGCGGGCGGGGTACGAGCGGCTGCGAGCAGCGTCTTACGAGCTCGAACCGCTGCTGCCACACCGCCCGGCGCTGCCACCATACCGACAGGAGATTTACCTGTACTACAAAGGGGAGTGAGGGCCAGCCTTGCTGGCCTCGGGGGTCTCAACGATGAGCGACGTGCGGAGCAGGCAGGGTGGTGCCCGTGTGCGGTTGCCTCCTCCGCTCGTCTTCGCAGCGGCGCTCGCAGCGGGCTTCTTCCTGCCGCCGCGCCTCGGTCTGCCGCTGGGAGCGCGCCTGCTGCTCGGCGGAATCCTCGTCATCGCCGGTCTTGCTGTGGGGCTTTCCGCCATCGGGCTGTTTCGCAAGACGGGTCAGGATCCCCGCCCTTGGACGCCATCGCGGGAGCTGATCTTCCATGGCCCCTACCGGTTCTCGCGCAATCCCATGTACGTCAGCATGGTGATGATCGCTTGCGGAATCGGCCTCGCCTGTGACCGCGCCGCGATGATGCTTCTCGCGCTGGCCGCGCTCGCCGTCGTGCACTTCACCGCTGTGCTGCCCGAGGAGCGGTACTTGGAGGAGCAGTTCGGCGAGCCCTACTCGCGATACAAGTCCCGCGTGCGCCGCTACCTATAGAGAGCGAGCATGAAAGTTGCTGTCGCCCGAATCGCGATGCTGCTCGCGGCGTTTGGTCAGTCTGTGCGAGGCGAAGTGCAGACGACGCTCCCCAGCCCGGTGCGCGCGAGGATGCCCGAGCCCCTGCTCACCGAGAGCATCACCGACCTCGACGGCGCAGTGACAGGCGAGGTCGAGATCGACGTCGGCGCATCGGCGTTACGTCGTGCAAACGGACCAGGACAATGGCAGAGCAGTGTCGAGGTCGAGTGGCGGGCGTTGGAGCGCTTGGGCCTTGCGCTGGAACTTGGCGTAGGCCGCGTTCTCGACAGCGCGAGGAGTCCGGCCATCAGTGTGCGTCCGGCCGCAAGTTGGGTATTGATCCACTCGCAACCCCTCGACTGCCATCTGATGGCCGAGGTGAGCGCTCGTATTTCGGGCGACGCCACCGAGGACGTGCAGGATCCGGGTGAGGCAGCAATGCCACTATCAGGTGGATTGCGATTCGGCATCCGTAACGGGTGGCTCACGGTGCGCACGTTCCTCGGCGCTGGCGCCGGCAGCCACTCCGCGCACGCAGTCCCGCTGCGGGCGCAGGCTGCGGTACTCGCTGAGTTCGGAGGGAACGGTCGTCTCGGCTTTGCAGGCTTCGAGGTGGACACGGACTGGGCCCGGCGCACCCCGCTGACGCTGGCGGCGAACCTCATCTTGCGCGGCGCTACCCATCACGTCCCCTTTGACCTCGGTATTGCCGTGCCCTGGACTCCACAGTCCCAGTACGGCGATGCCTCGATGGGCGTGCTGGTGCGATTCATCTTTGAATTCGATCACGACTGAGTCACGACGGCAACCGGTCCGGGATCTGGCCATCCGCGCTCAGCGCGGCGTGAGCAAGACCGCCTGGAACGGGCCGCCGTTGTGGGATGCCGTTGCGGCGATCTGCCCGCGGTCGTTGATCGCCGTCGCCGTCGTCAGCAACCAGGAGGGATCGCTGATGGTGTCGTTCAGGTCGATGAAGGCGCCATTGGTCCAGATGAAAGCGTGGTTGTGGTCGCCGGGCCTGCAGGCGCCGGCCGCGTCCCCGCTGTTGTTGACACCGTTCAGCCAGCAGAACGCTTTCGGTGAGACGTCGCGCATCGGGCCGTTGGGCAGATCGTAGACGAAGGCGTGGAGCTGGCTCGAGGTGCCCGCGAGGCTGCTGCCGACGACCCGGCCGCGGTCGTTGATGCCGAAGGCGGTGGCCGTGTACGCGCCGAGCGTGCCGAGGTCCTTCACGGCGCCCCCCTGGAAGACCGCGGCATGCTGATGGTACGCGTCATTCGGTACGGTGGTCGCGCCGGCGACGACACCGTCGATGTTGATGGCGTACCCGTAGCTCCAGTTGCCGTCCGCGGAACCGAGATCGCGGAGAGTCGACCCGTCCCAGAGGATCGCGCGCTGGAAATTCTTCGCGCCCAGGGACCATCCCGTGATCCAGCCGCGCTGGTTGATGGCGGTGGCAGCCGTCTGCGCACCGTTCGGCCCGGGCGGAAGCGCGCCGATATCCGTCTGGCCGATGTCGCGCCAGAGGGACCCCTGCTGGTGGAGTCCGGGCCGCGCGTCCGTCGAGAGCGCCACGGCCAACGAATCGTTGACGCCGTTCGCCATCTGGATGGTGCTGCCGTCGTTGCCCCCGATCCGCTGCGTGGTGCCCTTGCTCGCATCGTAGAGGAAAGCGCGCGCGTCGACATCGCCGCTCTTGTTCGGGACGTAGTAGGTGCCGACGATGTCGCCGCGGCCGTCGATCGCGGTCGCCAGGAGAGAAGTGCTCCCCGGGACAGCGGGCACCTCGGTAATCGAGTAGGCGAGCTTCTGGGGCGGCGGTGCGACAGGCTGGAAGCGCGCCGCGACGATCTGCTCGCGATTCATCGTCACCGCGCAACTACCCGCTCCGGTGCAGGCGCCTCCCCATCCGTCGAACTGGGAGCCGGCGGCGGCCGCCGGAGTGAGAATCACGCCGACGCCTTCGTCGAACGTCGCCGAGCACGCGGTTCCGCAATCGATGGCGTTCGGGTGGGAAGAGACAGTTCCACTGCCTGTGCCCGTGAGAATGACGGTCATCGAGTGCTGGGTGGGCGGGATCGCTGCGAAGGTGGCCGAGACCTGGGTTTCGCCCTGCATCGTCACCGTGCACCCGCCGGGTCCGCTGCAGGCGCCGCCCCAGCTATCGAAGCGGAAGCCGCTCGCGGGAGCGGCGGTGAGCGCAACCGAGGTTCCTTGGTCGAACGACGCCGCACAGGCCTGTCCGCAGTTGATGCCCGCGGGGCTGGACTGAATGGAGCCCTGGCCGTTTACCGTGATGCGCAGACCCAACAGCCGTGCAGGACGTCCAGCGTCGATTCCTCCTTGCACAGCACCGGCGTCGGTGTCCGGCGGTGGCCCGGCATCGGTCGAAGAGCTGCCGATCGAGCCGGTACCGGAGGAGCTGACCGGTCCGCAAGCAACCAAGAGAGCGCAAAGCAGCACGAAAACGCGCATCGATCCTCCGCGTTTTTTCGGAATGTCGACACCGCCGCCGGGGTTGGAAAGGCCCGTCGCACCGCTGAGCGACGACGTCGGCTCGCGTGTGCAGCCATGCGTTCAAGTAGGTGCGCGCCCGAATGAGCGGGCGCCCGGCAGATTGTGAACCCCGCGTGATATACTGGCCTTTGTGGATCCCACGCACTGTCACGTCGACGAGCACGGCATCGCGAACTGCGCCCGATGCGCCGGAAGAGTGACCGAGACCAGCCGCCACCCGAGCCACATCGAAGAGCGCGACGGAAAGCGGATGAACATCGACCGCGTCTGGGGTCAATGCGAGCATTGCAACAGTGAAGGCTGGTGGAGAGCCGCCTCCATCCGAGACGCGCACTGACGTCTCCGCGAACAACGCGATAGCCTTGAGGGCGTAGGCTTGGCGGTCTCCATCTTGACCGGGCGAGACGCAAGCCTGCTCGATGCCTATCTTTGGTCGCGCCCGAGTGAGGAGCGAAGCATGCGCGAATTTGGAGTCCGGCGTTACGGCGACACCCTCTACCATCACTGCATGGCGGACTCAGCCGCCGATGCGGCGAACTGGTTTGCACACTTCCAGACCGGAATCGAAGGCAAGGACTTCCAGGCGCTGGTCAAGGACGTAGCGCGGCCGGTCAGCGACGAAGCCGGTATCGGCGGGAATCCACAAGTGGTCATCGTTCGCCACGGCCCACTCACGCCAGGCGGACAGGCGGCGATCGACTTGAAACGTACAAGCTCGTTGCGCTGAAGCTTCTCCTCCGAGCTCGGCTGTTCGCGACTGCTGATCGATTCGCGACGGTTTGACGGCTGTTTCGACTGCCCGCCCGCCCGCGTGCGCAGTTCGGACCTGCGTGGATGCCGGGCCGAGCTACTCATCCGGGCTCTTTGCGGGCAATTCAATTCGAACACCGCTCCGGTCGTGGAAGGGCGAAAATCCAGGCTTCCATGATGCGCCTCGGCGATCGCGCGCGAGATGGCCAGCCCGAGGCCGAAACCCTCACCGTCCGCGCCGCGTCACCGCGGACGAAGCGCTGGAACAGGTCGGGGATCCATGGCCGCGGCCGCTTTTCGCATGGCGACGAACTCGTCCTCCTCCGGCTGGAGACCGTGGCTCAATTCGCGGGTCCGCTGAGCTCTCGCCTGGACCGCCCGGCGCCGCCTGCGTCCGATCGCGATGACCATCCTCGCGACCGCGCTCGCGCTCCTGCCCCTGGCGCTCGCCTTGGGCGCGGGGGCGCAACTCATGCAACCGCTTGCCATCGCGGTGATCGGAGGATTCCTGCTCTCCGGGCCGGCCGTTCTCCTGCTCGTGCCCGGGCTCTACCGGCTGCTCGATCCGCGCGGCGACCTGGCTGGATCCCGGAACACACCTTGAAGCGCGCCGCTACTCCGCGCGCAAAGACACCGCCGGATCGAGCTAGATGCCACGCCATCCGCAGGAAAATCGTGGAGCATGCGCGAACCGGTGTGCGACTCCGGGATCGGCGATCCCAAAGGCGAACACTGCGAGCGAACCTCGACGGTGTCGCCCGCATTAGGTCCCTGGGGCGGGACGCAGCTCGTCACGCGGCCCGAAGCGGCCAAGGCCGCGGCTCGGGGAAGTCCCCGCAGACCGCGGCCCTGTCGCGAACCTCTCGAGACTCAGCTCATGAAGTCGTGGGCGCGCACCGTCTTGCGGCCGTTCGCTTTGGCCCGCTTCGCCGCTTGCTCCAGCAGCCAGTACATGTACTCGTTCAGGGCGGCGAACGCGTCTCCGGCGGTATTGCAGCCCGCCTTCTTGAGCACGCCCTTCGCCTTGCTTGCGATGACGAGCGACTCCAGCGACTTCTTGGCCATCTTGATCTCCGGTTAGAAGGGTGTCGAGCGACTGCCGAAGCTTCTACCCCAGAGGCCGGAATCAGGAAACTTTTCGCTCGCTGCCCTCACTCTGACGGCAACGCGAGCGCCGATGCCCCGCTGTCGGGACGCGCCTGCGACATGATGACACCCCTTTCTGCGAGGCGCACCTCGCAGAACAGACCCTTCGCAATCCGAACCCAGAGAACATTCGATGACCCCGAGCGGTGGAACGCGGGCTTCGCTCGTGCTACCACCGGCCCGCGATGGAAGCCGTTGCCGGTTCGCTACTCGGTATCCTGTTCGGGATGCGGCACGCCTGCGAACCCGATCACCTCGCCGCCATCTCGACGCTGATCGTCGAAGAGCGCAGTGCGCGCAAGGGTCTGTTGCTCGGAATGGCCTGGGGCCTCGGCCACACCGCGGCGTTGTTCGGAGTCGCGGTCGCCCTGACGTTCCTGCGCGCCGGTCTGCCGGCGAGGGTGGCCGACGCCTTCGAGCTCGGCGTCGCACTGATGCTGCTCGCGCTCGGCGCCCGCGCCCTGGCCCGCGCCGCCCGCGAAGGAACTGCTGGGCCGCGGAAGCTGCACGCGCACGGCGGAACGCATCACGAGCACGAGGCGGCTTCCCGTCACGTTCATCTCGGTCGCTGGACGCTCGCGGGCAGGCCGCTGGTCGTCGGGATCGTGCACGGCCTCGCCGGCAGCGGCGCGCTCACCGCGGTCGCCCTGGCGAGCCTGCCGAGCAGCGGGGTCCGGCTCGCGTACGTGGCGCTCTTCGGATTCGGATCGATCCTCGGCATGGCCGCGCTCTCCGGTCTGGTCGGATGGCCGCTCGCCCATCTCGGGCGTCGACCCGGCGCGGCTCGCGCCCTGGCGGCAGCGACCGGCCTCTTCTCCATCGGGCTCGGCGTGTTCTGGGGCTGGCCCCTGCTCACGCGGATCGTCACCGCCGGATGAACGCCGTTCCCGGGCAGCGATGAAGGCGACGCGCCTCGACGCGTCGACCGCCGAGTGCCTGGTTTTCACGAAGAGGGCCGGGCTCCTCGCCGGCGTCGGACACGATCTCACGCTGCGGGTGGAGCGCTTCGAGGTGGCCATCGATCCCGATAGCATCCGGGGGCGATTCGATGCGGCGTCCCTTCGGGTCGTCTGCGCGAGCGTCGGCGGCCAGGATGCTCCCGGTGCCCTGTCGGAACGCGACCGGCGCGAGATCGAGGCGACCATCGCCCGCGAGGTGCTGGATGCGCAGAGTCATCCCTGGATCGAGTTCCGCGCGGGCCCACCGGTTCTCGCCGGGGCAGCCGGGTCAGGTCTCGAGGGAATCCTTGCGCTGCGCGGCCGCGAGCGCCCTCTGACCGTCGACGTCCGTCGCGAGGGCGACCGCGCGGTCGCCCTGGCGTCCATCCATCAGCCCGACTTCGGCATCCGGCCCTACACCGCGATGCTCGGAGCGCTTCGCGTCAGACCCGACGTGGGAGTGAGGCTGACGGCGCCCTGGTCGGAATGACGGGGCGGTCTCAGTGGGCCATCCCGGCCGCTCCGGGCTTTACCTTCCTCGTCAGCAGCACCGCCGGAACCATGATCGCCGTGAAGATCGAGAGCAGCAGCAGCACATCGAGGTAGGCGAGGGTCTGCGCCTGCTTGATCACCTCGCCGTAGAGCTGCGCGGACGCCATCTTCGTCGACTGTACCGCTCCGACCCCGAGCTGCTGCAGGTGCTGCGCGATCGCTGCAAGGCGGGCGTTGAGCTCGCCGGAGGGGACCACGTGTTCGACCATCCGCGCCTGGTGGAACTGCGAGCGCCGCGCGATCAGCGTGGTCACCAGCGCGATGCCGATGTCCCCGCCCATGTTGCGGGAGAGGTTCACGATGCCGGAGACCTGGTTGTTTTTCTGCGGAGGGACCCCGTTGTAGACCACCGAGTTGATGGGCACGAACAGGAACGCGATCCCGGAGGTCTGGAAGATCCGCAACAGCACCGCGGTGCGGAAATCGATCCCGGGATAGAGCGTGTGCGCCATGTGCAGGAGCGCCGTCGAGGTCACCAGGAACCCGAAGGCGATCAAGTACCGCGCATCCACCTTCCCGAGGAGCTTTCCCACGATCGGCAGGAGCAGGATGACGACGAACCCGCCCGGAGAAAGCGCCATCCCCGCGTCCTGCGCCGAGTAGCCCATCCAGACTTGAAGGTAGAGCGGCAGCAGCACGGTGCTTCCGTACAGCGCCATCCCCAGCACCAGCATCATCAGATTCGAGACGGCGAAGTTGCGGTCACGGAAGAGGCGCACCTCCACCACCGGATGCTCCTGCCGCCATTCCCAGACGATGAAGCTGACCAGCGACACCGCGGCGACGGTAGCGAAGATCGAGATGGAGTGGGAATTGAACCAATCCTCCTCTTGCCCCTTGTCCAGCACGTACTCGAGCGTGCCGAGCCCGACGGCGATGAGGCCCAGCCCGATGCCGTCGATGGGGCCTACGTGCTTCTTCGCCTCGACCAGGTGCGGAGGGTCCACCAGGACGCGCGAGGAGAGCAGCATCGAGACGATGCCCACCGGCACGTTGATGAAGAAGACCCAGCGCCACGAGTAGTGGTCGGTGATGAAGCCGCCGAGCGTCGGGCCGACGGCGGGCGCCATCACCACCGCCATCCCGTACACCGCGAACGCCATGCCGCGCTTCGCGGGCGGGAACGTATCCGCGAGGATCGCCTGCTCGGAGGGTCCGAGCCCGCCCCCGCCGATCCCCTGGAGCACGCGGAAGAAGATCAGCAGCCCGAGGTTCGGCGCGAGCCCGCAGAGAAACGAGCTTGCGGTGAACAGGCACACGCAGGTCAGATAGAAGCGCTTGCGGCCCATGCGTGTCGCTACCCAGCCGCTGATGGGCAGCACCACCGCGTTGCTCACCAGGTAGCTGGTGAGGACCCAGGTGGCTTCGTCGGGGCTCACCGACAAGCTGCCGGCGATGTGCTTCAGCGATACGTTTGCGATGGCGGTGTCCAGCACCTCCATGAACGTCGCCATCGTCACGATCAGCGCGACCGCCCAGGGATTGTGGCCGCCCGTCCAGCCCTGCTCGTGGGTGATCCGCAGCGACTCTTCGGCGCTGATCGCCGGAGCCTCCCGCTTCGTCATCGGACCCGGACCTTCGGCTCCGCCGACATCCCGGGGCGCAGACGCTCCATCTCCGGTTGACCAGGCTGGAGCTTGATGCGGACGGGAATGCGCTGGACCACCTTCACGTAGTTGCCGGTGGCGTTCTCCGGCGGCAGCAGGCTGTAGCGCGACCCGGTCGCGCCCGCGAAGCTCTCGACGACGCCGTCGTAGTCGCGGTGGATCGCGTCGACGTGGATGCTCGCCTGTTGCCCCCGCTTCATCCGCTCGATCTGCGTCTCGCGGAAGTTCGCCGTCACCCAGAGCTCGCCGTTCTGGGTCAGCGACATCAGCTGCTGCCCGGGCTGCACGCGATCGCCGACGTTGACCGATCGCTTGCCGATGATCCCGTCCAGCGGCGCGACCACCTTCGCGTAGCCAAGGTTCAGCTGCGCCTGCCGGAGCTGCGCGCGCGCCAGCTCGAGGTTCGCCTGCCGCACCGACAAGCCGGCCTCGCGGGCGACCAGCTGGCGGGGAGCATTGGCGCGCGCCTCCACCAGGCGGGCCTGCGCCGTCTGCAGCCGTGCCCGCCGCTGGTCCACCCGTTTCTGCGCTGACGCCACCGCCGCGAGCGCTACGTCGGCCGCGCTCGAACGCTGGTCGAACTCGGCCTGGGGGACCGTATTCGAGGCGAGGAGCTGTGCCGCGCGTTCCTTCTGCTGCTGCGCGAAGCGGTTGGTGGCGAGGGCCTGATCCAGCTCGCGCCGGGCGGCCTCCAGCTCGGCTTCCGCGTTCGCCACCTCGTCCTCCGCCGATTGCACAGTCGCGCGGTTCGAGGTGGCCGTGATGGAAACCACAGGCTGCTCCGCCGCCACCCCGGCCTGGGCCTGCGCCACGGCGGCGCGCGCCTGCGCCAGGGCGACTTCCAGGTCCGCCGTATCCAGCTCGACCAGCAGGTCGCCCTGCTTCACCGTCTGGTTGTCCTCCACCAGCACGCGGGACACGGTGCCGGTGACGCGAGGCGACACGGCGGTGATGTAGCCATCCACCTGGGCGTCGTCGGTGTCTTCGAACTTGCGCGCGTGCAGCCACCAGAGCAGCCCCGCCACGGCTACGACTGCGAGACCAACACCGACCCGCAGCCGCATTCGAGACTTTTTCGCCGGATCGGCTGACGCTTCTTCGCGGCGCTGCTCGGGACGCACATCGCCATTGCCCTGGCGCCGCCCCTCTTCGAGCTGCTGTTCGGACATTTCGATCGAATCTCCTGGCCGCGCCGTGGATGCTTAGCACTGTGCGGTCGATTAGGAGCCCCTGGACCTACGGAGGATGTCGGCCCGGCAAGAGCGGTTTTTGGACCGGCCAACCCAGCCGGTTTCCCGAGGAAAAGCGCCCGCGGTAAGGAGGCGCGAGACCAGGCCCGGATCAGGGGCGCACGCCTGTTCAGCCCCGCGCGTTCCCGTAGAACGCAGCGTTCAGGGCGGCCACGGTGGGAAACCGAGGATAGTCGCCCTTCGCGAGCGCCTCCCGGCTTGGCAGAGGCTCCCCCGCGGTGCGCGCGAGGACGTGCCGGAGGAACTTTGCATACGCCTCCTTCGAGGGCACCCCCGGAAACAGGGACGAGAGCCCGAGCTGGCTGCCGGAGATGCGGATGGCGGAGGGGCCCTCACCCCTCGCTCCCCAGCTGAGGATGAAGTCGGTAAGGATGGCGGCGCCCTGGGCGTCCGCGACGACGCCCGCGGCCACCCCGACCAGGTGGTTGAAGTCGACCCGGCGCGTCGTTCCTGACGCCATCTCGACGTGGAGCGCGTTCTCCGCGAGATCGATGAGCCGGCAGGCGAGGACGCGCACGGCCTTGCCCGATCCATCGTGCGGCGCCGGCGTGGAGGGCGCCGGCGCGAGGCTGCCGCCGGAACTGCCCGCACCATCGATCTGGGCCAGCATCTCCGGCGCGAGATTCGGCAGGGCGCGCGCCGCGTCGAGGTGCGCCTGCCCATCGTGCCCGGCGGCGAAGCATCGCTTTGCGGCCCGGAGCAGCGCCTTCGCCGCGAGCGGGCCTTGGCGGCGTCCGATGGCCCCGTCGAGCTGGATGGGAAGATCACCGGCGTCGGAAGCGGCCTCGGTAGCCCCGGCGAGCTGGTAGGCGAGCTTGTCCGGCAACCGATCCGGGTCGAACGCCGCCCCCAACTCGAGCGCCATGATCCATGCCTGGCCCAGCTCGCCCCTCATCGCGAGGTTTTGCAGGAGCGGAATCGCAGGCGCGGGACCCTGCTCGAGCGGCTGCTCGCGCAGCACGGTCCGGTAGGCCTCGGCGGCGGCCCGCTGATCGCCGCGATCGAGGGCTGCCCGGGCGAGCTCGGTGGACGGGTGCTGCGTCCAGGTGGTCTTCTCCTGCACGGCTGGCGCAAGCGCACGCGCTTCGTAGCCGCTCTTGTCCACGAGAGTGGCGGCCCCGAATCCGAAGAGAAAGCCTCCGATGTGCGCCATCACCGCGACGCCCTCGCTCGAGTGGCTTGCGAGGCTGAACACCTCTCCCGCGAACCAGAACCCGCCCCAAAGCCAGGCAGGGATCAGGAACGTGCCCCGCCGGATCCACCCGATCATGTACGCCATGCGGATGCGCCGGCTGCGGCAACGGTAGCTGAACGCGCCCATGCAGGCGGCGATCGCGCCTGAAGCTCCCGCCATCACCACGGTCGATCGCGGATCGATCCCGAAGTGCGCCACCGCGGCCATCATTCCGCCCGCGAGATAGAAGGCGCCGAAGAAGCCGCGTCCCCAGAGGTCCTCGAGCAGAGGCCCGACCAGGTAGAAGAAGAACATGTTCCCGAGGAGGTGCATCCATCCGAAGTGCAGGAACATGTGCGTGAGCCAACCCGGCTGCTTCAGCCCCCGCGCCGGCACCAGACCGAGCCGGCGCATCGGGGACGCCTCCGCCACGGTGGCGAAATCCTCGATCAGGGAGTCGAGGTGCGTCTGCTCGAGCGCGCGCGTCGCTTCGTCGACGGTGAGCGGCGTCTCCTCGTGCATCTGCTCGATGGCTGCGCGCGCCTGCGGCCGCAGATAGTCGTAGAGAAAGCGCGGCTGCACGGTCAGATACGGGTGCTCCTCGTAGTAGCCGAGAATCTCCCGGAAGCCATCGGCGCGCATGCCGTCCGGGTTCTTCGGCGCCACCCAGGTGAGCAGGAACGCGGCCGCGCAAGCTGCGGCGATGCCGATGGATACCGCCGGGACGCGATCGACCTCCGCGTCCTCGACGCGCACCGGGAACAAGAGCATGGCGCAACTGTCGCAAAACAGAAGGTCGCGGGGAATGTCGGACCCTTGGGGTAGGCTGTATGGCCGTGAGAGAGCTGGTCACATCCGCAGCCGCGTCGCCCAGGCTCGAGCTCGCGCGGGAATGGCTCCGCGAGCGAGGGCCGGCGGGGCGCGCGCTCGTCGTCGGCGCGACACAGGAGGCCGCGGCGGACGCCGTGCGCACGGCCGTGGCGGAGGCCGCATTCGGCTGGCAGCGGTTCACGCTCGGCCGGCTCGCAGCCGCCGTCGCTGCGGAAGCGATGTCCGCGCGCGGCCTCTCGCCTCTTTCGCCGCTCGGTGTCGAAGCCGTGTGCGCGCGGGTGGTCCATCAGCTCCGCGGACGACTGGGAAAGCTCGATGCCGTCGCCGCCCAGCCCGGCCTGCCCCGCGCGCTGTCGCGCACCATCCAGGAGCTGCGACTCGCGGGAGCGCGACCCGCCGGGGACCTCGGTCGCGTCCTCGACGCGTACGAGGCCGAGCTCCGGCAGGCCGGCCTCGCCGACCGCGCCGGCGTCTTCCGGCTCGCGCTGGAAGCGGAGTCCCCGCTGCTCGATCTTCCCGCGCTGCTCCTCGATCTGCCCCTGCGGTCCACGCTGGAGGAGCGGCTCGTCGCCCGCCTGCGGGGGCCGGTGTTGGCCGTTGCCCCATCCGCCGACGCAGCGCGCATCGCGCGCGCCCTCGGGGCCGTCGCCCGCCCGCTCGCGGAACCCGCCACCACGTCGCTCGCCCGCGTGCAACAGCGCCTGTTCGTCGAAGGAACGGACGCGATGGCGCCCCTGGGCGACGACGTGCTTCTCCTCTCCGCGCCCGGTGAGAGCCGCGAGTGCGTGGAGATCGCGAGGCTGGTCCGGCGGGAGGCAGAGCGCGGCATTCCCTTCGACCGGATGGCGATCCTGCTCCGCGCGCCAGGGCAATACCGTCCGCTTCTCGAGGAGGCGTTCGCGCGCGCGGGCATTCCCGCGCATTTCGCCTCGGGCACGCAGCAGCCCAATCCCGCCGGCCGGGCCTTCCTCGCGCTGCTCGCTTGCGCCGCCGACGGCCTTTCCGCACGCAGGTTCGCCGAGTACCTGAGCCTCGGCGAGGTGCCGCAGGCGGTGTCTGGAGCGCCGCCGGACGCGCCCCCTTCCGGAGACCGGTGGGTACCGCCCGATTCGGAGCTGACGGCGCGACTCGCCGCCGAGCCCGCCCCGGCGGCGGAGCCCAGGCCGCCAGAGGACCTGGACGCGCCGGTCGTCGCGGGAGCTCTGCGCGCTCCCTGGCGCTGGGAGCAGCTTCTCATCGACGCGGCCGTGATCGGAGGCCGGGAGCGCTGGAAGCGGAGGCTGGACGGACTCGAAGCACAGCTGCGCACGACCATCGCCGCGTTCGCAGAGGACGAAGCGCGAGCGCAGCGGCTGGAGCGCGGGCTTGCCGACCTCGCCGCGTTGCGTGAGTTCGCCCTGCCGCTCCTCGATGCGCTCGCCGCCCTGCCATCGAGCGCGACCTGGGACGGCTGGATCGATCCGCTCACCGCCCTCGCCACGCGCGCGCTGCGCGAGCCTGCGCGCGTGCTGTCACTTCTGGCCGAGCTCGCCCCGATGGGGCCCGTCGGTCCCGTCTCCCTGGGCGAAGTGCGCGTAGTCCTCGGACGCCGTCTCAGCGAGCTCTCGGTGCCGCCGTCCGGCAAGCGCCATGGGAAGGTGTTCATCGCGCCGGTCGCCGCCGCCCGCGGGCTCTCGTTCGACAGCGTGTTCGTGCCGGGCCTGGCGGAGAAGCTTTTCCCACAAAAAGTCATGGAAGATCCGCTGCTTCGCGACTCCGAACGGCTCCCGCTGGCGGAGCTGGAGACCTCCGAGGGCCGGATCGCCGCCGAGCGGCTCGCGTTGCGGCTCGCGGTCGGCGCCGCGTGCGGCAAGGTCGTTCTGTCCTGGCCTCGGATCGATCTCTCGCAGGGGCGCGCCCGCGTTCCCTCGTTCTATGGCCTGGAGGTCGTGCGTGCCGCCGAAGGCACGCTGCCGGGATTCGCCGACCTCGCGCGGCGGGCAGAGCGGGCCCTTCGGACCCGGGCAGGCTGGCCCGCACCTCGAGACGCGGCGGACGCCATCGACGATGCCGAGCACGATCTGGCGCTGCTGGCACTCGCGCTGCAGGACCCGAAGGCGAGCAAGGGAACCGCGGCCTATCTGCTGGCGGTGAATCCGCACCTCAGCCGCTCGCTCCGGAGCCGGGCGCGACGCGGACTGCGCCGCTGGACGCCGGCGGACGGGCTCGTGCAGCCGGCGGCGGCCGCTCTCGAGGCGTTGCAGGCGCATCAGCCGGCCAGGCGATCCTATTCGCCGACGGCGCTGCAGAACTACGCGGCTTGTCCCTACAAGTTCGTCCTCCAGGCCATCCACCGGCTCGCTCCGCGCGAGGTCCCGGAGGGTATCGACGAGATCGATCCGCTCTCGCGCGGCTCGCTCATCCACGAGGTGCAGTACGAGCTGCTCCGGGAGCTGTCGGAAGCGGGAGAGCTGCCCATCAGGGACCTTTCCGCCGTGCAGCAGCGGCTGGAGGCGGTGGTGGATCGGGTAGCGAGGCGCTGGGAGGACGATCTGGCGCCGGCCATCGACCGTGTCTGGAAGGATGGCATCGCGGGCGTGAAGATCGATCTGCGCGAGTGGCTGCGCCGGATGAGCGAGGAGCCAGGCTGGGCGCCGTGGCGGTTCGAGCTCTCCTTCGGGCTGCCGGAGATGTCGCAGCGCGACCCGCACAGCGCCAGGGAGCCGGTCCTGTTGGACGAGGGCATCCGGTTGCGCGGCTCGATCGATCTGGTCGAGCGGGCGCCCGACGGCGCCCTGCGCGCTACCGATCACAAGACCGGCAAAGCCTGGGCGCAGAAAGGCACCGTGATCGGGGGCGGCGCCACCCTGCAACCGGCGCTCTACGCCCTGGCGCTGGAGAAGCTGTTCCCGGAGGCGCGCGTGGAGGGCGGCCGGCTCTATTACTGCACGTACGGGGGCGACTTCACCTCCGTTCCCGTGGCCCTCGACGCCGCGGCGCGGGGCAGCGTGCAGCAGCTGGCGAAGACCATCGGCGACGCCGTCGCGCAGGGATTCCTTCCGGCGGCGCCGCGGGACGAGCGCGAGTGCGGCCGCTGCGACTACCTCACCGTATGCGGGCCGTCCGAATGGGCCCGGACCCGGCGCAAGCCGGCCGACGCGCTAGCGCCGCTGGTGCAGCTGCGGGGGATGCCATGAGGCCGCTCGCGGACCAGGCCACCCGCGAACGCATCCGGAGCGATCTCGAGGCGACGCTGATCGTGGAGGCCGCCGCCGGAACCGGAAAGACGACCGAGCTGGTGGCGCGCATCGTCGCCCTGGTGCGAAGCGGCCGGACCACGCTCGACCGGATCCTTTCGGTGACGTTCACCGACCTGGCCGCCGGTGAGATGAAGCTGCGCTTGCGCTCCGAGTTGGAGACCGCGCGCAGCGGCGCCACCTTCGAGGAGCGCGATCGCTTGACCGGAGCGCTGGAACGGCTGGAGGCGGCGCCCATCGGCACCATCCACTCCTTCTGCGCCGACCTGTTGCGGGAGCGGCCGGTCGAGGCGCGGGTCGATCCGGTCTTCGAGATCGCGGCCGGCGAAGAGCAGGATCGCCTGTTCGATCAAGCGTTCGACGCCTGGTTCCAGCGGGCCGTCGCCGATCCTCCGGAAGGTGTGCGCAGGCTGCTGCGGCGCAAGGTGCGCCCGGGCGAGCCGGCGCCGCGCGAGCTGCTCCGGCAGGCGGGACGGGATCTTTCCGAGCATCGCGACTTTTCCGGCGCCTGGCGGCGGGGCGCGTTCGACCGGGACGCTGGGCTCCAGCAGATGGTCGCGCGGCTTTCGGAGATCGGCGAGCTGGCGCAGAAGGCCCACCGTGCGGACGATTGGGCGGCGCAGTCGGTCATGGGCATCGCGCGCTGGGTGGCGGAGCTGCGGCGGCGCGAGACCATGCGCGCCCGCGACGCGGACGGTCTCGAGGCGGAGCTTCACGAGCTCTACCGCCGGCGCCTGTGGAACTGGCGTGGCGGCGGAAAGTGGTTCGCGAAGGACCTGGACAAAGCATCGGTCCTCGCGCGCCGCGATGCGGTGAAGGCGGAGCTGGAAGCATTCCTCGATCGCTGCGACGCCGATCTCGCCGCCTGCCTCCGCGAAGAGCTGCGAACGCTCTGCGACGCTTACGAGGACCTCAAGCGCGGCGCCGGGTGCCTCGACT
>Ga0209474_10001798_pt1 | contig 20410 bp, 19 predicted proteins | sample GraSoiAngelo_145_FD_185902 | JGI IMG/M metagenome (GOLD analysis project Ga0209474, IMG submission 185902) | Grasslands soil microbial communities from the Angelo Coastal Reserve, California, USA - 14_1009_05_20cm (SPAdes) (version 2) | ecosystem: Environmental > Terrestrial > Soil > Grasslands... | reverse complement strand
CGCAGGCGTAAAGGCCCGGCAGGGTCGTCTCGGAGCGCTCGTCGATGAGGAGGCCGCCGTTCTGGTAGTGGAGCACTGGATAGGTGAGGATCGGCTGGCGCAGGGGGTCGATGCCGGACGAACGGTAGCGGCGCAGCATGTACGGCAGCGAGATCTCGGCGTCGTGCTCGGCGATCCGGGTCGTGTCCAGTAGCACGGCGGGCCGGCCGTCCGGAGTCTCGACGCCGCGCCCGGCGTCGACCTCGTCGAAGATCGCCTGCGAGACGGCATCGCGCGGGCCGAGCGGGTCGGTGAACTCGTCGCCCGCGGCGTTGACGAGCGTTGCCCCGTAGGCGCGCGTTGTCTCCGGAATGGAATAGCCCTGCATCGTCGGCGGCCAGGCGCCGCCGTTCGGGTGGTACTGCAGCGCGTCGAGATCGCGGCTCTCGGCGCCGAGCTCGAGCGCGAGCTGCGTCACCTCGCCGGTTGCGCCGGGGTGGTTGGTCGAAAGCTCGCCGCGCTCCTCGGCCTCGCGGTAGCAGCGGCCGCCGGCAGCGAGCACGACAGCGCCGGCGTCGATCCGGAGCTCCTCGCCGCTCTTGCGCCGGCAGGTCGCGAGCCACCCGTTCTCGCTCGCCTCGAGCGCGACGAGCGGGCAGTTCGGGAACGCCTCGCCGCTCGAGGCCAGGAAGGCGTCGCGCAGCCCGGTCGTGATCGCGTGGCCGGTGCGATCGCCGACCTGCAGGAGGCGCTTGCGGGTCGCGCCGCCGCAGCGCGCCAGGCGGTAGCCGCCGTTCTCGTGCGTGAACTCGACGCCGTGCTCCTCGAGCCAGTGGATCGCGCCCGGAGCCTCGCCGGTGAGCACCTCGACGAGGTGCCGGTCGGCCGTCTCGTGGGAGCTCTGCCAGACGTCCTCGGCGTGCTGCTCAGGTGAGTCGTCTTCGCCGAAGGCCGCCTGGATGCCGCCCTGCGCCTTCGCCGAGTTGCACGACTGGAGCGCGCCCTTCGTCACCAGGCCGACCCGCGCACCCGCCTTCTCGGCGGAGACGGCGGCGGCGAGCCCGGAGGCGCCGCTCCCGACCACGAGCACGTCGAATGAGAGCCGTTCGGCCACCGGTTGGATCGTACCCTAATCCCTGGAATTAGATCGGCTTATTCGCTTCAGCGGCCTGCGCCCGCTGCCGATGAACCGGTCATGGGTCGCGCTGCCGGCATTGTCTCCCTCGTCCTCGGGACGCTCGTCATCGGGCTGTTGATGACCTCGCAGCGCTGGCGAGCCTCCGACCGGAGGAGCGCGGCGGCCGAGATCACGCAGGCGCGACAGACCGCCGACGGCGTGAAGCTGCAACAGGCCGCCTTCGCGGTCGAGCAGTTCCACGCGCTGAACGGGACCTACACGGCCTCGTCCCTCGGCGGACTCGGCGTGCGGCTCGCGCGAGCCGACGCCTCCTCGTATTGCCTCGAGTCCGGAACGGGCGCGACCCTCGCGCACGTGGCCGGGCCTGGCGGCTCGCCCGCCCCCGGCGCCTGTCAGTAGATGCTGCGCAGGAGCTCGGAGATCTCGGCCGGGCTCGCAGGGCGCGGGTTCGCCTTGGCGCCGGCTCGGACGGCCGTGGCTTCGGCAACCTCGTCCAGCTCGTCCTCGGGCACCCCGAGGTCGCGTAGCCGCTCGTAGCCCGAGAGCCGTGCGAGCTCTTCGACGCGGACGACCGGGGCGGCGCTGCCGAGCGCCTCGCCGAACCGGGCGATCTCCGTGGCCGCCACCGGCTCGTTGAAGCGCAGCGCCGGCGGCAGCGAGAGCGCATTCGCGGCGCCGTGCGGGATCCCGAAACGGCCGCCGAGCGTCTGCGCCATCGCATGCCCGAGCCCGAGCCCAGCCGCGGCCATCGCGGCGCCGCCGTGCATCGCGCCCTCGAGGAGCTTGCGGCGAGCCTCGGTGTCCTCCCCGTTCTCGAGGACGGCCGGCAAGGACTCGCCGATCAGATTGGCGCCCTCGAGCGCGTGCTTGTCGCCCTCGGCGTTGCGGCCGGTCACATACAGCGCCTCGGCGCAGTGGGCGAGCGCGTTCAGGGCCGTGCCGCCACTCTCTGCCCGGGGCAGGCCGAGCAGCAACTCCGGCTCGTAGACGATCCCCACCGGGTGGGCGCCGGCGCCACCGCCCTTCATTCGGCGGTCAGGGTCGCGGATGCCGAAGAACTCCGTCCACTCAGACCCGGAGTAAGTCGTGGGCACGGAGACGAGCGGCAGTCCGGTCGCGGACGAGACCGCTTTCGCCAGGTCGATCGCGCTGCCGCCGCCGACGGCGAGCAGGCCGTCGGCGCCTTCGGCTCTCGCGGCGACCTTGTCGATCCGATCACTGGGGATCTCGCTCCAGCGCTCACCGGCGGGAAGGTCGAGCCCGGCCCACCGGTCGCTGGCGATCAGGAACGGCCGCTCGATCCCGGCCTCCGCCAGTACCTCGGGGAGCCGATCGAGCCCCCGACGGACGATCATCCGAGCTTCGCCCGCGCGAAGGCGACGAAGGCCTCGGCCGCGCGTGTCGACGAGCGGCCCGCGGAACGAACGAGCGAGATCTCACGCGAGGGGTCGAGCCCCTTGACGCGCGCGACGGCTAGCGTGCCGGCGGCGAGGTCGGCTTCGATCGCGGCGCGAGAGATGAACGTGACGCCGAAGCCGGCGACGACCGCCGAGCGGGCCGACTCCTGCAGGCCGAGCTCCAGGCGCGGCTCGAGGTCGCGCAGCCGCGTGCCGGCGCCGCGCAGCTCGTCCTCGATCACCTGCCGGACGCCGGCGCCTTCCTGCATGATGATCAGCTGCTCGTCGCGGAGGTCGTCGAGGTCAATCGTCTTGCCGGCGAAGCGGTGGCCGGGTGGGCACGCGAGCACCACCTCGTCGCGGAGAAACAGCTCGAAGGCCACGCCCCGGTGCCGCCGCGCTGCGCCGACGACGCCAAGCTCGAGCTCTCGCTCGGCCACGCGGTCGACGACGGTCTGGGTGTCGGAGATCGAGAGCGAGATCGCGACGCCCGGGTTCTCGCGCTGGAACTCGCAGAGAAGCACCGGGACGACGGTGCTGCCCGGGCCGGTCGACGCGCCCACCTCCAGCGTGCCGCTGAGCTCGCCCTCGCTGCCGGCAGCGAGCTCCTCCAGCAGCTGCCCCTCGAGGGCGAGGAGGCGCTGGGCCCCGCGGTAGAGCGCGAAGCCGGCCTCGGTCGGCTCGACGCGGCGCCCCGAGCGGTCGAGCAGCTTCTGCCCGAGCCGCTTCTCGAGCGAGCGGACCTGGAGGCTGACAGCCGGCTGGGTCACCCCGAGCCGCTCGGCGGCCTGGGAGAAGCTCTTCCGCTCGACGACCGCGCAAAACGCTGCGAGTTGGCGCGTGTCCATAAGCATCCATTATGCATGGCGTCACACTTTCGGCACGATTCCGTGACAGACACATGCGCTCTTCCCGGTTACGATCGCCTCGGGGAGGAGGCCGGGCGAACCGAACTAAGGGACCTTGGGTCCGACGCGCGGGCCCGGGGTCAGAGGTCTCGCAGCGCCGCCAGATCGTCGGCGGAGAGCTCCCAGTCCGCGGCGGCGGCGTTGGCGCGCACCTGCTCCGGCGCGGTCGCTCCGGCGATCACCGACGCCACACCGGGCTGGGAGGCAAGCCCGGCGATCGCGAGCTCGAGCAGTGTGTACCCGCGCTCCTGCGCGAACGCCTCGAGCGCCTCGATCCGGTCGAACGCGCTGTCGCTGAGCGCCTCGGACCGTCCCGAGAGCCGCGTTCCCTGAGGAGGCGGCTCGCCGCGGCGGTACTTGCCGGTCAGGAGGCCGCTGGCGAGCGGGAAATAGGGCACGAACCCGACGCCGAGCTCCGCGCAGCGCGGCAGCACGTCCGCCTCCGCCTCGCGCTCAAGCAGGTTGTAGTGGTTCTGGAGCGCCGCGACCGGCCCGGCGGCGACCGCCTCGTCGAGCTGCTCGACCGAGAAGTTCGAGACGCCGATCGCGCGGACGCGCCCCTCCTCGACCAGCTCACGCATCGCCCCGATCGTCTCGGCGACCGGCGTCGTCTCATCGGGCTGGTGGTAGTAGTAGACGTCGACGTAGTCCGTGCGCAGGCGCTCCAGCGAGGCGGCGAGCGCGTGCCGCGTGTACTCCCGCGAGCCGCGCGCCATGCCCTCGTCCGGGCCCATCCCGAACTTGGTCGCGAGCACGACCTGGTCGCGGCGTCCTTCGAGGATCTCGCCGAGGAACCGCTCGCTGCCTCCGCCGCCGTAGATGTCGGCCGTGTCGAGGAAGGTGATGCCGGCCTCGAGCGCTGCCTCGACCACGGCGCGTGTCCGCTCGAGGTCGAGCCTGCCGCCGAAGTTGTTGCAGCCGAGGCCGACGCGCGTGACCTGGAGGCCGCTCGAGTCGAGCTCGTGCGAGTACATGCTGCATTCTCTCAGTCCGATGCGCGTCTGGATCGACATCACCAACTCGCCGCACGTTCTGGTCTTCCGCCCCCTGATTGCCCTCCTGCGCCAGCGCGGCGCCGAGGTCGAGGTCACCTCGCGCGACTACGCGCAGACGGTGCAACTGCTGGAGCTGCAAGGGATCCACGCGGAGATCCTCGGAGCGCACGGCGGCCGCGGCCGGCTCGGCAAGGCGAAGGCGATGGTCTCGCGAATGCGCGCGCTGTTCGCATGGGCGCAAGGCCGGCGGTTCGACGTCGCGCTCGCGCACGGGTCGCACGAGCTGACGCTGACCGCAAGGCGGCTCGGAATCCCGAGCGCGACCACCTTCGACTACGAGTTCGCATGGCTGCAGCACCAGCTTGGCTGCCGGGCGGCGACGCGGGTCGTCGTCCCAGAGGCGATCCCGCCCGAGCGGCTCGAGCGCTACGGCGTACGGCCGCCAAAGTTCCGCCGCTACCCGGGCCTGAAGGAGGAGTACTACCTGTCCGATTTCGAGCCCGACCCCGCGGCGCTCGCGCAGTTCGCGGTCGACCCGGCCCGGACGCTCGTCGTGGTCCGGACGCCGCCCGACGTCGCGCTCTACCACCGCCGGTCGAACCCACTCTTCCCGCAGGTGCTCGAGCGCATCGGGCGAGACGAATCCGTCGACGCGATCGTCCTGCCGCGCACGGCCGAGCAGCGCGACGTAGTACGCGGGCTCGGGCTGCCGTCACTGCAGGTACCCGAGCAGGCTGTCGACGGCCAGAGCCTTGTCGCCGCCGCGGACCTCGTCGTCTCGGCCGGCGGCACCATGAACCGCGAGGCTGTCGCGCTCGGCGTTCCGGTCTACACGACCTTCGGCGGAAAGCTCGGCGGCGTCGACGAGATGCTCATCCGCGAAGGCCGGCTGATCCCGCTCTCGGACCCGAACACACTCGAGCTGCGCAAGCGCGAAGGCGAGGGCGTGCGGGTGCGGCGCGACCCAGCCGACCTGCTCGAGCTCCTCCTGGAAGGGCTCGAGCGGTGACAACGGCTCGAAGCCTCGAGCTGCAACGGCTCGCCCAGCGGATCGCCGACGCGCTCCCGCCGGCGGCCGAAGAGGTGGTGCTCACCGGCAGCGTCTCGCGCGGCGCCGCCGACGAGGTCTCCGACATCGAGATGCTGATCGTCACGGCCGAGCCGCTCGACCTGGAGACGTGCTTCGGCCACGCCGCGCAGATCGGGCTCGAGTCCCTCGACACGTGGGGCGCGCAGGGCTCGCCCGCCTCACGCGTCTTCGGTTACCTCGAGGGCGTGCCGATCGAGCTGATCTGGTGGCCGCGCGAATTCGCGGAGGCTGCCGTCGCCGGACTGCTTGCCGGCGAGGAGTCATCGTCGGCCGACGCGATCGCCAACGGCGTGCCGCTCCGGACCGCCGGGCTGCTGGCGCGCTGGCAGGAGCAGTTGGCCGACTATCCGGAGGAAGTCGCCGCGGCGCGGATCGAGAGCGCGGCCCTGACCTGGGGCGGCTACGCGCCCGAGGGGATGTTCACGATCGCCCGGCCCGGCGAGCGTCTCTCGTGCGCCGAGCGGCTCCTAGACGACGCGCTGCGCGTGCTGAAGATCGTCTACGCGCTCAACCGCGTGTGGGAGCCGACCACGAAGCGCCTGGCCGCGCGGGTGGACGAGCTTCCCGTGAAGCCGGACCGTCTGGCCGAGCGGATCGAGGAAGCGTTGAACGAGCCCGACCTGCTTCGCGCGCTCCTCCTCCTGAACGAGCTGCAGCTGGAAACCGTCTTGCTCGCGCCGAGCGGCCCCAACGTCGACCGTGCCCGCCGCTGGCTCTCAGAGGTGGTCGAGCTCCTTCAGGCCGCGTCGAGCGCTTCCAAGAGCTCCGCTCCGTAGCGCTCGAGCTTGGCCGGGCCGACTCCGGGCACCGACGCGAGCTCGGCGATCGTGCTCGGCCGGCGGGCGGCGATCTCGGCCAGCGTCGAGTTGTGGAAGACGACGTACGCCGGGATCTCGTCCGACTTCGACCGCTGCAGCCGCCAGCGCTTGAGGGCGACGTAGGTCGGGTCGTCCGGCTCCTCGGGCTTTCGGCGCGGCAGCGCCGCGGGAGCCTCGACGCCGAGCTCGGCGAGGAAGCGGCTCGGCGGGCCCGCCCAGGTGAGCGCCAGGTGCCGCTTCGCCCGCGTCATGCCGACGTAGAGCAGCCGCCGCTCCTCGTCGAGCGCACCCGGCATGCGCATGGCCTGCTTGCACGGGAGCTCCTTCTCCTCCACGCGCGGCAGAAAGACCGCGTCGAACTCGAGCCCCTTGGCGCGGTGCAGCGTCAGCAGGTGGACGCCTCCTTGTCCTCCGTGGTCGAACCGCGCGCGGAGCCACTCGACGAACTGCTCGACGGTGTTGGTGCCGTCGTCGAACTCTTCGGCCAGCTTGCAGAGGCGAGCAAGATCCGCCTGGCGCACGAGCTCGCGCTCGCCGAGGCCGTCCGGAACCGGCTCCGCAAGCCCCAGCTCCCTCGCGACCCGCCGCACCTCGTCCGCGACCGAGCCGAAGCCCGCGCCTCGCAGGGACTTCAGAAGCCGGCGCGCCGCATCGCGGGCGAGCAGCGCCGCGCCCTGGAACGGGATGTTCGCGTCGGCGAACAGCTCTTCGAAGTCGACCGAGCGCGCGTTCAGCCGGATCAGCACCGCCATCTCCTCGTAGGGCACGCCCTCCGCCGCGAGCGCCCGCACGCGGTCCAGTACGAACGCGCCCTCCTCCTGGGGCGACCCGAAGCCGCGGAGCATCGGCTCGGGCCCGGCGGGCCTGGTCGCGCGCAGCGTCTTCTCAGCGCCGCCCAGGAGCGGCACGAGCCGGTTCGCGAGCGCCAGCACCTCTGGCGACGACCGGTAGTTCTCCTCCAGCCGCACGACCGCCGCGTGCGGATAGCGGGCGGCCAGCCCGAGCAGCCATTCCGGGGAGGCGCCGGTGAAGCCGTAGATCGACTGGTAGTCGTCGCCCACCGCGCAGAGCTCGTCGCCGTCCCCGAGCCAGAGCTCGAGCAGCGTCTGCTGGAGGAGGTTCACGTCCTGGTACTCGTCGACGGTGAAGGCACGGAAGCGCTCGCGCAGCGCGGCCAGCGCCCACTCGTCCTCCTCGTACATGCGCACCGACTGCTCGAGCAGGTCCTCGAAGTCGACGAGCCCGGAGGCCTGCTTGCGCTCCTCGTACTCGCGGAAGACGCGCGCCATCAGGTCGGGCGGGATCGGCGGCTCGTGCCCGTCGAGGCCGCGCCGGTAGCCCTGCGGCGTCACGCGCCGGTTCTTGGCCCATTCGATCTCGGTGGCGAGGTCGCCCGCCGGCCGAAAGCGGTAGGGCTTCGGCAGCGAGTTGCCGATCTGCCGCAGCAACAGCGCCTTGGTCGAGAGGATCCGCCCAGGCCGCTCGCCGCGGGCGCGCATCAGCTGGGAGAGCGCGGCGGAGTGGAAGGTCCGCGCCTCGACGCCGTCGACCCCCAGTGCCTCGAGCCGCCGCCGCATCTCCCCCGCCGCCTTGTCGGTGAAGGTGACGGCAAGGATCTCGTCCGAGCGGAACGCACCCGAGGCGACCTGCTGTGCGATCCGCCGCGTGATCGTCGTCGTCTTGCCGGAGCCCGCGCCCGCGAGAATGCACACCGGCCCGCGTACGCTCTCGGCAGCGCGCCGCTGTTCTGGGTTCAGCCCGTCGAGCACCGAGCCACCCTAGCCCGGCGTACGGACGGGGCTAGGAAAGCTTCTGGCCCGAAAGTGTGTCTTCTTCTTCCAGCGGCGCGGGGGCGCCCAGAAGCCGCGGCGCGCGCATCATCCCCGCGAGGCGCGAGACCAGGTCGAGCGTCTCGCCGGCGCGCACCAGCCGGTCCAGCTCGGCCAGCTCGTCACGCAGCCAGAGCGCGTCGACGATCGGGCCGCTGACGCGCATGATCTTCGGGTGGGTCGTGGGCACCGCCGTCTCGCCCTCACCCCAGAGCTCCTCGTGCAGCTTCTCGCCCGGCCGCGCGCCCACGATCGCGACGTCGATGTCGCGCTCCGGCTCCATACCGGAGAGCCGGATCATCTGCTGCGCCAGCTCGATGATCCGCACAGGCTCGCCCATGTCGAGCACGAACACGTCGCCGCGCCCGCCGATCGCGCCGGCCTGGATGACCAGGGACGCCGCCTCGGGAATCGTCATGAAGTAGCGCGTCATCTCCGGGTGCGTGACCGTCACCGGGCCGCCCTTGGCGATCTGGCGCCGGAAGATCGGGATCACGCTGCCCGATGAGCCGAGCACGTTGCCGAAGCGCACCGCGACGAAGCGAGTGGCGACGTCGTCGCGTGCGCCGTAGGCCTCGACGATCCACTCGCAGAGCGCCTTCGACTGGCCCATCACCGTCTTCGGGTTGACCGCCTTGTCGGTCGAGATGAGGACGAAGCGCTGCGCGCCGAACTCGATCGCCGTCTCGGCGACGACCTCCGTCGCGATCACGTTGTTGCGCACCGACTCGAGCGGGTTGGCCTCCATCAGCGGCACGTGCTTGTAGGCGGCGGCGTGGAAGACGACTCCCGGCTGGTAGCGCTCGAAGACCTGGCGCATCTTGGTGCTGCTCTTGCAGTCGGCCAGGATCGGGACGGTCGCCGCGAAGCCGCGCTCGTCGACCAGCTCGCGCTCGATCTCGAACAGGGCCGTCTCGCCTTGGTCGACCAGCACCAGCCGCTGCGGCCCGAGCCGCGCGATCTGGCGGCAGAGCTCCGAGCCGATCGATCCTCCGGCCCCGGTGACGAGCACCGTCTTCTCGCGCAGGTAGGCGGCCGTCGCCTCGAGATCGACCTCGACCGGCTCGCGGCCGAGCACGTCCTCGACCTGCACCGGCCGGATCTGCGTGGCGAGCTCGCTCTCGCCCGAGATCAGCTCGTAGAGCCCGGGCAGCGTCTTGACGGGCACGTTCCCCTGGCGCGTGGCAGTGACGATCCGCTGGCGCGCCTCGCCCGAGGCGGACGGGAGCGCGATCAGCACCTCGTCCGGCTTGTTGTCGCGCAGGATGTGCGGCAGGTCCTCGGTTGTGCCGAGCACGCGCACGCCGTGGACACGGAGATTCTTCTTGCGGTTGTCGTCGTCGATCAGGCCGATCGGCGTGTAGCCGAGCTGTCGGTTGCGCTGCAGCTCGCGGATCACGAGCTGGCCGGCGTCGCCGGCGCCGACGACCAGTACCTCCTTGCCCCGCGCGACGAGGCCGGTCCCTGGCCGCTCGATCACCGTCCGCGCGAGAAGGCGCGTTCCCGCGATCAGGCCGAGCAGCAGCAGCCAGTCCATGATCGCGACCGAGCGGGGCAGCCGCACCTGGCTGACCGGCGAGAAGAAGTAGACCGTCAGCCCGGCGACCAGCGAGGCGATGGTCACGCCGCGGAACGCGCCCCACATGTCGCGCACCGAGACGTAGCGCCACCAGCGGTCGTAGAAGCCGCTCAGCACGAAGACGACGAGCTTGATCGCGATGACGATCAGGATCGTGCGCCGGAAGAGCGTGTCGTAGTACGGCGGCACGCCGCGGTCGAAGCGGAGCTCGAAGGCGAGGTACCACGCGAGCGCGATCAGGCCCGCGTCGGCGACCAGCTGCCAGATCCGGTGGCGGTTGACGCGAATCACGCGCGCACCGCCGCCGCCTCGCGGATCGTCGCGACGACCCGGTCCTGCGTCTCGGCCGGGATGCCCGCCCACATCGGCAGGGCCAGGTTCTCGCGCGCGGCCCGCTCGGTCTCCGGGAGCGAGCCTTCCTTCCAGCCGAGGTAGCGGAGCGCGGGCTGCAGGTGGAGTGGTGTCACGTAGTAGGACGCGTGCCCGATCCCCGCAGCGGCAAGCGCCTCGGCGAAGCGATCGCGCTCGGGTGAGCGGACGACGTACATGTGGTAGACGTGGCCGGGCTCGTCGGGCGGAAGCTCGCAGAGCTCGCCCAGGCCGAGCTGCTCGTAGCGCGCCGCGGCCTCGCGCCGGGCGCCGTTCCAGCCGTCGGCTTCGCCGAGGAAGAGCCGCAGCACCGCCGCCTGCAGCTCGTCGAGACGCGAGTTGTAGCCGACCGCCTCGAAGTCCTTCTTGTCCTTCGAGCCGTGGAAGCGCAGCAGCGTGATCCGGTCGGCGAGCTCCTCGTCGTTCGCGGCGATCAGGCCGCCGTCGCCGAGCGCGAACAGGTTCTTGGTCGGGAAGAAGCTGAAGGTCGAGAGCACGCCCAGGCGGGCCACGCCCTCGGCGCCGAAGGCCTGCGCGGCGTCTTCGAGAATCGGCACGCCGAGCTCGGCGAGCCCGGCAAGCGGCATCACGCGGCCGAAGAGATGGACCGGCATCAGCGCCCGCGTCCGTTCGGTCACGCGGGCGGCGACGTCCTCCGGGTCGAGGTTCAGCGTCGCCGGGTCGATGTCGGCGAAGACCGGCGTCGCCCCGCGGCGCGCGATCGCCTCGGCAGTCGCATAGAAGGTGAACGACGGGCAGATCACCTCGTCGCCCGGGCCGATCCCCAGTGCGTCGAGCGCGAGCACGAGCGCGTCGGTGCCGTTCGCGACCCCGACGGTGCGCGGCACGCCGAGGTGCTCGGCCGCCTCGCGCTCGAAGGCCTTGACGTTCGGCCCCAGGATGAAGACACCGGAGTCCAGCACCTCCCGCAGGCGCTCCTGGATGTCCGGAATCAGGCGCTCGTACTGGGCCTTGACGTCTACGAGAGGGATCTCAGGCACGGTCTTTGAGTTTAGAGGTTCGTCGTTTCAGGACCAGGTACAGGACGAGCAGCACGACTCCTGCCACGATCGCGATCTCGACGTAGTCGAACGCGTGGTTGACGTGCGTGTAGCTCGCGCCGGCGGCCCAGCCGATCGCGGCCCACGCGAAGCACCAGAGGGCCGACCCGGGGATCGTCAGCAGCGTGTAGCGCCCGAACGGCATGCGGAAGATCCCGGCCGGGATCGACACGAACGAGCGCACGACGGGCGTGATCCGGCCGAGCAGGACGGCCCAGTCGTCCCAGCGGTCGAACCAGCGCTCGGCCCGCTCGAGCCGCTCCGGGCCGAGGTGCAGCAGGCCCGAGCGCCGCTCCGCCAGCGGCCTGCCGCCGTAGACGCCGATCCCCCAGCCGGCGATCGAGCCGACCAGGTAGCCGAGCGTGCCCGAAAGCGAGAGCACGACGTAGGCCCAGGCCGGCGTGACGATCCTCGTCCCGAACAGGACAGCATGCTGGCCGGCGAAGGCGCCGGAGGCGAGCGCGCCCGCGTAGACCATCACCAGCTCGCTGGCTGCAGGGAAGACGGCGTCGACCGCCATCAGCAGGAAGACCGCGTAGACGCCGTACGAGCCGACGAACGAGGTCACGGAGCTCGTCACGGAGGCGAGCAGCACCGCGCGAGTCTAGGAGAAGCTCTGCTAGCGCCTGACGGTGAACGGCTTGCCGACGTCGACCGGGCCGTACGCGTTCGACGCGAAGACGTCGAAGACGTAGGAGCCGGGGTAGGCGAGCCGCCCGCTTCGGTAGCGGCCGTTCCAGCGGATCGCCTGGGTGCCGCTTCCCAGGCGGAAGGGGCCGAGCCGCCGGACGAGCGCGCCTCCACTGGTGCGGATCGAGCCGATCACCTTCGCGGGATGCGTCAGGCGGAAGTGCGCAGCGACCCCTCGGCGTGCACGCGCCGACCTCGGCGCGACGCTGACGAAGCCGAGCGTGTCGTTGACCCAGAAGCTGCGGTCCATCGAGGAGTCCCGGCCGAGGGTGTCGGTCGCATTCACGACCCAGCGCCAGCGGCCGAGCGCCGCCTGAGCCTGCCGCTTTCCGGAGCGCCGGCTCGGCCAGGTCAGCTTGTAGGTCCCCGGAGCCCGCGCGCCGGTGAAGTCGTAGGCGTCGGCGCCGGTCGGGTCGACCAGCGTCGCCGTCACGTCGGACTGGCGCACGATCTTGTAGCTGAGCGTCTGCCGCTCGGCGATCCCGTCGCCGTTCGGGGAGATCGTGGCCAGCGGCGGCGGCGGCACGTAGACGCCCAAGTACATCAGTGCGATCGTCTCCTTGACGGCGCGCTCGCCGCCCGGGTCGGAGGGGCGGTTCAGCAGCGTGCCGTCGAAGGCCATCGCCGTCGAGCCACCGGAGTCCATCGCCGCGCCGGTGACGATGCCGAGCCGGGCCATCGCCTGGGCCAGCTCGAAGTTCGTCAGGCCGACGCTGTAGCCGGGCCGGCGCCCGTCGACGGCCACCATCACGATCTGGCCGTTCTTGCGCTGGCCGACGCCGGTGCGGGGGTCACGCGGGGCGATCTGCGATGGGAGGAAGTCCTCGCCGGCTGCGTAAACGGGCTTGCCGTTGCGGACGACGACAGGCCCGCCGCCGAAGGCATCCCCGATCCCCGCCGACGGCCAGTCGGGAGTAAGGACGAGCTGGACGTGGACAGTCGTCCCGGGTGGCGTCTCGGCCTGGAGCTTCGGCGCCTGCGAGCCGTGCGCGACCAGCACGGCGCCGTCCCCGGGGATCGGCGTGCCGCCCCCGGTCGACTGCGCTGTGACCGTGCCCGTGAGCACGCCGCCCGTCGTCGTCGGCGGGAACGGCCCGAGCACCGTCTCGACCGAGCCCGGGAGCGTCGGCGTCGTGGCGCCCCACGCGGGCGTGAAGACCGCGGTCCCGTCGCCGGTCGGCGTCTTGTTCACCGAGACCGGCCGGCGGCTGCCGAGCCCCTGCCAGTAACCGTAGAGCGCCACGCGGGAGACGCTCAGCGTGCCGGTCGAGGAGATGCCGACGCTGGAGCGCTCCCTGTAGGGCGGGCTCTTGATCACGTTGTTATCCATCACGATCCCGGTCGGATGGCCGTCCTTGAAGTTGAACAGGTCGCCGTTCACGCCGGCGACCGTCGACGTGTCCGAGATGGCCTTCTCCATCGCGGTCACGCGCGCCCGCCCGGTAACGGTGCCGTCGGCCAGGATCGGCTGCAGCGCGAAGAGCCCGCCGGGGCGCGGCCCGACGAGGATGTTGAGCGCGACCGGACCGTGCGAGGTGAACTGCACCTGGCGCGTGTAGGTAACGCCGGGCATCAGCGCCTGCGTCGTCGATGCCAACGCCGGCGGGACGAAGACCGCGGACAGACCCACCAGCATGGCTCCGATGAGAGTTCTGCGGAGCACGACCCTCGATTACGGTACCGAAACGCCGGGCGGGAGTGGACAATCGGACCGTGAAGCTTTTGTGAAGCATCCATTCGCCACGCTGGCGGTATTGCTGGCCGTTTGCGGCGCAATCGCAGCCGCCGTCACGCTTGCCGGGTCGTCGGGGCACGGCTCCCGCGGCGCGGCGAGTCCGGCCCCGAAGCCCGCGAAGCGCGTTGCGCCTCCCCCGCCCCCCACGGTCGTGCACGGGCCGCACGACAGCGCCGTCCCGATCCTGATGTACCACGTGCTCGGCGTCCCGCCGGCGGGCGCGCCCTACCCGGACCTCTACGTCAAGCCGTCCGACCTCGCCGGCCAGATGCAGTGGCTGGCGCAGCGCGGGTACCACGCGGTCACGCTCGGGCAGGTGTTCCGCTACTGGCACTCGGGGATCGCGCTGCCGGCGAAGCCGATCGTGGTCTCGTTCGACGACGGCTACCTGAGCGACTACACGGTCGCGATGCCGACTCTCCGCCGCCACGGCTGGCCCGGAGTGCTCAGCCTGATCGTCGACAACGTCCGCCCCGGCGACCTGACCGCCCTGCAGGTGCGCCGCCTGATCGCCGCCGGCTGGGAGATCGACTCGCACACGATCACGCACGCCGACGTGACGACCCTCGACCAGGCCGGCCTGCAGCGCGAGATCGGGCAGGCGCGGACTGACCTGCAGCGCATGTTCCACCAGCCGGTCGACTTCTTCTGCTATCCGGCCGGCCAGTACGACGCTGCCGCGATCGCCGAGGTGCAGGCCGCCGGCTACCTCGGCGCCACGACGGTGAACCCCGGCCTCGCAAGGCCCTCCGACCCGTTCACCCTGAACCGGATCCGGATCGACTACGGCGACGGCGTCGGTGGCTTCGCCGCCAAGATGCGTCGCTATACGGGCTAGGGTTCCAACTGTGAGCGCGACCGTCGGAACCCGTACGGGGCTCGTCGAGGAGCTGGTCGCGCGCTACCCCGAGGTGCCGCCGGAGGCGGTGCTGAAGGAGGACATGCTCCGCACCGGGATCGCCTTCGACGACGACGCGCTGACCGACAACCTCGACGGCGCCGTCAAGCCGAAGTCGTACTTCATCTTCTCCTTCGACCAGAAGCCGCTGACCGAGCTCGGCGCGGCGGCGACACAGCGACCGCCGGAGGAGATCGCGCTCAGCGGCGGCCCGTACGAGCTGGAACGGACGATCGTCTCCGTGCGCCTCAACCCGAGGTCGCCCTACCGGGTCGACCGGGAGCTGCGCCTCTCGCTCGAAGGCCGCGACCTCGCCGAAGTGACGCTGCCGCCGATGCCCGAGTACTACCGGCACACGCTCGCCAACGGCAAGACGGTCATGGAGACCGCGCCGACGATCGAGTGGGGCTACCTGATCTACCTGACCGTGCTGCGCCTCTGCCAGTACTTCGGCGCCCACGAGGAGTGCGGCTTCTGCGACATCAACCACAACTGGCGCCAGCACAAGAAGGCGGGCCGGCCGTACACCGGCGTCAAGCCCGTCGAGGATGTGCTCGAGGCGCTGGAGCTGATCGTCCGGCACGACGAGGGCGCCACCCACGCCTACACGCTCACCGGCGGCTCGGTCACCTCGACGGTGGACGGGCTCGCCGAGGCCGACTTCTACGGCCGTTACGCCCAGGCGATCGAGGAGCGCTTCCCCGGCCGCTGGATCGGCAAGGTGGTCGCGCAGGCGCTGCCCAAGGCCGACGCGCAGCGCTTCAAGGACTACGGCATCTCGATCTACCACCCGAATTACGAAGTCTGGGACAAGCGGCTCTTCTCGCTGATCTCGCCGGGCAAGGAGCGCTACGTCGGCCGCGAGGAATGGCACCGGCGGATCCTCGATGCGGCTGACGTCTTCGGGCCGAGCAACGTGATCCCGAACTTCGTCGCCGGCGTGGAGCTCGCGCGGCCGTTCGGCTTCGAGACGATCGACGAGGCGATCGCGTCGACCGTCGAAGGGCTCGACTACTTCATGAGCCACGGCGTCGCGCCCCGCTTCACGACGTGGTGCCCGGAGCCATCGACGCCGCTCGGCCGCGACAACCCGGACGGCGCGCCTTTGGAGTACCACGTGCGGCTGCTCGGCGAGTACCGCGACGCGCTCGCGCGCCACGGGCTCGAGCCGCCGCCCGGCTACGGCGAGCCGGGCGTCGGCAAGGCGGTCTTCTCGGTCAGCTCCTTCATGGACGTCCTGTGAGGAGACTCACGGTCGAGGAGGCGCGCGAGCTCTGGCTGAGCGCGGAAGACGACGAGCTGATGCGGCTCGCAGGCGAGGTACGGGCGCCGCGCGACCTTCCTGGTCATGCGGATCATCAACTACACCAACGTCTGCGTCGCCCAGTGCGACTACTGCGCGTTCTACGTGCTGCCGAACCAGGACGGCGGCTACGTCCTCTCGCGCGAGGACGTCTTCGCGAAGATCGACGGGCTGCTGGAGGCGGGCGGCGACCTGGTCGGCTTCAACGGCGGCTTCAACCCGAAGCTGCCACTCGACTACTACTGCGACCTGTTCAGTTCGGTCCGCGAGCGCTACGGCGACCGGGTCGAGTTCTACGCGCTGACGGTCGCCGAGTTCGTCTTCCTCGCCGACCGCGCCGGGATCTCCTACGCCGAGGCGGCCGAGCGGCTGCGCGACGCCGGCGTCTACTGGATCACCGGGGGCGGCTCGGAGATCCTGACGGAGGACTTCCGCGCCCGCCACGCAAAGTGGAAGTACACGGTCACCGACTACTTCGACGCCCAGCGCGCGATCGTCGAATCCGGCCTGCAGACGACGGCGACGATGGTGATCGGCTTCGACGAGACCCTCGACGAGCGGCTCGAGCACCTGCAGCGCACGCGTGACTTCCAGGACGAGGTCGGCGGGCTCTTCTCGTTCCTGTGCTGGACGTATAAGCCGTACGGGACGGCCTTCGGCGGCCGCGAGATCTCACCGCGGGAGTACTGGCGCTGGATCGCGCTCTCGCGGATCTTCCTCGACAACGTGCGCCACATCCGTACCTCGGTGCTGACACAGAACGAGGAGGCCTTCCGCGCGCTCGACTACGGCGCCGACGACTTCGACCTGCCGATCGAGGACGAGGTCACCCAGAAGGCGGGCGCGCGGATCGACCTCGATCTCGAGGCGCTGCTGGCGGTCCCGCGGCGGCTCGGCTACGACGTCGAGTACCGCCGCGCCGAGCGCCCGGCGGCGCTGACGCCGAGGTAGAGACGGCCCGTCTCCGCGGAGCGCGCGCTCGCGCCGGGGCCATCGCGCGGCGCCCGGGCGAGTGGGCCGAGCGCCAGCATCCAGGCTCGCGGCGCGGGGCTGCGGTCAACGCGTGGCGGCGCTATGAGGCGGTGGACGGGCCACTCCAGTCGGCGCTGCTGTCGCTGTACGTCCTCGTCGCTGTCATTCCGGCGCTGCTCGTGATGGCCGAGTACCTGGACAGCCATCCCGCCGCGCTGGCCAATCACCTCACGCACCACTATGGCCTGTCCGCGCCCACGGCCGCGCTCGTGCACAGCGTGCTCGTCCAGGACCGGCATCACGAGCTCGGCTCGGCCCTGCTGGCAATCGCAGGCGCGCTGTTTTTCGGGCTCGGCTTCGGCCGGGTGCTGCAGATCGTGCACACGCGCGCCTGGCAGATTCCCGAGCCGTCGCGGCAGGCCGACCAGGGCCGCTACGCGCTCGTGTTGCTCGGCCTGTACGGGTTGATCCTCCTGCTGTTCGTGGAGCTCAAGGAGCTCTCGGGCGGCCCGTCCTTCGCGCGATTCGCCGTGACCCCGGGCTGGATCGCCATCCTGATCGTGTACTTCGCCTGGGCCGCGCGGGTGCTGACGCACAAGCAGGTCAGCTGGCGTGACCTCCTCCCGGGAGCGGCGCTCACCGCGACCGGCCTGGTCGTGCTGATCTGGATCTCACGCTTCGTGATGGAGTTCTGGATCAACTTCTACGCGCGGGATTACGGCGGCTTCGGGGTCGTGATGGCGATCTTCTTCTGGATCGCGTTCAGCTCGTTCGTGATCGTCGCCGCGGCAAGCCTCGCGCCGGCGCTTGCCGAACGCCGGGATCTGCACGAGCCGTGAGCGAAATGCTCCCGCAGAAGCAACTCGTGAAGCCGAAGCTCCGGGGCGTCTTTCACGAGCTCGGCTTCTATGCGGCGGCCGCGGTCGGCGTCGTGGTGGTGATCACGGCCGACCCTGGGAAGGCGCGGGTCGCCGCGGCGATCTTCGCGAGCTGTGTCACTGTCTGCTTCGGGGCAAGCGCGATCTATCACCGACCGACCTGGCGCCCCCGCACGCGCTCCTGGCTCGCGCGCCTCGACCATGCGGGTGTCTACCTGCTGATCGCCGGCAGCTATGCGCCGTTCGGGTTGCTCGTGATGTCGAAGGGGTGGGCGATCCCGGTCCTGGGGATCATCTGGATCGGCGCGCTCCTGGCGATCGTCTTGAAGCTCTGCTGGGTGAGCGCGCCTAAATGGCTGTCCGCTGCGATCGGCCTGACGCTCGGCTGGGTCGGCGTCGTCGCCTTCCCGCAGATGTTGAAACTCTCCCTGGTGGCCGTCCTGCTCGTCGTCGCCAGCGGGCTCCTCTACACGGCCGGCGCCATCGTCTATGCGCGGCGCCGCCCCGATCCGCGGCCGCTGGTCTTTGGCTACCACGAGCTCTTTCACGTGCTCGTGGTCGCTGCGGTGGCATGCGAATACGTTGCGATCGCCTTCTACGTGCTCCCGCGCGACTAGGGTCCCCAGGGCGTGAATCCGAACAAGGCACTCTGGGAGAAAGGCGACTTCACCCGCATCGCGGAGAGCATGCGGGAGAGTGGCGAGGCGCTCGTCATGACCTTGGGGATCACCCCAGGGCTCGACGTCCTCGACCTCGGCTGTGGCGACGGGACGACGGCCTTGCCGGCCGCGAGGCTCGGCGCGAACGTCCTCGGCGTCGATATCGCCACGAACCTCGTCGAGGCGGGTAACGCACGAGCGCAGAGCCTTGGCCTCACAAACTGCAGATTCCAGGAAGGCGACGCGTCCGACCTGAGCGACATCGCCGATGACAGCTTCGACCTCGTCGTCAGCATCTTCGGCGCGATGTTCGCCCCGTCGGCGCCGGCAACGCGGTTCCCGCGTCCTGTGGGGGTTAGGGATTTGGGGCGGCGGGAACGCGGCCGGTCATGCTTCTACTTCTTCTCTTGCTGGCTGCGCTCGTCATAGCCGGAGTGGTCCTCGCGGTCGTCGTCATCAAGTGGCTGTTCATCCTTGCCCTGGTGGCGGCGCTCTGCTGGGTGATCCTCTTCTTCACGCGCCGCGTCGCCTGAGGGCGACCATGCCGTGGATCGTCAAAGCGCTCTTCATCCTGGTCAAGACCAGGAGAGGACGCAGGCTTCTTTTCTCTGTCGGGCTCACGGCGGTGGAGCTGGCTCGACACGAGCGAGCCCGGAAGCTGTACGCACAGGCGCGGGCAAGCGTCACCGATCCGGCGACCAGGGAGACGCTGGCGCGATACGCGCGCAAAGCTGCGAAGGCGCTCCGGCCTTAGCCGAGGGGATTGCGCGCTAGCGCCTCGGTCCCTCCCCGACGATCAGGTTGACCTTTGCGCCCTTCGCGAGGCGCTTCCCCGGCTTTGGCTTCTGCGCAACGACACGACCTTTCTTCGTCTTCGCCGACGTCTTCCGGGCGACTCGGCCGACCCTGCAGCGCGCCTTGACGATACGCGTCTTCGCCCGCTTCAGCGTCAAGCCGACCACTTTCGGCACGACGCACCTCGGCTGCAGAGCGAAGGTCGCGGTTGCCGAACGGTCATTCGTCATCGAGAGCATGCAGGTCGCGGTACCTGAGCAATCGCCTGACCAGCCCGTGAAGCTCGACCCCGGGGCGGCTCTCGCCGAGAGCTGAACCGAAGCGCCGTGGCCGAACTCCAACGAGCAGACGGGCCCGCAGTCGATCCCGGCCGGTGAACTCGTAATCGTTCCCGTGCCGGTACCGCTCTTGCCGATCGTCAGGGTCTGGAACAGCGGCGGGGGCGGGGGTGGCGGAGGCGGAGGGGGCGGAGGCGGCGGGGGCGGAGCACCGAAGCTGACGGAGTCGATCCCGATGTAGTCGGAGTTCGTGCCGTCGGGGCCGCCGTTCGTCACGTAGTAGCGGAAGGCGAGCCGACCGGTGCTTGACGGCGGTATCCCGCTGAGCGTCAGGGTGTATCTGGTCCAGACCTTCGGGTAGACGCCCGGGAGGAGGGCGGGATCGACGTCGAGCAAGAGCGTCGTAAAATCGCCGACTCCATCGGCGTTCGTCCCGACGTTGGTACTCGCGCCGTTGGTACTCAGCAGAACCTGGAGCCTGTCCGGGTATTCCGTTGGAGGCTGCGGCGTGCCCGCTCGCGTCCAGAACGTCAGCTGCTTGCCGTTCTGCAGCGTCAGCCACGGCGTGAGCAGCCAGTTGCTGATGGTTCCGTCGGCCGTGTTGAGGTAGTCCGCGGCGATATACGAGTCCGAAGCTCCGTCGTGGCCGGCAAAGCGGATGAGGTCACCCTGATGCCAGCCGGTCGACCCAAGCGGATCGCTGTTGTTCTGCATGTACCAATCGGACTCGGCCAGGCTCGCGACGTCGTCGAAGCCCTCCGTCGCGCTGGAGACGGGGCAGATGACGGTTGTCTCGGCAGAGGACGAGCCTGAGCCGGCCGGGGAATCGGCAGTAAAGCTCGCGGCGTTCGCGTAGAGGCCGCACGAGTTGTCGGTCGTGTTGCTGACGACGTGGGCGTGCGTCTTGGCCCCTGCGGCGAGCGCCGTGCCGTCGTATACGAGGTGCTGGCTCGGCGGCGAGCCCGCAACCGTCCAGCCGCCGTCGGTGCCCGGCCCGAGGGACCAGGCGATCCCGGGCCCGCCCGGCAGGTTGTCGGTG
>Ga0209474_10001796_pt1 | contig 20416 bp, 15 predicted proteins | sample GraSoiAngelo_145_FD_185902 | JGI IMG/M metagenome (GOLD analysis project Ga0209474, IMG submission 185902) | Grasslands soil microbial communities from the Angelo Coastal Reserve, California, USA - 14_1009_05_20cm (SPAdes) (version 2) | ecosystem: Environmental > Terrestrial > Soil > Grasslands... | reverse complement strand
GCTCCAGGCGCAACGCGACGAGCAAAAGCTGTTGCTGGCGCGAGCAACGCGGGAAATTAGCTGGCTGAAGACGGACCCAAATTATCTGGAAACAGTCGCGCGTGATCGTCTGGACTTGATGAAAGAAGGCGAAACCATTTTCCGTTTAGAACCGGCGAAAGCGACAAAATCGGTGCCAAGGCGGTAGATGAAGCGCATCGGCTGTAGAGGCGCTTATGCTAAGCGCCTGTCTGATTGTTTCGGCATTTCACAAACGCCGCTACAACACTTTGCGCCGAAACAAACCTTCCGCTATATTGCACCATGGCTAACGAGACTGCGATTGTCGATGCGGAAGACCTAAAGAAACGCGCGGGCACCCTGCGGAGGTTCCTTTGAGGTCGACAAACTTCAGCAGCAGTTAAGCGCGCTCGAAGCGCGCATGGCCGGGTCCGATTTCTGGAACAATCGCGAACGCGCCCAGACCGAGGTCGAAGAAGTATCGCGCTTGAAATCGCTAATCAATCCCGTTCGCGAACTTGAGCGCGAGATCGCGGACTTCGATGCCTTGCGACAATTGGCCGAAGAAGAGAACAATGCGCAAGCGCGCGCGGAGGCGGAACGCGAAGTCTCGCAGGAGCACGAACGCCTGGCACAAAAGCTCGCGGAGTTCGAGCTACGGCAGTTTCTTTCCGGTGAAAACGATCAAGCCAATGCCTTTCTCACCATCCACTCCGGCGCCGGCGGCACGGAATCTTGCGATTGGGCCGACATGCTTCTGCGAATGTACCAACGCTGGATCGAACGCCATGGCTACAAATCGCAAATGGTCGATATTCAAACCGGCGAAGAAGTCGGAATTAAATCGGCGACCTTGCTGGTCACGGGCGAGTATGCCTTCGGCTATTTAAATACCGAGCGAGGAGTGCATCGACTCGTTCGCATCTCCCCGTTCGATGCCAACAAACGCCGCCACACTTCCTTCGCCAGCGTCGATGTCGTTCCCGAAATTGCCGAGAGCGCGCCGATCGAAATCAATCCGGCCGATCTCGAAATCGGCACTTATCGCAGCGGCGGCAAAGGGGGTCAGAATGTGAACAAGGTAGAAACCGCCGTGCGGATTGTTCACAAACCTACCGGCATCGTGGTGGCGTGCCAGGCGGAACGAAGCCAGCTGCGTAATCGCGAACTGGCGATCAAAATGTTGAAAGCAAAAATTTACGAGCTGGAGCAGGACAAGAAACGCGCAGAGATGGACCGGCAATACGGTGAGAAAGGTGACGTGGCCTGGGGCAGTCAGATTCGCTCGTATGTCTTTCAACCCTACCAGATGGTGAAAGATCACCGGACCGGCGCGGAAACGAGCAACGTGCAGGCAGTGATGGACGGTGATCTCGATCTTTTTATCCAGGCGAAATTGCGCGGGCAAACGACGGATGCCACTTCCGATCGAGATCTCTAACGAGAATTAGGCAACCTGCATCGGCCAGGGTGGATCGGCCGCTCCGCCGGGCGCTGCAGGACGATTGCGGCTTTCGCCGCCTAATTTTAATATCGAGCGACAGAGCGCTCGATCACCTAACAACAATCAGGGAGACGCACTTTCGTCGTAAACTTCAACCAGGGCAGTACCGGTACTTCCGCCGACACCGCGGACCAGCGCGGTGTAATTGCCCGGACTAAGAGTCCGGGCCATGGCTGACTCCTTCGCGTTCGAGGGCGCCTTGCCATCCGCGCTGATAACGGCCGCTTCCGGGCTCTGCTGCCAATCATTGTTGGCCTCTAATAAGTTACCGTTGCCGTCGCGCAATTCGAGATACGGATCGGCCAGAACACCGGTGACGCCGAATTGACTGAGAGTTGGGCCTAGCGCACGAACCACCACTGGCTTGGGCGTACTCCCGCCGACAATAACGCCACCAATCAGAATGTTGTCGCCGGTCCCGACCTGTCCTCGCGTGGAAACGTTTCCCAGACGACTGCCCGACGCGCGCAGGTCGTAAACTTCGAAGAGCGCGACTCCCTGAGTGGCGGATTGTTGCGCGTCGGAAAATGATTTAACGATTGCGGTGTAATCCCCGGGATCAAGAGCGACCAGGAGCGCGGACTCAATGCTATTAGGGGGGTCGCGACGGTAGCTGGAAATTGTTGCTGCGTTGCTGCTGGTAAACCAATCATCGTTAGAAGCGATGAGATGATTATTCGCATCATAGAGTTCGATCACCGAATCCCCCAGCGCATCGGGAATACCATAGCTTGCGAGTGAGAAGGCGAGACACCGAACAAGCAATTGCGTCTGGTGCGATCCTTGAACGATAAAACCGCCGATGAGAACATTGTTGCCGGTATAAGTAGTGCCGCGGGTGGAAAGGTCCATTAGCACTGGCGCGTCCGGAATTGAAATGTAGGCCGGGCCGGTGCCGTAAATAGCGGTCACGCCGTTGATGTCATCCTGCGCGAGAGTATCGAGGTTGCTCACTATTGAATTCATGATCGCAACGACCTTTTGCGGGGGCTTGGCCTGATCCGGATGATCAAGTCCGAGAGTGTGGCCAAATTCATGGATGGCAACGCGGTGAAAATCAACGACCGGCGGCGTAAGTGCACCGCGATAGGAGTCCCACGAGATCGCTGTGTTAAAGACGGTGTCGGTTTCTTCGAAATTACCGTTGCGATAACCGAGCACAGTTACCGCCAATGTGCCGCTGCCAAAATTGCTGCCGAAAACTTTGTTATCGAATATGACCGACATTTCGTCGTCGCCTTGCACTGCAGTGACGGGTGAGTTTTTCACCCAGGAAAATTGGAGATGGGCGAGATGCGGGTTCCAGGTCTTGAGCGCGTCAATGGCGGAGTCGTTAAAGGAGGTGAAGCCGTCGCGCAAGATGCGTGTCCCGGTGCCGAGGGAAAGCTGCATCACGACGGTGCGATCCTTCACCCAGGCGAGACCGATGCCGTTATCGAATTCGCGGACGTAGCCGAGCGAAGTGGACGCGATAAAGGCGATCCCGGCCGCTGTAAAAAAGTGGCGGATTTTCACTGGGGAGAATTTGCTAAAAGGGCGGAGAGATTACTTGAGAGGAACTTTTGACAAGCCGGAGACGGAAACGTTCATCGTAATTTCCTCCTGAAAATTTTCGACAACAAGCCAGGCAGGCAGTTGCCCGGCGAATGCGGCGCACACGCGGAAAATGCCCCTGGCAGTTCTGACAGCAATAGACGAACCGACGGGACAGCGAACGCCCGACTAAGGGTAAGGTATGACCGGCTCGCTCACCACTAATCCCCAAGTCGCAACAAGCGTCCCGCCATTCGCGCCCGTGAGGCTCGATCCGTCGTTTGCCAAAACGAAAATGAGCAAGCAAATGCGCCAGTTCATGCCGCAATGTCCGATCAATTTCGGCGGGCCCAAATTCCTGCAACGCCGGATTTAAGGAAATAAGGTAACGCCGGAAATCGGCGCGACCGACGGTTGTGCGCATACGTTCATTCCACTCGACCCGCACGCGATTCGTCAGAATTCCCGCGTTCAGCCGCCGCAAAAGGGACTGGGCGCGATTCTGCAATTCTTGCGCGGACGGCAACTGGGAAATTACCGGCGCCTCGAAAAGGAATTCGAGCTGCCTAAACGGGGATTGTTTTCTCGCTGCGTTTCGCATTCGTTCGCTGCACAATCTCTGAAACAATCCCAGCCGTCGCCGAAATTTCCTCTTCGGTCGTGTATTTTCCGAGGGAAAAACGGATGGCTGATCGGGCGAGGGCTAGCGGCATCCCCATCGCCAACAGAACGTGCGATGCCACCACGCTCCCCACCATGCAAGCTGAGCCGCTCGATGCGCAAACGCCTTCAAGGTCGAGCGCCATTAGCATTGTCTCCGAATCGAGCGCGGGCAGGCTAATGTTCAAGGTATTTGCCAATCGCCGGTGAACATCACCGTTTAGAACCACTGGCGAGATCTGCGCGGAGATTTCCTGCCAAAGTTGGTCCCGCAAATTTCCTTCGCGCGCCTGCTCCTTTTCGCGATCGCGTTCCACAAACTCCGCCGCCGCCGACATCCCCGCAATTGCGGCAACGTTTTCTGTCCCGGGACGCCGCTGATTTTCGTGCGCGCCGCCGAAATGAACTGGCTCAATCGGAATTCCGCCGCGCAAAAACAAAAGGCCGGCGCCTTTGGGCCCGTAAAATTTGTGCGCGGCAAAACTGGCGGCATCGACTAGCGACCCCAGGTCATCCCGAGCACAGCCGAGGGATCCCGTGGAAGTTGCCGTAAAGGTTTCGCGCCGGGATCCCTCGACTTCGCTGAGGATGACCGGCGCAAGTTTTCCAAACGATTGCACCATATCGCTGTGCAGAAGAACGCCGCGCTCGCGACAGATTTCTGAGATCTCGCGCAGCGGCTGTATCACGCCAGTCTCGTTGTTCGCACGCATGATGGAAACCAGCACGGTATCGTTTCGGATCGTGTCGCCTAATTGATCGAGATCGATCTGCCCGGCCTGTGAAACGTTGAGCCAGGTCACCTCGAAACCTTCGCGTTTCTCCAGATGCTCAATCGTGTTCAAAACAGCGTGGTGTTCTGTCTTCGCGCTGATCAAATGCTTTCCGCGCGCTGTGCGATTGCGAGCAAGCCCAAGGATCGCAAGATTATTCGCTTCAGTCCCGCCGCTGGTAAAAATCAACTCGTGCGGTTTCGCGCCAAGCAAATCCGCGAGTCGATCGCGCGCATCATCAATCGCGGCGCGCGCTTCTCGCCCGGCGGCATGAATGCTCGAAGGATTGCCAAATTTCCCTTCGAGAAACGGCAGCATCGCTGAGCATGCGGTTTCACACAGCGGCGTGGTCGCATTGTAATCAAGATAAATCACCCGTTGAAACTGCCGTTGGTTTGTCCGCGCAGGCGCGGGCGCTTTTGCACAATATGCAATTGTGTTTCCTCGTAAGATACGAGCGAGTCGGCCGGCACGCTTTGCACCAAAAAAACATTCCCTCCAATCGTACTCCGCGCACCGACGACCGTTTCGCCACCGAGGACAGTCGAATTCGGGTAAATCGTCACGTCATCTTCCACTGTCGGATGACGCTTCCCGCCTTTTTTGATTTTGCCGCCTTCGTCCTTCTGAAAGCTGCGCGCCCCGAGTGTTACACCATGGTATAACTTCACCCGCGTCCCGATTTCACAGGTCTCGCCGATCACCACACCGGTGCCATGATCAATAAAAAAATGCGACCCGATTTTCGCGCCGGGATGAATGTCGATGCCGGTGCGGCTGTGGGCCCACTCCGTCATAATGCGAGGGATGAGAGGCAATTCCTGCAAATAAAGTTCGTGCGCCATGCGTTGAATGGCGATGGCTTCAAGCGCGGGATAGGCCAGGATGATTTCTTCGTAGCTTTTCGCAGCCGGATCGCCCTCATATGCCGCATCGATGTCGGTCCAAAGCATCTTGCGCAATGCCGGCAGCTCAGAAAAAAATCCCGCCAGCAATTCGTCGGCGCGTTTTTCTACTGCGGCGTCCGGGGGAAATTTGCCCAGGCTCTTGCAGAACTCCGGTTTCAAGCGCGATTGCAAATTCCGCAGTCGGCTTCTGGTCACTTGCGGCAGATCGCTCGAATCCGCCAGCGGTTCTCCGCGAAAACCGGGGAACATCAGGCTCATCAGCTCGGCGCAGGCGCCATCGATGACAGAGCGTGAGGGAAGCATGGCAGCAGCGGCGAGGTAATTAATGCCGCCATCCTCGGTATAGGTATGGAGCAACTCCTCGGCCCCATCGCCCATGGTTGGTTCCATTGGCGACAATATGCCGCCGTCAAGGCTTAATGGAAAACGGAAAGTCGCGTCGGTGACGGGAGCGATCGCGATTTATTCAGCGAAATATGATTTTTCGTTTTCGGTGAGACACAGCCGCCAATTGGGAGCGTCGCGATACTCTTATGATAATTAGAGCGGCCAGCTATCTCCGTTTCCGCGGGGCATGGTGCGCCTGCTCGCAAACCAAAAAAGAAGACCAAAAGATGAAGAAACTACTACTGAGCATTGCGGTGGCCGCGGCTGCTCCGTTTGCGTGGGCCCAGGTCTCGGAGACGACGACCTCGACAACCACGACGACGGAAGGCAGCGGAACAATCACCGAGTTTACACCCGGCAGCGCCATTGTTTTGAAAGAAACCAGTGGGCCACGCCGTTATCGTTTCGGCAAGACCGTTACCTATGTGACCAAGAGCGGTAAAACGCTTGATGAAGACACAGTCAAGACACGCATCAGAGTCGGCGTGCCCGTTCATGTCCACTATGTGGGCACGGGCGACGCGATGATGGTGGACCGCGTTATCCTCGACGAGGACTAAGATTGGCTAGCGTAGGGAGTATCCGCCTTTCGCGGCGCGTGCCTGGCACGTAAACGCGGAAGGCGGAATTTTGTTTCGGGCAAGAGCCCATTCAGCGGCTGAGTTCGAGCATTCGCCGGATTGGCAATTCCGCGCGGGCACGCAACGGCTCGGGCAAAATGATTTCGGGCTCGAGATCGCGCAGAGCATTGAACGCTTTCTCCAAGGTATTCATTTTCATGAACCGGCATTCGGCACAGGCGCAATGTTCTGTCGGGCCAGGAATAAAATTTTTGTCCGGAATTTCGCGACGCAAGCGGTGAAGCATGCCTGCTTCAGTGACAATGATGATCTCTCGCGCCGGTGACTCCTTGCAAAAGGTGACCATTTTTTCGGTCGAACAAACCTCGTCAGCCAGCATGCGCACTGCGGCGGTGCATTCCGGGTGAGCGACGAGAGGTGCGCCGGGATATTGCTCGCGAATTTTTCGAATGCTGCGGGCGGTGAACTCGACGTGCACGTAACAAGTCCCTCGCCATAAGTCCATTTTGCGTCCCGTTTTTTCCATTACCCAGGCGCCGAGATTTTGGTCAGGCACAAAAAGAATGTTTCGATCAGGCGGCGCGGCCTTGACGATCTTCTCGGCGTTGCCGCTGGTGCAGATGACGTCGCTGAGCGCTTTCACCCCTGCACTGCAATTGATGTAAGCAATAACGTAATAATTTTTGTCCGCATTCTTCTTCAAAAACGCGGCCAGCGCCGGCGGCGGGCAGGATTCCGAAAGGGAGCAGCCAGCGTCGAGATCGGGCAAAATGACGCGCTTGGTTGGGTTGATGATCTTAGCCGTCTCAGCCATGAAGTGAACGCCGCAGAAAAGAATGACCTCGGCATCGGTTTTCGCTGCCTGGTAGCTCAGTCCGAGAGAATCGCCGACGAAATCGGCCACTTCCTGAATCTCCCGGACCTGATAATTGTGCGCGAGGATGACGGCGTTGCGCTCGCGTTTCAGTTCCGCGATGTCTGCCGCCAAATCCAGCCCGTAGTTTACACCTGCAGTAACCACTGATTAATATCGCCCTCCGGATTCGATGCACAAATGAGCGCCGCGCCTTATCGATTTGGTTTTATTGGTGCGGGGAAACTCGGGGGATCGGTCATTCGCGGATTGCTCCTGAAAAATTTTTGCGCCCCGGGCGAGATCCTGGCGAGTGAGCCAAATGCAGAGACGCGCGCGCGACTGCAAAATGAGCTGGGAATTTCGTTGACGACAGAGAACAGCGAGATCGCTGCGAAAGCGGAAATTGTTTTTCTCGGTGTGAAGCCGCAAATGGTGCTCCCGGTTTTGCGCGAATTGAGTGATGCGATCGCCAGGAAGTTGGTCGTATCGTTGGCGGCAAGTATTCGCATCGAGCAGATGGAAGGGATAACGCCCGCGCGAATCATGCGCGTACTTACGAACACACCGAGCGCGATCGGACAGGGAGCGAGCGCATTTGCCAGCGGCCCGCGCGCGACGGAGCAAGACCGTGACAAAATTCGCATGATGTTGGGGACCATCGGCCTCGTCGTGGAAGTCGATGACGAACAAATTGACGCGGTGACGGCTCTGGCCGGCAGCGGTCCAGCCTTTTTTTATGCCATGATCGAAGCACTGGCGCGCGGCGGCGAAAAGATGGGGCTGAACAAACAGGCGTCACTGCAACTTGCCGCCCAAACTGCGCTCGGCGCGACCGAAATGATGATAACGAGCGGAAAATCGCCGGAGGAATTAATTAAGATGGTGGTAACGCCAGGCGGGACGACCGCCGCCGGTTTGCGCGTGATGGAAGAGCGCTCCGTCGCCGCTGCGCTGGCGGACGCAGTGGAAGCCGCAACAAAACGCGGTCAGGAAATGGGACGAGAGAATTTGTAGCCGTCGCGCTCTGCGCGACGCTTCGGAGAGCGAAGCGGTTACATCAACGCCCCACGCATCGCCTCTATCGGTGCTTCGCGTTCAAACCAAATCTCAAATGCGAGCGCGCCTTGATGCAGCAACATCGATGATCCATTGGCGGCACGGGCGCCGGCTTCGATCGCGGCTGACACAAAGGGCGTGCGGCCTTCGCCATAAACCGTGTCGTAAATCATTAGATGCGGGGCAAGCAATCGCGTCGGAATTGGCGACGGATCGCTGCGATTCAATCCGAGCAGCGTGGCATTCACGATCAGATCGAGATGTGCGACTTGGAATCGAATAGCCGCTTCTTCCCACGAAATAGACTGCAATCTCGGGACCGGACCTAAGACTCTGGGACCGGTAAAATATTCTCGCAGTTCCTCCGCCAGCTTCCGCGCCGTAACGAAAGTGCGGTTGGTAATGACGAGACGCTCGCAATTTTCGCGAGCGCATTGCAACGCGATCGCCCGTGCTGCGCCACCACCACCCAAGATCATCACCCGCAAATCGCGAAGATCGACCGCGAACTCCTGCCGAACGGCGCGGGCGAATCCCTTCCCATCGGTGTTGTAGCCACGAAGTTTTGCGTGATCGACCTTTATCGTGTTGATCGCGCCGATGCTCCTTGCGTTGTCATCAACTTCCTCCATCAATTTGGAAGCAGCGATCTTGTGCGGCGTAGTTAAGTTCACTCCGATAAAGTTCAGTTCGCGAATCAGGTCGAGCGCGCTTTGCAATTCGTCGGGCGAAATTTGAAAGCGCGCGTACTGCATATCGATCTTGCATGAATTCAAGGCTGCGTTCTGCATTTGCGGCGAAAGCGAATGCGCCACCGGATCTCCAAAGATGCCGAGGCGAATCGGGGGATCGATATTCTCCCCTCTTCGCAAATCAGCTAGCGTGTAGATTTCTTTCGCGCGCTTCTTCTTCATGTCCATCCCGCTTTTTTTTATGTCATCCCGAATGGAGTGAGGGATCTCGCCCAAGCTGATCCCTCATACAGTCTAGCGAATTTGATCGATCAGCTAAGGGCAGTCCTTCGCTTCGCTCAGGATGACATGCATTAGCATTTAAGCTATCGGCGCAAAAGTTTTCGATCCGCGCTTTCGTCTGCTACTGTCGTCCAATAACAATGACCGAACTGGCTGTCGCTCCGGCTCCATCCGATTTTATCCGCGAAGTTGTGGCGGATGATTTGCGGACGGGAAAACACACCAAGATCGTGACTCGTTTTCCACCCGAGCCAAACGGCTATCTTCATATCGGTCATGCCAAATCGATCTGTCTGAATTTCGGGATTGCGCACGAGTTCAATGGCATCTGCAACGTCCGCATGGATGACACCAATCCAACGAAAGAAGAAACGGAGTACGTCGATTCCATCATGGCAGACGTGCATTGGCTTATTGATGGTTGGGCCGACAAGAATCTCGGTGGCGCGCCGCTTTATACCTCGGACTACTTCGATCGCCTTTACCAATTCGCGGTCCAGCTCATTGGCAAAGGCAAGGCCTACGTGGATGACATGACGGCGGAAGAGACCGACGAGTTTCGCCGTCTCGGAAAAGAAAGCCGCTTTCGCAACCGTTCCATCGAAGAAAACCGCGATCTATTTGAGCGAATGAAAGCGGGCGAATTTCCTGACGGGACGCGAACGCTGCGAGCAAAGATGGATGTCAACGCACCCAATGTCTGGCTGCGTGATCCCGTGCTCTATCGCATCCGGCACGCCTCTCATCATCATACCGGGGACAAATGGTGCATATATCCGATGTACGACTGGGCCCATACCCTGAGCGATTATATCGAAGGTATCACCCATTCGGTTTGCACGCTCGAGTTCGAAGTGCACCGACCGCTTTACGACTGGATTTTGAAGGCGCTGGAATTGCCGCCGCCAGTTCCGCATCAATACGAATTCGCCCGGCTCAATCTTACTTATACGGTGATGAGCAAGCGAAAGCTGATTCAGCTGGTTAACGAGAAGTTGGTCAACGGCTGGGATGATCCGCGCATGATCACGATCGCCGGACTGCGCCGGCGCGGGGTTACGGCCAGCGCGCTGCGCTCCTTCGCTTACAACATCGGGATCACGAAGTATCCGAGCATGACTGACATGGCTGTCCTCGATCACACCATTCGCGACGAGTTCAATCGCATGGCCGAGCGGCGGCTCGTCGTTCTTCACCCGCTCAAGGTGGTGCTAACGAATTATCCGCAAGGGAAAGTGGAAGAGCTGGAGGCCATCAACAACCCGGAAGATGAGAATGCTGGAAGACGAAAGGTGCCATTCGGCCGCGAGCTGTTTATCGACGCGGCTGATTTCATGGAAGCGCCGCCACCAAAATACTTCCGCTTGAAACCGGGAGGCGAAGTGCGGCTCAAGTATGCCTACATTATCAAGTGCGAAGAAGTAGTGAAAGATAGCTCTAGCAACGTGACCGAGCTTCGGTGCACGGTCGATCTCGATAGTAAGTCGGGCGGCGCAACCTCCAATCGCAAAGTAAAGGGAACCATCCATTGGGTAAGCGCGGCCCATGCCCATGAGGCCGAGGTTCGACTTTATGACCGGCTTTTCACTGCCGCCGAGCCGGACGCGTCGGGCGATTTTAAGTCGTTCATCAATCCCCATTCTCTTGAAGTTGTGACCGCAAAATGCGAACCAGCATCGGCCGAGGCGACGCCGGAGAAGCGTTATCAATTCGAGCGGCTCGGTTACTTCACGCTCGATCCTGACTCCACCGCGACGAAACAAGTGTGGAATCGGACGGTCACGTTGAAGGATACCTGGGCGAAACTGGACGGGCGGGCTCTGTCCCGTCCTTGATATTTGGGAGTGGAAGTCAGGCATCTTGCCTGACTCGACCGGCGGGCTTCCAGCCTGCCGCGCATCTGCGCCAAACCGGATGCTTGGCGGCCAAGACAGGCTGGAAGCCTATCTTCCGATGGCAAGCGCGCGATCGATTCGTCTGAGGACCTTTTCTTTTCCGAGAACTTCGAGCAAGTGATAGAGACTTGGGCCGGCGTTGCTCCCGGTTACGGCGAAACGGGTCGGATGCACAATCGCGCCCACCTTCACCCCGAGCTCTTTCGCGGTCGCTTTCATCGCAGTCTCAATTTCGCTTGCCGAAAAATTTTCGATCCTGGCGAAAGCTTCGCACACGGCTTGCAGTCGTGGCTTGTTCTCGGCCGTAAGATTTTTTGCGACGCTTTCCGGGCTATAAACGATGTCGTCCGTGAAGTAGAAGCCGCCGTAAGCCGCTAGTTCGTCAAAGGTATTGATCTTGCCTTTGCACGTCTCGAGCGCGGCCCGAATGTAATCGTCGGAAAAATTCTCCAGCTTCACCCCAGTTGCGCGCAAAGCATTCCTGGCCAGCTGCTGAAACCGATCATCCGGCAACTCGCGTGCGTATTCGCTATTGAGCCAATGCAATTTGTCCGGATCAAATGTGGCGTGACCGTGCACAACCTTTTTCAGATCGAAAAGCGGGATTATTTCTTCGATTGGAATTTTTTCCCGATTATCTTTTGGCGACCAGCCGAGCAGACAGAGATAATTGCGGACTGCCTCCGGTAAAAAGCCCCTCTTAATATAATAGTTTACGCTCGCACCCTGATCACGTTTGCTCATTTTCGAGCCGTCCCGGTTAAGGATAAGTGGGATGTGCGCGTAATGCGGCGGTTCGACGCCAAGAGCACGAAAAAGCTCGATGTGTTTCGGTGTGTTCGAAAGATGATCTTCGCCGCGAATGACATGTGAGATTTTCATTTCAAGGTCGTCGATCACATTGACGAAATGAAAAATCCACGAGCCATCGGGGCGGCGCACCGTCATGTCGGGATGGGTTTGTTCGTTCGAAAGATCGAAGTCGATTTTGCCGGCTACGAGATCATCAACAATCACATGCTCGCGCGGCGAACGGAATCGCAGCGCACCCTGGTCTTCGAAAATGTGACCGGCATCCTGCAATTTTTTTAGATAGCGCTCGTAGATTTCGTTGCGCTGACTTTGGAAATAGGGCCCGTAGTTTCCGCCAACGTGCGGGCCTTCATCCCAATTCAATCCGAGCCATCGCAAACCTTCGTAGATTGCGGCCGCGGCTTCTTCGGTGTTACGCGCGCGATCGGTATCCTCGACTCGCAAAACGAAGGTGCCGCCGTGATGCCGGGCAAAAAGCCAGTTAAACAGCGCGGTGCGCGCCCCACCAATGTGGAGATAGCCGGTGGGCGATGGGGCAAAACGCACCCGAACCTCTGAGCTCATTGCGGATTTAGTCTAGAGATGACGACGGCGATGCCAAGCGCTCCAAGTGACTGAGCAGCCGCCTCACATCGCCGACAGCGGTGTTTCAGCCGGTCCCGCGATCACTTCGCCAGTCGGTTTAAAGCGCGAGCCGTGACACGGGCAGTCCCACGTTTTCTCCGCCTCATTCCAACGCACGATACATCCCATATGGGTACAAACTGCCGAATGCTTGTGGACTTTGCCAGCAGAATCCCGATAAGCAGCGACCTTGCCTTTGCTCGACTTCACGATCATTCCGGAATCCGGCTTCAATTCCCGAACTGAATCCGCTTCCGCCCGCTCCAGACGACCCTTAATCAAGTAGTAGGGATAGTCCTTGTTTTCCCGCAAATAATCCCAGACTCCACCTCGCACGACTTTTCGATCGGGGGCGAACAAATCGCTCCAAGGATTTTTGATACCGGTCGCCCAATCCCGCGCCATCATTGCGGCAATGGTTCCAAGAGTGATGCCGTTGCCACAAAACCCGGTAGCAATGAACTGTCGCTCCGCATTTTCGCCGATGAAAGGCAAGCCATCATTAGTCTCAATCACCTGTCCCGACCAGCGATGCTCAATTTTCGCTGCCGGGATAATTTTCTTCACTTTCGCCAGCCCCCGGTCGTAACAGGTTTCCGGGGGCGTGCCCTGGCCGGTTTTCTGATCCTCTCCGCCGAAAATGATGTAATCAAAATCAGCTTGCGGATCGACCCGCAGGTAATCGTATGGCTCTTTCAAGTCCCAAAAAAGCGCTACTGGCAAGCTACCAGACGGAACGCGGGCACCCAGGACATAGCTGCTATAGAGGGAAAGCTTGGTTTGAAACAAAGTGGCCGCAGTCATACTGGCCAGGCCGACCAAAGGATTGTTCGTCAGGATCGCGACGCGATCGAATGCAATCCAATGACCGTTCGCCTTTACCCGTCGCTTTTCGGCGTCGAATTCTGCGGCAGCAGTTTTTTCAAAAACTTGCAAACCACCTTGGGAAGTTAAGTCGATCAACTTCGCCAGATATTTCCTGGGATGAAATTTTGCCTGATTCGCGAACCGAACCCCACTCACACCAAAAAGCGGAATTGATTCGAGAAAGGTGGCGTCAAAACCGAGTCGTTGCGCCAGTTGCGCAATTTCCTTTAACTTTTCCGCCTTTGAAGGCCCCTCCACCGGCGTGTGAAGATAACCCGGAAGGCGGGTAAATTCGCAGTCGATCGCTTCTCGCGCGACGATCGCTTCAATCTCATCGATCGCAGCCGCGCCTGCATCCCAAACCGCCTCCGCATGATTGGCTCCAAAATTCTTCTCCAGTGTATCCAGACTGGTGTCGGTGACGTAGGTCAAATGCGCGGTGGTGTGGCCGGTATCCATCGCCGCTAACCGTTCCCGCTCGATTAGTGCAACAGTAAAACCGCTCTGCTTTAAAAGATATGCCGTTGTAATTCCGGTGATGCCTCCCCCAATTATCAGGATGTCGACGGAAATGTCCTTGTTTAGCGCTGGAAATGATCCGATGCGGCCGGTTTCGAGCCAGTATGAGGTTGATTTCATTTTGAACTCATCGTTCGCAACGAGGCGTTTAGCCTTCGATAAAAATCGTTTTGGCGCGCCGGCGAATGTGCCGATCACCCGGAACATTGATCTTGAAGAGTAAAGATGATGGTTCCATCAACGAGCGAATTTTCTCCACCAGATCGAACCCAGTGTTAGGAACTCGGTTCAGTCGAAACCAGTCGACAATTGCACGCCGTTGCAGAGGGACTGCCAGTTTGCGCAATTCGACGACATTGAGACGGGACCCGACAACGGGTGTCATCGCGTCGAGAAAAGATTCTTCGTCCACCCAGATCGCGGCCGCACGCCAGATCGCTTTGCTCACGTCACGCCCGAATGTCTTATTGATGTATGGTAAAATGCGATGGCGGATTCTATTTCTCGAAGAACTCATCTCGCGATTGGTCCTATCTTCGCAAAACTTCAAGCCCTGTTGTTCGATGTAAGAATTGATCTCGCTCCGCCATACTCCGAGCAATGGTCTAAGGATCGTTAGGTTGGTTTTGCCAATGCGATGAACTGAGATTTTGCGCATCGCAGCCATGCCCGCGGGGCTGGCTCCACGAAAAAGATTCAGGAGCGCCGTTTCGACCAGATCATCGGCATGATGAGCGAGAAAGATCCGCAAGCAACGGCGGCGACGGGCAACCTCGACGAAAAAAGCAAAGCGGCCGAAACGCGCCGCCGTCTCAATTGACAACTTCGATCGCTTGGCCAGAGCGCCGACATCAGTCGACCCGATCTCGCAGTCCAGCTTAAGGTTGCACGCGACTTTTTCGACAAATCGGGAATCGCCGCGTGAGGACGCGCCGCGCAATTGATGATTCAGATGGCAGACGACCAACTTCTTGTAGCCAAGATCAACCAGGAGATTCAGAAGCGCGATGGAATCGCGGCCGCCGGAGACGCCGATGAGGTAGCGCTTGGATGGGGGGAAGTCGCGAACGAATTGTTCAGGCTCAATTAGCGCGCGACGTTGTTGCGGCTTCACAGGCAAACGTCCAACGCCCAACGCTGAACGTCCAACGCTCAATGGAAGACATAATAAACGGGGGAATGCGAAGCTCTATCTCTGGCAGCACAGGCTGCAATATACAACGGACAAGATGTCCGGTGGGAGCACATGCCCACAGGCCCGTGTTTCGCGCTCAATTTCGGCATCTGAATTTCAGGCATGGCTAATCACCAGGTAGGAACACGGACCCTTAGTCTGTGCGCCCAGCGGAGTTGTACACCGCTGAAACGAGAGCGGCGGACAGATGTGCTCTGCGGAATTGTGAGTCGATTTGACAATGAATGAACGTTCATTCACCTTTGGAATCCATGTCTCAGCCCCAGCTCGAACCCACCCTCGATCGCAGGACCCAAATCCTCGATGCAGCCCTGATTTGCTTCGCCCAACGTGGCTTCCACCAGACTAGTATGCACGATATCAGTGCCGCGGCGGGCATCAGTGTGGGCCTGATTTATCGCTATTTCGCCAACAAAGAGGCAGTCATTTCGGCAATGGCCGACCGGCACAAACATGAAATCCAGGAAGTTCTGGAACGCGCCCGGCAAGCGCCCACCTTGCTAGAGTCGCTCGAAATTTTGTTCACCGCCCATTGCTGCGAAAACTCGCCGAAAGTGCTGTCGGCCTTTGTGGTCGATCTTTACGCCGAAGCCTCCCGTAATCCGCAGGTGGCGAACCTGGTGCGGGACGTTTTGCAAACCTCGATGGACGGGGTGACCGATTTGATCGCACGTTCACCAGAAGGCAAAAATGCCGCAGGCGGTCTCGCACCCAACGAATTGTCGGAACTCATATTTGCTGTCGCTCGCGGAATGTTGATGCGAGACGTTTTGCAACCGCAGGAAATGACCGAAGCGGAAAGACGCACCGCCCAGTTGGAAGTTGTGCGACGTTTGTGGCGCCTGCTTTTCACCAATACGATGGAGTTGGCTGGAGTATGACGGTGGCGATTTTGATCATTACGATTGTCGCATTGTTGTTCGCGAGTGCCGCGATTGTGTTCTTTTCGCTGAAAGCGCCAACGGGGGGAGCAATTTTTGCAACCCTTGCCTTGTTTCTCGCGCTCGCGGACGTGAAGGCTTTTCAATTTCGCAAGATGGGCGCTTCGCCAATGATGATGCCCCCGACAACGGTAACGAGTGCGCCGGTGAAAGAAGAAGATTGGCCGCCCATCCTTTCAGCCGTCGGATCAATATCAGCGGTGCAGGGCGCGGTCGTCTCGACTGAGCTCGGTGGAACCGTTAGCGAGATCAGGTTTCAAAACGGTGGCGAAGCGAAAAAGGGCGACACCTTGATAAGACTCGATGCTTCATCGGAAGAGGCGCAGTTGCACACCGCGCAAGCGGATTTGGAATTGGCGCGCGCCGATCTGCAGCGCAGTCGCGATCTCGCCACACGCCACGTTATCTCGAAGGCGGAGCAGGATGCAGCTGAATCGAAATTCAACAGGTTGAAATTTGTTGTCGACCAAATGAGTTCGATGATTTCGAAGAAAGAAGTGCATGCGCCTTTTGACGGGCAGCTCGGTATTCGCCAGGTAAATGTGGGGCAAAATATCAATCCAGGTCAGCAGGTCGTTCCCTTGACCGCGCTCGACCCGCTCTATGTCGATTTTGCCCTGCCACAGCAGGAGCTTTCGAAACTTTCCAATGGATTGGAAGTCCGTTTGCACACCGACGCGATGCCCGGCAAAGAATTCAAAGGCAAGCTCACCGCGATTAACTCAATGGTCGACGCTGTGACACGGAACATAACGGTGCAAGCGACGGTACAGAATCCTGATCACGTTCTGCGGCCGGGGATGTTCGGGAAAGTAGAAGTGGAGCTTCCGGAAAAACACAAAACGCTGGTCGTTCCGGGTTCGGCAATTTCATACGCGCCGTTTGGCAACTCGGTTTTTGTGATCGAGAAGAAGAAGGACGAAAAAGCCGGGAAGGAGACGGAAACGATTCGGCAACAATTTGTGCGGGTGGGCGAAGCTCGGGGCGATCTGGTGGCGATTACCGAAGGCTTGAAACCGAATGAAATGGTGGTGAGCACCGGTGTTTTCAAGTTACGCAACGGCATGCCGGTGACGATCAACAACGATCTCGCACCCAAACCGCAGGTAAATCCAACGCCGGTAGATTCGTAAGATGAGTTCCGAGAATTCAAACAAAATCCGATCCGTCATCCCGAGCGAAGTCGAGGGATCCCGTAGTCATCTGCTTTTAGGTGGCACGGCGGAATTCTTCGACTCCGCTTTGCCCCACTCAGAATGACGGACATTTAGAATGAAATCTTTTACCGATCTATTCATCAAGCGTCCGGTGCTGGCGATGGTAGTGAGCTTCATCATTCTCATCGCCGGCTTACAGGCGATGAAAACGATCAACGTTCGCCAATATCCGCGCAGTGATATCGCGGCGATCACGGTGACCACGGTTTACGTGGGTGCGGATGCCGAACTGGTACGGGGATTCATCACCACGCCGCTGGAGCGGGCCATCGCCGCCGCCGATGGAATCGATTACATCCAATCAAAAAGTCAGCAGGGCGTCTCGACGATCACCGTCCGTTTGAAGCTGAACTACGACGCTAACAAAGCTTTATCGGACGTAAGCGCGCGCGTCGACGCCATCCGGCGCGATCTTCCGCCAGAAGCCGAAATTCCGGTGATCAAAATCGAGCCGGCCGACTCGCAGATCGCTTCCGCCTATCTCAGTTTCACATCCAACATCCTTCAGCCTAACGAGGTTACCGACTACCTCGTGCGTCTGGTTCAGCCGAGATTGACGTCGGTCGGCGGCGTGCAGCGCGCAGATATTCTCGGCGGAAGGACATTTGCCATGCGCGTCTGGATGAAACCCGAGCGGATGGCGGCGCTGAATATTAGCCCAAGTGATGTCCGTGACGCGCTATCGCGAAACAATTTCCTGGCGGCCGTTGGCAATACCAAAGGTTCCCTACTACAGGTGAACCTGACAGCGAACACAGATTTACATACTGCCGATCAGTTCAAACAACTCGTCGTTCGCCAGGACAAAGGGACGCTCATCCGACTGGGTGACATCGCTGACGTCGTTCTCGGTGCGGAAGATTACAATGCGGAAGTGCGCTTCTCTGGCCAAAAAGCGGTCTTCATGGGCATCTGGGTCCTGCCAAATGCAAACTCGGTCGACGTAATCAAACGCGTGCGCGTGGAGCTTGACCAGATCAAGAAGGAACTCCCCGCTGGCATGACCGCCGAGATGGCCTACGACGCCACGGCCTATATCAACGATGCCATCCACGAAGTTGTTAAGACTTTGATCGACACATTACTCATCGTGATGGTGGTGATCTTTTTATTCCTGGGCTCCTTCCGATCGGTAATCGTCCCGATCGTAGCGATTCCAATCTCGTTAATCGGCGCGCTGTTTTTGATGCAGCTCTTTGGGTTCACCCTCAATCTTCTCACCCTCCTGGCGATTGTGCTTTCGGTCGGTTTGGTCGTCGACGATGCCATCGTCGTTGTTGAAAATGTCGAACGTCACATGCGCGAGGGTTTGTCGCGTATGAATGCCGCATTGGTTGGCGCGCGCGAATTAGTCGCGCCCATCATCGCAATGACGATCACATTGGCCGCAGTCTACACTCCGATCGCGTTGCAAGGCGGGTTGACCGGCGCGCTCTTTCGCGAATTCGCCCTTACCCTGGCCGGCGCCGTTTTTATTTCCGGAGTCGTTGCACTCGTTCTCTCGCCCATGATGTCGGCCCATTTGCTCCGCACCGAACATGCCGATCACGGGTTCAGTGGCTTTGTTAACCGGACATTCGATCGTTTTCGCGATTGGTATGGAAGTCACCTGGATCGAACGTTGAATGCGCGCCCGGCCGTTTATGTGGTTTGGGGCGGCATCTCCCTCATCGCGCTTTTTATGTTCGTTACCATTCCAAAAGTAGCGACAAAGGAATTGGCACCGAAGGAAGATCAGGGAGTCATTTTTGGCATCATCACCGCGCCGGCCAACGCCACCATTGACGATACGATTCGTTATGCCGATGCCGCCGGAAAAGTTTTTCAGGACATCCCCGATACCCGTTTCACCTTCCAAATCACTTTTCCGGACAATGGTTTCGGCGGAATGGTTTTAAAACCGTGGGGAACGCGCAAGACACCAACGAAAGCGTATCTCCCGGTGGTACAGCAGAAACTTGGGGCCATTCCCGGAATCCAAATGTTCCCGATCATGCCGGAAGCGCTTCCGGGCAGTGATAATTTTCCCGTCAGTTTCGTCATCGCTTCCACAGCAAGCCAGGAACGCATTCTTGAACTGGCCAGGCAAATTTTCCTCAAAGCAATGGAGGCACATGTCTTTCAATTTGGCGACATCGATACCAAGATCGATCAGCCCCAGGCGCAGATTGTTTTCGACCATGACAAGGTTTCGACCATGGGCCTCGATATGCAGCAGGTCGGAGCCGATCTTTCCGCCAGCATCGGCGGTAATTTTGTGAATCGGTTCAACATGGAAGGCCTGAGTTACAAGGTGATCCCGCAAATCAAACGGGTGGACCGGCTCAATCCGGAACAGTTGCAAAATATTTACGTCACCGGTCCAAACGATCAGCTGGTGCCACTCAGCACCGTTGCAACGATCGAGCACAAAACGGTCGCGCGTTCGCTGAACCGAATGCAACAACTTAATGCCGTGACCATCAGTGGCGTCCCGACCGGTTCGGTGGATGCGGCGTTAAAGTTTCTTGAGGACGAAGCGCACAAAGTGCTGCCCGCCGGTTACGTTATCGATTACACCGGCGGATCGCGCCAATTGAGAATCGAAGGCAGCAAATTCGGCGCAGTGTTTGCTCTCGCCATCGTTTTAATTTTCCTCGTGCTCGCGGCGCAGTTCAATAGTTTCCGCGACCCATTCATCATCCTTCTCGGCTCCGTCCCGCTCGCCCTTTTCGGTGCGGCGATCTTCATGTTTCTGAAGATGCCTTTTGGCACTTTCATCACCGACAGTTGGACGACTTCATTCAACATCTATTCCCAGGTAGGACTCGTTACCCTGGTCGGTTTGGTCTCAAAAAATGGTATCCTCATCGTCCAGTTTGCTAATGAACGTCAAAGGCAGGGGTTGAAGAAATTGGCCGCCGTCGCAGAAGCCGCCCGAATTCGTTTGCGGCCTATTATGATGACGAGTGTCGCTACCGTCGCCGGCCACTTCCCTTTGACTCTTGTCACCGGTGCCGGCGCGGCCGCGCGAAACTCCATTGGTCTGGTCCTGGTCGGCGGCATGACGATCGGAACGATCTTTACTTTGTTCATTGTTCCATCGCTCTACATGCTCATCGCCAAGGAACATC